>Ga0209281_1000302_pt1 | contig 89411 bp, 75 predicted proteins | sample MedtruBG_FD_187514 | JGI IMG/M metagenome (GOLD analysis project Ga0209281, IMG submission 187514) | Root nodule microbial communities of legume samples collected from California, USA - Medicago truncatula BG (SPAdes) (version 2) | ecosystem: Host-associated > Plants > Roots > Nodule | place...
CTCCTTTAATTGCTGTTTCATGCGAAACTACAATCTTATGCGGTATTAATCTTCCTTTCGGAAGGCTATTCCCCTCTATGAGGCAGGTTACCCACGTGTTACTCACCCGTCCGCCGCTAATCCGTTCCCGAAGGAACTTCATCGCTCGACTTGCATGTGTTAAGCACGCCGCCAGCGTTCGTCCTGAGCCAGGATCAAACTCTCAATAAAAAGTTTAATCTTAGCTTACTCAAAAAAAATTGCTGGTTTACTTAAATGTATTTATATATTCTGTTCAATTTTCAAAGACCAATTTTCTTTCTTACAACTACTGTTGTAATGTTTTGTTGCTTGCTGTCGTTTCTGACAGCTTGTTTAGTATATCATCGCTTTTAGAGCTTGTCAACAACTTTTTTCAGAAATCTTTATCGACTTCTTTCGAGCTGTTTATGTATCTCAGCGACGTGTTTTATCTTAACATATATACTTATGTAAATTACTATAAAATTCATTATGTAGTGAAATTAAACTCTAAATTCTGCATTTTTCTCTTTTTTTCTTCACAATCCTATTATTGACACACTAGGAATCGTTATTGTGTACAATTCGCTATATGTCATTAAATTCAGTACATTTGATATATAGATCAATATATATACTTAAGAATAATGATGTAGATATTCTTTAATTCTATCACCTATATGCATTATTCCATCTATCTTTTAAACTCTTCTCTTAAAAGATAATAGGTTGCATGATCTTCCCATTTACCATTTATCAAAAGATATTTTTCATTAATACCCACTAACTTAAACCCACACTTTTCTAATACTGTTCTTGATTTTTTATTATCTACTAAAGCAGATGCTTCTATTCTATGAAGTTCACATTCATCAAACGCATATTTAAGCAAGAGATTAACACTTTCTGTCATATATCCTTTACCTTGCTCCTCTTCATCTATAGAATAACCTAGCGTACCATTCTTAAATGATCCATGTATAATTCTCGAGATTTTTATCTTTCCAATTAATCTTTCTTTCTTAAAGATTCCTAAATCAACAGTTGTTCCATTTAAAAACTCTCTGTAGCTCTTATTTAAAAATTTCTTCTGAGTTTCTAATGTATAAAAGTTATTATCTTTCATAGGCTCAAACGGTTCTAAATAAGTTTTATTTTTTTTATAGTATTCTAATATGTCTTCGGCATCACTTGAAGTTAAATTCCGAAGTATGATATTCCTCCCTTTCAATTCAACTAAAGAATATCTATTCATTTGATTATATTCTGTTCGAGTTATCCCAAAGGATAGTTCATCAAGATATTCACCTTTTAAATATTCATTCTGACTAAGTACGCCTTCTAGAGTAAACCCCGAATCTAAAAACGGATTTACATCTATTGTTTCGAGAGTCTTTATATTGACCTTAAAAATATTTAAATCTCTAAATGTAGCTTTCAAAATAAGGTTTAATGTTTCATTTAACAGATCATAATTAGATTCTCTATAAAATCTCAAATTAATATCATATGCTTTACTATTATCATTTATTTCTATAGTGGTAAATCTGCCAATAATGATGTCATCTTTATCCTTTATTAAATATTCTGTTTTATCTTGTTTATTTGATTGTATCTTCACACTTACATTTGGTTTCATATAATTCTCTCCTAAAAAATATAAAAATACTTTATATATAATTATAATTTTATCCTATAACATGCCATTTTAGTAAACATAATATTCTTCAATAATAAATCATTCAACATCTATATTCATTTTCCTTTTAGTAATTATCCCAAACTGCATTATAATACAAAAATATATTTATGTTTATTTATACTAACTATACACCAGTTATTTATACTTTAAATACACTATCTCACGATTATGTAGTTAACCTAAACATTGTGGAATATTAAATATAATCCACATTTTTTAATAAAAAGCTACACTTATGCACAAAATCCACAACATGTTGTTGATAACTTTTACTTCTTCTCAACATGTTGTGGATTTTATTTTAGAGTGTTTCTACATGATTTTACTATTTAGCTTTGATTTTAATATAATTCTATATTAATCTTATTGTAATATTCCGCAAGCTACTCCCAAGATACCTACTGCGAATAATCCAAATATTATTAATAAAGGATTTACATTTTTCTTTAATAAATACATACATAAGAATGTTAATAAAAGCGGAACTAATCCTGGCATTAAGCTATCTAATACACTTTGAACAGTTGTAACTACTTCTTTTCCATCAGATTGTGTATACCTAGAAAGAACGAATGGTATATTAATGCTTGTCCATTTAGAAACAAGTCCACCTATAACAAGCAATCCAAGTACTGATGATCCTTCTGTAAGATATCTAAGTCTATTTCCTGACATATCAGAAACTAATTGAGTTCCTTTTTCATATCCATAGAACATTCCATACCAGTTTGTTGCAAGTCTTATTGCATTAAATCCTATAAAAAAGATTAATGGTCCTATGATGCTTCCAGTAAGTGCAAGCCCTGCTCCGAGTGCTGCAAGTACAGGTCTTAAAGTTCCCCAAAATATTGGATCTCCAACTCCAGCAAGCGGACCCATAAGTCCAATCTTAACACCACTTATTGATGCTTCATCTATATCTGCCCCATTTGCTTTTTGCTCTTCCATTGCTGCTGTTATTCCCATGATTGGTGTTGCCATGAATGGTTGTGTATTAAAGAATTCTAAATGTCTTTTAAGCGCTTCACTTAATTCATCACCTTTATATAATTTCTTTAATGCTGGTATTAAAGTTACACAAAATCCTATTGCTTGCATTCTTTCAAAATTAAATGACCCTAAAAGAAAATTTGAACGAATAAACATGCTTATTATATCACTTCTATTTAATTTCTTTTCACTCATTGTCGTATCCTCCTCACCCAATCTACATCATTAATTCTGAATCATCAACATCATCAACACCATAAGCTCCAGCAGTTGCTGCTTTGCCTTCATTAGCTATTGATTTAATATGGAATATTGCTGCAATAACTCCCACTGCACCAAATCCGATTAAGTTGAAGTTTGTAAATGCTGCTAGTAAGAATCCGATGAAGAAGAATGGTAATAATGATTTACTATTCATCATGTTCATTACCATTGCATACCCAACAACTACTATGAATCCACCTGATACTTGAAGTCCTCTAGTTATTACTGGTGGGATGGCTGCAAGCGCTGCATTTACAGCATCTGTACCTGCAAGTATTCCTACTATTGCAGCTGGTACAGCTACACGTATTCCTTGAAGTGATAATCCTAAGAAATGACACATTTCTATTCCTCTTGTATTTCCGGTTTCTGCATACTTATCAGCTAAGTGTTGGAAGAACACTGTTATTGTTCTTACAAATATAGTAAGAACTTGTCCTGCCGCCGCAATTGGAACTGCTACTGCAATACCTGCTCCGATTGATTGCTTACCAACAATTACAAGGATTGCTGAAATTACACTTGCAAGGGCTGCATCTGGCGCCATAGCTGCACCAACATTCATCCACCCTAATGCTAACATTTCAAGTGTTCCACCTAATATAATTCCAGTTTGAATATCTCCTAATACAAGTCCGACTAGTGTGCATGCAATTAATGGTCTATGAAATTGTGCCTCATCAAGTACACTAGCCATACCAGCAACTGCTGCAACTACTACTAATAAAATTAATTGTAAAGTGCTCATTTATAATTCCCCTCTTTCTTTTTAATTCATATATAAAAATTTCTAAATTTTATATATCTAATTTTTTAATTGAATTTTTATATTCCCTAATACCAAATCATAATAAATCCTAAAAAGGCTTTTTGAATTTTTAACTGCATATTACTAACTGAAATCTACACCTATATAAATTTTAATTCTTTCAACCTATCCATTAAATTGATTTTAGGATCTTTTGCTAATTTTCTTACTTCTAATTCAATGCCTTTTTCATGAAGCTTTTTAAATGCTTCAATATCAACATCATTCATACATAATGCATTTGTAATTTGTTTATCACCAGCTTTAAAGCACATTCCACCAACATTTACAGATTTAATATCTATTCCACCTTCAACTGCTCTAAGTACATCTGTTGGATTTGTAAATAAAAACAAAGTTTTAAAACTATCAAATTTAGGGTTCTTATATGCTTCAATTGCTTTTGCAATTGGAAGTACATATGCTTTAATTCCTGGAGGTGCTACTTGTATTACTAACTGTTTTCTTAAATCATCTGCTGCAACTTCATCACTGCAAGCAAATATTCTATTGCATCCGCTATCCTTTGTCCAAACAGTTGCAACTTGTCCATGTATCAATCTGTCATCAATTCTTACAAAACTAATTTCCATAATTTTATATCCCGCCTTCTTCATGTTTTTATTTGTATTTATATTAAATTACATGTAATTTTTTTATCCTTCTAAAATATCTATACTAACTCGTCTTCAAGATCTTCTTCTAAATTTTTATTTAGAACCTTGATAGCATCTTTCCCAGAGTTTTCTGCAATCTCCAATAGCTCTGATATACTTGAGAACTCTCTACTACCTAGAACCTCTAAAATCATTGGTAAATTAACACCTGTTACAATTTCCATATTTTCATGTCTCATTGCAATTATACTGGCTGCATTAAATGGGCTTCCTCCAAAAAGATCAACCATAAATAAAACTCCGTCTTTACTATCTAACTCACTTATGATTTTATTATATTTTTCAACTAGATTATCTACACCTTCACCAGGTCTAAAAGTAACACTGGCTACGTTTTCTTGGCCTCCAAAAATCATCTCTGCTGATTTAAGAATTTCTTCTGAAAACATACCATGAGTTCCTACTATTACTGAGATCATTATTTCATCATCCTTTCTTGCTACATATATTGTTTCTATACTCATATATTTAGCAATTACCATGCCAAAAAAGTGTGTCAGCAGATACTTCAATGTTCAATTACGAATTTTCAATGCATATATTGCATATCCGCTTCGCTCTTGACACACTAAAGTATCTTTTAACACACTTTTTCATTTCTTTTAACACATTATTCATTTAATATTAATTAATTTTAACACACTTTAATAACATCAACCATGTAATATATTTCATCATCTGTTAATTCTATTGATAATGCTTCTTTAAATATTAAATTAGCTTCCTTTAAAGCCTTTAAATATTCAGGGTCTAGTTCAAAATCTTCAGAATCATATGTCAGTCCACTATTTAAGAGCATTCTTTCTAATGCACATGCAACATGAAACATTATTCTTAACTTAGCTGGATTTTCATAATTAACATTTAATGATCTCTCAATGGATTTTATAAAATCATCTAACAGAGAATATATTTTTTCAGGATTAAGAAAAGTTAGTATTTCAGTTAAAGTTTGTTTACATAGATTTTTAAGGATAATTTGATTTTCTCCTTTAACACATGGCATAACGCTTTTTCCTTCAATAATATTTCTTAAAATATTCTCACCAGAACCATCAATCAATTCCTCAATTGATATAAATGGGATACCCATATTAGGATTTCCTATCCCAACAAGAGCTAAAATTTTATTTTTGGCAGAAATTTGTTCTATTGATTGATTTAAATTGTTTAACCCCACTGGAATAATCCTAATATTATCATTCATTGAGATATTTTTAGTTACAGCCTCTACCAATTCTTTTAATTTAATAGCTGCACCCTTCCCTGTGGAGCATATTGTGATTATAACATGATCTTCACCCACTTTTCTTTCTGGGTTAATATTACTTGTATATCCTCTAAAATCAGTTAATAAGTAAGAATATACCGAATTTAAATCCGTATCACAAAGTGAGCATTTCCTTACAGCTTCTAAAACCAATGCAGTTGACACCATATCGATACTTTTAGTATTGATTCCTGTCTTTTCAGTAATAGCCTCTCCAAAACTATTCAAAGACCCCATGTCAACTAAAAGCAGTACACCTTTTCCTTCATCAACTTGCTTTACTTTCTCAATAACATTTTCCAAAATCTCTGCCGGTGTTCTTTCTAAAGGCATATCTACTGCAAGTATATTATCTGCATCAAAGAGTCTTTTCGCTACTGAAACCATACTGGTTGCAGTACTTGTCCCATGCGCTGCAACAACAATTCCAACTCTTTCCTGATGCGATAACTCTTGTATAGAATTCAGAAGCAATGCCAAGTATTCAATTTCTACACTTGGAATTATTAAGTTGTATCTATCTTCTATAAGTTTATGAATTTCTTTAGCTACTTCATACTCTTTACTATCAATTGATGATGGCAATTCAATACTTGCAGAAAAAGAAACTGTATTTTTCTTTATTCTATTGAATAGTGCGCTAAAATGCAGACTTATGGCATAAATAAATCTATCATTTAATTTTTTACTCAATCTGCTTTCAGCTAACATCTTCATTTCTTGTGCAAAATCAACAATGTCCTTATCAACAATCTTCAGTAATCCCTCTCTGCGGTTTCCATCAGTTTTGAATCTAGCATAAAACTGCTTCAAGTGAACATTTATATCAGTTGCTATATAATTTTTTATATCATGATCACTCATCCCCTCTTCTTGCAGAACGAAAGCTTTATCTTCTATAATGTTATATATATTAAATGGTGGTTCATAGGCCTCAGTTTCTAAAAACGTCCTATTTCCATCAGGCTTAATAGTTAAAGTCTTTGGAATCCTACTCCAAACATCTGTATTATCTTTTAATTTGCCTTCAAAATTAGCTGCGCCGTTCTTAATATTAAGAGGCAGCAAATTTAAATTAATATCAATGCATTTATCAGTATTCATGCAATTCAAAAATCCTGTAGCACATACTAATTGTATATTGGACTTTAATTGTCCTACATTCCCATAGGTAGTACTCCCTATTAAAGCCTTAACTGCTTCTGATGAAATTTTAATTGTCTTATTCACTCTTTGTGCTTCCTTTGAAAGTAAATAATGTATTAATTCTAATTTATCTTCTATAGGTCTTTCCTCAAAATTAGGAATGACTATAGTTATTGGAATTCTTCTTATAAAAGTATTAAGCAATGTAGAGCTGGGATCTTCTGTTGTTGCTCCTATTAATAATACATTTGCTTTTCTATGCCTATCTGTTTCGCCAAGTTTGTTATAAGTTCCAGTGTCCATAAAATAAAAAATCATTTCTTGACCCTCTGGAGGAAGCCTATGTATCTCATCTAAAAATAATATTCCTCCATTAGCTTTTTCAACTATTCCTTCTTTCTCCTTTTCAGCTCCTGTAAAAGCCCCTTTAACATGACCAAAAATATGAGATAAAAGCAGTTGTGGATTATTGCAATAGTCAGCACAATTAAACACCACAAACGGAGCATCCTCTGGTAATTTCTTTATATACTTAGAATACTCATACATTATATTAACAAATAAACTTTTTCCAACACCTGTACTACCAATTATTAATGTATGAAGCCCATTAGGAGGATACAATAATGCAGCTTTAGCTTGTTCAATTTGATTTTTCAAGCTAGTATTTGCTCCAATTAAATAATTAAAAGGAGATTGCTCTTTATCATTAACTTCCTCATCATTAGTTATAAACTCTTCAATATTTAATATTTCTTCTAAATCTTCTGGTAATTTTATAGATAATATCTGTTCAAAGCTTTTCCTATCAAAGTAAAGGACAGGTCTGTTTTTTATTTTAACTATTCTTCTATCTCTACAAAGAGTATTAAGTTCCCTAGATACATTGCTTCTTAATATATCTAGACAGTCTCCAATTTCTTGGGCGCTGAATCCTTTCATGTCTAAAAGATTACTCTTTGTAATTTTTTTAGAATTACTCTCTATATAATTATAAATCCTATCAATACGTTTCATAATTATCACCTTTCTTTGATAACAAAAAAAGCACAATATATTATTAATAACTTATATAGCTAATTCAATATATTGTGAATTTTATTTGTTATATGCTTTTCTATATCTTAATCTAGTTTATTGTTTTTGAAACTTAATTTACTTCTTATTTATCCGATAGCTAGCATCCGTAACACTCCCTCCTCTACAAGTGGCAGATAACGGCTGCACGCTACTGGACGAGGTGCCCCTTGAGGGTATTAGTTCAACTAAATTCAGCTGGAGTGTAAAACTCCATCTGAAAAGTTTCACTTTATTTCTAGTATATCTTTTATAACTTCTCCTCCGATTATCATACCTGCTACTGGAGGAACAAATGATATACTACCTGGTATTTGTCTTTTAATAGCACACTTCTTAGTACCACCTGTACAAACACATCCAGTTTTACATGTAACAACATCATAAGCTGGTTTTATTGGAACTTCCTCAGAGTATACAACCTTCAACTTTTCTATTCCCCTCTTGCGTAATTCAGATCTCATAACTTTAGCAAGTGGACATATTTTTGTTTTGAATATATCTGTAACCTTAAATTGTGTAGGATCTAGTTTATTTCCTGTTCCCATACAGCTCATTATTTTAATATCTTTTTCCTCGCAATACTCTACAAGTCCAAGTTTCGCTGAAACTGTATCTATTGCATCAACAACATAATCAGCATCATCCGGGATTATCGTTGATATATTCTCCTTTGTAACAAAGATTTCATGTGTTATTACATTACATCCTCTATTTATTGATAAAATTCTTTCTTTCATAACTTCAACTTTAGATTGACTTATTGTCTTATAAGTTGCATGTATTTGCCTATTTAGATTTGTTAAACAGACTGTATCGTCATCAACAATAATTAACTCTCCAACTCCTGCTCTAGCAAGCGCTTCAATAGTATAACTTCCTACTCCGCCTACTCCAAAAACAACTACTTTACTATTTTTTAATTTATCTAATCCTTCTTTACCTATTAAAAGTTCTGTTCTTGATAAAGAATGTTGTGCTGTCATATCTTTTCTCTCCTTATTTAAATAATTAAATTCTATAATTTATCCTATGTTTAATATGTTTTTATCTTTTTACTTTCATTTTATGGTTTGAATTATTAATTGTTATTATACCATAAAAAATTAGTAGTAGACGCTTTTATGATTTATATTATATCCAATAAACTACGTTTCTTAAAGATTTGAAATTACTAAAATTTATTTATAAGCTTGTATTTAACATTTTTATCTATTAAATTCTTTAGCCAATGATTATAATATAAATTAGTATTATATATTTAACTCAAATATTTTGTTTATAGGATAAGATCTTACAAAATGTTTATTCTTTATACTAATTTAATATTTCTAGGAGGATTATTTTAAATGACTATCGGAATAATTGCCGCTATGGCAGAAGAACTTGAAATTTTACTAAAAGATGTAACACTTGAAGAAAAAGCAGAAAAGGCAAATATGACTTTTCATAAAGGAAAACTATACGGAAAAGATGTTGTAACTGTAGTTTGCGGAATTGGTAAAGTTAACTCAGCTATCTGCACTCAAATATTAGCATCTGAGTACAAAGTAGATAGAATTATCAATGTCGGAGTTGCTGGTGGAATTGGTAAAGATATTTACCCTGGAGACATTGTTGTTGCTGAGAATCTAGTACAACACGATATGGATACGACAGCCTTTGGCGATAAAATGGGGCAAATTCCAAGACTAGATACATTTGATTTTAAATGTAATGAAGAAATGGTTTCTATAGCAAAAAAAGCTTGCGAATCAATTCCTGAATTAAACAGCTTTACAGGAAGAATTGTTTCTGGTGATCAATTTATCGCTAATATTGAAAAAATCCAATGGCTTGATAAAGAGTTTGGGGCAATATCTTGTGAGATGGAAGGCGCAAGTATAGCTCAAGTTTGTTACTTAAATTCAATTCCATTTGTAGTTATTAGATCAATTTCTGATAACGCAAATAATGGAGCACATATGGACTATCAAAAGTTTATTCCAGTTGCAGTTAAAAATTCAACTAGAATACTTAAACAAATGCTTGAAATGATGTAATTTAAATTTACACAATACCGAAAGAGAAGGTGCTCTGTTACTCGGTTGCTAGAAAAACTAATTGTGGATTTCTAACAGTAAAAGTTGTGCCCATCCCTGCATGTTCCTGAGGCAAGCTCATGACAAGCAAGGATGGAACAACTTTTACTGAAGAAATGCCTACAATTACTTTTTCAATGCAACACTGCGTAAAAGAGCACCTTCTCTTTCTGGTGTAGTCTATATTTTAAAGTATAGCTTAAAATTATAATTGGCTTATCTATATAGATTTCCTAATTAGATATTTGACTTATTAGATAAACATATTTACAAGTTTACTAAAACTTTGACTTGATACCTTCACTAGAAATTATAACCATTTTTGTGGAGAAGACATTAAAAAATGAGCTGTCAAAAGTTCTTAGTTGTAGGTTGTTCCACTTTAGCTTGTCAAACTGAAAGTTGGAGCATGCTAAAGTGGATACAACCTGCAACTTAGAACCTTCAGCGATATTTTCATAGTTTTTCGGAATAAAAATGTTTATAATTTCGGTAAGTTATCACATAAGTGTAAGCTTTAGTTTGTTTATACATCCCAAAATTTCCCATTATAATGTAAAATTCTTAAGCTCATCTTTAAGTTCATTTGATATATCGTGAAGATTGCTTGCATGTTGAGTAAGCTCGTCCATTGTTACACTTACTTCTTGTGCTGAGGCTGTTACCTCTTCAGATATAGATGCTGATTCTTCTGATACAGCTGCTATATTTTCAATTTGTGCTTTAACAACTTCTTTATTTTGATTCATCTTTTCATTTAATACCTTAATATTTTCTATTGCACCTGTTAGAGGAATTATAGAATCAACTATTCTATTGAATATATCTTCAGTTTCTTTTATTGCCTCACCTTGTTTTTGCGACATATTTTTGCTTTCTTCCATTGCTATTTTAGTCGCACTGCTCTTGCTATTTATTTCTCCAACAATTGCTTTTATCTCATCTGTAGACTTTTTAGATTCTTCTGCTAATTTCCTAATTTCTTCTGCAACTACTGCAAATCCTTTTCCTGCTTCCCCGGCTCTTGCAGCTTCTATACTTGCATTTAGGGCAAGGAGGTTAGTTTGTTCAGTTATTCCAGCTATTGCATCAGATATGTAATTTATCTTATTTATACTTTCTCCCATTTCATGAACCATGCCGCCAGATTTAATAGCGTTCTCTTTAGATATTTCAGCCTTACTTATTAGGTCATTAAGTATAACTAATCCTTGAGTGCTTAATTTCTCAGTTTCTTTTGATAAACTATTAATATGAGTTGTTTCATTACTAATTTCGTCTATTCTATCTGATAACTCTTCAACACTCATTGCTACTTCTGTTGCAGATTGTGCCTGACTCGTTGCTCCACTAGCCACTTCTTGTATAGCATTTGATACTTCAGATATTGAAGCTGTAGTTTCTTCTGACATACTTGATATACTAAAAGCTGTTTCAATTAAATGAGATGATGTGCTTTGTACACCTTTCATTAAATTCAATACACTTTCTATCATTGAATTAAAGTCATTCCCAAGATCTCCAAACTCATCCTTTGCCGTAACAACAATTCTTTGTGTAAAATCACCTTGTGCAACATTATTAAATGCCTTTTTTAATTTACCTATCTCTTTCATAATATATGATGCTGAAAGCATTGATATAATTATTCCAACAATTACACATAACAGGTTAGTCATAATTACCGTTGTCTTCATATTCATCACATTATCAGTTACTTCTTTGCTATCAATGATTCCAATCATCTTCCATCCAGTTAATGCATCCGTTTCCTGACAAGTATAATATGACTTTCCATTATACTGCCAAGTATATACTCCTCTTTCCTCATTTTTAGCTGATTCCCAGAATGGTAAGCTGCTAACGCTATCTTCTGCTTCTTTATTTTTATCGTTGTTTGCTACAATATCTCCATCTTTATCAACTAATAATATATACCCTGAATTTAATAACTGTATGTTGCCAATATATTCTTTCATTGAATCTAATGACATATCTATTACTATAACACCAGTAAATTGTCCTTTCTCATCTTTAACTGCTTGAGCCACCGTCATTACTTGCTTTCCTGTGACACTGTCTTTATAAGGCTTTATGTATACAACTTTTCCATCTGCTTCTTTAGCTTTTTTATACCATTCTCTTTCCTTATAATTAAATTCATTAATGGTCATTACTCCACTATCTAATACGAGCTCACCGTACTCACCTGCATAACCTGCATTAATAATACCTTCTACCGAATCCTTTGTATCCTTAAATATATCTTGTACATATTTAGAAGTCAGGACATGGTCCACTTGAGGATTTGATAAATCTTTAATATCAATATTTTTCGATATTACCCTCAATTGTGTATTTAGTATTTCTAAATATTGCGTGAAGCCTTTGTCAACTTCCTTGATTGTTTGAATACTTGTTGTCTTCAAGTTATTTTCTAATACCACATTGGATTTAACAATAGCTACTATACCAACAGTTAACGTTGGAACCATAAGCATAATAACAATACATGCTACTATTTTTCTAAATAACTTACTATTTTTTTTCATTTTTAACCTCCTATAAAACTAATCTTTACTTAAAAAAATAAATTACATAAAACCATGCGCTATAAAAAATAACACACAAAATGTAATTTATTGTATTACTATAATATTCCTAAATAGGGTAAAATGCAATATTCCTATGATAACATTATATTTTATTATATTCAAGTGGTCGAAATAAAACTGTTTTAATATTTTTAGCTTTATTCTTCCATTTTACTGTCGATACTTGTTATAGAATTAATTATATTTAGTAATTTACCTTATAAACTTAATATAATAATTTTTTCAATATTTATATAGTAAATCTCTATTAATAATAAATTTATTCTTTATTATTAAAATAGCTATTCTAGGCTAAATAACCTAAAATAGCTATATCTTTAATTTCTCATCTTAACTTTTACTTCCACGAAATACTTGCCTCTTTTCTTGGTACTGTTCTAACATATTTTACATTTGGATGACCAATAACCATGCAAGTTACAATCTCTTCTTTCTCCTTCAAGCCAAGTAAACTTCTAATTTCATCATTTCCTTGTGCTGCCATTGCAAAAAATCCACTAAAAAATGTTCCAAGTCCTAGAGCATTAGTCATAAGTTCCATATTTGAAGATGCTAAAGTTGCATTTACAGGCGACTCTGAAACTGCAAGAATTAAAATTGGTGCATTAAAAAATAACTTATCATTTTTCTTTGGATCTTCTTTATAGTCATTATACATTTTGATCCACATTTGTGCATATCTCTTGTAAGGTAATGTTTGTGGATTTAAATTCGCAAGTATACCTTCACCTCTGACTTTTAGATTTTCTAAAGCCATTTCTTTTAATTGTTCAATATTATCTTTCACCACTATATATGAAACGTTTTGACTGTTAGTCCCAGTTTGTGTGAATCTACCTGCCTCAATAATTTTTAGAAGCTTTTCTTTTTCTACTTCTTTATCTTGAAATTGTCTTGTAGTTCTTCTAAACTTTATAAAATTAAGAAGTCTATCTGCTTCTATTTTAAATTCAGATTCATTATGCTCTTTCACCTCTTCCATATTATACTCATCTGTAGATACTGCACCTTTTGGGCAAACAGCAATACAATGCCCACATTTCATACATGTAACATTTCTAATCTCAGCCTTATTTTCAACTAACTTAATATCACTTATAAAACAATCTTTAACACAAAGTCCACAACCCACACATTTTTCTTTATCTACAATCATCATAATAAATTTATCTCCTTTTATATTAATTTTATTTTATCTTAGACATCTTACAATTTACTAACTCATCAACTAAACTTTCTATTGCCTTTTCCCTATCTTCTTTATTATAGAAATCAAATCCCATTTCGTTTTTTATATTTTCTGCTTTTAAGAATATGTAGTTTAAATATCCTGCAATTAAGTAATTTTTAACCCAGAATTTTTGCATATCATCTCCATAAAGTTCCTTAAGACATTTATTATAAGATTCCTCTGAACCTAATAAATGCGCTGTCATTTGATTAGTCTCTAAGTCATCTAAAATGGCTATCTTTGAGATTTCAGAATTGCTTGCCATAAAATTCACAACTTCTTTTAATATGAAAGTAAGTCTGTAAGCTGCAGACTCATTATTTTTAGATTTCATTTTTTCACTCAATGATTTTGTTGCACAGCTCATGACTTTTTTTACTGCCAATCGAATTAAGTTATCCTTACTTTGAAAATGATAATTTACCATCCCATTACCAAGACCTGCTTTTTCAGTAATGTCTTTGACGGTAATTTCACTTGGTTTTCTACCCTCACATATCATCTTTATAGTAACATCTATTAATTTTTCCTTAGCGTCATTTTCTCCCATCTAATCATCCCCTTTCTACATTCTTTATCCCACACTGAATGATATACTGTATATTATACAGTATATCATTCAATTACTTTTGTCAAGTTATGAATAAAAAAAACTGCATTTCTGCAGCATTTTTTATTTTACTTATACATAATCTAATAAACATGTTTAATGTTTACCTACCAAATTTAATTACCAATTATTTATCACATGAATCTCCTCGATAGTGATACTACAAAGCTCGATGTAAAGAAAACTCCAAGAAATGACTCCAATCCAACAACTAACTTCATCCAATGAAGAGGTGTTATATCTCCATATCCAACTGTAGTAAATGTTATTATCGTAAAATATATAACATTCCCAAATTTACTAATTAAAAATTGCATATCATATTTAGAAGTCTTACACATATCAAATACACTCAAAAATAAGTCCTGAGAGCTTATTACATTATCTTTGCATATAAGAAGGTTGGGAAATAAGCAGTATAGCACGAAAAAGGCCATTATTATAAATACCATAGAAAATAAGGTCCTTTTCCAACTTGTATAATACTTAGTAGATATTTCAACCAAATAATCCAATAAGCTAAACTTATATCCCTTTTGAGTTATTCTCTCCAATCTCTCATATTTTTTGAAGTAATAGAGCGTCTCTAAATATTGTTCTGTTCTACCACTTGATTTATATATATCTGACACAATCAAAAAATTCCATTTTGTTTTCTTAAAATTATTTTCAAAAATTAGAGGTTTGTACTTTTTGTTTTCCAGAAGCTCATATTCTAAATAACACCTATCAGAAAAGTTAGTTTTGTATAAGCTGAACTTACCATTTAACTCATCAAAATTAATTTCTGACTTTTTATAAAATGAACATTGAGAAAAATTTAATTCCTCATTAACATCCAATTCTAATTTACTTAACCCTTCAAATCTGCAATCTACAAAGCACATTTCTTTATTTCCTTTGACTTTATCCAAAATAAAATCATTTAGTACATTGACTTCTTGAAAAAGTAAATTCTCCTCAAACCTTGATGTATTTGCAATAAATTTTATAAAATCTGAATTCTCTATTGCTAAATCTCCATGCATTATCATATTATTTACTCTCATTTTTTCACATGTAACGAATCTAATAAAAAGATTCTTCATTATATTTGAGTCATTAATTTTTATTCTTTGATAGTTTGTCCCTAGCAATTCAATATCCTGAAAAAAATCACAATTATTAAAATTTAAATATAAGGATTCTTTCAAATCATAATCTAAATAACTATCAATCTTAAACTTCTCCAAGAATATAGCGTTATGAAAATTCCCTTCAATATTAATACATTCAAACGTCACTATTATTCCAATCCTATTTTCTGAATAATTAGTGCTATTTGAAGAATGCTCCATTAGCTCTTTCCTAGTATTAATTATTTTATATTTCCTTGAGTGCCCTTTTTTAATTACTGATACAAAACCTGCTTCTTTATCAATCTTATCCAAACATAGTTCATTAAAGTCTATTATTAACTCCTCTTTAAGCATTATTTAACCCCATTCTTATATATCTTTTACTCTACTATAATTATATCATTATTTTTTCCATATGCCTTCTAGCCTAATAATTATTAATTATTATAGATGCCTAAATTAGAAATTTAACATATAATTGGACTAACTATTCATACATACATTTTAAATTTCAGTATATTGCTATACTCAAAATAAATAGCATATTGTTTTCAGTGTTTCATTTGAATTTTGATGTTTATCTATGAATATAATCACTTAATTTGTTAAATTGAATATACTAATAAGTATGTAATAATACACTGTTTAGGAGTATATAATGCTATCAAAGCAAGAATTTATAAACCAATCTTTAGAATTAAACCTTTTCTTCTTAAGAATTATGAAAGAACATTCTATATTCATTGAAGCAGCGATTCCACCAAAAAACAAAGACTTAATAAGTCAAGCCGATGCTTTTAAAAATGAATTTTCTACACTACTTACACGAGCCATCTCATTATCAGATGGTATAATCCCATCTAGATTTTTAAGTTCAGATGAGCTTGTAACAAAATACACATTAGATGCCGAGAGAGCTACTCAATTTGCTACTGGTATTTTTATTGATACAAACATAACTTCTATGGAAAATTCTCTTTCCTCTGACTCAAGCGATAATGATGTCTCTTCCCTTACAGATAATATTTATATGTTAAATCATCAAGTTATTACTGCCACTAACCTGATTATCAGATTTAAAACTAAATTAAAAAACGATGTCCTGACCTGTAAGTTATTCACAGGCCTATATCCTTCAGTAATAAATCATGTTATTAGTGAAGCAATAATATTTATGGAATTACTATCAAGACTCCAAAAAGGTGTAAAGATTGATATGAAAAGGGATTTGCTTGCTCTCGAAACTTTCTGGGATGATAGATTGTCAGAACATGGCTTTACTATTAGAGGAATGTTAGATCCAACTGAAAAAGAATTATTTGCTATGGCTCATAACTTTGGAAGGGACTTTGAAAATTTAAGAAAGGAAGCTGCAGAAGCAAATACAGTATCAGATTTATCTAATCTCACTGAGATAACTCTAAATGAAGCCATAAAGTTTAGTAATTTTAAAGCCCAAACTACTGAGGGGCTCTTAAAATGTAGAATTAAGTCAATAATACTACCTCTTTTTGCTGATCATCTTCTTAGAGAATCAAATCATTATATTAATTTACTTCGCTCATATGATGATCATCAAAACTTTAAATCAGTGTAGTAATAGTACATTGTTGCATTTTTATAGTAGCAAACTATAGTTATAAATAAGGTTCTTTAATTTTATGCTTAATTTAATTATAAATAAATAAGTGAGGATTACTTATTTATTTCCTCGCTTATTATTTTAAATACCTTATTAATACTTTATGTAAAATTTTTTGTAATACTTAAAGTAGCATCTGTTGTTTTCATATCTACTTTATATTGCTCTCCCATGTCATAAACATTATAATAGCCTTTTTCCATCATATAATTAAAGATTTTTTCATCAAGCTTCTTAATTCTTTAATATGTTTTTCCGAGGTCTTAACATCTTGCTGCAATATTGATTTCAATTCATCATCAACGGCTAATGGTGACATCGTAAGTGCCTTTGTTAAACAAAGATTTTTAAATGTAAGTATTTCGTATAATTGCATAGATTCATTTGGTGCAATGCTATCCTGATACATATTTTATAAACCTCCCTTACTATTTTTAATATTTACTTGTGGTATTAATACAACCTTAATGCAACCATCGGTTTTTGTATCAAATACTTTGTATCCATATTATGCCTTATCTAATAGTAATCTGTGTGTAATAATAATATAACTTAGGTCTACCTTTTTATCAGCAAGCAATTTATAAAGCGTTGGCATATAAGGAATTATAGGAGCCTGCCCAGTTCTTACATTAATATTTCTATTCATTATATCCCAAAATGGGAATGCATTATATCTTCCTCCGTAAACTCCAGTTACTTGTATCATATCACCTTTTCTTACTGCTTGTGTAGCTATAACCAAAGCACCCAAAGATCCACTCTGAAGTTTTAAACCTGATCCTAAAAACTCCATAAGTGTCATCTTCCCATCCACACCCACACAGTCAATTACAACATCTGCTCCACCATGTGTAGTTTTATAAAAATGATTGACTACACCCGAAATTTTTCAACACCCTTTCCTCCATCTATCCATCCCATTTTCTCTTCCATCAAATCTTCAAAACATTCACACTTATAATAAAGTCTGGAAAAAAATTGTCCACAAAACCATCAATTTTAGCATCAATATATCCACATTAATAACAGTTTTTTATAATAAAGTTTGCAGAACTCTGAACAGAGAAAAGGGATAAGATTTATTAATATCTCATTCCAATACTCTCTCAAGCCTTGAAAATCAATACTTTAACCTTATCCCTCTAATTATTTTCTATTTAAATTTCAATATAAAAATCAATATTCTTGATTCTTTTTTCTTGTCCTTTCGCCTTAGAATCTTCAATCTTTTTTATGATGTCGTCAAAGATTTTTATTGGAGAACAATTATCTCAACTGGTGAACAAATAACCCACTTCTAAGCTTTGGTTCAAACCAAGTTGATTTTGGTGGCATTACTTCTCCAATATCTGCAACGCTCATTATATCGCTAACTTCTGTAGCATACATTGAAAATGCAATTTTCATATCAGTATGAACTCTTTTTTCAAGTTCCTTAAGACCTCTAATTCCACCTATAAAATCTATTCTATCTGATGTTCTAACATCTTCAATTCCTAAAATAGGTGTTAAGACATTGTTTTGTAGTATTGCTACATCAAGGCTATCTATTGGGTCTTCTTCATTATAAATTCCATCTTTAGCCTCTAATAAATACCATTTATCTTCTACATACATTCCAAATGTATGTTTCTTAGCTGGTTTAACTGGTCCTTCACTAGTTGATTCTGTTACAGTGAATTTCTCTTTAAGCTTTGCTATCAATTCATCCTTAGTTAGTCCATTTAAATCTTTAACAACTCTGTTATAATCCATAACCATTAAGTCGTTATCTGGAAACGCAACTGCCAAGAAGTAATTAAATTCTTCTTCTCCAGTATAATTTGGATTTTCAGCTCTTCTCTTTAAACCAACTTTAACTGCTGATGCTGATCTATGATGACCATCAGCAATATATAAATAATCTATTTCTTTAAATAAATCTATTAATTCACCTATGATAATATCATTATCTATAACCCAGACAATATGGGTAATTCCATCTTCAGCCACAAAATTATACACTGGCTTTCTTTTGCTTTCATTTTGAATCCAAGCGTCAATTATTTCTGAAGCAATTTGATCTTCCTTATATGTTAAAAATATAGGTCCAGTATTTGCATCGCAATAGTCAACGTGATTTATTCTATCCTCTTCTTTATCTGCTCTAGTAAACTCATGTTTTTTAATAGCATTATTCATATAATCATCAATAGAAGCACAGAATACTATTCCTGTTTGAGATCTTCCATTCATAATTTGTCTGTATATGTATAAACATGGTCTTTCATCTTGAACAAATTCTCTATCAGATATCATTCTATCAAGATTTTCTCTAGCCTTTTCATATACTTTTGGATCGTGTATATCTATTGATGGATCTAAATCTATTTCCGGTCTATCAACATGTAGAAATGAGTGTGGATTCCCAACTACCATTTCTCTTGCTTCATCGCTGTTCATTACATCATAAGGTAAAGCTGCTATTTTTGAAGCTAATTCTTTGATTGGCCTTATCCCCTTAAATGCCTTAACTACCGCCATTGAAAATTTCCTCCTAAATAATTTTATAAATTAAAGAAGTCTTTAATTACTGAAACTACTTCTTCACCTATTCTTGTTTGAGCTTCTTTAGTTGCAGCTCCAATGTGTGGTGTAGCACTAACTTTTGGATGGTTAACTAGTGTTTCATTCTTAGTTGGTTCTTCTTCAAATACATCGATACCTGCTCCAGCAATTACTCCATTATCAAGTGCTTCTATTAACGCTGCTTCATCAACAACCTTCCCTCTAGCACAGTTAATAAGGTATGCTGTATTTTTCATTAATTCTAATTCTTTCTTTCCTATTAAAGAACCAGCTGCTTTATCATATGGAACATGAAGTGAAATAAAATCTGAAGTCTTTAATACTTCTTCTAATGAAACAAAATCATAATCTAAATCATCATGTTTTCCTTCAATTGTGAAATATACTACCTTCATTCCTAAAGCAGTAGCTTTCTTAGCTAATGATTGACCTATTCTACCCATTCCAACGATTCCAAGTGTTTTTCCCGCTATTTCAGTACCTTCATATTTCTTTTTATTCCATTCACCATTTCTCATAGTCACATTAGATACAGCTATAAATCTTGCAAGTGCAAACATATGACCAATTGCAAGTTCTGCAACTGAATCTGAGCTTGCAGCTGGAGTATTTTTAACAGTAACTCCTACACCTTCTGCTGCAGGTATATCTATATTATCTATTCCTACACCAGCTCTTATAGCTAATTTTAAGTTTCCGCCCTTTTCAACTTCGAATATATCAGAAGTAAGTTTAGTAGCTGATCTTATAACAATAGCATCAAATTTCTTTAACTCTTCTCCTAATACGTTTTGTTCGATATGTTCGTTAACAACTTCTGCCCCCAATTCTTGTAGTGCCTCAATTGCTGCACTTTCTAATCCGTCGTTTGTTAATACTCTAATCATTTTAAAAGTCCCCCTTAGATTTGATATGCTTATTACTATTATTTTTCCAACATTTCATGAGCATTTATGCATGCTTAAATATAGCTAATTTAATAAATTACCTATATTAACTAATACACCGTTGTGATATTTACCAAATCATATATCCTATTAAAACCATCTGAATTGTAGAGCTAAAAAAATAGCATAAATCTAAACTTTACTAAACCATTTAAATAACTTTTAAATTTTGCATTTCTAATTCTCCAAATATTAATAACTATAAATTTTTGATTATATAATTTGTACATATATTAAGCATACTAAAACTCATTTGTTTTATTCTACTACTTATTTAGCTTCAATTCAATACTTTATTGCTCTGAATTAGATTTTTTAAATAATATATCAATACTTAATTGCATAAGTTTTAATAAAATCACTTAAAATCTAAGTTAATAAACTAAAAAAGCTATTCTAGATGGCATTAATATCCACCTAAAATAGCTTTTTTTTATCTTAATTATTTATGCTCTCAATTAATTTATAACAAAAATTTATAGAATAACTCTAAAGACTTGTATTATAGATTATTTTTTACCTTCTATATAAGCTTTATCAAAGAATATATAGCCAAGTGGAGATACTCTTACACCTTTAACATAATCTTTTATTCCAAATGTTTTTGTGTCATGATATAAAGGAATAATCGGCATATCTGCCATCAAAATGTCTTCTGCTTGATGTAATATTTCAAATCTCTTGTTAGCATCTATTTCTTTCTTTGCAGCGTCAACTAACTGATCATATTTTGGATTGTTATATCCAACTTCATTGTTAGGCGAATCTGATACATACATATCTATAAATGTCATTGGATCAGAATAATCCCCAGTCCATGCACCTCTTGCCATTTCATACTTCTTCGCATCTCGTGTTGCTTGGAATACTTTCCATTCTTGAGTTTGAAGTTCAACATTTACACCAATTTTCTTCCACATATCTTGAATTGCTTGATATAGCTCACCATTACCATTTTCTGGGTTGTAAAGTACTACTAGTTGTGGTAAGCCTTGACCATCTGGGTATCCAGCTTCCGCTAATAACTTCTTAGCTTTTTCTATATCGCCTTTTTCTTCAAAATACTTCTTGCTTGCAAAATCTTTTCCATCTGGACCAGCAATTCCAGGTGCTACAAAACTATGTGCAGGAGTCTGGCCACTCTTAAGAACTTTTTCAACAATTGTTGTTCTGTCTATAGCGTTAGCTAATGCTTCTCTAAACTTCGCATTACTTAAAACTTGTGCAGCATTTGGATCTATTTCTTTAGCTTTTTCTGAAACATTGACATCAACATATTGAGTTCCTAGCATCTTAAATGTAGTCGCAGTCTTATCTTTTATAGCTTGCTCAATTTCTGATGATGGAACAGAGTATACCATATCAAATTGACCTGTTTTATAACTTGCCCATGCTGATGTATTTTCAGTAACCATCTTCATTGTAATTTTATCAAGTTTAATTTTATCTTTATCTGGATAGTTTTCATTTTTTTCTAATACGATTTGGTCTTTAATCTTATAATCTGTGAATTTGAAAGGACCGTTTGAAACTAAGGTTTTAGCGTCTTTTGCCCAATCTTTATTACCTTCAACAATCTTTTGTTCTACAGGCATATATGTCGTAGAAGCTGTTAATTCTAAGAAATATGGACATGGTGCAGCAAGAGTAACTACTAATGTACTATCATCAGTTGCTTTTACTCCAACTTGATCTGCTGTTCCTTTTCCTGTATTATATTCGTCTCCACCCTTAAGGTATAGTAATTGGAATGAATATATAGAAGCTGTTTCAGGATTTAGTACTCTTTTCCACGCATATTCAAAATCACTTGCCTTAAGAGGATCTCCATTTGACCATTTAAGGTCTTTCTTTAAATGAAAAGTATATGTTAACTTATCATCAGATACTTCCCATTTTTCAGCTTGACCTGGAATTGCCTTACCATTCTCATCTAATTTGCATAGACCTTCAAATGCATTTGCATCTACAATAGATCCATCAACTGCTTGATTTAACCCTGGATCTAAAGTCTTTGGATCAGCTGCCAAATTAAAAACTAGTTCTTGTTTTCCTGAAGTTGCTGCTTTATCGGCTGTCTTAGAACCACATCCAGCTAAAACTGAAAGTCCAAGCGTCGCTGCTAAAGCTACTGAACATAATTGTTTTACTTTGCTTTTTTTCATTGATATTTCCCCCTTGTTCTAATTATTAATTATATAATAACTGTTTAACTTGCTATTGCTAAAACCTGTTAACAGTATACTATGCAAATTGCTTGTTTTTTATTCATTTTAATCATATAGATGACATGCTACAAAATGTCCTGGTCTAACTTCCTTTAATTCTGGATCTATTTCTGAACATATCGGTTTTGCATGTCTACATCTACCTTTAAATCTGCACCCTGGTGGTGGATCTATTGGTGATGGAATATCTCCTTCTAAAACTATTCTTTTATTACTTTTAGCTACCTCTGGATCTGGTATTGGAACTGCTGAAAGTAATGCTTGTGTATATGGATGTAATGCTTCTGAATATACTTTATTACTTTCTCCCTTTTCAACCATTCTTCCAAGATACATAACTCCAATATGAGTTGATATATGCTTAACCATTGAAAGGTCATGGGCTATAAATAAATAAGTTAATCCTAATTCCTCCTGAAGTTCTTCAAGCATGTTTATAACCTGGGCTTGAATAGAAACATCAAGTGCTGATATTGGTTCATCACAAACTATTAGTGATGGCTCAACAGCCAACGCTCTTGCTATACCTATTCTTTGTCTTTGTCCACCTGAAAATTCATGTGGATATCTATTTATATGATCACTAGCAAGTCCAACTTTTGATAATAAACTTCTTATTCTTTCTGTTCTAGCTTCACCTGTTAGTAATTTATGAACATCAATAGCTTCTCCGATTATATCTCCAACAGTCATTCGTGGGTCTAGGGATGCATACGGATCTTGGAAGATCATCTGTATCTCCTTTCTCAAAGGAACCATATCTTGTTTTGAATAATTTGTTATATCTTTTCCGTTAAAAATTATTTGACCTGATGTTGGCTCATAAAGCTTTAATATAGTTCTACCTGTAGTAGTCTTTCCGCAACCTGATTCACCTACAAGTCCTAAAGTTTCTCCTCTTTTTAGTGAAAACGAAACCCTATCTACTGCTTTAACATAACTTTTATCTTTAAATAAGCCCTTATTTGCAGGGAAGTACTTACATAAATCTTTAACTTCTAAAATTACATCTTTATTAGCTTCCACTACTTCATCCTCCTTATAGGTGATTCAACTTTTGGTGCATCCTCATGGCATAACCAACATGCTGTGCGATGCTTATCTCCTATTTCAAATAAAGGAGGCTGCTTTTGAATACAAATCTTCATCGCATAATCACATCTAGCTGCAAACGGACATCCAACTGGTGGCTTTAATAAATCTGGTGGCTGTCCTTCAATTGGAATAAGTTTTTCTTTAACATCTTCTTTAGGATTTGGTACACTTCTTAAAAGTCCCCAAGTATAAGGATGCTTTCCTCTATAGAATATATCTTCTGCAGTTCCAGTCTCTACTACTATTCCGCCATACATTACATTTATTCTACTACATACATCTGCAACAACACCTAAATCATGAGTTATTAATATAATAGCAGTATCAAGTTTCTGTTTTAATTCTTTCATCAAATCCAAGATTTGAGCTTGAATTGTAACGTCTAAAGCTGTTGTTGGCTCATCTGCAATAATCAGCTTTGGTTCACATATTAAGCTCATAGCTATCATTGCTCTTTGTCTCATACCACCTGAAAATTCATGAGGATACTGTTTCATTCTCTTTTCAGGACTTGGTATTCCAACTAATCCAAGCATTTTTATAGCTTCTTTTCTCGCCTCTGCTTTACTGATTTTTTTATGTTTTAATAATGGCTCCATTAATTGATCGCCTATTGTATACACTGGATTTAATGATGTCATAGGATCTTGAAATATCATCCCTATATCATTTCCTCTTATAGATTCCATTTCAACTTCTTTTACATTCGAAATATCTTTTCCATTAAATAATATTTCTCCGCCTACAAGTCTTCCATTGTCTGCTAGTAATCTCATGATTGACATCATAGTAACACTTTTTCCGCATCCTGATTCTCCAACTATGCCTAGAGCTTCTCCCTTTTCTAAGTAAAAAGACACTCCTCTTACTGCATGTACTTCACCAGCACTAGTTTTAAAGGAAGTTTTTAAATTTTTTACATCTAGTAATTTTTCCATTTTTCTTTCTTCCTCCTATCTCTTGTTCTTAGGATCTAATGCTTGACTTAATCCATCCCCAAAAAGGTTAAAGCATAATATTATTATACAAATCATTGCAGCTGGGAAAAACAATTGATATGGGTATGTATATATACCTTGCATCGCTTCATTCGCCAATGTTCCAAGAGATGCTCTTGGAGCTGCAATACCAAGACCAATGAAGCTTAAAAACGCTTCTGTAAATACGGCTTCTGGAATTAATAATGTTAATGTAACCATTATTGATCCTATACAGTTTGGAATCAAATGTCTTATTAATATTCTTGCATTTGTTGCACCTAATGACTTTGCCGCAAGAACAAATTCTTGTTGCTTTAATTGAAGTACATCTCCTCTTACAATTCTAGCCATTCCAATCCAATAAGTTATAGAAAGACCTAATACTATAGTAAGAAGACCACTTCCACCAGCTGCTCCTGGTTTATTTAAAATAGCCATAAATATTACTACATATATAGTCATTGGAATTGAAGATAAAACATCTACTATTCTCATTAATATGCTATCTACCATTCCTCCAAAGTAACCAGCAATTCCACCATATAATACTCCAATAACTAGGTTTATAAAAGCTGCTAAAACAGCAATAATTAATGAATATCTAGCTCCATAAAAGTTTCTAACAAACAAGTCTCTTCCAAGGTTATCTGTTCCAAACCAATGCTCAGCAGATGGCTTTAAATATGTTTGCGATAGATCATTAGCTGCATAGTCATATTTAGATAACATTGGAACTAAAATGGCTGCCGTAACTACAAGTACTATTACTACTAAGGATACTATTGCCATCTTATCTTTCTTTAATCTCCTCCATGCATCCTGCCAATATCCAATACTTGGCCTAACTACTGCATCAACTTTCTTTTCTTCCGCACTTAGAGGAGCAAACATCTCTTTTTCAGTTTTTAATCCATTTTCCATTTTTCTTTTCCTCCCCTAGACTTCCGCATCTTGCAATTTTATTCTTGGATCAATTAATACATACAGTATATCTACAAAGAATGTAAAGAATATTAGCATTGTACAATAGAATACTGTTACTCCAAGTAACATAGAGTAATCTCTGTTTGTAACTGATTGTACAAATTCATTACCAAGTCCAGGAATAGCAAAAATCTTTTCCGTTACAAATCCACCAGTTAATATAGACGCTGTTAATGGTCCAACATATGTAACTATTGGAATCAATGAATTTCTTAAAGCATGTTTAAATATAATTGTACTTTTACTTAATCCTTTTGCTTTTGCAGTTCTTATGTAGTCTGACTTTAATACATCTATTAATTTACTTCTCGTAAGTCTTGTAATAAATGATAGTGATGCTGCTGATAATGCCATACAAGGCATTATGTCATTTTTCCATTCACCAAACCCTGTTGGAGGTAGTAATTGGAACTCAACACCTAATACATAAATTAAAACTGCACCAATTACGAAACTTGGGATTGTAATACAAAGCGTTGCAATAAATACTACCACTCTATCCGGCCATTTTCCACTTTTTAGTGCTGCAAGTGTTCCTAGAAGTACTCCTCCAATTAGTGACATAATTACAGCTATTATGCCTAGCTCTGCAGATGCTGGGAATGATTTACCTATAGTATCTGCTACTCCTCTTCCTTCAAAAACCATTGATTCACCAAAATCTCCATGAACCAAATTATTTAGATACATTGTGTATTGATCAACTAAAGGTTTATCTGTTCCATATTTCGCTGCCATATTTGCCTTAACTTGTGGTGTTAGCTTGTCTCCATCGAATGGTCCTCCTGGCATAAGTCTCATTAGAAAAAATGTTACTGTTATTACAACCCATATGGTTAACAGACTTACTAAAAATCTTTTTCCAATATATTTAAGCATTTATTCCTCTCCTTTTTTTACTTTATCTTTACATTAGTAATAATATAAATTTATTTTTATTTTTTAATTTAGAGACTTTTATTGGTATTTAAAATTATAACTGAAATATTATAATTTTTTCAACTTATGGAAAGCGCTTTCACACACTCCAAAAATATATATGAAATATATAATATATTAATGGAGTCATCAAACACACTCAAACGTTTAATAACTCCTTTGTTATTTCTTAATTTTTATTAATGATTTATCAATATCTAAATTTTTTCAGCTAAAATTTAATTTATTCTTAATACAATATCATAATAATAATATTTTTATTTATTTATGTCAATATTATATTATTATTAGGTAAAACAAATTAAAGGAATACTTACCTATTTATAGTATGAAATCCTGTAAGATTTCACAAACTTTAGGTAAGTTATTCCCGAATGAATCCCTTATTTATCAACTTTCTACAATTAATTCTTTAATATCTGAATTTTCTACAATTACCACTTATATACTTCAATAGCAATATGTCTTTCCTAAGATTCAAAGTTTTTTACCTTTATCTAATAGAATTTAGGAGCTTGGAATTTAATTTTTTTAATTCTTTACTCATATATACTTATTTTTATTAATATAGCATTTTATATATGCGATAAACTTGATCTCTATCTAGCTTAATGTAATTATTAGCCATTAATCTTTGCTGTTTTTCAATAACATTATATGAAAACTCTTCTAATTCCTTTTCACTTACTCCATATTCACTTAAAGACTTCTTAGCAATTAAATTGTCTAACAAATATTCCATCTGCTGATAAACTTGGTCTTCAGCACATTCTAATAAATTTGCTAAAATTTCATTAAGCTCCTTAATTTCTCCATCTGGATTCACTCTTTGATATACTTTGAATATTTCTGTAAACATCACATAGTTTGCTTCTCCATGAGGCACGTGATATGCTGCACTTAAGGGATAACTCATAGCATGAACTGCTGCACATCCTGCATTTCCAAAAGCAATACCTGCATAATTACTTGCCAAAAGAAAATCATCTAATACCTGATTGCGTGCATCTTTTCCTTCCTGTACGATTTTCTTATAACCTTTAATAATTATTTCCATGGCCTTTAGCGAAAAAAGCCTTGTATGTGCTGTTGCTCTAGGAGATAAATACGATTCAATCGCATGAATAAATGCATCAATTGAACTAGTTGCAAATACATCAAAGGGCAGGCATTGTAACAATTCCGGTATCATAACAGCACTATCAGCGTATAATTCATCTGTAGCAAGCCCCATCTTAGTGTTCTTTGATTTTAATTCTAAAATTGATATATTGGTAACTTCACTACCAGTCCCGCATGTAGTTGGCACCAAAACCAGCTCTTTCTCTTTTATAATTTCTAGTTTATGATCATACAAATCTACGACCGGTGAGATGTTCTTTAAAGCAAATAATTTTGCAATATCTAAAATAGATCCTCCACCAATAGCTATAACTCTTTCGTAAGATATTCTTTTAATATGTTCATGCATAGCTTCAACCATTTCATCAGATGGTTCTCCACTCCCATAATTTTCTCTAAGCAGTACCGCTGCCTCATTCACATTAGATTTCAAATAATTATTATATACTCTTTTATTAGTTATTATTAAATCATCTTTCCCAATACGAAATTCCCTGCAGAAGGTTTTACAATCATTGTACTTATATATAGTAGGATTTAACATCAGTTGTTTCATAAGGTACTTACCCCTCCTTTATTATTAGAAATACTATAGATAATTTAACATTTGACTTATAAGGGAATAATACATATCAGACTTATGTGACTACTATACTAGAAGCAAGTAACATGTTGTATGAAGTGTTTCATTGGAATTTAGATGGTAGTGATTCTTGACTAGAAGTTGTTCCTAAACGCTTGTTCAAAGCTTGCCTTTGAGGCTAGCATTTAGGTACAACTTTTAGTCCTAGAATCACCCATCTAAATTCCTTAGAAACCGGAATACAACATGTTACTTGTTTCGGCAAGTCACCACATAATTCTAATCATTGGTTATCTATACCTATATATTGAATTCTTTTTTAGTATCTTCTAATGCCGCATCCATTCTCTCAATTACATTATCCATGTCCTCTTTTGAAATAACTGCTGCTGGTTCAAATCGTACACATTTAGCATTTACTAATGTACCTGCAGTCATAACACCTCTTTTAAAAAGCCCTTTAGCAACTGAGTATCCTATATCACTTTCGCAAAACTCTACCGCGAGCATTAATCCAGTACCTCTTACTTCATTAATTACTGTAGGATACTTTTTCCATAAACCTTCTAATCCTGCTTTGAGGTACTCTCCTTTTTCTTTACATTGTCCAGGGACATCATTTTCCAGCATATATTTTATTGTTGCAAGTGCTGCTGAACAACAAACTGGGTTTCCACCGAATGTTGGTGATCCTAGTAGCCATGGATTATCTATTAACTCTTGTGTCCACATTTTAGGTCTGCATATAATACCTGTTATTGGCATTATTCCACCTCCAAATGCTTTACCAAAAGTCATAATATCAGGTGTTACTCCTTCAGCTTCACATCTCCACATTGTTCCAGTTCTACCCATACCAGTTTGAATTTCATCAAATATTAATGCTACTCCATATTCATCACATATTTCACGAACTTCTTGTAAATAACCCTCTGGTGGAATAATAATTCCTGCCTCACCTTGTATTGGTTCTAATATAACAGCTGCAACTTTTTCACCTACTGCATAAAGATTCCTTATAGCTTTTCTTATATCTTCTGCATTACCATATTCAACATGTTGTACTTGTTGCACCATTGGTGCATAAGGTACCCTATAAGTACTCTTACCACCCATTGAAACAGCTCCCATTGACTTACCATGGAAAGCTCCTACTGTTGAAATATACCATCTTCCACCTGTAGCAATTCTTGCAAGTTTTAATGCCATTTCTACTGCTTCTGCTCCTCCATTGGTGAAAAAGCAGTATTCTAAATCTCCAGGAGTGATATCAGCAACTGCTTTTGCAAGATATCCTCTTAATGGATCTAATAATTCTTGTGAATGTAGTGCTTGGTGATCAAGTTGTGCTTTTACAACATCAAGTATCTCCTCATTTCTATGTCCACATGTATAAATTCCAAAACCGCCTAAACAATCGATAAATTTTTCTCCATATAGTCCTGTGCAATAAGATCCTTCATCAGTCCACTCCACAACTGCTGCATTTGTAGATACTGATTTTCTGTACTTAAGCCAACCCGGACTTACGTAATTGTCAAAATAATTTATTGTATCTTTTGTTATTAGCTCCTTCTCCTCGTTTGTTAAATCATCGCTTTTAATATATCCTATTACTCTGTTTAAATCTTCAATAATTTGTTCTTTATGTCCCATAATATACTCCCTTTCTAAATTAAAACAGCGCATTACCTTGATTCTTAAATCAGTAATACGCCGTTGTATTTAATCTATTTCTTTTATTAATATTATTATAAATTAAACTGGTCAATGAATACAATTCTCTCCACGTATGGTTATTGCATTATTTTAGGAGTACATATACTACTTTATAAGTACCTTTTTTCTCACTTAGTATCTAGTCCCACTAATATTTAAGCATTATTACAAATATGTACAATTAACCTCGATTATGGTACACTATTTTAAAGAACAAATGCCAGTAATTCATATATTACTGGCATTTATACAAGAGTATAACTATTTTGAAACTAAATATATAATTACAGAGAGGTATTTATATGCAAAACAATGAATTTCTCTTAATAAATAATATAATTTATCAAATATATAGCATTCCTGATTTCGATACTATGAAAATTACCTTCTTAAATCTACTTAAAATGCTAGTTCCGAATACTGCTTCAAGTATCCTAATGGCCGATCATACAAATTCAAATAATCTACTTTGCGACCCCATCTGCGTACCCGAAGTCTATTCAGAAGCTGAAAAAAATTACTTACTAAATGAAGATGAAGATTACACACGTTGGGTTATGCTTAGCGGCCAGTGCTTACTTATTCGAGAAAGTGATTTAATGCCTGAAGATGAACGAATAAAGACAGTTCTTTATAAGAAATGTTATGAACCATTCGGCTTTCATTACTCAATACAATTAAATCTTGTATATAATGACTTATTCTTAGGTGTAGTTACCCTTTATCGAAAAAGAGAAGATAAAGATTTTACATCTGATGAAATGTTCATTGTAAAAGCATTTAGTGATCATCTCAATCTTCGTTTCTATGAATATTATACAAAGGACTCAAAGAATTCTTCCACTAAATCCTACTCAATTGCTAATCTTGCTGCACAATACAACTTAACAAACCGCGAGGTAGAAGTATTACAATTAATCTTTGATGATTTAGACAACGATCAAATTGCAGACAAGCTATGTATAAGTGGATACACACTAAAAAAACACATTCAGAATTTATACCGTAAATTCGATGTGTCTACTAAATGGAACTTATTAAAATTTAGAGAATAACCGAATACTTAAAGTGAGGCAATAGACAACCGAAATAGAATATAAGTTGTTCCAAATGTGCTTGTTCAAAAGCGTAGTTTTTGAAGCAAGCATTTTGGGTACAACTTATATTCTTAGAATCACCCGGCAAAATCTTCAAGGAACCGGAGCAAACACATATATTACCTTTCGGTTGATTGGGAGTAAACTTAAACTTTCATACAAACTGCAAGTATTTTTATACCAATTCTAGTGTTCATACCAACCGATTGGACCTGGTGTTAAATTAATGTTTATTTGCTTTATTTCTTGGTATTCTTCTAGGCCGTGGATACCTAATTCTCTGCCGTATCCGCTCATTTTATATCCTCCCCAAGGAGCCTCATTGAAGGTTGGGTTGTAGCAGTTAATCCATGTGATTCCTGCACGAATTTCTTTTATTACTTTTAGTGCGCTTGTTCCGTCTGAAGTAAATACTGCTCCTGCTAGACCATAGATTGTATCATTCGCTAAAACTATAGCTTCCTCCTCCGTTTTAAATGTTTGAATTGTTACAACTGGCCCAAAGATTTCTTCGTTTACAATTGTCATATCTGAAGTGCAGTTATCAAAGATAGTTGGTCTCACATAATAACCTTCTGAGCATTCTCCTTCTGTATACCTTTCTCCGCCGCAAACTAGAGTCGCACCTTCATTCTTACCTATCTCAATATACTTTAATACTGTTTCCATATGTTCTTTTGAAACTAATGGTCCCATATCAGGATTATTTACTGGATTACCTATAGTCATTGCATTTGCTTTTTCTGCAAGACGTGCTACAAACTTATCTTTAATTGACTCTTCAATAATAATACGTGAACCTGCTGAGCAAACTTCACCTTGATTAAAGAATATCCCAACCATAGCCCATTCTACAGCGCCTTCAAAGTCTGCATCTGCAAAAATAACATTTGGTGATTTTCCTCCAAGTTCTAGGCCAACTTTCTTAAGGTTTCCTACAGCAGCTCTTGCAATACCTTGTCCTACTTCTGTGCTTCCTGTAAAAGTAACCATGTCTACATCATTGCTTTCTGCTATTTCTTGACCTACAGTTCCACCTGAACCTAATACCAAATTGACACATCCTTTTGGAAGTCCTATTTCATCAAATACTTCAAATAATGCGATTGTTGATAACGGAGTATTTGAGCTAGGTTTAAATACGACACTATTTCCTGCTGCAATAGCTGGCGCTAACTTCCAAACTGCCATTAAAAATGGATAATTCCACGGAGTGATTTGCCCGCATACTCCTACTGGCTCATGAACTGTGTATGAGTGCATTTGCCCAAATCCATCATTTACATCATAGACTCCTCCATATGGTTTTGTGATTAAGCCTGCATAATATCTAAAACAATGGATTCCGTCATCTATGTCACCTTCTGCCTCACGAAGAGGTTTTCCATTATCTATTGTATCAAGCATAGCGAATTCCTCTCTTTTTTCTGCAATCTTGTCTGCGATTTGTAAAAGGATATCAGCACGAGCTTGTGCATTCATTCTCCTCCATTCACCTTTTCCATAAAAAGATTCTTTTGCAGCTGTAATTGCTAGCTTAGTATCCTCAATTCCGCCTTCTGTTGTTTTTGCAATCACTTGTCCATTTGCCGGATTTATTACATCTCTTGTTTTCTTAGAAATAGCTTCTACCCATTCACCATTAATATACATCTTTTTAATTTCCATAACATCTCTTCCTCTCATTCAATTATTATAAAATTACTCAACTTATTCTTACTGTTAATCATATTTTTCTGTGACTTCTATAAACTAATTTCCATTAACAATCACTTTCAGACTCTTATAAAACACTATAAAGTCAGACTTCTTGCGCATATTCTGAAGAATATATATGGTACAGAATATCTATTCTAAAGAATATTTATGGTAATATTCTTTAGAAAGATATTCCAATATATTTAGGAATGACTATGGTAAACCATATTAACTCATTCAACATTTGTTTATTACTCCCAATCCCACAGACTACATTTATCTTTAATAGTTTTCCCGGCACTTACATCTAATACTTCTTTTCCTTTTACAGTCATAACTCCATTTACAAATACATATTCAATACCTTCTGGTCTTGTATCTGTAGCTCCAAAGCATGGATAATCTGCCTTATCTTCTATTATTTTCGCATCGAATATTAGAAGATCTGCATCAGCGCCAATTCCAATAAATCCTTTATTGCTTAACCCTAAACGTTTTGCTGGCATATATGTGCAACGGCTGATAGCATCTATTAAAGTGATTCTATGCTGCTCCCGCACCATGTTTTTAAAGAACTTAGGGTATGTACCTGCGTCTTGAGGATGGCCTGGTGCTCCATTATCATATAAGGTCCCTGCATCTGTAGAAACCATTAGATAAGGTTTTTCTAATATCTCAAATACTTCATATTCTTCACCTACCATACCTATTCCGGTATCATCAGGATAATCGCTTCTAAGTTCCTCGTACATTTCTTTAGTTAATCTCTGGCCTCTATATTTACCAGTTCCAGCTATTAGACTATTATAATCACAGCCCCATTTTTCTACACATCCTTCATCAAAAACAGCACTTCCAATAGAAGTTGCAAATCCACTATATAATCCACTATCCACTGATATATCTAAACCTTCTGATAAAGCTTGATCAATCATATGAAGTGCTTCTGTTGCCATCCCCATTCCAAATTGATAAATTAAATGAGATATATTTACAGCTGCTCCTGTTTTTCTACTTATATCAATGGCTTCTCTTAAGGTAGAAAGACCTCCATAACAATCTGATCTTGTATGAATAGACACTAACTTCCCATATTTAGCTGCGACCTTGGCTAACTCTAAAACTTCCTTCCATGAGCTTCCTGGTACATATTCAAGTCCAAAAGACAATCCACTCACACCAAAATTGAACTCTTCCTCAAGGATAGATTTCATTTTTTCAATCTCTTCATCACTGGATGATTTATAACGATTAATAATTCCAACTTGTTCTCTTAGAGTAGTATGTCCAATCTGTTCTATCTGGTTAATTAAAAAACTATCATATTTCTTATAGAATTCATTAATATTTTCTGGAGACATTCCACAATTGCCATTGTATACTGTAGTAACTCCCATTGCTGCTAATACCTTAGCGCAATCTAAATTCCCCTCTACATGAGCATGAATATCTATAATACCTGGACATACTATTTTTCCTCTTACATCTAATTCAGTATTACCTTTTATCTCTTCCCTTGTTATGGTGCTTATTTTCCCATTTAGAATTCCAATATGAGCAACAGTACTCTTTCTTCGCTTTGGATCTATTATGGTTCCATTTTTAATCACAACGTCATATTTCATAATATCTCACCCTTTTCTTGAGCAAAGTGGCTGCATCATTTTTATTTATTATTATCCAAGTTTCATTAGCCTTTCAAGTCTTACAAATTTTACAATTCTCTAGGTGACTAAAAATTTTATGCCTTATTAGCTTTAAGCTTCTTAACTTGGAATGCAGTATTTAAAGCAATAATTATAATAGTTACAATCATTATTACTGTAGATAACGCATTTACTTCCGGTGTTACTCCTGTCTTTACCATTGAGAAAATCTTAAGCGGAAGTGTTGTACTTCCTGGGCCCGCTGTGAAGAAACTGATAATAACATCATCAATAGATAATGAGAATGCAAGCATGGCACCAGACAAAACTCCTGGCATTATAAGAGGAAGTGTTACTCTCCAGAAAGTTACAATCCTATTGGCCCCTAAGTCCATAGCTGCTTCTTCAAGGTATTTGTCAAATCCAGCAAGTCTTGCTCTAACTGTTATTACAACAAAAGGAATACTAAAGGTAATATGAGATAAAGTAATACTAATTAATCCTAAAGGAATGCTAAGAACTGAATATATCGAGAGTAGTGCAATACCAAGTACTACTTCTGGAATTACTATGGGAATATACAGTAATTTATCTATTACCTCTCTTCCTCTAAATCTATATTTACTTAATCCTATTGCACCAATAGTTCCTATAATAGTTGAAACAATAGTACTTATAATTCCGATGATCAAAGTATTTGTAAGTGCCTCCATCAAAGTTCTGTTTTTAAAGAAAGTCCCATACCACTGAAAAGTAAAACTCTCGAAAGTAATATTTAACTTTGAGGTATTGAATGAAAAAATAATTACATAGAAGATAGGAAGATATAAAAATAGGAAAACAAGATAAATATAAATATTTTTAAATATTCCACCTATATTTTTTTTCTGTGCCTTTGTCATTTTACATACCTCCTAAATCATCCATATTACCACCTGATTTTTGATACAACCATACAAGTATTAAGGTAATTACAATTAAGAAAATTGAAATTGCTGACCCTAGTGGCCAATTTCTTGCAGTTATAAATTGCGTCCTAATAATATTACCTATTACTTGAGTTTTACTTCCTCCAAGTAAATCAGTAACAAAGAAATATCCTAAGGCTGGGATAAATACTAGAATACTGCCTGCAAATATTCCTGGCATTGTAAGTGGTAAGGTAACTCTTATAAACGAAGTAACAGGTTTTGCTCCTAAATCACTACAAGCTTCCAATAAAGATTTATCCAATTTTTCGATTGAACTATATAATGGTAAAATCATAAATGGTAATAACATATATACTAGACCTATCATCACGCCAGTTGTATTGTATACTAGTTGAAGTGGTTCACTGATTAACCCTAACTTCAACAATAGTGAATTGATAATACCATCCTTACGAAGTAAATTGATCCATCCAAAAAGTCTAATTAATGAACTTACTAAGAAAGGGACTATTACCATAGCCATAAAAACTGTCTTCTTTATCGTTGTTTTTTGAGCTATGAAATAGGTAAATGGATAAGCAATTATTATACAGATTACAGTCGTAAAAGCTGAAATCAAAAGTGATTCTGCAAAAACCTTCAAATATAAGGGATCAAATACCTGGATAAAATTATTTAGTGTGAATCCAATAACAACCCCACCATAAGCTCCTTTATTCATAAAGCTCATAACAAAAATATAAATAAAAGGAATAGCTACTAGCAAAATCATCCATGCTGAAACTGGACCTACTGTGGTTATAAGAGGTAGGTTTATTTTCTTTTTACTGTTCATTTAAGCACCTCCTTATTTTGCTTGGTTCTCTACTGTAAATACAGGGTTGTCTATAACATTAAAGACTTCTTGACTTTGTGATTTAATAACTACTGCATCTTCCTTTTCCCAATATACACATACTTCTGAGCCTATTGGTAGTAATTCCACTTTTGGAGTAGTGTTCATTTTTACTTCCATTCCCGTTGGAAGCACAATTATAGTTTTATTCACATTTCCAATATAAACATGTTCTTTTATCTTCCCCACAAGAGTAAATCCATCAACTGGCTCTTTAGATAATTTTATATTCTCTGGTCTTACTAAAACATAAATTATTTCATTATCCATAACCTGAGAGTCTAATACTATAGCATCTCCATTTTCTAATTTTACTTTTAATACATCATTTCCTAACTTATTCGCAACTCCATAAAAAATATTTGATTCCCCTATAAAATCTGCTACAAATTTAGATTTTGGTTTTTCATATATTTCTTTTGGTGTTCCTATTTGCTCTAAGTCTCCTCCATACATAATTGCGATTCTATCACTCATTGTAAGCGCTTCTTCTTGATCATGAGTAACATAAATAAATGTGATTCCCAGCTTTTTTTGGAGGCGCTTCAATTCAAATTGCATTTGCTTTCTTAATTTTAAATCTAGAGCTCCTAAAGGCTCGTCTAGTAATAAAACCTTTGGTCTATTTATAAGCGCTCTTCCTATGGCAACCCTTTGTTTTTGTCCACCTGATAATTGATCTGGTTTTCTATTTTCAAAGCCTACTAACTGCACTAGCTCAAGAATTTCTGTAACACGTTGTTTAATTTCTGCTTTGTTAACTTTCTTAACTGATAATCCAAAAGCTAAATTATCATAAATAGTCATATGAGGAAATAGTGCATAATTTTGAAAAACTGTATTTACTTCTCTCTCATAGGGTTCAGTGTTTTGAACCTCTTCACCTTCAATATAAATACTTCCGCTGGTAGGTGTTTCAAAACCTGCTATCATCCTCAAGGTTGTGGTCTTACCACAACCTGAGGGACCAAGCATAGTTAAAAATTCACCTTTTTTTATATCAATAAATAAATCTCTAACTACATGATTATCTCCATATTTTTTATTTATATTATCTATTTTTACGATAATCTCAGACATTTTATCCCCTCCAAAGTCTTATTTTTTGACCTTATCCTTTAAACTTTGTCCATAAATCAGTTATTTTTGATACATTTTCCCCAATATCTTGTAGACCTTGGCTCTTTTTCATTTCTGCTTCTGGGATATTTACAATATTGTTATTTTTAAATTCATCACCTAAAACTTCTTTAGCAGCTTTGTTTGGATTTACATATGGGAATGTTTTTGAAATAGTAGCACTTACTTCTGGATCTAGTATATAGTTTATTAATAAATCTGCATTTTCAGCATTCTTTGCTCCATTTACTTTCATCATCATATCAAATGTGAAATAGATACCTTCTTCTGGATAAACCACTTTAATTGCTGGATTTTCCTTAGCTGCTAAAGCACATTCACCACCGTAAACAAGACCTAATGAACATTCACCATTTAATAATAATGTTTTCGGACTATCACCGTTAAATGCGTGAATATTTGGTTTTAATTGTGTTAAAAAGTCTTCTGCTTTCTTTAAACCTTCATCACTTGTATCATTTATCTTATATCCATTTGTCATCAATCCAACACCAACAATTGGTCTAGCATCTTCAACAACAACCATAGTATCTTTGTATTTAGGATTTAATAAATCTTTGTATGATTTTATATTATCCTTAATTTTATCTGTATTAACTGCGATTAATATGCTTGTACCTAAGTAAGGAATGCTATATTCATTCTTGGGATCATTTGATTCATGTAAATATTGTTCATCAATATTCTTGAAATTTTCTATTTTATTTGTATCCAGTTTTTGAATCAAATCTTGAGACTTTAATATTTGTATATCTTGTGCTGGACCAATAATCATATCGTATGTCCCTTTACTTCCTGACTTAACTTTTGCAAGCATTTCATCTGGATCAGTAAATGTAGTCATATTAACGGTCACTCCATACTTTTCTTCAAATCCCTTTAGAACTTCATCTGGAAGATACTCTGACCAGCAAATAACATTTAATTCTTTGCTTCCACTACTAGAATTTCCACCAGCACTTCCATTAGAAGTGGATTGAGTATTTGAACCACATCCAGCTAAGCTCATTGTGACCATGCTTCCAATTGTTATGCTTAATATAAATTTCTTTAATAGACCTTTTATCATCTAAATCACTCCTCTAAATAAATATAATTTTTAGTTGTAGAAATCCTTAAAGTTTCCAACCATAAGTAAAAATAAAAAAGTGCATAAAGATATTCATACCTTTATGCACCTTTGCATTTAAATATTTATAATTATAAAGCCTTACTACCTCTTTCACCTGTTCTAATACGAACAACCTGTTCTATATTACGAACAAAGATTTTACCATCTCCAACATTGCCAGTGCCAACTTTGTCTATTACAGACAAGATAATGTCTTCCAAAATATTATCATCTACGACCGCCTCGACTTTAATTTTGGGTAGTAAATTGATATTTGTTTTTAGTCCTTTAATTTCATTTACACCTTCTAATGAACCTCTTTGAGTTCCACACCCCATCGCAGTTGAGATTGTCATTCCTCCACAGTGGTATTCATCTAAAATACTTTTAACAATTTCTAATTTTTCTGGTCTTATAATTAACACTATTTCTTTCATAAAATCTCTCCTCCCAATTATGAAATTATAAATAAAGTTATTTCTGATCAACTAGTTCACTACTTCTTGTGAATAATATACTATCAAAATCTTTTTATAACAATTAACCCAAAACACCATTTTAATTCTACTTTTTAATACATAAGTACTTATAAATGAGTATATTTATTCTTTTTCTCTAACCATCTTGAATAATTGAACTCTATTTTTAATATTTAATTTTCTATAAATATTTAACACATGCTTTTTTAAGGTATTATTTGTAATACATAACTTATCACTAATCTCATTATTCTCTAAGCCATTCAAAAGTTCAGCTAAAACAGACTCTTCTCTCTTTGTTAATCCATAAATATCAACACACTGTGAAATAGATATTTTCTCATTCTCCATAGAATTATTATTTAAATCCTGATATAGTCTAAACGCTAAATGTTCCTTAATCATATCTAACACAAAAGAGTCTTCATATACAAAATCTTCTTTTCCTTGTACTCTGAAAAAACATACTACACCAACAAATTGATTTTTATGTGCCAATATCATATTTAATGTATGATGCCAATTATTAGGTTCAAAATATTTTTTATAATATTCTGTCTCTACTCTCTTTTGTTCAGAAATAATATCACTTTCTCTATAAACTTTGCTTTTACCACCAAACATTAATCCTCGGCTATAATCTATACTGTCATACTTGTCCATATAATTTTCATCTGCTCTAGGCTTATAATTATAAAAAACCGGCTCAGTTAATGTGTGGCTATTTAATTCTGATGCAATGTAAAAATCAGCACTATCAAAATCTAATATTAAAGCCATCTGAGTAAGGAAGTTTTTTCTCATATTCACAGAATCTTCAATAGAGTTAATTTGATAAACAATATTGTTTATCACCATCCAGTCATTTGTTTCTAAACTACGCATATATTAAAACTTCCTTTCTTCTCTTTAATTAAATATCCTATAAAATAATAAAAGCACATGTAAAATCTCGTAAACCGAGTATTACATATGCCACATTGCACATTTATATTATTTTCCATTTGTTTTATTAGTTATATTTTACTCTCTTAGCATACCTCTTTCAATATTATCATTTGACTATTTTTTTATGATGATCTACTCCTTTAGGAGTAGATTGAGAGTATGTTGTCATATTTATTAAATCTCATTTTATGCTATTAATATTTGATAGATTAACCTAATAAAAATAGATACCTTTAATAATACTAACCTATTAAATTGTTCAAAAAATTAGTACTTAAGGATATCTATAAATAATTCAATAATTTATACTATGAAGTATGTCCACACCAGAAAGAGAAGGTACTCTTTTACGCAGTGTTGCATTTAAAAAATGATTGTAGGATTTCTTCATTAAAAGTTGTTCCATTCTTGCTTGTCCTCAGCTTGTCTAAGGAGCAAGCAGGAATGGTGCAACTTTTAATGTTAGAAATCCACAATTAATTTTTCATAGCAACCGAGTAACAGAGCACCTTCTCTTTCGGCTGGTTATTCCACAGATCCAAGTTACATGTTAGCTATATATAATTTAATTATCTTCATCAAAATATAATACTGATTCTGTTTCCCTACAATATTTTACACACATACATTGTGCTAATTTCCTTGGGCATTTATAACATAAACAAGTTAAATCTTTTCCATCACATTTCCCCTGTTTTAACTCTGTGCAATCCCCGCAATTTACTCCATTGCCTGCTGGCATAATACCATCACTACTCCTTTAATCATCATATGCTATTTTAATATTAAACTAAATTTCCATAATGTCAAACTTATTGCTATCCAATTTAATTATTCAACTTCTTAAATACTACATCTCCAAATTTTCCAAACACCTATATAGATACATATACCAGAAATTAAATATATTTTTGTGGGGCTGGCATTTGAAAATAAGCTGTTAAAATTACTTAATGGAAGCTTGTGCCACATTAGCTTGTCACTACCTTTAGTGTGAGTAAGCTGATGTGGGTGCAAGCTTCCATTTAGTACTTTCAGCGATATTTTCATAGACCTGTGGAACAAAAATGTATTTAATTTCGGCAATTTACCATATTGCTACTCTATCTTCCGGTTTAACATACATTCTATCTTTATCTGTTATTCCATAAGTATCATAGAACTTTTGAAATTGTGGCAAAACTGCATTTACTCTAAATTTATTAGGCGAATGAACATCTGCTATTATAGCATATTCTGCATATTCTTTTGTTGTCATTTGACGCCAAGTAACTGCATAACTTTCAAAAAAAGCTTTATAATCAGGTTTGTCCATAGTTCCTAATATATCTAATAAGCAGGATACACCTCCAATATCTGCGATATTTTCTCCTGCCGTAATATTTCCATCTATATTCACCCCAGGCATAGCTTCAATTTTACTATAGAAATCCTTCACCTTCTGTGTCTTTTGCGTGAATTTTTCATAATCTTCTTGACTCCACCAGTTACTAAAATTCCCGTCTGAATCAAATTGTGCACCTGTGTTATCAAATGCGTGACTAATCTCATGGCCTATGATTGTCCCTATTCCGCCTAGGTTCTTTTCTTTACTGGCACTTGGATCATAAAAATGTCCTTGTATAATTCCTCCTGGTATTATAATTGAGTTTTCATTTACACTATAAAATGCATTAACTGTCTGTGGAGTGAATCCTTCTTTTTTATTATCCACTGGTTTATTTATTCTGCTATATTCTTTATCAAGCGAAAAAACTCTCAGAGCCATTATATTATCAAAAAGAGAACCACCTTCCTCATAAGACTTAATGCCCAATTGTGAGTAGTCCATCCATTCTTCTGGATAACCTATCTTAATATTTAAATTATCAAGCTTCTTGATAGCATTTTGCTTAGTAGAATCACTCATCCAATCAAGATTTTTGATTCGTTTTTTATAAGCATCTATAACTTCCTTGGTAATATTCTCTACATCCTCTTTAGTCTTCTTAGAAATATACTTTTCTGCATAAATCTTCCCAATTCCCATCCCCATCATACTACTAACTGTATCCAATGCATCTTCTTCCTTTGATACGCTTCCCTTTACTCCAAGCAGGCCATTTTCATATTCTTTATATGCATTTTCGAAATCCTCACTTATATAATTGGATGCATATAATAAATTAACAATTTCGATATAATTCTTGATAAGAGGTAAATTTTCCTGAACATATATTTTGTTAAATCCCTCTAACCATTTAGGGTCCTCTAAAATAATTTTATTAGCATTATTAACCCCTAGATAACCAAATATAGCTGGGAAGTTTAAATTAGGTGCTAAATCATTAAGTTCGTCTAATGTATATACATTATAAACGGAATCAATTAAATTTGAAACCGCAGACGTCTCTTGTTCCTTTGAAATACTTTTCGCTACCATTTCCTCAAATTTAAACATATTCTCTACTTTTATATTTGCCTCACTTTGTGTATACCCACTTAATACTAAAAGTTTATTATAATAATCTTGTGTCAATTTCTTATTTTTTAGAGTATTCTCGGTTGGATTAATGTACTTATCCGAATCTCCTAGACTAAGTCCAGTGGAACTTATATACAATATATTGTTCTTAACATCCTTTATATCTCTATCAACATCAAACTTTACAGTTGAATTTACTACTTTCTTATCACTCCATAGATTTGTGACATCATTAATCGTTTGTATACTCTTGATCTTGTTTAAAATCTCTTGTGCAGGCTTTAATCCCTCTCTGTTTCGAGCTTCTACATTAAGTACATTATTATACAAGTTTATTATTTTTCTTTCATCACTATTTTCATTATATATATTTTTATTTATTAATAACTCATTGATAATAGATTTTATCTGATTTGTTACATTATTTTCAACATCATCAAAGGTAGAGGTGGTTGAATTTCCTTCCTGAATTTTTGCAGTATTAAACCACTCATAATTTATTGCATCGTAAAAGTCATCTTGTAATCTCATTTCTTGAGTATTGCCTGAGTTTACTTCCTCTGCTATTACCATATTATATGATGCAGGAGACATCATTAACATAAAAATTATTAAGCTAACTATAGCACTCAATTTCTTAATCTTTTTCATTATCTAACCTCTCTTCTAGCATAGTTTTTAGTAGTTAATATTAATATATCTGTTGTTATTTTCTTAAAAAAAGCTTGTACTTTCGTTGCATAATAACATCCTGATATATTATGTATAGAATTTCTTCACGTAATTTTATTTATATAAAGTATCTGCTAGTACCTTATTTATGTTACACTAATAAAAACTATTCTTTGACTTTCTAAATTAGTAACAAAATCCACCTAATTCGCAATATTAATAATTAGGCTCATCTAAGTAAATATATCCATATATATAGCTTGTCTCATATATTTCTCTATATCTAAAAGCAGCCCCATGCCAAGTTGACTCAGATATATAAATCTTTCCACCATCTATCTTTTCTACAACAGCTACATGTCCACTTCCGCTAGATCCCGGTAAGCTTGATTTCCAAACTGCTATTGCTCCAACTCGTGGCTCAGATCCATACTGATATTTACCACTTTTTTTATTTGCATCCCACCATTCGTAGCCATTACCTATAAATCCCGCATCAACCGGTTTTATTCCAGTAAGTTCCCAAGCTCGTCCCCAAGCATACCATGTACAATTGCCTTTAATTTCTTTTCCTCCATTAAAAAATGGCGGTGATAATCTAACTTTATAGAAAAGATTATCATCTGAGTAATAATATTTGTTTCCTATACTTGGTGCTGTATTTCTTATTTTACCCTTCTTTAATGAATCATCCTCTAACTTATCATCCGAAGTTACACTCTTATTATCTCCGCCATTAGCGATTGGAGTAACATTAACATCCTCTTTGTCTCCAGTATTATCCGAACCCGAACCAACAATAGGAGGAGTAATTTGGGATTTTTCAAAGCTAATCCACTTTGAACTTACCCATCCTTCTTTTCCATTAATATCGATTGGATAAAATCCATTTTCTTTATCCCCAAGAATCTTTATTTCTGCCCCTTTGACTAAAGTCCCTATTATATCTGAAGAAGTAGTAGCTTTTGCCCTTATATTTAATACCCCATCGCTGGTTGATACATATGCTGTACGCGAGTTATCAGTGTTCTTTAACTCTCCTACTCCAGGTTGTGCTTGTTGAACTATTTCTTTATCGCTTAACTTTGCCCCAGTCTGAGAAAAAGTGTATGTTTCCCCCTCAATTGTAAGGGTTCCTGTTTCCATTTCTCCACTTGAATTTGTGAAGTACCAAGTACCATTATCATTAATCCATCCAATGCTCATTTTCCCATCACTATTAAAATGATACCATTTCCCATCGATTTCTTTCCATCCTGTAATCATTTCTCCACTTTCAGATAGGTTGTACCAATTGCTACTATATTTAATCCAACCAGTACACATCTTTCCATTCTCATTGAAATAATACCACTTTTTATCTATTTGTTTCCATCCAGTGACCTTATCCCTATTCTCCATCCAACTCCAATTATTTTTTGAATCTTTAACCCATTCCGCTGAAGCTGATGTGTAATGCATATTTACCATTGTTAAGGTTGCTATTGTCGTTAGAATTAACTTTTTAATAACTTCTTTCTTCATACATTATACCCTCTCTTTACAAATTAATAGTTATAATTCGTATTATCATATGTGTAAACTTAATATTAATTCATTTCTACCATTATCTAGTGCAGGAAAATAAATCCCACCTATTAAATATTAACTCAAAAACAACCAATTAACAAATGAATTATACTTAAATATTCTGAAAATAACAAAACACCTGTCTACTAAACTTCAAAGAAACTCTTTAAAGTTCAGTAGGCAGGTGATACCTTTCTCATTAAAAATTAAATTTTGCAATACCTTAAATTCCTCTAACTCAAAATCGAAAATTTTGTTATAAATACAACCCTATTATAATTAAAACAATAACACCAGGAACCCCAAAAAAACCTGCTACTAAAGCCGTAATTGGATTAATTGCTAATGAGAAGTTAACATTTATGCCAACCAAACTAAGATTTGCAATTATAAAGTTAACTGCATATAGTATAACAATTCCTATTATCCCATTTATAATTATTTTTATTGGCCATTTTAATAATTTTGTTAATAAAAATAGTGCTACTATTCCTATTAATCCGTATACTAAGTATTGTCCATCCATGTTTAACTTCCCCCATCTTATCTACTCAGCAATTTGTACATTTTTCTCAACAATATAGCTACTACCTACACTTATCCCCCTTTCTCTTGCTATTGAAAGTAGATAATCATATCTCTTTCTTGCCACATTTTCTGAATAAATTGCTACCTCTATTAGTTTGTCATCGTTAACATTATTAAACATACTGCGCGCTACATTAATCTCCATTTTTGCAATTTCCATATCCTCTATTAATTTTGCATACATATTTGAGTCTTCAGCCTTGTTCATCAGGTATTCTACAATATTTTTTTTATTCATGTAAATCCCTCCAAAAAACTTCTTGTTAACATTTTATCCATTCATTGGTAAAAATATACATATTTTTTCTTTCTAAATACCTTAAATTTGTAACACTTTTTAACTACTCTTATATATTATATGTATAAGAAGCTTTTCACTCATGTCAGACAGAAACTTCTAACTCCCATCTATGTAACACTTTTTCTTGGAACCTAATATTATTTTAGGTTCCTTATTTTTTTAAAGTTCTTTTCTTCCTTCTAATGCTTTAGATAATGTAACTTCATCTGCATAATCCAAGTCTCCGCCTACAGGTATTCCAGCTGCAATTCTGGTGACTTTAACATCAAGTGGTTTAAGCACTTTCGATATATACATCGCTGTCGCTTCCCCTTCAATATTAGGATTAGTTGCAAGTATTACTTCCTTTATATCTTCATTCATTCTTGTAACCAGCTCTCTGATTTTAATATCTTGGGGACCTCGCCCTTGCATAGGAGATATATTTCCGTGCAAAACATGATATACTCCATTATATTCTTTAACTTTTTCCATGGTCATAATATCCTTAGGTTGTTCTACAACGCATATAGTTCCTTTATCTCTATTTGGATTATCGCAAAGAGGACAAGGATCCTTGTCTGTAAAATTCCCACATACAGAACAGTACTTTATTGTCCCTCTTGCTTTCACTAATGCGTCGGCAAATTCTTTTACTTCGTCATCCGGAAGATTTAAAATATGTAATGTGAGTCTTTGCGCAGTTTTTTGTCCTATACTAGGTAACTTTGCAAATTCCTCTATTAATTTTTCTATGGCTACCGGATAAAATTCCATCATCATTCAAACTTCCCCTTTATTTTATATTTAGTTAATATCTAATATTAAATAATTTATTATAAAAAAGCATACAGATTGAGGATACCCAACAATTCTGTATGCTAGCCCATTATAATTTCTTAGATTTTTTAGAATAATCCGCCTGGCATTCCCATTCCGCCTGTTAGCTTACCCATTTTACTTGAAGTTTCCTCTTCTGCTTTTCTTAATGCTTCATTAACGGCACTCATCACTAAATCTTCAAGCATTTCAACATCATCTGCATCTACAACTTCTGGCTTTATGTTAATTGCTGTTACTTCTTTTTTACCATTTACTTTTACTACTACGGCACCACCGCCTACTGACGCTTCAAACTCTTTTGTTTCAAGCTCCTTTTGCATATCTTCCATTTGCTTTTGAAGCTTTTGTGCTTGTTTCATAAGATTATTCATGTTTCCGCCACCAAAACCGCCTGGAAATCCACCTTTTGCCATAAAAAAATCCTCCTCTTTCTTGAATCTCATTTCTTAATTATAAAACATCTTTTAATAATACTCAAGTTATAACTAGCAATTGTCAATACACGACTTACTCTTCTTTATTATTCGTCATATACCTCGAACGGCACTCCGTTTACTGCTTCTTTCAACAGATCTTCTTTATCCTTACTCTCTTGATCTGCTCTTATGATATAATCAACTATTACTTTTTCTTTCAAGATTTCAGAAAATACCGAGTTTACAATCTCCCTATATTCTGCTTTTTGCAGTCTATCTCTATTAAAAGCATACATAGCATCATACTCCAATGTAACTATACCATTCTTAAAATTATAAGGCTTAGCCGTAACAATTGATGCATAGACGATCATTGCTCTCTTTGCTTTAAACTTTTCTAGAACTTCAGTCCAAGCCCTACCAACATCATCAATTGTTAATGATGAATTAGGATTGATTTCTACCTTTTCTGCTGTAGTTATATTAGAACCACTTTCAGCTACATTTTTTTTGGTTCCTACATTAGTATGCGCATATTTTGAATCTTCATTAGTTTTTTCTACTTGAACCATTTGTATCTTTCCACTTTTCAATGATTCCTCAAGCTGATTTATTCTTGATACTATAATTTCATTTGAAGTGTCATATTCAATTTTGCACATTTTAATGATCGCAAGTTCTAAATATAATCTACTCTGCTTACTTGCCTTTGAATTTAATTCTGCATCCTGAAGTATTCTAATTGCTCTCATTATCTCTTCTACTCTGATTTTTCGACCTTGTTCCTTAACCATATAAATATTCTCAAGAGACATATCTAAAACTTCTTCTGGATTGGTTGTAACTTTAACCATGAGAAGATTTCTAAAGTGAGCTATTAAATCCTTTATAAAAAGCTGCATATCCTTACCTGAATATACAAGCTTATCAATGATGATCATTGCCTTTTCAACACTTCTATCTATAACTGCATCCGCTATGTCAAATAAATACTCATTAGTTACAAGCCCTAGAATACTAACTAAATCTTCATAATTAATCTGACTATCTCCCATAGCAATTGCCTGATCTAATATACTTAATGCATCTCTCATTGCACCATCGCAGACTCTTGAAATTAAGTCTAAGCTTTTCTCTTCATAACTTATGTTTTGAGAATCAGCTATTTTTTTAAGTCTATTAGAAATTTCTTTTTGGCTTATTCTCTTAAAATCAAATCTTTGACATCTAGATAAAATCGTTATTGGTAGCTTCTGCGGATCTGTCGTTGCTAATATAAATATTACGTTTTTAGGTGGTTCTTCTAAAGTCTTTAAAAACGCATTAACTGCACCAACAGATAGCATATGTACCTCATCCATTATATATATCTTATACTTTGCTTCCTGTGGTGGGTATTTAGTATCATCTATAATATCTCTAATCTTATCAATACCATTATTAGATGCTGCATCAAGTTCTGTTACATCAATCGCTAGACCTTCATTAATCTTTCTACACATCTCACACTTATTGCATGGTTCCCCATTTTGCAGTTCAAGGCAATTTAATGCCTTCGCCATTACTTTTGCAGTGGAGGTTTTTCCTGTTCCTCTTGTTCCACAAAAAAGGTACGCATGAGCAATTCTATCATTTATAATTTCATTTTTTAATGTTGTAGTTATATGTTCTTGCCCTACTACATCATCAAAATTTTTCGGTCTCCACTCTCTATATAATGCTGTATAACCCAAAGGGCTCTCACCTCGCTATTTCTCGTAAATATATACTATACTTATTATACACCATTGCATCAGTGATGCAAATTGTACAATTATGAAAAGTATAGAGGACATGGGAATACTTAATTCTATTATAAAGGGGCTATTATACTTAAAAATTACTCTATAATAAATAAATATACTGAGTGACCTGTTAAATAGTTTAAATTTAAGTTAAAATGTATATTGAATAATTTTATGTTAAAATAAAATTTAGTGAAGAAATAAGGAGGACTATCTACAATGAGTTTATATGACGATAAATACTTATCCATTGCTAATGATATATTAGAAAATGGATATTTTGATGATAATAGGACTGGAGTTAAAACTTATAAATTACCTCATCAAATCATGCAATTCAATCTAGAAAAAGAATTTCCTATATTAACAACAAAATTTGTAGCATTTAAAACTGCTGTAAAAGAGCTTTTATGGATATTTAAAGATCAATCCAATAGTGTTAATGATCTACAGGCTCAAAACGTAAAAATTTGGGATGAATGGATGATGGATGATGGAACCATTGGAACTTCGTATGGTTGGGTAGTAAAAAAATTCGATCAAATGGATAAATTAATAGATGCATTAAAGAATAATCCCCAAGATAGAAGAATGATGATTAATTTATGGCAAATCCCATATCTTGATGGTGGTCCACTATATCCTTGCTGTTTCTTAACCATGTGGGATGTAACAGATGGAAAACTTAATTGTATGCTTGTACAAAGAAGCGGTGATTGGGGGCTTGGTGTTCCATTTAATACATCACAATACGCTGTATTAGTTCATCTATTAGCGCAAGTAACTGGACATAAGCCAGGATTATTTACTCATGTTATAAATAATGCTCATATATATGAAAATCAAGTTGAAGGTTTAAAGCTTCAATTAACACGAAAAAATGATACATATGCTGCTCCAAAACTTTGGATTAATCCTGAAATCAAAAACTTTTATGACTTTACACCAGATGATATAAAACTTGAAAATTATAAGCATCACGAAGCTATTAAGATGGATGTTTCAGTATAATAATTAAAACATTTACTTAATAAAAATGAATTCAGTAACTTAAAGACTCAAGGAGGAATACTAAATGATATCTATAATTGTTGCTGTTGCTCAGAATAACGTTATTGGAAAAGATAATAAACTATTGTGGCACATTTCAGAAGATTTAAAAAGATTTAAAAAAATCACTTCAAATAAAAAAATGATTATGGGAAGAAAAACATTTGAATCATTACCTGGTGTATTACCAAATCGCGAACATATAGTTGTAACTAGAGATGAGAATTATAATGTTAACTCTAATCAAGTGACTATAATACATGATCTAAACTCATTGCTCGAAAAATATTTAAATTGCGAGGACGAAATTTTCGTAATTGGTGGTGCAGAAATTTATAAGCAGCTTCTTCCTTACGCACAGAAATTATACTTAACTAAAATAGGAACTTCTTTTGATGGTGATACTTATTTTCCTGAAGTTAATTATAATGACTACAAAACAGAGTATATCTCTGAACAATTAACTGATGAAAAAAATGGTCTTAATTATACTTTTATAGATTTAACAAGAATATAGACAGTGTTTACAAAAGAAATCCTAGAAGAAATAAAGATAATAGAAATCTGTGATTCTAATATTTTAATTTCCTTTAGGAATTTTTCTTAAGTTTTTATCAATTATTATTTAAATTAATATTGGGGGCTTTAATATGAAATTTATAACTTATAAATATAACAATCAAGAACAAGTTGGTATTTTAACAAAAGATGAAAATGGAGTTTATCCATTAGAAACTCTTGGCATTCACTATGTTACTATGACTGAATTAATTGAAAATATAAAAACAGAAGAAATAGACTCACTAAGAGTAATGCTTAAGGATAATAGTAAGGACTATATATCAACTAAAGATATTACTATAATGGCTCCAATTCCTAGCTCTAAGCAAGACATAATTTGTTTAGGTATTAATTATATGGAACATGCAATAGAATCTGCAAGGTATAAAAAAGAGGCTTTTGGCGGCGATAGACCATATGCCGTATACTTTTCAAAAAGAGTAGGATTTGCAACTGGAGATGGAGATTATATTCCTAGTTATCCAGAACTTGTAGATAGTTTAGATTATGAAGCTGAATTGGCAGTAATAATAAAAAAGGATGCTAAGAATGTATCTAGAGAAGATGCTTTTGATTATGTGTTTGGCTACACTATAATGAATGATGTAAGCGCAAGAAACTTACAAACAAGACATAAGCAATGGTATTTCGGTAAGAGCTTAGACGGCTTTACACCAATGGGACCTTGTATAGTTACCAAAGATGACTTTACAAATCCACCTGTATTAAAAATTTCTTCTAAAGTCAACGGAGAATTAAGACAAAATAGTGCTACCGATCTTATGATTACTTCTATTGAAGATGTAATTCATGAATTATCTCAAGGAATTACTTTAAAAGCTGGAACTATCATTGCAATGGGCACCCCTGCTGGCGTTGGAATGGGATTTGACCCTCCAAAATTCTTAAAATCTGGTGATATAGTTGAATGTGAAATTGAAGGCATTGGCTGCCTTAAAAATATTGTACAGTAAGTTTTACAATTAAACATGTATTGGAAAATTGCAAGTTAGATTTTATTTTTATTAATTAATATATTTTAAATAAGATAAGAAAAAGAGGGTATTTCATAAATGAAATGCCCTCACTTTCTTATCCTATTGTGTCCTATGTTAATCCTATTGAAGAATAACCTAATTAATATTCCTATAATTAAACATTAAAATAAACCATGCACCTCGCTTCGTTATTAGTTCTCTATACGTTACTAATGCAGTTAGCTCAGACCAGATTGATCCACGGCACATGAAAGGGACCACTTATCGCTGCTTCCTTCCAGACCTGACGAGGTTCATGGGCTTCCATTGCGTGGGACCCAGTCCTCAACACCACTTACAAAAGTCAGACTATAAATTGCTAATACCTAAGCGAGGGATTCAACCCTGCTGTAGCGGATTGCAGGTTACAGGGCACCGCTAACTCCCCATCTAGCATGGCAATGGTGGAATGCCGAGGGTTTGAACCTCAAAACTTTCTCTAAAGCGAGAAAACTTTCGTCCCCAGTGAACGCCAAACCATGTTAAACATTGCTCTTTATTAAATATACATTTAATAAATTACTAAACATTAATATTTTATGTAAAATTATTAACTTGAATAGCATAAATTTATTAAACCGTATTTTCGATACTTGTTAATAATAACACATAAATTTCTTAAATTCAAGGATATTATCTTTGTCTTTATATTAAATTTCTTCCATCCTTGGCATAGCACTTCGCACTATAAGAAAATAAATTCTATAATAAAATAATTTTTATGTGTACTTTATTTTCCTGGGAAATTAAAATAATTTATTAACTTATTCTTTAACAAGGATAATATGCTCTTTTTCCACATCTGCTAACGCCTCAAAAATTTCAATCAAATTCATATTATTAACTTCATTTTTGTATTTTTCATAGTAACTTACAGCATGTTCCTCTTTTTGCTTTGCTAAGCCTAAGAGAGCATTATCACTATCATATTTATCATAACTTATTTTGCTTAAATCAGGAGCTTTAGTGAATCCACCTAACTTTTGATGCACTCTTGAATGAATTATCTCTATTCTTGCTAATGCTTCAAATGTCTTTCTTACTTTATCACTCTTTGACATGCCTGCTGCAATATTGTAAAAATCACCATTAAACAGTTCAAGCTTAACAGCATGATCTAAAATTTTTAAAGTATCTTCATTAAGTAAATTGCTATTTATTTCAATAACTTCATCTCTTTCACTTAGATATTCTTTACTCACACCACAAAACGGACAATATATTATATTATCTATAGTGTTCTTATTTGTAAAAGCCACCTCATTGAAATTATAATTTTTTTCATTTATCTCCATACCACATATTTTACATTTCAAATAATCCACCACCTTAAAACTTCATGTATATTTTAACATACTTTTCATTCAAACGTTCATCATAATTTTACACTTTATTAGCATTAATCTTTTAAGTCTCTAGATTTTTAGATATAATCATATATTTTTTGTAATCATACGCAGCCTTGAGCATACCCCTATCTTAAACGGCCATTTTACATAAGACACTAGCTAAAGCAACTCCTCCTATACTCAAAAATACATTAAGTTAATTACATTTTTATCTTGCTCGCCCTAACATTTTTTGTGCGTAAAACTTTTATTATTACTGTAAATATTATCAATAATGTTAATATTAATATTAATTCAATCATAAAAAGTTCTTCTGGCAAAGCATTTATTATAGGATCAGTTACAGGATCAAAGATCCAATAATCATTTCTAAAGAATATTTTATGGAATATATAAAATGTTTTTGGGAAATCAATTATTGTAGCTGCAGATATAGTAATAAATATTATAGATATTATATTTACACTTCTATTAAAGCTTTCAATAAGCTCCTTTCCTTTGCCATTTCTATTATCAATCATTAACTTTATTATTTTTAAAATCATTGTGATGATAAATATGATGCTAAAAACGTATAAAATTATAAATATTCTCTTTACTTCATAAAAATGAATCTTACCAAAATTACTCATTGTTAGACTATTAAGTACTAATTCGTGGTTAAACGGATTTTGAACATAGTTTATTACTCTATTATAATTGTCAATTAATATCTCTGTTGATAATCCAGTATAGTTATTTAAATCATATTTCTGTATCGCATACTTATAAACAATAGTCGTATTCAAAACACTTAAGACGGAAATAGAAATAATAGATATTGCATAAAATAAATCTCTAAAAAAATTATAAAATCTTTTAGTTAACTCCAAATAAATATTCTTATTAATAAATAACTCACTTCCTTAAATAAAATTTTAAATAAAACCATTTATAATTTTCAAATCATAAATGGTTTTACTATTAATTTAATATGTTAAATTGTATTCTTCTCCATAGAAATATTAACATCAATACTCATGTTTCCCACACCCATTTGCACACAAACCACTTTATCTGAGCTTGCATTTGCAGTAAATTTTCCATGCACAAGTGTTGGCGTAGATATATTTATATTTATGTCTTCTTTTGAAAAATTAGTTGCTACAGTTGCAGTTATCATATTTGTAAGTTCTGATATTGCGCTTTGAGCTAATTCATCAAAATTATCTACTGGCATTCCCATCATCATTGTTGATGCAATTGTTTTTGCATCTTCTAAACTTAATCCATAAATAACATTTCCTTTGATATCTCCAATAATACCAACTATGATAACAACTCCTGGACTTTCTATAAATCTGCCCTTTAAGCTTATACCCTTTTTTTCTACAGCAGGTAATCCTAATTGTGGCATTACACTTGCAAAAGAACTTATTATAGGATTTATATAATTGACATCCATTCTCCTTCACCTCTTCCAAAGCCTATACTAATTGACAAGTCTCCAAATTGTGTCTTTGCATTTGCAGAGTATATAATTTCTAATTCCGCTTTTGATATATTAATCGATTCCCCATGAAACGTAGTTGGCGGTGCAACTCTTAGACCAAATATTTTATTTTTCTTATTTATCATCGAACATGCATTTCCTGCCGCCATATTGGCTATTTCCGACATAACATTAAGAACTTCTTCATTATTCTTAGGCTCTCTCTTAAGTAAAGATTGTGACATTTTTTGTGCTGTTTCAAATGATGCATCAAAAATTATTCTTCCTGAGTACTTTCCTATAACACCCATAACAATCGAAATACCCTTACTTACTTTTTCCACATTCTCATTATTCTCATTGGTGATTTCAGGAATAGTTTTAGTAAGTTTATTAAAAACATCTAATAGAGCTTCTTTAAATACTGCTGAATACAATCCATCTAATTCAGAAAACAACTCTTCATCTGCCATCACTCTATCTATTAATAACGTTAATTCTTCTGCATCAACTGGCTTTTGTGCATATCCACTCACACGCATTTTTCTAGCTTTTCTTACTATTTCATCATCCATCATTGAACTAACAATTATAACTTTAATATTGGGATTTATTTTATGTATTTCTCTAGTACATTCAAAGCCATCCGTTCCTGGAATAGTCATATCCATTGTAACTAAGTCCGGCTTAGTATTTGTAACTACCTCAATAGTCTCCTCTAAAGAACTTGCCTCTCCTACGACATTAAATCCATTCTCTGTTAATAAATCTCTCAATAATGCAATTTGAAAAGGAGAATCATCAACTATTACTATATTTACATTCTTCATAAATCCGCCACTCCTTTATTATATAAAATAATAATCAATACACATACCCTATACATTTTTTTGTTTCTTCCAACCCTATAAAATGCTACCATCAAAGTTTATTAAATATGTTTTATTATGTGAATTAACTCTAATACCATTATATTTTAAAATTCAACATTACTCAACAAGATTCATAACATCATACTATTAATTCTATATATATCCAATTTAATACATCTAAATTTAATCATTTTTCTTCTCTTCTGAAGTTATACTTACATATGGAACCTCAATTACATCTAATATAAACATGAAAATAGGAATTCCAATGATTAATCCTAGAACACCACCAAGGTGCTCTGAAACCAAGAGTATACTTAACGTGTAAAATATAGGCAGCTTAGTTTTTGAAGACATTAATTTAGGATTTAAAATATATGCTTCAAATGCATGAAGTAAGGCCACCATTATAAGTATATAAACAACATGAATTAAACCTCCGTTATTAAAAGCAACAATACTTAAAGGTATTAATGATATTATCACTCCTGCTACCGGTATTAATCCAAGCAACAGCACCATCATTCCAAACCCTAATAAATGAGGAAATCCAATTATCCATAATCCAATAGTTGAAAGTATTCCATTTATCGTAGCTATTGCAATTTGTGCTTCAATAACTTTTCCAAAAGACGACATAAACTTTCCCCAAAAAAATTCAAGTTCACTACAGATTCCTGAAATCTTACTTTGCTTAAATTTGTAAGTAAAAAAGATTATTCTATCTTTCTCTAAGAGGAAGAAAATACTTAAGATTAATGAAATTATAATATTAATTCCCAGCCTGCTTATATTAGAAATAGACTGAACAATATAATTTATACCTTCTGCTGAAAATATATGTCCATAGATTTGATCTAATTTTTCTCTTACTAATCTAGCAATTTCATTATCTTGGGAAGTACCATAATATATCTCTTGTATTTGCTTGATAACCTGTCTAAATTCATGAATCACTAATGGTAAAAAGTCTATTATTATTATAAACAGCATAGCGGTTACTAATAACGAAACCGTTAATATCATTACTTTATAATTTATTCTTATCTTTCTTTCAAATCTGCTTATTAAAAACTTTGAAACATTATGTATTAAATATGTAAATACAAAAGTTAAAAGCATTAAATTAAGCATACCTTTCATTGCATATAAAAACATAAATAATATTAACAATGTTATAAACCTTTTAAAACCTTGACTCCTTAAAATTTGCATCATGTTTGGCATAAATAACTACTACTCCTTGCATATCTTATGCTTTTAAATTTGGGCAATTTCCATAAGAATTACTAATTTGATTTAAAAATGTTCCCTCATACTTATACTAACAGTTTTGCTTTTCCATGTAAATAATTTTAGGGTAGAGATACATCAAAAATGCTATTTGGACTAATTCTTCAAATCATTATATAAATATAAAAAATGGAAACAAGATAATTATTATATATTTTATCCCATTTCCATTTTATGTATTCTCATTAATAATATTTTTATAGTAATAGCAAATTATGATGTTACATAGGCATATGCAGATCAGTTCCCATACTCATTAATCCTGGATTTAACATTCCGAAAATCATAGCTACGTGGGCTACTACAAGGAATATTCCTACAAAGATAGCATGTAATTTAAGTTTATCTGTTTCACTCTTATTAGCTGATATAAGTCCAAGTTCAAGCAAACTAATTCCTAGAAGTGGAACCACACCTAAAAGATAAAATCCTACAGCTATTACATCTGCTATTCCTCTCCAACCACCTGTAGTTGTTAGTGGCATTACAGCATTTATAAATAGATAAATAAAAATGCCTAAAAAATAGAATCCTGCAAAGATTCCAGTTACCTTATTAATTTTTCTTGCAGCTCCTGTGAAATTTCTCTTAAAAAGTATTATAAGTTCAGTGATGGCAAGTGTCTCAGCACAAATAACCGGTATCGCCATAAATATAATTAGATTCCATGGTTGATTTTGTGCAAGCAACTCCATGTAATGAGTCATATCATTCATAATTTAAATCCTCCTCTAAAATTCTTTATATTAATATAATTTTATAAAATTTATATGAAGATTTTATGAAGATTTTACATTTATTTATTATTTAATAACATTTACAATCTTCAATTATATATTAATTTTAGTCTCCCCAAATATATTTTTTTAAAATCACATAAAAAAACACAGCATATCATAAAATATACGCTGTGCTTCATGATTAAAATAAATCCATAAGAATTTTTATTTTATACCTAAACTTTAAATTCTTGAATTTCTTCAAGTAATCTATCTGAACTTTCTTTTGTAAGTTCTGCTTGTAATACTACTTCCCTAATACTATTAGCTATATCTATAGTCTTTCCGGCTATATTTGTTGAACCATTAGCACCTTCAGTAGCAGCACTACTTACTTCATTTATCATACTAACAATACTGCTAATAGATTCACTTAATTTTTCCGCTGTACTTGAAAAATCAGAAACTAAATTATCAACAAATGACGCATCATTGCTATATTGTTCTCCAGTTTCAACGAGAGTCTCATAATCTTTCAACACATTTTCATCAATAAATTTCAGCATATTTTTAGACTCTGAAACTAGGCTGTCCACAGATTGTATAACTGTTTGTGTCATATTTTGTATTTCCCCTGCAGCTTCCTTTGAATCCTCTGCTAATTTACGCACTTCCTCTGCAACCACGGTAAAGCCTTTCCCTGCTTCCCCCGCTCTAGCAGCTTCTATAGCTGCATTTAATGCTAGCAAGTTTGTTTGTTCTGATATACTCAATATTGTATCGGATAGTAACTTTATTTTTTCTATGGCCTTTGTTTTTTCTATAGATTCAATCATACTATCATGGGTTTTATTATATACATTTTGAGCTTTTTCATTTGAAGTTAATGCTTTTACTTTTAACTCTTCAGCTCTTTGTTTTATTTTCCCTGCTGCTTCTTTCCCCTCTTTAGCTTTGATAGTTGTTTCCTCAACAGCTACTTCAATCTCTCCTGCAGTTTCATTCATTTCATGAGTTGAAGCTGAAGTTTCCTCTAATCCAGCTGATAATTGTTGAGTAGTGGCGGAAATACTCTCTATATCTATTTGTAATTTATTTAATTGTTCATTAGTGTTGCTTACTTTTTCTTGAATAACATCCGTTTCTTTTATCACATCACTGATAATTGACTTTATTCCACCTTGCATAGACTCGATAGCCTTGCCAATATATCCTATTTCGTCCTTTCTACCTAATGCCTTCACATTCATTTTCACACTGAAATCGCCTTTTGCAAAAGAATTGATATCGTTCTTAACAATCTCTAAGTCTTTTGTTATATATTTTGCTATAAAGATTGATATTATAAATCCTGCAGCAATCATAATAATACTTAATATAGCGATACTTATGGCTAAACTAGTAGTCTTATTTAATACTTCTTCATAAGATAATCCAACAAAATACATTCCAATAATCTTATTACTTTTATCTTTAATTGGTATGTAATACCCTTGTACATCTACATCTCCTATAGTAACTTTACCGGTATAGTTTTCTCCACCCTTTAGAACCGTGTTAATAACTTGGTCATTAGCTTTTGTTCCTATACTCCTTTTTCCATCTTTATCTTTAACATTAGTTGTTACTCTAGTATCATTCATAAATATTGTAGCATACATATTAGTTTTATTTTTAACTTCATCAACTACACTAAAATCATTGTTAATTTCCGAGTTCCCCTTGTATAGCTTGTCACCCTTAACTTCCCAATCACCCGGATATTTTTCATCAAAAACTATTGTAAACATGCTCATATTTGAGTTAAGATCTTTTTCAATATTTATCTGTAATATATTAATTACCTTGGTATAAGTCGCAATTCCTAATATCAATGAAAACGTAACAAGAACCAAAGAAACTATTATTGATATCTTCCATTTTAATTTCATAAATATCCCTCCCTGAAAAGTTTAAATATATAAAACAAATGATTAATCGTTTGTTTACTTTAATCCTGCTCCTCTGACTATATCCTTAATTATATTTCCATTAAATCCTTTTTTAGAAAAACATTTAAGATGGATTCTTTAATATCATCATAAGATATTTTAAACTTCTCCATTTATGTTAATTAGTAATTTTATAGTATCTTATTATTATGTACTTTTCAATATATCATCGATGTTTTTGTAGAAATTTGAATTTTTAAAATTTATCTCCTTTAGAAAATATTGTTTAAATACTTTCTTTTATTACAACAATAACACAGTCTTTACCATCAAAACTTAAACATATAGTATAGACTGTGTTTGTTCTCTTTAACTATTATTTTCTACCTTATAAAAATCTTTTAATGATCCAACAAAACGATTTTCATAGAAAGTTCCCAACTTATGATCTTTTATCTTAACTCTGGTATTGGGATCTACTCCGCTTTCTATACAATGTTTTGCAAAAACTTTAATCTGCCTTTTTCCAATAGTATGAGGTTCAAGAGCAGGTTCCCCCTCTAATGTATAAAAATCTTCTTTCTCAAGTTTCACAAACCTTAATATACTATCATAATTAATTTCCTTCTTATCTTTTGAAGACATTATAAAAGCATGATGATAATTATGTTTTTGTGCCATCCAGTGATCATAGCTTTCTATATACCCATTCTCAAGCACTATTCCAATCGTTGGTACGTATTTTTCTATAATGACTTACTCCCCCTAAAGTAACAGGCTGTGCCAAAATTATTAGCCTATAATTAAAATTTTTATTTTAATTTAGTACCTTAATATTTAGTACAGCCCTTACTGTTCATGCTATATTATTTTAATTTTACTAATAATTCACCAGTCTTAACTTGTTTTCCTTCTTGAACCAAAATAGATTCAACAGTTCCTGTACTAGATGCAACAATATTTGTTTCCATCTTCATTGCTTCTACCACAAGTAAGCTATCGCCCTCTTTAACGCTGTCACCTTCTTTAACAAGAACTTTTATTATAGTTCCTGGGATACTTGCTCCAATTTCCAGCGCGTTATCAGGATCAGCCATCTTAGATGAATTATCTGCACCTGAAGTACTTATAATTCTTTCAGTTTTATCTTTTATCTTAATCTCTCTTCTATTACCATTGATTTCGAAGTCTAAAGTTCTGTTCCCTTCTCCATCTAATTTTCCAATCTCAATCAATTGGACGATCATTGTTTTACCTTCTGCTATTTCGATCTCACTTGTTTCGCCTTCAGCTAAACCATGGAAGAACACATCACTTCCCATACGGCTTACATCACCATATTCCAATACAGATTTTATATATGATTCAAATACATCTGGATATAGTGCATAACTTATTATATCTTTCTTACATGGAGTAAATTTATATTTTTCTTTTAAATATGCTTCAATTTTATCAAAGTCTTCTGGCGGTAATAATTCACCTGGTCTAACAGTTATGGGTTCTTCTCCCTTTAATACAAGTGCTTGTAATTCATCTGGGAATCCACCTTCTGGTTGACCCATCATTCCTTTGAAATATGAAACTATAGAATCTGGGAATGCCATATTCTTAGCCTTTTCAAGGATATTTTCAGGTGTCAAATCATTTTGAACCATAAATATAGCCATATCTCCAACCATTTTTGATGACGGAGTAACCTTAATTATATCTCCAAGCATATCATTTACTTTTTTGTACATATGTTTTACATCATTAAATCTATGACCAAGCCCAAAACTTTCAACTTGTGGTTTTAAGTTTGAATATTGACCGCCAGGAATCTCAAATTTATAAATTTCAGCACTTCCCGATTTTAAGTCTGACTCAAATTGACTATAAACTGGCCTTACTGTATCCCAGTAATCAGATAGTTTTTGAATTCCACTTAAATCAATACCAGTATCTCTACTTGTATTTCCAAGCGCAGCTACAATTGAATTTAACGCTGGCTGACTTGTAAGACCTGACATACTATTGAAAGTCGTATCAATGATGTCAACCCCTGCATCTGCCGCCATTAGTACTGTCGCAACACCATTACCAGTAGTATCATGAGTATGAAGATGAATAGGAATTGAAATTTCATCTTTTAATGCACTTATAAGCTTCTTAGCTGCATAAGGCTTAAGTAAAGCTGACATATCCTTTATAGCAAGTATATGCGCTCCCATCTTTTCAATTTCTTTAGCCTTTTCTACATAATATTTTAAGCTATATTTATCTCGAGTTTCATCTAAAATATCACCAGTATAACATAATGCAACTTCTGCTACTTTATTACATTTTAATACTTCATCTAACGATACTTCTATACCTTTTAACCAGTTAAGTGAATCAAAAATTCTAAATACATCTATTCCATTATCGGAAGATTGTTTTATGAATTCTCTTATAACATTATCCGGATAGTTTTTATATCCTACAGCATTTGCTCCTCTAATAAGCATTTGGAACATTACATTTGGAATTCTCTTTCTTAAAGATTCAAGTCTCTTCCATGGTGATTCTTTTAGGAATCTATAAGCAGTATCGAAAGTAGCTCCTCCCCACATTTCAAGAGAGAATAAATCATTTCCATAAACAGCTGTTGCTTTTGCAATATTCTTCATGTCCTGAGTTCTAACACGAGTTGCCATTAATGATTGTTGAGCATCTCTCATTGTTGTATCTGTAAGAAGTAGTTTCTTTTGATCTTTTATCCATTTAACTACACCTTCTGGACCTTGTGCATCTAATATTTGCTTAGTACCACTTAAACCCTCTAAAGATGTTATTATTGGAATATCTGGAACATCATATTCCCTTTTATTTCCTTTAGTTTCATTTACTACTTTTTCTCCGATGAATTTTAAGATTCTAGATTCCTCATCAGTTCTTGCAGTTATATCAAATAATTGCGGATTGTCTGATATAAAATTAGTATCACACTCACCCTTTTGGAATTTCTCATTATTTAATACATTTATTAAGAAATCTACATTTGTTTTAACTCCTGAAATTGTTAATTCCTTAATTGCACGTATAGATTTTCTAACTGTATCTTCAAATGTTCTTGAATATGCAGTACTCTTTACAAGTAAACTATCATAGTATGGGCTTATTACTGCACCACTATATCCATTTCCACCATCAAGTCTAATCCCGAATCCTGATCCAGTTCTGTAAACATCAATTTTACCTGTATCTGGAGAGAAATTATTTGAAGGATCTTCTGTAGTTACCCTACATTGAATAGCATATCCTCTTGGTTTTATATCTTCTTGAGAGTGTATTCCTACTTCTTTAGATCCTAATTCATATCCTTCTGCTATTAAGATTTGGCTTTGAACTATATCTATACCAGTTGTCATTTCAGTAATAGTGTGCTCAACTTGAATTCTAGGATTCATTTCTATAAAATAGTGATCTCCGTGCATATCAACTAAGAATTCCAGTGTTCCTGCACTTCTATATTCTACAGATTTAGCTATTTTTAAAGCATCAGCACATATCTCTTCTCTCTTTTCTGGAGTTAAAGATAATGCTGGAGCAACTTCTATAACCTTTTGATGTCTTCTTTGTATAGAACAATCCCTCTCATAAAGATGCACTATATTTCCATACTTATCTCCCAAAACTTGAATTTCAATATGCTTTGGTCCTTCCAAGTATTTTTCGATGAACATATCATCGTTACCAAAAGCTTTTTTAGCTTCATTTTTAGCGTTTCTAAAAGCCGTAAGAATTTCACCTTCATTTCTTACTATTCTCATTCCTCTACCGCCACCACCAGCAGCAGCTTTTATCATAACAGGGTATCCACACATTTTAGCAACTTCAATCGCTTCATTTTCATGAGTTATTGGCTTTTCCACACCTGGTATTACTGGTACACCAACACTTTTAGCTACTATTTTAGATTTAATTTTATCCCCTAATTTATCCATCATTTCTGATTTTGGCCCAATAAATTCTATACCAACTTCTTCACATCTTCTAGCGAACTCTGGATTTTCAGATAAAAATCCGTAACCTGGATGTATAGCATCTACATGCTTCTTTAATGCAAGACTTATTATTTCATCAATATTTAAATAAGCTTCAACTGGTCCTTTGTTTTTCCCAATTTGATATGCTTCGTGAGCTTTAGTTCTAAAAAGAGCAAACTTATCTTCCTCAGTATATATAGCCACTGTTCTGATGCCAAGTTCATGACAAGCTCTGAAAATTCTTATCGCTATTTCCCCTCTATTAGCAACTAGTACTCTTTTAAATTTTTTCCCCAATTATAATACAACTCCTTTGTTATATATTTATTTATTACAATATATAAAGCTTAAAAATCTGTAATTTGTAATATAAATTCAATTTTATATTTAAGTTAAATATATATGTTTAAATTAACAATTTATAATTAGAATTTATATAGTTATGGACTAAAAAAATCAGAATTACCGAATTATTAAACTAAATATATATTCGAAACATTACTAATTTCAAAAACGTCCAATTATACAATAATGCAATTTTCACTATCAAAATATTGTAATTATATAAATTCGATTTTTAAAAAATCAATAAGTAGATTATATCATATTTCACCATATATGCTACATATTATTTATATTTTATATTTATTTTTACAAGATTTTCGTTTTCATAGCAGTCATTTTACTTTATTGATTATGAAATTTTTCACTCTTAATTAATTCATTTTTCTGCATATATATTTTTTTTGCAGGTTTATTTCATTTTAATTCTGACGTACAATTAGGACATCTTATTGCATTAATATTAATATCTGTATAACAATATTTACATTGCTTTTTTGTACTATCACTTTTTTCTTCTTTCTGCTTAAAAAAACGATTAATCTGCTTAATAACAATGAAAATTGAAAATGCAACTATTAAAAAATCTATTACATTATTTATAAACAAACCATAATTTACTGTCGCAACTCCAGCCTCTTTAGCTTCTTGTATAGTTTTAAAATTCCCACTTCCAAGTGTAAAGAATAAGTTAGAAAAATCAACTTTTCCCATTAACATACCTATTAAAGGCATTATAATATCATTAACTAAAGATGTAATAATCTTGCCAAAAGCCCCTCCAATAATAACACCTACCGCTAGATCGACAATATTTCCTTTCACTGCAAATTCCTTAAATTCTTTCAACATACTAATATCCCTCCTTTGCTATTTTATTATCTGTTACTTTAACTTTTTTATTCTGTTAACATATTTCATCTCAAATTTTATCCCATATCTCTTCATATCCCAAAACTTCAATTTATTAACAATTATTTCTTTGCTCACAAAAAAGGTATATACCTTTTTAAATTTAATAGATATATACCTTAAACCACCTAATTTCTGCAAGTAGCTTTATTTAATTATTCTATATATTTTGAACTCCATAGAATTCAAATGTATTTTTTCTCCAATGAACGATGCTTTCGAAGTAAAAATGTCTTGAACTTCAGAATTGATGGATAGATTAACCCCACAACTTTCATAATCATTATTAATTGCTACAATCACTTTTTCATTTTTATATTCTCTTTCGAAGATTATCTTGTTTCCTCCACAATATAATGTCTTGTATGATCCATATACAAGAATCTGATTACTTTTTCGGATTGAAATAAACTTCTTATAAAAATTAAGTAATTCATTATTTTGATTTTCCGTTTTCCATATCATACACTTTCTTGATTGAGGTTCCTCACCACCATTTAGCCCCACTTCATCCCCATAATATATATACGGCACCCCTATGTATGTGAATTGAAAGGCAATTGCTAATTTCATTCGCTCAACCTTCTCATCGCATTCTGTTAGAAATCTTTGTGTATCATGACTCCCAATTAAATTCCACATTTGCCTTGTTATACTATCCATATATATATTTCTATTTATAGACAATATCTCATCAAATAGCTTTGCATCTATTGTTCTATTACCAAAAAAGTCTATCAGCGCACCTTTAAAAGGATAATTCATAATTCCATCAAGTTGATCTCCCTTTAAGAATGAACTGGCTTCATGCATAATTTCGCCGATAATTATAGCTTCTTTCTTATGTGCCTTTACAACTTTTTTAAATTCTCTCCAAAAACTATGGTCTACTTCATCGCATACATCAAGTCTCCATCCATCTATTCCCACTTCATCTATCCAATATTTAGCTACATCCAATAAATACTTTTTTACCTCTTCATTATCTGTATTAAACTTTGGCATTGTTGAAACATCTTCAGCAAAGGTATAATAATTTACTTTCTGTAAGTCTACTGGAAATCTATCAATAAAATACCAATCTTTATATTTAGATTTTTCTTGATTTATAAGTATATCTTTAAAAGCAAAAAAGTCCGCCCCTGAATGATTAAATACTGCATCTAAAATTATCTTTATCTTTCTTTCATGACACTGCTCAACTAATTCTTTTACTTTTTCTACATCGCCAAACTGAGCATCAATCTTATAATAATCAGCAGTATTATACTTATGATTTGAAGAAGATTTGAATATTGGTGTTAAATATATTAAATTTACTCCTAAATCTTCTAAATAATCTAACTTATCAATAATTCCTTGTAAATCACCTCCAAACATTGATGTTACTGTTACATCTCCGCCCCATTCTACAGTGTTTTTAGGATCATTACCTTTATCTCCATTGCAAAAGCGATCTACAAAAATTTGATAAGCCACTGATTCCTGAAGCCACTTTTCTTCACAATATACATCTGGTTTTGCTATATACGGATACTGAAAAGCCGTTGCTTCCTTTCTTTTGATTTCATTTGTTCTAAGCCCTCTTTCATCCAAAAAGAACCTATTTCCTTCCTCGTCGACTAGTTCAAAGAAATACCTGTATCTATTTCTCTTAATAGATATATCAGCCGCAAAAAAATCAAATAAACTATTTGTATCTTTAATTTTCATTTCTTCTATATTAAAATCATTTTCCCAATCATATCGGTTTTTATAGTGTATTCTGCATATTTTTATATCATCTTTAGCAGCCCTCAATGTAACTGATAAAGTATTGATATCTTTTGCATATGCGTATGGTGTATCTAATATATGGTATATTGCATGTTTATTCAATTTAAAATTCCTCCTCCATTATGCAATTCCTAAAAACATCTTATTCTTTTACTGCACCTGAAACTAAACCTTTAGATATAAACTTTTGAATAGCTACAAAAAGTATCGCGAGCGGAACAGAAACCATTATTGAACAAGCCGAATACATAGGCCAATCTGTTAATTTTCCTGCTGTAAACGACCTTAATCCTATTACCAGTGTTTTAAGATCTTTATCCTTTAGTAATGACGCTGAAAATACAAATTCTCCGTATACTGCAATGAATGAAAAGAAAAAGATTACTACTGCCATAGACTTAGTTAATGGTAGTATTATTTGGGTAAATACCTTCCACATACTAGCACCATCAACTCTAGCTGCTTCATCTAATTCTTTAGGAAGACCGTCAATGTATCCTTTCATTAGCCAAATATTATACGCACTTCCAGCAGAAAGTATTAATGATAAAAATATTAAATTATCCATTCCAAAAGAAACTTTATATGCTACTGCTAGTATTGCAGGTACGCTCATTACTGTTGGAAACATTTGAAGTATTAATAACAACATTAATCCTTTTTTTCTACCTTTAAATTTCAATCTTGAAAAGGCAAATGCTGCTGGTAATGTCATTGCTAATTGGATAGTCGATACTAGTACTGCTACAAAAGTAGTATTAGCCATCCACTTAATAAATCCAACATTATCATCTAAAGCCTTTTTGTAATTTTCAAAAGTTATAGTCGATGGAATAAGGTTTTTTTGCATGAAGCTTGTCCCAGTGGAAAGTGATGCTGATATAATGGCAAACACCGGAAATATTATTATTATTATAGACGCTATTAAAAATATGCGCTTTCCCCATAACTCTATTCTTTCCGTATTAGTAATTCTCTTCTTATATACTAGTTTTTCCTCCAATAATATAGATCGTTTATCTATATTTACATTAACTTTTGCCATCAGTTTTCCACCTCCTTAAATTGTCCTGAAATCTTCATATTAATAAGTGATAATGTACCTATTATTATAAATAATAGTATAGACATAGCTGCTCCAAGGCCAAAATTACCTTTATCTACTGACATTTTAAAAGTTGCAGAACCTATAATATCAGTCCATCCAGCGAAAGATGAACCTGCTTTTGCTGGTCCTCCCTCAGTTAACAAATAAGCAGCATTAAAATTATTAAAATTAAATGCAAAATTTGATATCAAAAGGGGATATGAGACACTTGCTAGTGATGGTAATGTTATCTTTTTAAATTTTTGCCATCTGCTTGCTCCATCAATATTTGCCGCTTCATAATAAGCATCTGGTATTGCTGTTAATGCACCAATACAAATATTCATCATATAAGGAAAGCCTAACCATAAGTTTACTATAATAACAGCCACTCTTGCTGCCATTGGAGTAGTTAACCATAAAATAGGGTCATTAATTAAGTTGAATTGCATTAAAATGCTATTAATGGCTCCATATTGACTATTAAATAATCCTTTAAATGAAATTATTGTTATTGCTCCAGGCAATGCCCAGGGAATTACTAAAAGTCCTTTATAAATGAAAGCTTCTTTCATATTTTTGTCTGACAATGCCATAGCAAAAATTAGTCCAATGGCAAATGCGCCCAATGTAGACACTATTGTAAAAATCAACGTCCATCCAAGCAGTGGAAAAAATTCGCTTTTTAAGGGACCCACTAATACCTGTTGAAACTGGTAAAGCCCAACCATTTTCCATCCACTAGCAGTGCCATAACCATAATTCTGGTTTTTTAATGTATAATTAGTAAATGCTATGAATATTGTATATAACATTGGTAATACACTTAATATAGCTATACTTATTATAGCTGGTGAAAGATATCTATAACCCTGCATGCTATTTCTTAATGTAATACTCTTTCTTGCTTTAGCCATATTTTCACCCTCTCTTAATGTTTTAATGTATATTATTCCAAGCTTAGTTTAAAAAACAATTTACTCATATAATTCAGAAACTAAAGCTTGGAATCGTTTAAGTATTTTAATTATTACTAGCTTTAATATTGTCCTGAACTGCTTTTTCTATATCTTTAGCCACTGTAGCTGGATCTTCTCCGTTTAATATTCTTGACATGTTATCCATAGGCTTCCATATAGCTTCAATTTCTGGTATATTAGGAATTGGTACTGCTGAACTTGTCTGTGATATAAACCCTTGTGTAAATTCATTGTTCTTTATCTCATCTTTATTTAATTCTGTCTTAAGTACTGGTATTCTATTTCCTATCTTATATAGTCTTTCTCCTGAATTATTAGCTAAATACTTCATTAATTTCCATGCATCGTCTTGTATTGGTGATTTGCTGCTTACAAATCCAGCTTGCACTCCCATTAGAGTTTTTGCTTCTACTCCGTTTATCTTTGGAAGCTTGACTACTCCAAAGTTTACACCTGCATCTTTAAAACCGCTAATGTCCCAAGGTCCTCCTATATAAAATATTGCATTTCCTGATTTAAATGAACTATTGGCTATATCGGCAGTTATATCTGCTGGCATAAATTTATCCTTCTGTACTAAATCCTGTAAAAACTTATAAGCTTTTATTGCTCCATCATTTGCAAGCCCTATGTTATCAACTTTTAAACTTCCTTTGTCTCCTCCAAATATATACCCACCATACGACTGAACAAAAGCTGCTCCATAATAGAACTCATTCATTGAAAATTGAAAACCTGATGGACCATATGCTTTTGCTTGCTTTACTAAATCTTCAATTGTTTTAGGTACTTCTTTAACTTTATCTTTGTTGTAGAATAAAGCATAAGTTTCCATAGATAGTGGAACACCATATGCCTTTCCATCATAAGATACAGCATCCCAAACAGCACTATTTACATAATCATCTCTGTTTGCAAAATCTTGTGGAACTTCTGCAAGTAATCCAGCTTGATGAAATGTTCCTAAGTTGTTATGAGTTAATCCAAAAACTAAATCTGGACCTTTTGATGAATTTGCAGCTTGCAAAAAAGATTGAAATGGTGAATTATCTTTAATTACTTTTACTTTTCTTCCATTTTCTTTCGCCCATTCTTGAGCAATATTATTTAATTCTTCAACTTCATTATCCATTAAATATGACCAAACCACTATTTCTTTACTATCTTTTTCAGCCGAACTTTGAGATGATTTGCCACATCCACCAAGCATTGATGTAAAACAAATACCTGCAACTAGCATAGTCATAATCTTCAATTTTTTACGCATCTTAACCCCTCCAATTATTATAAATAGGATCCTTCGTTAAACGATTGCAATCATTACAGCTTAATTATAACAACTTTATATTTATTCATTTATTTTAAATTAACTTTTTTTATTTCTAAATGCCCAAAGTTCTATATTTTTTTGTTATAATTTTTTTATAATTTAATTACTTTTTATTTTGGGAGGTATTCGCTATGTATGATGCCTATGATTCTGATAGCAATTTTTTTAGCAATGAAATTACTTTTTTACTGGAACAAAAAGATAAACAAGCAATCCTCAATATAATTGAACAAAAGCATAAAAATGAAAATAAAGAATTCATTCCTATTACTACTAAGAAAAACGACTTACTGATATGGAATGTAATATTCGCTAGAGAAATAATTAAACAAGGTACATCTAAACAGTTTATTCATACTTTGTATAATAAATATTATAGAACTATTCAGACCTTAAATAGCTTAGAACTCCTTCAAAAATTAGAAATTAATATTGCCACATCATATCTTGATATATTAATTAATTTTGTTGAAGTCACTGACAATTTTATTATAAACAAGGTTATTGGCTTTTTATATATCCGTTTGGAAGATCACTTAAGCCTTAAGGAAATATCTGACGAGTTGAAAGTTTCTGTCGGATATATCTCTAGGTGCTTCAAGAAAAATATGGGCGTGTCAATAATGACTTACTTTAAAAATATAAAAATAGACAGGGCTAAAACTTTGCTGAAAAACACTGATAAGACCATCCTCGAAATTTCAGCACAACTTAGTTTTTGTGACCAAGGAAACTTCTCAAAGGCCTTTAAAAATGTAGTAGGAATGACTCCAATGGAATATAGGAACACTTATTATTTAAAAGAGAAATAATAAATAAAAAAGTGTCGATTTCAACAAATACTCATTGACTAATAGACACTTTTTGTTTATGTATTCATGATTTTTGTTTTTTATATTCTTTAATTGATAAACCAGTACACTTCTTAAACCAATTACTAAAATAATTAGGATCATCGATACCAATTTTTTTTGAAATTTCATAAGCCTTTGCATTCGGGTTCTTGAGCATTTCAGTAACTATTTTCACTTTGGTATTTACAATATACTCCGAAAAAGTTTCATCAGTTTTTTCTTTAAAAATTCTGCTTAGGTAACTTGGATTAACATAAAAATATTCAGCAACCAACTTTAAAGATAAATCCCTATTAGATATATTTTTCACTATAAATTTTTTAATTTGTTCTATATTTAGATTTTTATCGTCAGTTTCACTAGCATCATTTAAGTTTATTATATTGTTAAACGCAACCATCCTTTCTTTAATATCTTTATATTCTTTTTTCTTTAAATATTCGTCTTGAATCTCGCTTTTTAGCTTTAAAACTGAATTTCTTAATTCTTCTTCATCTATAGGCTTAAGGATAAAATCACTCACACCAATCTTTATACTTCTTTTGGCATATTCAAATTCATTATAACCTGTAATCACAATAACTTTTATATCTGGATACTTTTCAATGATACTCTTACTCATATCTAATCCATTTGTTATAGGCATATTTATATCTGTCAAAATAATATCAGGCTTTTCTTTATTTATTAGATTTAGTCCCTCAACTGCATTAGAGGCTTCAGCCACTATCTCCATGCCAATTTCATTCCAATCAATGCAATTTTTTATTAGATCTCTTATAAGATGTTCGTCATCAATTATCATAACTTTTATAATGTTATCCATAAATTAATCCACTTCCCTTTAGAATATTCGTTAGAAAACTTAATTTATTTCTTGATTCTAGGCATCTTAATAGTTATTCTAGTACCAACATTTTTTTTACTTTCAACAATAAATTCGTGCTCGTCACCATAGAATACCCTTAATCTTTCTTTTGTCGTTCTTACTCCAATGCCAGTAGTTCTATTTTCATTTATATTTCTAACTTGTGATTCCTCCATACCGTTTCCGTTATCTTCCAAAGTCAATATAACTTTTTCTTCTTCCTGAAAGGTAGATATTCTTATCTTTCCTTTATCCTTGCTACTTCTAATACCGTGATAGATAGCATTTTCAACTAACGGCTGTAATACTAACTTTATTATCTTAAAATCATCGCATCGTGGATCTAAATCATATTCAGCCTCAAACATATCCTCATACCTTATATTTTGAATGATTAGATAGCTTTTTACCGTATTTATTTCTTCTTTTACAGTAATAATATCTTTTCCGTTATTCAAACTCGTTCTGTAGAATTTACCTAAAGCTTTTATCATTTCATATATTGCTTTATTTTTTCCTAGTAGAGCTAAAGAATTAATAGTATCAAAAGTATTGTATAAAAAATGAGGCTTTATTTGTGACATTAATAAGTTTAATTCATTTTGTCTTTTTATCTTTTCATCTTCACGTATTTTATCTAGAAGTAAATTAATTTGGGAAATTGCAATATTATATCCTTTTTTTAATTCTCCTACTTCATCATTGTACGTTTTTATATTAACAATATTAAATTCACCGCTTTCAATATCTTTCATTGATTCACTGAGTTTCTTTAAAGGCATTGTAATAAATTTAGATATTATTATAGATCCAATAATAATTAATAGGAAATTTATGATGCTAAAACATAAAAGAAAATAATTAGTATACTTTGTTTGCTGTGGAGATTCATTGTATTGTGCTACAGTCATCAGATTCCAGTTATAGTCTGAATTTTTAAGATTTGATATTATATAATCTTTACCTTCTATTCTTTGCTCTAAAAATCCTACTTTTGATTTAGAATCATTATAATTTTTTATTGTACTTAGCATTTTAGAATCAGCCTCTGACCCTGTTATTAATTCATCTTTCTCATTCTTTATAATCAATCTTGTTCCATATTGATTATTTAATTTTAGACTTAAATTATAAAACGCATTCTCGTTCATGTTTATAATTATTAAACCAATCTTTTCACCAGTATTTATATCATTTATTTCCCTTATTAGTGATACATAGTTATTACCATTGCCCTCGAAGAATCCTCCACCGTTTAATCTTAATATATATTTACCTTTACCCTCTAATAGTTCATTATACCATTCAGAATTTTTTATTTTCTCCATCTGAAAATCCTTATAAAAAACATTTTCAGAATAATACTTATTTCCATAGTTATCCAAAACATATATTGAAGATATATTAGAGCTAAAGTTAGTGAATTGTATTAGATAATTACTAATATCATCATATACATTTCCTTCTTTTCCTTCTTCCTGAACTTTCTTTAATGTATTTTGAACGTTGTCACTTGATATAATCATCTTTGAAACATTATTAACATTATCAATTATCATGCTTGTATTGGTTTCTGCACTTTCTAAAACCTCAACTGAACTTTGTTTCATCTTCTCTATATTATAAATAGAATTTATTTTCTTATATGCAAAGGTAAGTATGATTGTTGAAAGCACAAAAATTATTGAAAAATATACAATAATCTTTATACTTATTTTTGAATTTAAATATTTATCTTTCAAATTCTTTAATATAAAAAATTTATTATACATTTAATCATATCCTCATCATTCTATTTTCACCATTTCCTTTGTGAAGTCTTCAGGACTTATTTGCCCTTTAAGTAACTGACTAACTAATTCTTTTTCTTTGTTTCCTTTTTCTTCTCCCAAGTAAATATCACCATATAAACTATATGAAGCGTTCTCTGTTAACTCTTCTAATTCTTTAGACAACTTGTTTATATTGCTCGTATCGCCAGTGTATTTCCATGCTGGCAATCCCGAACCAAATTCAAAATATCTTTTTGATATTCTTTCAGCTATAAATTTTGCTGCATCAACAGCTTCCTTTTTATATTTTGTATTATTACTTACCATTAAGTGATCCACTGCTCCACCTAAAAATTCTCTGTCATTTCCTTTTCCCTCTTTAACCATCGGGAACTTCTTAACGATTACATTATCCTTTATAGAATGGTCCATATTTCCTATCTCACCGATAAACCAGTTTCCTGTATAGTACATAGGAATTTTTCCTTGTTTAAATAGAATCTCAGATTCATCTCTTGTAAGCTCCATGCTTGATTCATTGAAAGCTTTTAAATCTATTAATTCCTTTAATTTATATGCTGCTTTCAATATTGTGTCACTTTTATTTTCACCTATATGAGAATCACTCGCTCCGCCTATTCCTCCTTCTCGTAACGCTAAAATATCATAATAAAGAATTCCTGTCCAATTATCTTTTTCCCCTACTAAAAGAGGCGCTATACCTTTATTTCTAAAAGCTTTTACTGCATCTATGAATTCATCATAATTGTCCGGAATTTTAATATTTGCTTCTGAAAAAAGCTTTGTATTGCAGTAAAATGTTCCAACTGATAAGGTCATTGGCAATCCATATATATTGTTATCATAAGTTATATTGTTAAGCATATCTTTATTAATCTTGTCTTTTGTATCTTTATCTATATATTCATTAAGATTTAATACCTTTCCCGATTCTATAAATGGCTTGCTAAAGCCACCTCCCCAAGAATAAAATATATCAGGCAGTTCATTTACTGCAAAGGCTGTCTTTATTTTTGCTTTATACCTCTCATTTTCTACAGCTTCAACTTTAATTTGAATATTAGGATTAGCTCTATTCCATTCTTCCACCGTATCCTGAAGTATCCTTCCATTTGCATCCATTGTAGTTTGTGACCATATGTGCCACATAGTTAATGTTACCTTTTCTTTATTTTCTGTATTATTTTTGTAATCTAAAGAACAACCATTGAAACTAATTAGAAATATTAGAATTATAGGAAATAAAATTACTTTTTTAATAATTATCCCTCCTTAAGAAACCGAAAATTAAGCAGATACAGGGGTAATTCAGTTATTATTTTGTTATAAGGCCTTTTAATAAACAAAGCTGATCCTGTTCTCCTGCCTCATAAACTATTTTTACGCACTTGCTAATTAGAACTCTTAATATATTTGACTATAACATCATCTAGTTTCCTACTTACGGTTAGTAAACTTCTTCTATATTCTTCCTTGCTTTCAAATACTTCTTCCTTAACTATATCTGCATTAAGCCTTTCCCGCAAGTCTTCTAATTCCTCTTCAAGTATAAGTATATTTTCAACTTTACTCAAACAAAAACTCCTTTCTTAACACAACTCAGCTAAATATTAAACTTATTAATGACTTCATTTAGTCTTAAAGTTAATTCACTCTGATTCTGTGCATTAACTGAAATTTGCTCTACTTCATGAGTTACTTCATTTATACTATTTAATATCTCACTAGAATTATTTTTAGATTTCTCTATATTAATTGAAAATTCTCTCATGGCACTACTCACATTATGAATATTTGTATTTATTGTTTTTACCATGGTTGAAATTTCTTCAGACATTTCATTGATAAATTTAGCATCATTTTCATAACTTTTACTTGATTCTAGCATAAACTCATAATCAGATTTTACATTTTGTTCTATATAATTTAAAATTCCTTTTGAATTCTCCGATAGGTATTCAAAAACATTTTTTATTTCTTCTACAATTCCATGAATACCACTTACTGTAGTAATAGACTCTTCCGCTAGTTTTCCAACTTCATCTGCAACAACTGAGAAACCTTTTCCCATTTCTCCCGCTCTTGCTGCCTCTATTCTTGCATTTAAAGCTAAAAGATTTGTCTCAGAAGCAATACTTACTATAGATTCACTCAAGCCCTCTATTTCTTTAACTACCTTTCCTCTTTCTATAGCGTCCTTAATTTTTTTATTTTTTTCTACATATATCTTTCCAGATAGTTGTATAGAGGCCTCACTTTTTTCCATCATGTCACTTGATTTCATTTTTATATCTATTGATTTTTTAACCTCTTGATTTACTATTTCAGCTAGATTGTTTATATTTTCATTAATTTTTTGAATAGATAAAACAAATTCCTCGGTTGATGAATTCGTCTGCTCAGCTCCTGTCGCTATTTCATCCGTAGATTCATTTATAAAAGAAAGCTTTGAACTAATTTCTTGAACAGATGCAGCCAATTCTTCGGAGGATGCCGATAGTTCTGTTGAATTATCTAAAATGCTCCTTATGAGTTCTCTTACATTCTTCAATGCTATATTAAGAGCATCTGCTGTTTGCACGAATTCATCTTTCCCCTTAAGTATAATTTCCTCTGAAAAATTATACTGCGCAAGGTTATTAGCATAATCCTTTATTTTCTTTAATGACACTATTATATTTCTAGTCATTAAATATCCTAAAGCTACAGTAAGAATCAACCCCATTATTATAAAAGTTGTTATTTGCATCTCTACCTTACTATATAAATCAGCATTATTAATATTTTCATTCTTTGCCTTAATTGAACTATATTCTAATAATTTAGTTAGTGATACTGCAACCTTACTTCGCGATACTGCTAAATTTCGATAATCTAATATAGCTTTGTCATAATTGTTTTCTTTCACAAGCTTTAGCAATAAATTACTTTTCTCTTTGTAATCTTTATAAGCTTCATTATAATTTGAAAGCTCATTCTTTTGATAATCATCTAAATTTAATTCACCATATTTATCTATAAATAAATTTCCTTGTTCGAATCCATTTGAAATATCGTCGTTTAATTTTTTTATCATTAATTCATCTTTCTCATAAATTAGACTTAATATGTTGTTATTTATTTCTAACGAATTTTCATTTAATCTATGTAAAATATCTATAGATACAAGATCTGTATCATACATATTATTCGAGGCATTATTAACTTTACTTAAACTCTTTAAACCTATAATTCCCACCGATGCAATAATTATGAATAATAGTGTGTATGAAAATATTAATCTTTTCCCTACACTAAAATTGCTCCAAAACTTCATCCACTAAACCTCCTATAAGCATTAGTTTCCCTTTAAATTAGTTTCATCACCAGTTGATCTGTTTGAATAGTTAATTAAACAGCAATAAAAAAGGGTAACTCAATTTGAAAATACACTAAAGTAGATTTGGATATGTATAAGAAAATGAATTTTTTTATACATATTCAAACTATATTAAAATAAATGTTGTTCATTTATTATTCCAATAATTTTATCTACCAGAGACATATCAATCATCTGAGTTAGCCCTTATTAATTTTAAATTTTATCTATATTTAATTATTATTTAGTTTCTGTTGTAAATTGCTTTTGCTTATCTTTTCCGTATTCAACAATTTTATCTGCCGTTATCCATTTAACTGGTACTGGGTAAACATCATCAACCTTTTCACCTTTTATTTTCTTATCTAAAGTATCAATTATAGTTTTACCTATTGCATAAGAATCTTGGTCAACAATTCCTGATATTAAATTGTTGCTTATACCATTTTCCCAAGTTGGAGTATAGTCAAAACCAAAATGATATATACTTCCTGCCTTACTTTGAGATTTTATAGCTTCCATTACACCTGTATCTGGTCCTTCTGATCCTAATGAGAATACAGCTACCATATCAGGATTTGAAGTTATTTGTCCTTCTAATTGTCTTTTTGATTCTGCTGATTGGTCATTATCTTGAATTGGTTCTAACCACTCAAAGTTTTTAGCATCTGCTCCCATTACCTTTTCAAAACCAGCTTTTATTCCGTCTTGTCTATATGTCATAGTTGTTTGAGTTAAGTTTACTGCTGCCATAGCAATTTTACCTTTTGTGATACCTTTTTCTTTTAAAGATTTAGCACCATTTTCTCCAAGCTGCTCTCCAGCAAGCTTATTATCTGTTCCTATATAAGATGTTCTATTTTCTTTTGTCTTTACATCAGCATCAAAAGTTACTACTGGAATCCCTTTATCATTTGCTTCTTTAACTTTTTTATCAAACATATCTGGATCCATTGGAGCTATAGCTATTCCTGCCGCTTTATTCTTTATAGCTTCATCAAGGAAGCCTATATGCTTTTCGTTCTTTTGTGTTTCATTTGGTGGTGATGTTTTAACTACTAATTCATATCCTAAAGCCTTAGCCTCATCTTCAGCTGCTTTCTTCATTGGCGACCAATAAGCTCCTGTATCAACTATTGGAATAAAGTAAATAACCTTTTTCCCACTTGTACTTGCTGTTCCCTCAGTTTGTATTTTTGTTCCACATCCAGCTAAGCTACCAACAATAAATACTGTTGATAATAAAGCAATAATTTTCTTCTTCATAAAATTTTTCCCCTTCCGTAATTTCAATTTTTTATATATGTTGTTATATTTTCAAGATTTATTCAGTAAATTCTTAAATCATTAATCTCTCTAAATCTACTGAATCAAACTTAAATAACGTTTAATAATTAGCTTTTTTCGTAAATAAACTTCCTTTTCTGTAGAAGTCAACAACTATTGCAAGTACAATAACAGCCCCTGTTACAGCTTGTTGTAAGAATGAGTTGATTCCAAGGATAGCTAATCCACTTTGGAATACTTGTATAGTAAATATTCCTACCATAGCTCCTCCAATGGTTCCTACTCCTCCACCGAATTGTACTCCACCCATGATTGCACCTGCCATTGCAAATAAATCTGGACCATTTATTTCACTTGGAGCACCAACGTTTATACTTGACATTAGTAAGATACCAGCTATTGCAGCCAAAATCCCTTCGATTGCATACACTTTTATAACGTGCTTATTTACGTTTATTCCTGATAGTCTTCCTGCTTCTTTGTTTGATCCAACTACGTAGCAGTATCTACCGAATCTTGTATTTTTCATTAAATAAGCCATAACAATAACTATTAGGATAAAGACTATAGTGTTAGTGTGTATTATTGATATACCTACTTCAGTGTTAGAAATATTGTAAAACCAATCTGGAACTCCTTTAATATAAATTCCATTTGTAAAGAATAATATTAATCCTCTTATCAGGTAGCTTGTCCCCATAGTAAGTATAAAAGATTCTAATTTAAATTTTGTAATTAGGAATCCATTAAATAATCCCCAAAGTGCACCTACCAATAATCCTGCAAGTAAAGAAACTGGTATACTTACTCCCTTTACAGCTAAATAAGCTACTGTACATCCTGAAAATGCAGCTATTGCACCAATTGAAAGATCAACACCTCCAGTTATTATTACCATAGTAATTGCAACAGTCAAAATTCCTACAGTAGGAATCTGTCTTAAGAAATTGGACATATTTGCTGCTCCTAAAAAGTCAGGACTTGCAATTGAAAATGTTAAAATAAGTACTACAAGCACTAGGTAAATTGAATACTTTAGAAATAAGTTTTTAATATTAAACCTTTCCATTCTTGTCTTAGTACCTTCCTCTTGAACAACTTTATTATTAATTGTTTGGTTCATCTTTATTAATCCCTCCAAGCGTAGCTAATTTCATTATCTTTTCTTGTGTCGCTTCTTCCCTGCTAAGTTCTCCCGTAAGTTTTCCTTCACACATAACATATATTCTATCCGACATACCTAATAATTCTGGTAATTCAGAAGAAACCATAATAACTACTTTGCCTTTTCTAACTAAATCATTCATTATATGATATATTTCAGCCTTAGTACCTACATCTATTCCTTTAGTTGGTTCATCGAAAATAAATATCTCTGAATCCGTGTTTAACCACTTAGCCAGTATTAATTTCTGCTGGTTTCCACCTGATAATGTTCCTGCCATAACATCAAGATTTGCTGTTTTAATCTCAAGTGCTTCCTTAAATCTTTCTCCAGCCTCTCTTAACTTTTTATGATTTAACACAAAATCTTTTAAGTTAGTTAGAGTTATATTATCAAGCACACTCATTACTAGTGATAATCCTTGGCCTTTTCTATCCTCTGTTAAAAAGCAGATTCCATTATTGATTGCATCCATAGGTGAATTAATCTTAACTTCTTTCCCATTGATTGTTATCTTACCTTCGCTTATTTTATCAGCACCAAAGACAAGTCTCATAAGTTCTGTTCTGCCTGAGCCAACTAAGCCAGCCAGTCCTAAAATTTCACCTTTTCTTGCTTTTAAGCTAACATTTTTAACTCTGTCCACATAATCACTAAGGCCTTCAACTTCTAAAACGTATTCTTTAGGTTCAAAGATCTCCTTAGGAAATAGCTCGGTTAAATCTCTTCCTACCATCATATTTATAAGTCTTTCCTGTGTTATCCCTTCTAGTTCACAGCTTTCAATATAAGTACCATCTCTTAAAACAGTAGCTCTATCACAAATATCAAAAACCTCTTTTAATCTATGTGATATATATATTGCTGCAACCCCTTCTTTCTTTAGAGTTTTTATAACTTTAAAAAGATTTTCAACATCCTTCTGAGATAACGATGTTGTTGGTTCGTCAAAAATAATCATTTTTGCATTTAAGCTTATCGCCTTTGCTATTTCTACCATCTGTTTTTTTGCAGTTGGCAGCTGCATAACCAAGTCAGTAGCTTTTATATCTATTCCTAATTTTTTTATTATAGAGTCTGTGTCTTCATGTAATTTTTTGTAGTCAACAATACCTAAGGCTTCATTTTTATATGGAAGTCTTCCCATATAAACATTTTCTGCAACCGTCAATGTTTCTGCTAGATTTAGTTCTTGATGAACAAACCCAATACCTAATTGTGCAGCTTTAGTTGGATTAATAACTCCACAATCAACTCCCTCAACAAATATTTGACCTTCATCCTGTGTATGAACTCCCCCAAGTATTTTCATTAAAGTTGATTTTCCAGCACCGTTTTCTCCCAATAAAGCATGTACTTCACCTTTATTAATTTCCAGCTGTGCTCCTTTAAGAGCATACACTCCCGGAAATCTTTTATGTATGTTCTTCATCTCTAAAAATACATTACTCAAGTTCTAACCACCTCAACTTTCTTAATTACTAATCGTTTTCACGAGTATTTTACAATAATATATTAATTAGTCATATTTGATATCTTTACATCTACATTTGAAATCTTTACTTTTCAAACAATATTTAAAAAGTTTCTTATATTCCTAAGAATAAATTTGCTAAGTTCTCACCTCTCAAACATTTAATATCGTTTACATCTGTTATTTTACAGTAATCTATTAATTAATTATATGTAATATCTTTACCTCTACATTTGAAATCTTTACTTTTTAAACTTATTTTAAAAAGTTCTTATTTATATGTAATAAGACTAAAATTAGATTTGTGTGGTAACTTACCGACATCATAAATATTTTTATTCCGAAAATACCGCAACTAGCTTTTCAGTACATGTAAATATTTCGATAGTGAGTAAATCTTGAAAATGAAGATAAAAAAAGCACCCCAAAATAGCGGAGTGCCTTTCAAAATATATTTATTTAATTATAGCTTAAATTATTTAGATAACTCTACTTTTTGTAAAGTACCATCATCATTGTACTTTATTTCAGTGTATTTTACACAACGTTTGTTGTCAGCTCCACCTGATAAAGAACTATCATGATAGAATAAGTACCATTTATCTTCAAATTGAACAATTGAATGATGAGTAGTCCAACCTATTACAGGATCAAGTATTTTACCCTTAAAAGTATAAGGCCCTTTTGGATTTTTACTCATAGCATATACTATGCTATGAGTTGTACCTGTAGAGTATGAAAGATAATAATTTCCATTATATTTATGAACCCATGGTCCTTCAAAATATCTTCTTTCTTCATCAACTGCAAGTATAGGATTACCATCTTCATCAACAATTGATATTTCTTGAGGCGTTTCTTTAAAGGTAAGCATATCATCATTTAATTCAGCTACTCTTGGTCCTATAGCAGGTACTGTAGCAGCAGGGCCTTCACCGTTTGGATTAAAAGTGCCAGTTTGCCATTTTTCTAATTGACCTCCCCAAAGACCTCCAAAATAAACATATGATCTATTATCGTCGTCCATTAAAACAGCAGGATCGATACTATAGCTGCCAGGTATATAACTTTCTTGAGCTTTAAATGGTCCAGCTGGAGATGAACTAGTAGCTACTCCAAGTCTAAAGATATCATCTTTATCCCTTGCTGGAAAAAATAAGTAGTAAGTTCCATTTTTATAAGCAGCATCTGGAGCCCATAATTGTTTACTTGCCCATGGAATATCTTTTAAGTGCAGTGCTTCTCCATGGTCAATACAAGGTGAATTAGTATCATCAAGAGATAAAATATGATAATCTTCCATGTTATATTGGTCACCATTATCATTTGAAACCTGAACTTGATCAAGATCGTGGGAAGGATAAATATATATTTTACCTTCAAATGCATGAGCAGAAGGATCTGCAGTATAAATATGAGTTACTAAAGGTTCATTTTGCTTTGCGATATTTTTCATATTATTCTCTCCTGTCTTTTCTTTAATATTTATTTGCAATCTAAACTATAATTCTCTATTTGTAATTAAAATTTGAGCTTTTTATATTAAATTAAATATTTATATTAATTCAATATTTGCTTCTAAAGGTACTACTGCCGTAAGCTCAAAACTTCTCTTATCCGGTTGCGATACCCCCGCAAATAATTTGAATTTCTTACTATCAAGAAGTCTTTCTCCATAATCATTTACTACTTCGAATGATTTCTTATTCAATTTCATTGTTACAGTTTTGCTTTCTCCCTTTTTCAAGGAAACGCGTTTGAATCCTGCTAAGCTGTGATTTAGTACAGCATATTTTGATTCTATATCTTTTATATAACATTGAACTACTTCTTCAATATCATATTCCCCAGTATTTTTAATCTCTATTCTAATGTCAAAACCTTCAAAATCAGACTTAACAGAAGGTACTTGTAAATTAGATAATTCTACTGTTGAATAAGTTAAGCCGTATCCAAATGGATATAAACTCTCATGTTCTAAATACCTATAAGTTCTTCCATTCATTGAGTAATCAGTAAACTCAGGAAGTTTAGCTGTATCTTTATAAAAAGTTACTGGTAATTTACCACTTGGTGAGCATTTCCCAAATATTATATCTGCAACGGCTGTGCCTCCATGACTGCCAGGGTACCATGCATTTAAAATAGCAGCACATTTTTCTTCTGCACCATTTAGTGTTAAAGCACTTCCAGCTCCAAGGACAACAATAACTGGCTTACCGACTTCAAGTACTTTTTCAAGTAAGTTTTGTTGCCTTCCTGGTAAATTTAAGCCCTCTTTATCTCCTGCGCCATAGCTATTGCCTGCATCTCCTTGCTCTCCTTCAATTGTAGAGTCTAAACCAAGACATAATACAACTACATCAGATCTTTCCGCTACTGAAATTGCTTCAGATAATCTATCATCCGGCCTTGCTAAATCTTCCACTTTATCTTTAAATAGGTGACATCCTTCAGAGTAATATACTCTCACATCATCACCAACTGCATTATGAATTCCTTCTAATATTGTTTTATACTTGGATGCTGTTCCAGAGTAATTTCCCTTTAACATTATTTCGCTATTTGCGTTCGGACCAATTACTGCTATTGACTTTAAATTTGACTTATCTAATGGAAGAGTCCCATTATTCTTTAGTAATACCATTGATTTTCTAGAAGCTATTAATGCGATCTCGTTATGTTCTTTACAATCGTTTACTTCATATGGTATCTCATTGTATTCACACTCTTCATCAAACATTCCTAATTTATATCTCGTTGTCATTAATTTTTCTGCTGCAGTGGTTATTTGTTCTTCAGTTACTAAACCTTCTTTGTACGCTAACAGCAAGTTAAGATACATATTTCCACAGTTAAGATCACAGCCATTTTCTATAGCTAGTGCTACTGATTCAGTTGCTGTGCTAGTAATCATATGGTGTAAATGAAAGTCTGCAAGAGCCCAACAGTCAGATACTACATGTCCTTTAAATCCCCATTTGTCTCTTAAAATATCCTTTAACAAAGTCTTACTACCGCAACATGGCTCTCCATTTGTACGATTATATGCTCCCATTACGCTTTCAACATTTGCCTCTTTTACACATGCCTCAAATGCTGGTAAATATGTTTCATATAAATCCTTATTATTAACAACCGCATTAAATTCATGTCTTAATCCTTCTGGCCCACTATGAACTGCGAAATGTTTTGCACAAGCAGCTAACTTTAAATACTTTCCTTCTCCTTGTAACCCTTTTATGAACGCAACTCCTAATCTAGATGTTAAATAAGGATCCTCCCCATAAGTTTCATGCCCGCGTCCCCATCTAGGGTCTCTAAAAATATTTATATTAGGTGACCAGTAAGTTAATCCTTTATATATACCTCGATCATATTTTTTGCTATACTCATTATATTTTGCGCGACCTTCTGTGGAAATAATATCTGCAATTTTTCCAAGGAATTCATCATCAAACATAGCAGCTAGTCCAATTGCTTGTGGGAATACAGTAGCTGTTCCAGCTCTTGCTACCCCATGAAGCCCTTCATTCCACCAATTATATTCTGGTACATTTAAGTGTTTTATTGCTGGTGATTGATAAGTTAACTGCTCCGCTTTTTCTTGTAACGTCATCTTTGATACTAACTCTTTTGCCGCCTTTACAGCAAACTCATGGGTATTTCTTTGTTCACTATTCATGCATATCCCTCTATTCTTTAAATATTTATGGAGCTTAAAATTTATATTAAAATATTCACTTGATAGTTTAATAATATAAAATTTATAGTTGACGTAACAAGAAACTATTTATATAATTGTAGACAAAATTTACTCTCTTGGAGGTATTCTATGCTAAAATATGAGTCATACCACTTTGGTGAAAATACTCTTTTTTCTCACTACCATCCAATTAGCCTTAATTACCCTATTCATCTGCATCGAAGCTTGGAGTTTATATATGTTATGGACGGAAATCTTCAAGTATCTGTTAACAATAGAAATTTTGATCTAAAAAAGGATGACTGTATATTAATTTTACCTTACGAAATCCATTCACTTTCAACTGAGGAATATTCTGATGCACTTATTTGCATATTTTCTCCCGAATATGTAAAAACATTTGATAGTATGATTTATGGTAAATTTCTTGAAAACCCAGTTTTTAATTTATCATATAATGCTCAAGCTCTTATACTAGACAAAATTTTCAGAGATAATGTTAATGTTCTCCAAATGAAAGCCTGCCTCTATTTGTTGTGCTCTGAAGTTATGGATAACACAGAATTACTTATAAGCGTAAAAAATGATTATGAATTACTACATAAAATTCTTAATTACATTCAGGATAATTTTACTAAAGATATCTCATTAAAAAGTGTTGCAGATGAATTTTGCTATAGTTACAATTATCTTTCTAAATATTTGAACAATGTACTGGGAATATCATTTGTAGACTTTGTTAATCAGAATAGAATTAATTATGCTGCATATCTACTAAAGAATACAGATGAAACTATAACAGATATTGCATATAAGTGCGGATATTCAAGCATACGCTCTTTTAATAGAAATTTTTTCAGTATTACTGGTAAGACTCCTAAAAATTATAGGAACTCTTAGTTGAAGGTTAGTCTTTTATAACATAGTTAAACATGAAATATCATAATCAATGTTTTAAACTTATGGAATTTTATTGGTTTTTTTCTTGAGTTAAGGAAATTCCTATATGCATTTCCGCAAGGAAAGCTTTTAGCTCAGAAAATTTAAAATCTGTAATGGTAAATCTGTTATTCATGAGCCCTAATTCTAGCTTATCTCTTTACCAATATCCAAGAGACATTAAAAAGCGGTTCAAAGTAATATTATTAGGGATAAAAAAATAGCTATGAAAATAATAAACAATGAAAGAGCTTGATAATTTTTCTTATAGAAAATTATCAAGCTCTTTCTATTTATATACAATCATGAAATTTATAAATCAAAAAGTTGGTCTTATAATAATTTCGTTTTGTGCTTTGTTAAACTTGAAAAGTATCAACTGCTTCTCTAAGTTTTTCTGCAAGTCGATTTAAGTCTTGAGTATGTTTCGCTATTTGACTCACATTTGCTAACTGCTGCTCAGTTGTAGCTGAAATCTGTTCAGTAGCAGCTGAATTTTCTTCAGTTGAAGCAGAAAGAGTTTCCAAGACATCAACTATCTCATCTTTTTCATTTTCCATTTCAATGCTGTAAGTTTTTAATTCCTTCATATCATCTGTAATTTTTTCTATAGACTTTAATATTTCAATAAATATATCTTTAGCTTCCAGCACCGATTCACTTTGTTCCCTAGCTATAACTTTTCCATCTTCTATAGCCTTTACAGCTGCTTTTGATTTATCTTGAATTCCAACAATTAATTCTTTGACCTTAGCAGCAGATATTGCAGATTGTGAAGCTAATTTTCTAACTTCCTCAGCAACTACAGCAAAACCTTTTCCTTGCTCACCAGCTCTGGCAGCCTCTATAGCAGCATTTAAAGATAATAAGTTTGTTTGTTCTGAAATTTGACTTATTGCTTCAGTGATAGCTCCAATTTCAACAGAATTCTTATCAACTTCCATTATTATGTCACTTGTCTTCTCAGTTGCTTTGCTGTTTTCATCTGATTTTTTTGAAAGTACTTCAATTGCCTTCAAACCTCTATTGCTTATATTAGTTGTTTCAACCGCGACATCATTGGTTTTTATAGTTAGCTTTGTAACTAAATTTATTTTCTCTGATAAATTTTTGACTTTAACAACTCCATTTTCAGTTTCTCTGGCCTGTTGGTTTGAGCCTTTAGCAATCTCCTCAACAGATGCTGAGACTTCATTAATAGAAGCTGTGTTTTCAGCTACAATTTCATCTAACAATTTAGAAGAATCAAAAACAACACTAACTGAACTTTTGACTGAGCTTATAAATTCATTAACGTTTTTAACCATTATATTAAAAGAATCGCTCAAATTTCCAATTTCATCTTTATTTTTTACTTTCACAGTTTTAATACTTAAATTACCTGAAGCTACAATATCTACAGCATTACTAATCTCTTTAATTGGAGCTGATATATGTTTTGCAAAGAACATAATTACCGCAGAACCTAAAACGATTACTGACAATAATACAACAAGAGTAGTAATGAGAATATTATTTGAACCAACATTAAAATCTTCCATGTAAGTTCCGGCACAAACTACCCATCCCCAATTAGGATCAGTCTTTTGATAAGTTATCTTATCTGCAACCTTATCCGAATTAGGAAGTGTCCACCAATAAGTCAAGTATCCTCCACCATCATTAGCTATTTTAATTTGATTCTTAACAAATAAAGAACCATCTTTTTTATCTTTAGAATCTAATACATTTTTACCCTCTAATGTTGGATGAACTGCTTCAACTCCTTCTTGAGTATAAGCTAATAAATAACCACTTTTCCCTAAACTTAAATTTTTATTAATAGATCTTGTACCATCTGACTGTTTTTTACCAAGCATATATTCCCTTACATTTTCTTGAGCTTCATCAAGCGTAAGTTTTCCTTGACCTACAAGTTTTTGGTTTTCATCAATTACTTGTAACGTCATTTCTACACTATTTTTTAATAATGTCTTTCCACTATTCTCAAGTTCAGCTTTTGCTACAAAATAACTTGCTAAACCTAATACAAGTACAGGTATGCTTAATAATAATATCATTACTAAGATAAGCTTCATTTTAATTGGCAATCCTCTAGTTTTTTTAACTGTGCTTTTCGTCATTTGTATCCCTCCAATATGTTATTAATTCTATTATCGGAATGTGATTTATCAACTTGAATACAGCAAGAAAGGGCTTATGTAAAATTTATAAAATCAGATAAATTTTATATAAGCTCCTAAAACATATTCTTTTATAAGATTTCAGGTACTTTTTGCTTTTTGGCGGAGAGAGGAGATTTAAACCCCTGATATAGTCGCCCCTATACACGCTTTCCAAGTGCAAAAAATAAAGCCAAGAATTTAATCCTGGCTTTTTTAAATTATTTAATTTTCATAAATGTTTCTTCATACTTTTTAGCATCATCTGGAGTAACTTTTTTGTCAATTCTTAATAATGTTCCTGAATTATTTATGTAACTGTACTCTGCTACTAAAGGCATTTTCTTACCTATATTATCAATATATTCTTTTCTATTAGTAGCATCTTCTTTATTGGCAAATACCTCTATGCTTCCATTCGTAAAATTAATTTTTGAAGTATAACCATTAGGTCTGCCTAATAGTTCATTTTTGTCATTTTCAGCCGTAGTTACTTCTACATTTTCAATAGCAAGTCCAGCCTCTTTTAACTTGTTTCCATACTCTTCAGCAGTAAGTTTTTTTGCTGACCCACCGCTGCATCCAACAAACATAAATAACATTAAGCTACACATTAAAATACTTATTAATTTTTTCATTATTATATCCCCCTTACTATATATATTGTATAGTTTTTGGCAAAATTGTCAAATTCAATTATTAAGTCAATTAATTTGTATATATTTCAAAATACTTGTATATCATAATATTTGCTTTCGAACTTATCCATAATTCTGTAAGATGATATAATAACTCAAAAAATAAAACAATAGTTGGATTTCTCCTACCTACTGCTTGAACACTTATATATTGATAAAATGTCGGTATATTGTTGTTCTTTTATATCCAATAAATCTAAATAATACAGTTTTATAAAAAGTGTATTCAAAACATTCTGGATTAATAGCCAGAGTTTTTATATGAAATATAATTTATAATAATCAAGAAAACATATAATTTTAAGATAAAATCTATTAGCAAAATCATTGACTGCAACTAAAACCAATTATATAATTTGATTATAATTGTTAATCGAGGTGATTAAGTTGTCAAAACCATTAAATATAGAAAGAAGAACTAAACTTGCTCAATTGATTATGCTAAAAGGAAGTATATCTGTTAAAGAACTTGCTAATGAATTTAATGTCTCTACTGAAACTATTAGAAAAGATTTAATATCATTAGAAAAAGATAATATCATTAATAAAAGTCATGGTGGTGCCACTATATCTTCTAGTTATGTAGAGAGCCATTTTGATATTAAATTATTAAAAAATGCAGATATAAAAGCTAAACTTGCTCAAAAAGCTGTTGAAATGATACCCGAAAAAGGTATTGTCATTTTGGATACTGGAACTACAGTTTTACAAATTGCTAAATTATTAAATCTTAGAGATGATCTAGTAATTATTACAAGTTCTTTAATTGTAGCACAAGCTTTGGAAAATACTAAAAATCAATTATTAGTTACTGGTGGGCAGCTAAGAAAAAAAAGTATGTCTTTTGTTGGTTGTTGGGCCATTAATGCTATTGGAAGCATAAAGGCTGATATAGCATTTATGGGCTGTGATGGATTCCACGAAGACGGTCCTTGTAGTAGATCTTATAGAGAATTAGATGTTAAACAACAAATTTTAAAAAATTCTAAAGAAATTATCTTAGTAAGTGATAGTTCGAAATTTAGTACGAATGGTTTATATAGATTTGCAACTTTCAATCAAATTACTCATTTAATAACTGACACAAATATTAAAGACGAACAATTAGAATCACTTCCATCAAACATTGAAATTTTTTTAGTATGATAACCATATTGATTTCCAATCCTCAATAAAAGAACACCTATATTTCTATAGATGTTATATAATAATTGTTCACATAATTTTTGAAACCATTTGAGATAGTTTCATTAGATATACTGCCTATAGCTGATTGAATATCTAATCCATATCCCTCCCCTGTATATTCTACTAGTTAAAACATTTCTCTTGAAGGTGAATGTATATCTAATAGCTGCTAGGAGATCGAAATAAATCCAGTAATAAATGGAAGATTAATTTCCTTTCAAAATATCTACCACGTTTA
>Ga0209281_1000303_pt1 | contig 88888 bp, 108 predicted proteins | sample MedtruBG_FD_187514 | JGI IMG/M metagenome (GOLD analysis project Ga0209281, IMG submission 187514) | Root nodule microbial communities of legume samples collected from California, USA - Medicago truncatula BG (SPAdes) (version 2) | ecosystem: Host-associated > Plants > Roots > Nodule | place...
AGTGGTATGTCTTCAATCAGAGTTCTTTCTGCCCAGCGCCGGGCTATGGCACGGCCAGCAAGGCCGATGCGTTCGATCGTGTCGATCGCCGGAAGAAGAACTCCGCGTTCGCGAAACGCTGCGACAGCAGAGCTAGCTATCGCAGCACTCGGACATGGTTGCCGCTTGAATTGACGCCATTAACGCGGCGCGGCGATCTTGCAGCGTCGCGCTCCGCGTATCCAGATAGACCATTAGGCGCGCCATATGGTCCCGACGGGTTTCTTCACGATGTGCATAGAGGGCAAATTCGTCTGGAGCGGCGCCGATCTGATCCGCAACATATTTCAGCATGGCACGAGGCGTAGTTTCTTCTGCTCCGAGCACTCGACCCGGGTATCGCATCAGACATAGCTGGACGGCAAAGCCGAGCCGATTGTGATTACGTCTCCGCAGTTCGATCTCCGGGCGATCCGCTAACGACAACGAATAGTGGCGGATTAAGTTGTCCTCGTCGACTGGGATATCGATAAGCTTCCGGCGATCTTGATCATTAAGAAGCTTGCGCTTTGCCATCGCCCGACTCCATTAACGACCAATCTGCAAGAAGCGTTGCCGAGTCGGGCCGGGCAGAGAAATCAAAACTGGCGCATGTCGACGGCAATCCACAGAGATCCGATGTCGCACATCCGATCTCTGTATCGTTACGGTTTCGTTCGGCCTTAGCGTACTTTTGTTCTGACCCCAAGGTATGCGCGTAAGCCTCAAGCAATTGCAAACCGTGCCTATGCCGATCGTATGGGCAATGGTCCTGAGTCATCTGGCGACGTATGGCGTGATCGCAAGAGGCGGATTTGCCAGACGACGGGCAGGGACAATTATTGGAAGCACGGTTGTAAGGATAATCCAGATCGCATGGTTCAAGTGGATGTGTCGGTCAACGCTATGTTCGACGGCATGACAAGTGGTCGGTTCACCGGCAAAAAGCTCTCCGACTATTTCAACGACCAGACGACCGATTGGGCTGGTGCTAGAAAGATCATCAATTCGCTGGACAAAGCCGACAAGATTGCCGCTGAAGCGAAGCTCTTCTTTGCTGCCATTAAAACGGCAGCTTAGGTCGGAGGTTCGGTGATCGGGGCTTTTCCGTCAACGGATCCGAACCGGTCAGTCATCCACGTCTGGACGACGTACACCGATGCAATGATCGCGATTGAGAATATGAATGTCGTGACTAATGGGCGGCGTTCTAAAAACTTCATGAATGCCGAACGTTGGCATTCGCGTTCGGTTCCCCGTCAATTTGGGGCGCATAGCCCATCAGCCATATTTCCATTCGCTCAGGGTCTTCGTCATGGACAAAGGGACAGTTCGTCGCCGTATCGCCACGTTCACCCGCTTCTCTTCCAAGGTGAAAAAGATGGATGCGCTCGATAGCGATCACATGATCGAAATCGACTGAGGCGTAACCGTCGAGCCATGCGCTCCGCTCAGTTCCAGCTTCCCCGTAGGGGTTCGTAGCGTCTGGCATGCCGATCCGACCGGCTCTGCGACCTTCTTCAAAGCACTTCGAGTAAATCACATCGTCCTGCGACATTTGAGCAATCCGCGTTGAGGATGCAGCCAAACTAGATTGAAGGACTTTGGTTCCAGCCGATCGCGGAGATAGTGCGGCTTCTAAATAGCTAAAACACTAGCTATTTGAGGCCCTCTATATAGCTGTTGCCCAACTCGTCTTTTCTAATATTACCCCTGACGCCGCTGTGATGTCTTGCGATTGCGAATCGCAAGAATTGGACAGCGGTGCCGTTTACACCTTCACCGCCGCATCGTAGAAGTATCTGATCGTCACCGCCTTGATGGACATCTACGTTGCCTTTTCGAGCGGTGCAGCCGCCCCGAATGCCGCTGCAACGCCGCGTGTGAAAATTGCTGCTGGTCAGTCGTTCCCGTTCTCCATTCGCTCAGGCGTGAAAGTGACGGTCGTTAGCGCCTGATGGTCTTCGGGCTTGGTTTCGACTTCTCGAACATTGGTCTTCTGAAGCCCGCTGGCGCTGCGTTAGAGCCACTTCGTCCACTGTCTTACGTCAAGGCACTCGCCAACGAATATAACGGCGGGCAGGGTCTTGGCTCCGTAAATCCCTGTCGGGGGCACTGTTCACGGCATTGCGTACGAAGACATCACTTCAACGGATCACGGTTCTCCAAACGAAAGCCGGTGCAAACGTCGCTTCAGCCGCCGCTTTCCAAGACGCAAAATTGTATGGTCCTGCTGTCCGTCCCAATGGCGGAAGCCATTTTTGGATCAACTTCAAAGGCAACTTCCCGAACGGTGGCTATTACTCTCATGCTCGCGCGGCTATGCGAACGGGGAAGCTCTCCAATATGGCGCTTCTTTCCCGAACCTGATCGGAACCGGCAATTCATATTCGAATACTTGGGCTGGTGGCGGTGACTTCTATGGTCCGTCCTTCATTGGTGGTAAGCTGACGCGTCCGACGTTCGGTGTTTCTGGCGACAGTAACCATTCTGGCGTTCTGGTTTCCGGTGCGGTCTGTGACGTTCCTGACACGCTGCAAGGTGCTATCGGTTCGGTTGCTCGTCTTCTGACGCCTTACATGGTTGGTATCGACGTTTCCGTACCGGGTGCAACCGCATTCGAAATGTCGGATTAGTCCAAGACCACATGCCGCGATCGTCTGTTGAATATCACCGACAACATCTTCTATGCGCTCGGCACCAATGACATGATCTTCAATAACTACACGGCTGCACAAGTCGATGGTTATGTCGAAGCTGCCAAGTCACGTCATACGAATAAATCATACTTCTATTCGACGATCTCGGCTGTTGTCACTTCGAACGTTGCCAACGCGGTTTACAATGCGACACGCGATCCACAGCGCCGCACGCGCAATACCGATCTCCGCACTCGTCAGAATGTGGTCGATATCGCAGTCGGCACGGAAAGCGGGGTAACTCCCGGCACGATCCTTGCACTGTCAGACACGGCGGACGGCACTCACTGGAATGCGACCGGTAACAAGAAGGCGGCGAATGGTGCAAACTTCAATGTCACGTCCAAAATAACTGGCGCGACGGCTGTCAATGCTGGTGTGGTGCTTGCGCCTGGTGCGCTCTATCAGAACAAAAGCCTGACCGGTTGGAGTTTGGGCGCTGGACGGCGCGCACGGCACGAGACGTGTATTCGCCGGAACATAAGCTGACGGCGGCAGAAATCCGCGAACTGTCCACCGATCCGAACCACCATATTCTTCTCACGTCAACACTCACAGTGGCGAGCACGACGAAGGAATATTCGGTTCGGTGCGCGCGGAACAGGCACCCGCAATGCGGTCATCGAAATCGGCAAGAATGGCGGCAACTATGCGGCTTTGAAATACAGCATCAATCTTGCGACTGGTGCTGTTGCCCGAACGACTGGTGATGATGGCACTGCTCAGGTTCATCAAAGCATGTCGGCGACGCAAGATGCCGATGGCTTCTGGCGTGTTGTTATACGAATCGCTTATGATGCAACAATGCCAGCAAATCCATTCCTATTCGTTTGGATGGCTTCAGATACGGCAGGAACCACGAGTTACACCGGCGACAATACATCAACCCCAAAGATTTGGGGTTAAGACGTCCGCTAAAGCGCGATTTCGAAGATGTATAGGTATCCAGCTACGAGCACAAAAGAAGCGTACATTACAAAGTTGTAGATCGTCAGACGCATCGTATGGCTCCGTTGAGGCGACCTAACATAGAGCCTCCGACGTCTGGCGATATATGATCTTCAGATTGTAGATAAGCACAGCTTAATTTTAGTGATGACTTCACGACTTCGGATTAACCACCTCTGACGCGGGAGCATCGTTGATCTCGCCGGGGGTTTGAAAGAACGTGTAGTAGCCAGCAAGCATGAGGCCCAAAACGAAGAGTGCGGCGACGAAAATGTACATTCGCGAGCGGGCTTGGCTTCCAGTGCTCATTGGTCATCCTTGCTGTTTTTGACCACGAGAGAACGGACGACGTTCCAATTGGTTGCCTAGCTGGACGGTTTGATTGGTAGATTATATGTCGCCGTTTGAAGCTGATGAGCCGGGCATATGGCGTTCACCTTACGAGTTGAGGAAGGCATGGATCGCTGACCGAATGTATCCGCTTTTGAGGATATAAATCCTGTCTTTTCCTGCGCGCGTCACGATACCAGCAAGTCGGCTGATTTCCGATCCTTTGGACGGTGAACGCCGGTCCTCCACTCAACCCATCTGGCAAGAAGTCCAAAGGTTTATGAGGCTGAAGAAGGACTACCGACTCGTCGTGCGACGGCTGGAGAATGTCGCAGTGGATATGCCGTTTCGCTAAACTGATATGATTATTTTCAGCCAGATCCTATGTCTGGTCGGCAATAGGAAAGCCCGATACCTGAACGAACATCGCGTCGTCACTTGGCGCTGCTGGCGGGATGACGACAAACCTGTGGAAGTGCTCGCGCAATTCCGGAATGGCCTGGCAGGGTTCGGTGAAGTCGAACAGCGCTAGGTCATGAAACTCGGAATCGTTGCGGTCAATGAAGTGCCTAACCCCTCCGGATGTTACAAGAGTTTCCCCGCCTTTCGTAAGCAAGCCGATCTTCTGCGGATCAATGTCTTTGAATTGGTGGTAGCAGCACGCAACAATGTAGTGATTGTGTACAAGCAGACATGTTGCCGAGCCTCTTAGCGAAGCCTTGTAGATCGGATCATCATTGACAACGAACAGCGTCAGCGCACAACGACCGAGAGCACTTGGCAAAGCCGCCAATGGAATATGGATGCCGTTCAGCGCGGTATCGGTGACAATCGGGACATAACGGCTTCTCGCCATGGCGAATGTCACTCGATCCAAGCCGCAACCAACGTGAAGAATGCCGCGAGAAAAGCTGCCACGACCGAAGCGAACATGAGCTTAGACTGGCGTCTCATTTTTTGAGTGGTAGAGCGTTGTTCAGTAATGCCTTCTAATGTGGCTTGCAGCAAAGCGCGTTGAGCCTCAAGATTCGCTTTCTCAAGAAGATAAAGGCGGCGGCTTATCTCCGTTCCACGGTAGTAAGACGCCTGAGGCCCCGGCTGTTCGCTCGCGTCCTTGAATACTTCGTCATCCGTTCGCTTAGACCAATCTTCAAACATCGCCGCCCCCTAGTTGCGAACGACAGGTTTGACGATTTTCGTGAATCGGACAACCGGGCTGTTATTTGAAGGTTAGTTGCCCACATCCAAAGATCGTCGACTTGATAAGCAGGGATATTCATCAGGTCCATGACTTCAACGATCGCCACGTTGGTCCGCTCGAATGAGCCGCTTTCGAGTTCGGCGATCATCATCTTGCGGTCGATCGTGACCGGTATTTAGAAGCGAATGCAATTTTGAAGGCATGCGGAAATGGCGAACGGTTTGGAGCTACTTGAGCGGCATGTGAAGCGGAGAAACCCGGCTTTGGAGGCGTTCCTCGCCGATGCTGATCGGATCAGAAAAGCAATCGAAAAGGATCGGGTGGGGGGTCGTTCACCGGTCAAGCTCGAAGGCGATTCCGTCTACAATTTTACTCTGGCGAACCGCGAAATCAGCATTCACGGCGAGGATGAAGCTCTTCAGCTTATCGCCGATCTGAAGCGGGAAGCTTACGACGAAAACGATACCGATTCTCGCGCTGCAATCGAAGAAGCCTATGGCGAGCCGGTCGCCGAGCCGAATAAGCCGGGTCGCAAGCGCAAAGCTGCTTGACGGTACGATAGCGTACGGACGATCTCGATTGTCTCATAATGGACGGCGCGCGTATCTTTGCCGTCTATCAGGAGATTCGAATGTCCGTCGAACTGCGAAAAGTATGGGTTGAGCGTGCACGCGAGAAACTTGCTGCTCATGGGCTGAAGTTCGACAATGATCCACGCTATTTGGCGATGGAAGAGCGCTGGATTTCCGGGGAAATCACCCTTGCCGGGTTTCGTGCTGAGTATCTCGATCTCGTCGTCCAGCAACAGGAAGATGGCTGGCTGAAACGGGCATTCGCTCGAAGCAGCCGGAAACCTGCTGTGTAATGGTTGTATCGGCGATCGCTAATTCATCGTGAACGATTGGTTAATGTGATATTGACTTCATAAGCGACCGCTTTGAGACAGAACTGCGCCATGCGCGTTATGTGCGCCATGAGCATGGATAGAATCATGTGGCTCGAATCTTCCTTGGAAGCCCAAAGCCACCGGCGGATGCACGCCCTAGCATTAGAAATTTTCGGCAGTGATGCCGCTCCACCCGAACTGCGAAAGGCGGCTCGAAAGGTTGTTCGGCTGCTTGAAGATGTGATTGAACTGCCGATCGCTGACGGGAAGATATTGACGAAGGCGAGCAAGAAGTTCGCAAAACTGGCTGTGATGCTGGAAGCGATTGCTACCGAAGAAACGCCTATCGCTGCCTGACCCGACTTTCCTAAAAACATTAAAAATAGCGGAGACGTCCTAAGTGCAACTATTAGTTGATAAGGGGGGTGAGGGCGGGGGTGCATTTGCCGAGAATCCAGGCGATCGGCGGGCAGGTCCGATCGAGTACCTGCTTGACCGCTGTCGATGTCCACTGACCGCCGCGTGGCGTAGGCTTGCCGCTGGTATTGAGGGCTTGAGCGATGATGGCTAGTGTCTCCCCTGATGCTCGCGTGCTCTTGATGATCGGTGAGATGGATTGGGCGAAGTCTGCGTTCTCCTTCATTACCGCATTGCGCGTCATGAGTGGATCACGCATGCCACCAAGCTTTACGCCCCGTGCTTTCGCGGCTTTCAGCGCTGCTTTGGTGCGTTCGCTGATGAGGGTCCGCTCTTGCTCTGCCAGTACGGCATGGATGTGTAGCTGGAACTTGTCAGCATATGGCATGCATGCAACACGAAGGTTCACACGCTTATCGTCCCATGATCTTGGCGATGAAGGAGACCTTACGGCTGAGCCTGTCCAGCTTAGCAACCAGCAATTCAGCGCCGGTCTTCCGGGCAAGGGCGAGCGCTTTGGTAAGTTCAGGGCGATTGTCTTCGCCACCCGATCCAATGTCCTGATATTCAGCAATGACTTCGTACGGCCCTTCGGAAAAGCGGTCTAGGAAGATGTGATATCGCGCTGCTGAGCTTCGAGACCGAGACCGCTATTGCCCTGCTCTGCCGTACTAACGCGGGTGAAAATTATGTACTGTTTCAATGAGATAAACCTCTGTAGTTGCTACACTATAAATCATCCAGAATGGTTTAGTGTAAAACGTCGTCGGTCGTTGCGCCTGATATTATATGCGGAAAGCACGTATTTAGGTCAGATTTTGCTGACATGTAATACTATTACATTGCGCGCAATCGATCGGAGCTTTTGCGGCTCGGCGGCGGGCGCCGGCGAAACATGGTTCTGGCAAGATATCGCACTTGTCATTTCATCAGCGTCACCCATTTTAAGGAATGGTTCAGCACGAGAACCATGGCGATTTTGGACACATCGCCGACCTTGAGGACGACCAGCTTAATAAAGTTGGTCGTCCTCATTTTGTTTGGTACGATACCGTACGGACGATAATCGTTGCGGCGAAACAATCTCTGATCGTATGTTCAAGCGTCTGAACTGCTAGCACTGTGAAGACAGAAAGCGGTTCACATCTGTGGAGGTTGTGGACCGCCTTTTTATGTTCAGTACATTTAAGTTCTTTCAGTTCATTGGGTCTGTTTTTGTTAGCCTAGTGATTGCCCTACTTGTACCGTACGCGTTCTACCGACTTTTACCGGAGTCGTGGAACGCGGTCGAAAATCATATCGGTTTTGGTTGGTTGTTCGGCGGGTTCTTTCTGGTCACCTATCTCATCACCATGTGCTTCTGTTTGCGAATCCTGTCCGAGAAGAATTCAGCCAAGTGAGCCGGGTACGATACAGCGACCCCTGAATAGCCCCTAGATTTGTAGACACCTTCTTTCCTAATTTTGAGGCAGGAAGAGCATTATGAGCAAATCGAATTTCAGCGAAGAGTTTAAGCGCGACGCCGTGCGCCAGATCACGGAGCGAGGCCATCCGGTTGCGGAGTTTTCTCAGCGCCTCGGGGTCAGCCAGCGTTCCCTATATGAATGGAAGAAGTAGTTTGCTGCGTCGAACGCCAAAGCCGACGACGAGGCCGAGGAGGTCAGGCGGCTGAAGAAGGAACTGGCTCGCGTCACCGAGGAGCGAGAGATCCTAAAAAAAGCGGCCGCGTATTTCGCCAGGGATGCAAAGTGAAGTACGCGTTCATTGCCCTGCATCGCTTGCAGTTTTCGGTGCGGACGATGTGCCGTCTCCTGCGAGTTCACCCGAGTGGATTTTACACCTGGCTGAAGAACCCGCTGAGCAGGCGGGCCAACGAGGACAAGCGACAGACCGATCTGCTCCTGGAGGCATGGGAAGAAAGCGGTAAGGTCTACCGTTATCGCAAACTGCACGACGATCTTCTCGATCAGGGAGAGATGTGCTGCCGAACCGGGTTGCGCGTCTGATGCGTCTCGCCGGGATCAAGGCGCAGATCGGCTACAAACGCCGTCCCGGCATCAATGGCGGCAGGCCTGCCGTTGCTATCGAGAACACGCTCGACCGGCAATTTGACGTATCGGCTCCGGACAAGGCCTGGGTCACGGACATCACTTACATCCAAACCTGCGAGGGCTTCGCTTACCTTGCGGTTGTCATCGACCTCTATTCCCGTCGGGTCATCGGCTGGGCGATGCAGAGCCGACAGACCACGGACGTCGTATTGCAGGCTCTGCTCATGGCGGTGTGGAGGCGAAAGCCGAAGGACAAGGTCCTTGTTCATTTGGATCAGGGTTCGCAGTTCATCAGCATGGACTGGGCCTCGTTCCTCAAGCACCACAATCTGGTTCACTCGATGAGCCGACGCGGCAACTGCCATGACAATGCGGTGGCCGAGAGCTTCTTCAATCTTCTGAAGCGGGAGGGATACGTCGCAGGGTCTATCGTTCACGCGATGAAGCTCGCCAGGATGTGTTCGACTACATCGAGATGTTCTACAACCCGAAACGCAAGCACGTCAGAAACGGAATGCTGTCGCCCGTCGAGTTCGAGAAGCGGCAGAAAATCTAACCCGAGGGTGTCTACGAAATTCGGGGCTATTCACTATGGCGAAAATTGGTAAATCTATCAATTGTAACGAGGTTGCGTGTCATGAAACTGTCACAAATGGTTCCGTCAGGGGGTGACACATCCGCCAGAGGGGAAGAGATGAGTTAGAATGGTCTGCCTTCCAACGGTCGCTCAGCCATTTGCATCCTCCGATATTTTAGTGGCAGACACCGGGATTGTGATCGTGCAATGCACGCCGTCGGGTCCCAATTCGAAGCTGGTCTCTGCGCTGAGCTGATAGGGCAGCGCTCGCTCGATCAACTCGCGGCCCTGGCCGCCGCCTTGCGGCAACGAATTCGGCGCCGGCATCTTCACGCCGCTTTCACGCCATTCGATGCGAAGCCGCGGCTGGCCACGCCGATCGGCTTCGACCATGCGCCACGAGATCGCCAGATGGCCGTCGGGCTGACCGAGCGCGCCATATTTGACGGCATTGGTTGCGAGTTCATGGAGAGCCATGGCCAGCGTCTGCACCATGCTCGACCGCAGTCGAATGCCGGATGGACCGTCGAGCGAGACGCGTTCGCCGGATCCGTGCATCGCCGCGATCTCGGTCTGGATCAGTTCGTCGAATGCGATGCGGTCGGTTTCGTTCAGCCGCGAGAGCAAACCCTGGACGCGGGACAGGGCTTCGAGCCGATCGCGAAACCGGTCCTTGAAGTCGGCAAAATCTTTGCTGGTCTCGCCGGTTCGGTTCGCCGTCGAGCGCACGACCCCCATCAGGTTGCGCGTGCGATGCTGCAATTCGGCAACCAGCACCTGCTGTCGCTCCTGCAGTCCTCGCAGGTCATCGACGTCGGTCGATGTGCCGAGCCACTCGATGATTGCGCCGCTGTCGTCACGAACAGCTGTCGCGCGGGTCTGGAACCAGCGATAGCGGTCTTCAACCATATTAAAAATGCGATAGTCGGCCTGGAACGATCCGCGCTCGATTGCGCCACCCCAGATTTCCTTCACGCCCGCGCGGTCGTCGGGGTGAACAGGGTCTAGCCAACCCCAAGCGTGGCTATCCGGTTCTGCCTGCCCCGTAAATTCCGTCCATTGCGGGCTCGCCCAGGTCCAGTGCCCGCCGTCGACCGCTCGCCAGACGAGCTGCGGTACACCCTCGACCAGCGACTGTAACCGCAGTTCGGTTTCCCTCAGCGCCTGCTCGGCGAGCTTGCTTTCATGAATATCGACCGCTGCGCCGAACCAGCGCGTGATGGCACCGTCTTCATCGCGCACTGGGACTTGGCGGACCAGATGCCAGCGCCAGCCGTCGCCGGCTTTCCCAATGCGCTGCTGACGCTCCAATGGCTCGCCGGTTACAAATGCATACTCAAGGGCCGCCTGTGTCGCCGGCAGGTCGTCGGGATGGACCGCGTTGAGCCAGCCCTTGTTCTGCCCGTCGGCCTCGCTTGGCCCGGTATAGGCCAGCCATCCTTCGTTGAGGGTGACCTCCTGGCCATCGGGGCTCGCCGACCACAGCAATGCTGGAACAAGTTCGACGGTGAGACGCTGCCGCTCTTCACTTTCGCGCAGAGCGGCGTCGGCCCGTATGCGCACGATGAAGTCGGCGGCAAGGCGGGCGAGGATGTCAAAGAAACGGTAGCTCGCTTCGGCGGTCGCGTCCCGCCTGTGCCACTGGGTCGACATCATCCCCACAACCTGACCGGTGCGCGCCACCAGCGGAGTGGACTGAACGGAAAGGATGGAGGATCGGCGAAAGGCCTCGACATCGAGCGCGTCCGCCTCGAAGAGGTCAATGTCTGGCACGATCACCCGTTCGCCTGTCGATAGCGCTCGTCCGCAGGCGCTGCCGAAACCCGCGTCCACCCATTTCCAGAAGGCGGCGGAATCAGGGTGAAAGCCCATATGCCCGACGAGCTCCAGCTTGGCCGTGACGTGATCATACACCTGAATACTGGCGCAGTCCGAACGCATGAGCGCACGGGCCGCCTCACAGAGTTCATCGAAATGCCCGTTGACGCCGGGTTTGGAGATCAGCTGGTTGCTGATGTTTTGAAGCATCTGGGTCGCTTCGAGGTCATGCGCAAGCCGAGCTTCACTCTCGCGCAACGCGGCCTCGGCGCGCTTGCGTTGCGTAATATCGTCGAACACGACAGCGACTTGTTGATCTTGCCCAGCAACACGGGAGATGTGGACGCTGTACCATCGGCCAATGTCTTGATTATAGTTCTCAACGCGCTCGGGCACGCCAGTGCGGGCAACACGGTCGTACGTTTCTAGCCAGAAAGGCTCGAGATTTGGAAGGATTTCGCTGCCGAGCTTGCCGACCATCTCCAATCCCAGCCCGGTCTGCCGGGTGTAGGATGGATTAGCCTCCAGCATCCTCAGGTCGATCGCCCGGCCAGAAACGTCCCGGATCATCTCGTTGATCAGGAACGCTTCGTCGATACTCTCGAACAAGGTGCGGAACTTCTCTTCACTCCGACGTAGGGCGGCTTCTGCACGGGCGCGTTCGATGGCGGCCCAGGTGCGCTCAGCCGTCTCCTCAACCAATGCGATCTCTGCAGGTGTCCAATGCCGTGGTCGCGACGATACCGCGGCCATTGATGCGAGCGGGTTCTTTTCTCCCCTCCGAACGGTCGAAGCAAGCATTGCTCGCATCCCCAAAGCCGTGCTGTTGGCACGCTCAGCATCTGAAAGCCCGCGTCGCTCGAAATCGTCGTTGATCACATAGGTTTTTTCGAGCACCTGCTGGTAGGCGTCGGGAAAATCGGACAAGCGGACGGTGACCGGAAGCGGCGGGACCGTGTCGTTGCCGATCTGATACGGGAAATCGGCGGCGTCGTCAGCGGGCCTGTAATAGGTAATATAACAGCGATCGAGACGCAGATTGTCAGACAGCATCGTCAATGCGCGATACGCTATCGCATCCGCGTCGGGTTCGGCCCGCAGCGCGTCGGAAAGTGTCAGCAAGAACGTTTGCCGTTCCTCGCTTTCGCGCAGGGTCCTTTCGGCTTGTTTGGCCATGGTGACGTCGTGGAACAACAATGCGACCTGTCCTGCGTTTCCGGTCGCCGATGCTTCAATCTCGTATTCGCGGTCGAACACAAACGCGGTGACACTCTCGCTCTTGCCGCCGTTCGCCACCCGATCGTAGCGTTCCAAGTCGGCTTCCCCAATCTCGGGAACCATCTCGCGCATGGTGCGGCCGACAACATCGGCGATGCCTGTTTGGCGCGCGAATGCGGGGTTTACAGCCAAAAATCTAAAGTCGATCCGGGCACTAGGCACGCGCTCGGCGATACAGAAGCCTTCATTGATAGACTCAAACAGTGTGCGATAACGCTCCTCGCTCTCGCGCAATGCAGCCTCAGCTGCGCGGCGTTCCGTGACGTCGCGGAAGTAGCACGCAAGTCCGCCGCTGACTGCGTCGGGATAGAGGCTCGCCTCCATCCAGCGACCGAGAACTGGCGAAAATCCCTCGAATTGTGCCGGCTTCCGGTCGCGCATCGCGGCGAGGTGCTGCGCGTGTGGCTCGCCACCAATTGCCTTGGGAAATTCAAACCACAGGTTCCGGCCAATGAGGGTCTCGCGTGGTCGTCCCCACCACGCCTCGGCCTTGGCGTTCACGTAGGTGAAGCGAAAGCCCCCATCTACGGCGTAAAAGGCGTCACCGATGCTCTCCAGGGTAGCGGTAACCTGCGCGCGCGCCGCTTCGCTGGCGGCGAGCAGGCGTTCCTCAGCACTCGAAGTCGTCTCGATTACAACGCCATAGAAGCCGCCGACGGAACCGTCCTCACGACGGATCGGGATCCATGAGCTGGACCATGTAGTTTCTGAAACGGGGCGCTCGGGCGATCGCGGCGGAAAAGTGAGCCGCAGCGATCGCCCCGCCATGACGGCAGCGGCCTCATGCTGAAACTCCGTCCAGGTTCCCGACCAGACGCTGTGACAAGGCAAACCCAAAACGGACGAGTGCCGGATCCCCAGAAGAGAGGCAAAGTCACCGTTGTAGAGCAAGACCAGGTCCGGCCCCCAACCGATAATAGCCGGCTGCGGGGTCGCCAGCATCAGGTCGACAACGGTTTTGAGACTCTGTGGCCAGTCGGCGATAGTGCCGAGCGGCGTTGCCGACCAATCAAACGCACGGATGCGCGTGGCCATGTCACCTGTACCTGGAGGCCACTGAAACATCGTGCTTTATCACTCCGCTTAAATCAGCTTGGGCCCGCCCGAGAGACCTGCAGATTATCCATTCCAGCAATTGCTGCAAGCTGAAAGGAATGACTGGAGTTCGTTTGCGCCCCTCGTCGTTGGCGGATATTGCCGCGTATCATAAGGCCAGTCGGTTGGCCTTCGCGATGGGCCTCGTTCTCAGGTCGATACCGCCCTCGGGCGACATTGAACCTGAGACGTGATCGCCGCCCAGTCTATCGGCTTGTCGAACACTTGCGAGGCGCGAAATGGCAGAGGAAGGATACGCTGTTCGTCACAGAACAAGAAGGCCAGCGCCATCTTTGCTGCCGTCCTGCAGAGGCTGCTAGTCCAGGGCCATACCGGCCGCGATCTCCTGTCCGTCTCTGACCTGCTTCCAGTCTGCAAAAGATCCAAAAGTGGCGGGCGAGTAGCTGGCTGCAAGCGATACTTTGCGTGAGAAAAACGACGGGATCAGCGGTTCGAATGTATTCAAGGCCACAGTATCTTATACATTTGGGAATTAAGGTTGCTTCGACAAGATCCTACGTAACACTCGGATCTCGTCGGAGCGATGCAAACGTTGCTTTACTGCGCGAAAACGCTGTCAAAATCCTTGAAGCCTTTGACCTCGATGGGGTTTCCGCTCGGATCGAAGAAGAACATGGTGCGCTGTTCACCGGGCTCGCCTTCGAAGCGGACGACCGGCGGAATGTCGAAAGCGATGCCGCCACTCCGGAGGCGTTCGGCAAGTGTGAACCACTCGTCGAGTGGCAGGATGACACCGAGATGGGGCATCATCACCATGTGGTCGCCAACCTTGCCGGTGCGCGTCGTCTCGAACGGCTTGCCGAGATGAAGCGAAATCTGATGGCCGTAGAAGTCGAAATCGACCCAGGTCTCGGTGCTGCGGCCTTCGGTGCAGCCCAGCACGTCGCCGTAGAAGCGGCGGCAGTCATCGAGATCCTTGACATGATAGGCGAGGTGAAAAAGCGAGCGCATTGGGTGTCCTTTCAGGATTAACGGCCAAGCTCTAGCCTGCTTTCAGCAAAACATTTACTGTCTTTTTCTCTCTCAAAGCATAAGGAAATGTTTTGGATATTCGGTTTATCGAGAGCTTGCTTGCCGTGATCGAGACCGGTTCGATCACGGCGGCCGCGCGGCGCCAGAACCTTACACCGACTGCGGTCAGCCAAAGGGTGCAGACGCTTGAAAAGTTGATCGGAAGTGCGCTGCTTGCCCGCGGTGCTCATTCGGCAAGGCCGACCGAGACCTGTCTGGCGCTGATGCCGCGAATGCGCCATCTGATCGCCGAAGCGAAGGTGCTTATCGCCGAAGCGGCGGGTGGTGAATTGAGTGGCGAACTTGCCATCGGCGCGATCTCGACGGCCCTGACGGGGATGATGCCGGCGGTGCTCAAAAAGTTTGCAGGCACGGCGCCGGATCTGCGGCTGAAGATCAGTCCCGGTACATCCGACATGCTTTACGAAGCGGTGCTGTCCAGTGAACTAGACGCCGCGATTTTGGTGAAGCCGCCATTCGCGATCCCGAAGTCGATGCGCATACATGCGTTGCGCCGGGAACGCCTCATGCTTCTGTCCAAACATGCCGTCGATTCGAACGCAATAGGAACGACACTCATGGGCGAACCCTATCTCCGTTACGATCCCGGTTCATGGGGAGGCCGGATGGCGGCTCTGTTCACCGAAGAACGCAATCTTCAGCCGGACATCTTCTGCGACCTCGACGGACTGGAGGCAATCGCCATTCTTGTGGCGAACGGTATCGGCAACTCGCTGGTGCCGGCATGGGCGGGCTTCCAGCCGCAGGGGCTTTTCGTCACCGAAGTCGATGACGATGGGCGCTACGACCGCGAGATCGTCCTGCTTCGGTCGTCGCAGCCGCGGCGGCCGAAAGCGCTGGATATTTTTCACAGGACGCTGGTCGAAACGATAGATTGACCAGTTTGATCAGCGCGCCATCCAGCCGCCGTCGACCATGAGATTGTGGCCGGTCAGATAGGTCGCCTCATCGCTGGCCAGAAACAGTGCGGCGCGGGCGACGTCGATCGGCTTGCCGAGGCGGGGCAGCGGCGTGCGGCTTTCGGAATAGGCTAGCATATCGGGATCGACGGCGCGGCCACCCTTGCCGGTGAGGATCTTGCCGGGTGCGACTGCATTGCAGATGATGCTTTCATGGCCGTAGTCGGAGGCCACCTGCTTGGTCATGTAGACCATGCCCGCCTTGCTGACACCGTAGGCGAAATCGCCGGGTGCGGCGATCATGCCGTGCTGCGAGGTGATGTTGACGATACGGCCCCGCGCCTCGCCGATGATCTCCTGGGTCAGCATCTGGCGTACGGCGGCGCGAAGGCAGAGATAGGCGCCCTTGAGGTTCACATCGGTGACGCGTTCCCACTCCGCCTCGTCGGTATCGACGAGCGAGGAGCCGCCGCGAATGACGGCATTGTTGACGAGGATATCGACGCGGCCATAACGACCGGCGACATCGTCGAACAGGGATTGGACATCCGAGCCCTTGGAAATGTCCGCTTTGACGAAGATCGCCTTGTCGGTGACTTTGTTCAGTTCTTCCAGCACCGGTGTGCCGCCTTCGACGACGTTGGTCGTTACATCGGCCGCGATGATAGTCGCGCCTTCCTGTGCAAACAAGAGTGATATCGCACGCCCGATGCCCGAGGATGCGCCCGTGACGATCGCGGTTTTGCCGGTCAATCTCCCAGTCGATCTCATTGTCATGATCCTAGTGCCTGATGACCTGCTGCAGGAAGGTCTTCGTCCGCTCGTGCTGCGGAGAGGAGAAGAATTCTTCCGGCGTGTTGCGCTCGACGATCGTACCGCGATCCATGAAGATGACCTGGCCGGCGACCGATCGGGCAAAGCCCATTTCGTGTGTGACGCAAACCATGGTCATGCCTTCGCGGGCAAGCTCCACCATCACGTCGAGCACTTCCTTGATCATTTCCGGGTCAAGCGCCGAGGTCGGCTCGTCGAACAGCATGATCTGCGGCTCCATGCAGAGCGCTCGGGCGATGGCGACGCGCTGCTGCTGGCCGCCGGAAATCTGGGACGGCATCTTGTGTGCATGATCGGCGATGCGAACGCGCTCCAGGTAATGGCGAGCAAGCGCTTCCGCCTCGGAGCGCGTCTTGCCGCGGTTCTTCATCGGCGCGATCATCAGGTTCTGCAGGACCGTCAGATGCGGGAAGAGGTTGAAGTGCTGGAACACCATGCCGACTTCTTGGCGCACCTTGTCCAGATTGCGGGCGCTTGCGCCGATCGAAATCCCATCGACGTTGATCGAGCCGGTGTCAAAGGTCTCAAGCCCGTTGATGCAGCGGATGAGCGTCGACTTTCCGGAACCGGACGGACCGCAGATGACGATACGTTCGCCGCGCGCGACATCGAGATCGATGCCGTCCAGCGCCTTGAAGTTCGAATAGGATTTGGTGACGGCGCGCATCTCGATCACGGTGCGGCCGAGGTTGACGGTATTCATGCGCTGATCCTCTTCGGAAGCGGGTCAAAACGGGTAAGCCATTCGGCATGGTCGATGGCGGCGGTCTCGCCGCGATAATGGATGTGATAACCGGTGTCGGACGAGAGCCGCTCGATAGATAGCGGCGCGCGATCCTGAGCCATCGTCACGGCGACGCTGGCCGCTTCGTGCGCGGCAGCAAGTGCCGCGCCATTCCCGCAGACGAGCGGCGAGAAGGCGTTTGCCCAATCGAGGATCGTTTCGCACGCACCTGCACCGATATTGTAGGTGGTGTGCTTCAAGCCACTGCCGGTGAGAAGTCCGGCGAGACCGGCCGCTGCATCGCGGCTGTAGAGCCAGTCGCCAGCCAGCGGGCGAGCCAGCGTCGCGACAGAACCCTTGCGCCATTGGGACAGGACCTGCGCATGCGGGCTCAGCAGCGGACGAACGCCGGTGTGATATTCCCACGGGCCGAAAAGCGGGCCTATGCGCGCGATCCTCAGGTCGAAGCCGTAAAGCGATGCAAGGCGCAGCGCCGTGTCTTCCGCTGCGACCTTGGTGATGCCGTATAGGCTTGCCGGATTGGGGGAAAAGCTGCCCTCGGCTATCGGGCCGTCCTCGACGTCAACATGGCCATAGACGGCAACGCTGCTCGTCGCGACGATACGGGTCAGCTCCGGTGCGTGACGCAGCATCTTCAGGAGCGTCGCGGTGCCGCCGACATTGACGGTTATGATCCGCGCCGCCATTTCCCGCTCGGCTTCCAGGTTGGGCGTCATGGCGGCCAGATGCAGGACCGCCTGCGGCCTTGACTTTGCAATCGCCGCTCCGACATCCGCTTCGCAGCAGATATCGCCCAGTATGACGGCTACGCCGGCAAGTTCTTCCGCGTGCACGAAGGCATCCGGCATTCCGGCCGTGGCGAAGAGCGTCACGTCATGGCCGGCCTTGAGAAGTGCTTCAGCCGTTGCAAGACCGACAAAGCCGGTGCCGCCTGTAATCAGAATGCGCACGCGGTCACGCCTTTCCGATGATGGCTTTGCGCTCCAAGCGCGATACCCAATGGGAGAAGGGCCAGAGCATGATGAAGAAGATGACGGCGGCTGCGGTCAACGGTGTCGGATTGTAGGTCTGTTCCTGGGCAACGCGTGCTGAACGCAGCAGTTCCGGAAGGGCGACAAGCGAAGCGATCGACGTTGTCTTGACTAGTTCGAGCGAGTTGCTGGCGAGGGGTGCTACGACTTTGCGGACCGCCTGCGGCAGGATGATGTAGATCATGCCGCGGAACTTGTGAAAGCCCAGCGCCGCCGCCGCTTCATGCTGACCCTTTGGGATCGACTCCAGGCCGGCGCGAAAGATTTCGCTGAAATAGCCGGTGTTGTTGATGACAAGCGCGACGACCACGGCGGTGAAGCTGCCGAGCGTCAGGCCGAAAAACGGCAGGCTGTAATAGATCAGAACCAGAAGCACGAGGACCGGGAAGGCGCGCAGCAGGTCGATTAAGATAACCATCAGCTTGCGAACTCGCGCACCGGCGAAACTGTAGGTGACGGCGACGGTTAGGCCGGAGAGCAGCGACAGGGGCAGAGCGACGATCGCCAACAGCAATGTAAGTTGCAGGCCCTGCAGCAGCAGCGGATAGATGAGTTTCAGGGAGTCGATATTGGCAAAATTGAGTAGAAGAAGTTCCATGTCCGTTTCTCCTCAATGCGAAAATCGACGTTCCACATAGCGGCTGAAGGCCACCAGCGGGATGAAGAACAGAAGATAGAAAAAGGCGGCGAGCGTCAGCGGCGAGGGATTGGCCTTGATCGACATGATGCTCTGGGCGCTGCCGAGCGTTTCCTGCATCGAAACGGCGACGCCGAGTGCGGTGCCCTTGGTGATCGCTATCGACCGGTTGGTCACGAGCGGCAGCGCAAGCCGGACGGCCTGCGGCAGGATGATGAAGGCGAGCGTACGCCAGGGCTTGAAGGCGAGCGCTGTCGCGGCCTCCCACTGTCCTTTCGGTACGGCAACGATCGACGCCCAGAATATTTCTGCAGCGAAGGCTGACAGCACGGCGGAAAGGCCGAAGACCGTTGCCAGGAAGGGCGACAGCGTGATGCCGAGATAGGGCAGGCCGAAATAGACGAATATGAGCACGACCAGCTGCGGCAGGGTCCGGAAGATCTCGATATAGGTGGTGATCACCCCATCGATCACACGGTTGCGCAAACAGCGAAGCACTGCAAGTGCAAGACCGGTCAGAAGACCGATGACGATGACGGCCAGCGACGCCTGGACCGTGACCCAGAAACCCGCCAGCACTTCGGGAAACGCCTCTTTGAGGATTTCCCAATTGAGATAGTTGTCGATAATTTTCTGCATCGCGCGCTCCCGAAAGAGGCCGCCGATCATTGATCAGCGGCTTCGGTTTCCGGACTTATTTGCAGGCAAGTTCGTGCGGCGTGGCGTCGTAGCCGGTGAAGCCGGGAGCGCCATAGCCGGGATAGACGGTGCTGAGCGGGCTGTCGGCAGCCGGCTTCTCGTTGTACCACTTCTCGTAAAGGCCAACGAGCACACCTTCCTTCTTCAGGCATTCGATCGCGTCTTCCACCTGGTTGCGCAGCGCGACGTCTTCATTGCGGAAAGCGTAGCCGAACTTGCGACCGTCGAAATCCTTGAAGGCGACTTCGATCGCCGGGTTTTTGCTGGCGGCATAGACCGTGGTCGGGATTTCGTTGAGTGCGCTGAAGGCGCGGCGCGTCAGAACGGCCTGGACCGAATCCGGGAACGTGTCGTAACGTTGGACTTCAAAGCCGTATTTTTCGGCGTTGGCGGTCGCCCAGGTGTCCGACAGCGTACCACGGTTAACGGCGATCGCCTTGCCCTTCAGATCCTCGAAGCCGGCTATCTTGTTGCCCTTGGCGACGATGAAACCGTTACCGGTGGCGAAGATCGGCTCGGCAAAGAGCATCTTCTCACTTCGGTCCTTGGTGATGTTGAGGGGGTTGACGGTGATGTCGATGCGGCTGGCGAAGAGTGCCGCAAACAGACCCGAGAAGTTGACGTCGGTAATCTCGACCTTCGGGCGGCCGATCTTTTCACCGATGGCGTTGATCAGATCGACGCCGAAACCTTCTGGACCGTTCGCGCCGCGAACCATCCACGGGGCAACGCCGAAGTCGGAGCCGACGATGAGCGGTTTCGCATCCTGGGCGGTAGCAGCCGATGCCATGGTCAATGCCATGAGGCCGGCAATGGTAGAGAGAAGCATTTTCTTCATTTTTTAAGTTCCCCTTGTGTCGAACTATGCTTGCGGTTGATGGTGGCGATGCCAGTGGCGGGCGATATCGGAGCGGGTAGTGACCCACACGTCATCGCCGTGACGGGCAACGTGTTCGAGAAACAGCTTGAGGCCCGAGGCGCGACCGGGATGACCGGCTATGCGAAGGTGCAGGCCGATGGACATCATCTTCGGTGCGGTTGTGCCTTCTGCGATCAGCATGTCGAAGCTTTCGCGCAGCATGCGGAAGAAAGCCTCGCCGCTTTCGATTGCGCCGCGCATGAATTTGGCGTCGTTGTTCGTCAGGCTATAGGGCACGACGAGTTGAGCCTTGCCGTTAACGTCGAGCCAATAGGGCAGCTCGTCGTTATAGGCGTCGCTGTCATAGAGAAAACTCCCGTTTTCGCTGAGCAGTTCGCGGGTGTTCATGCTCGGTCCGTAGCGGCAGTACCAGCCATCAGGCGCACGTCCCGCCGTCTGCTTGATCGACGCGACGGTCCGGGCTATGCGCTCGCGCTCCTCGTCACGCGTCAATGCGCGATGGTGTTCCCAACGCCAACCATGGGCGCAGATGTCGAAGAGTTTGCTGTCGCGTACATGCGCAGCAATCTTCGGGTTGCGCTCCAGCGCAAGGCCGCAGGCCATGATCGTCGCCGGCATGCCGCGTTCTTCGAACAGGCGGGCGATACGCCAGTAACCGACGCGGCTGCCATATTCGAACATCGATTCCGCTGCCAGATCACGACCTGGAAAATTGCCGGACGCGCCTTCCGTCAGGGCAGATTCGGTCGTCGGGTCACCATCCTCAATCGAAGGCTCTGAGCCTTCCTCGACATTGATGACGAAATTGAGTGCCAGCTTGGCCCCGCCCGGCCATTTGGGATCGGGAGGCGTTTGGCCATAGCCCTCGAAATTGCGCTGCGGGTGCTTGGCCTGCATCAGACGAGCTCCTTGAAATCGACGTGGAAGGGCTTATCCAGCGGCAGAAAAATATCCGTGTCGGCGGCCGAGCGCTCCATCGCCATCGTCACCACGAATTCCGACGGAAGATCGAGTACCGACATGCCGGAATGCCAGACATTGCGATGATAAAGGATGCCCTGACCGGGTTCCGAGACGAAGGCGCGAAGATCCGACAGGTCCGGCCCGCCATCGGCAAGTGTGGGGCAGACGACAATCAGCATCCGCTGGCCTGACAGCGGGAAGAAGGCCTGATCGGAATGCGGGTGCCGCTCCATCTGCGAAATCTCGAACGGAAACGAAATGGCTTCAGTGACTTTCGTCACCCAGAATGCCTGACCGAGGTCTTCCTCGCTTTTGAGCGGGAAATAGTGGCGACGTTCGTTGCCCCGATGGGCGATGACTTCACCAAACTCCGAAAAGGCTTCCGCGGAGAGTGGGCGGGCATGCAACTTCACAAGGGAACTCCGTCTGTGGTGTGCTTTACTAGGTCTGAATACCTGTGGTATCCCAGGTGGATACATTTGGGATTTTTATCGAGAAAAAATCCGATGTAAAGAGTTTCATTGCGTTGCAGCATAAATTGTTGCGAAAGGGTGCGGTGCCGGCCAATCGGCTGGAGTTCGCCGGGCGCCTGCAGTAACGAGGATAGTTGTGGAGTGCTTGACCGCACACGCGATCAGTTGGGAGACATACATGGCCGAGGCCACAGAAATCGTCAGGACCGCAGGCAAAAAGTCCGTCAGCTTGACGGAACAGGCCTACCAATATGTCCGCAGCCTCATCCTTGCGCAGGAGCTGAAGCCCGGCGAAGTGTTTACCGAGAGGGCTCTGGCGGATCAGTTAAACGCGTCGAGGACGCCGATGCGGGCTGCGATCAATCGCCTTGTGGGGGAGGGTTTGGTCGAACGCCTGTCCAATGGCACGATCGTGATCAAGCAAGTGGCGATCGAGGAACTGATGGACATCCTGATTATTCGGCGAATGCTGGAAGGCGAGGCCGCAGCACAGGCGGCGCAGCGCCATGTGCCTGCAAGTGTTGATGCCATTCTTCAGAAGAGCCGGGAAGTTGTGGCCCATCCCAAAATGGAGCTGGAGCCGTTCTGGAAATACGACGACGAGTTCCATGAGTTCGTTGCAGAGGCCAGTGGCCGACCGGTCCTGAAACAATATGTCCAGAACATTCGCCAGCGGGCGCGCATGTGCCATGTCGTGCGGATGGAAAAGAGTTTTGAACATCAGGCGGCCGAGCATATAGCCGTTCTGGAGGCCATTGCCGCCGGCGATGCGCCTCGTGCACGCGCGGCGATGGAAGCACATGTCGACGGGGTAAAAGACCGTTTTGTTCGCTGGTATTTTGGTTAGCGACTGCGGCTAAGCTGCTGCAAGCTTCATACGCGGTTTTGGGTTGCGATATCATTTCAACGCCAGTGTTTTCTCCAGGCCGCAGAGGGCAATGCCGCAATTGCACTAAACCTGCACGCAGGTGATTTTGTTGAATATAATATGCCGAGAAAGTAGGGATTATGGTGGGTTTTCGATCTGTATCCCATCAAGGCGTGAGCTTCGCTGGGATGCGCATGCCTTGAGGAACACTACCCGATTGTGGGTAGCAGCAATGCGACTGAATGTTCGTGGTTGGCTTGTCTGCGGCGCGACCATCGGAAAATTTCACGAAACGAAGATAGCCCGAAAGTCATTGACATTGGTCAGTGTAGGGCCTGTCTTCACCAGATCGCCAATCTTCTCGAAGAACGAGTAGCTATCATGCGAAGCCAGAAGTCCTTTCGCATCTAGGCCCGCCTGCATTGATTTGCTCAAGGTATCCGGAGACACGATTGCGCCAGCGGCGTCTTCCGTGCCATCTATGCCATCGGTGTCGCCTGCAATCGCCCAAATACCGTCAGTGCCTGCGAGTGCTACGGCGATGCTGAGCAGGAATTCAGTGTTACGTCCCCCGCGCCCAGGTTTGACAGTCCCGATCGACACTGTTCCCTCGCCCCCCGATAGGATAACCGCGGGTCCATCCACAGGCTCACGCTTGGTTCGAGCGGAGAGTGCAATACCAGCCATGACAGTCCCCATTTCACGTGCTTCACCTTCTATGGCATCGCCCAGGATCAGGGGTTTGACACCGCTATCCGTCGCCACACGCGCGGCGGCGGCCAAGGCTAGCGACGGCGCTGCGATGATTTTGACATCGGTGGGCAGATCCCCGCACTTCGGTGTTTCAAGATCCATATCGAGCGCCGCCAGTGCGCGTGCCGGCAGTAGAATACGTCGGCGCTGTAGTATTTCACGGACGATCTCGATGGTTGAATCGTCGGCGACGGTGGGACCTGATGCGATGTCGGAGGGGTTGTCACCTGGTACATCGGATATCACCAGCGTCACGACCTTTGCCGGTTTTGCCGCCATCGCCAGCCGTCCGCCCTTTACCAGCGACAATTGTTTACGTACGGCGTTCATCTCGCGGATGGTTGCGCCGCTGTTAAGCAATGCCTCGTTCACCGCTTGTTTGTCAGCCAGAGTCATGTCTCCTGACGGTGCCACGAGTAGGGCTGAGCCGCCACCCGAGATCATGGATATCACCATATCTTCTTTTGCTAAACCCTGGACCGCACGTAATATGAGGCGGCCAGCTTCTAGGCTCATCTCGTCTGGTACTGGATGCGATGCCTCGATGATGCGGATGCGGCCTGCCGGAACAGCGTGTCCGTAACGTGTTACGACCACGCCTGACACGTTGATGTCCGGCCATGCGGCATCGAGTGCTGCGGCCATCACGGCCGATGCCTTACCGGCACCAATAACGATGCATCTACCAGCCGGCTTTGGTGGCAGGTTACGCAACACGGCCGCAGCCGGCGCGGCGCTTTCCACTGCGGCGTCGAACATGCGGTGCAACAAAGCTCTCACGGTCCGATCATCCCACGACATGGTTTGGTGTCCTCTCATTTTTCCGAGCCGTTGACCCGTTAAAGGGATTGGTGGGCCTATTACGCATCTATCGTCGATCTCATCGAACCCACCAAATTGTTCAGCGAAGGTTCGGAGCGCTACTGTCCTGCGAGGCACAGATAGGCAGCGGCAGTCCAGGAAAAGCCAAGGCCACCACACCCCTCACCAGTGATCGGATCGAAATACTCGGCAAAGCCCTCCGCTTCGATGGCGCCGACGGTGTTTGAACGCAGAGCGGAAGCCATGTCGTTCATTCCATTGCGCGCCAACCCGTCGATCAGCAACCAGTTGATGATTGCCCAGGACGGGCCGCGCCAGTAACGCTTGGGTTCAAAACTTCCGACGAAAGGCTTGGTTGTCGGAAAGCCAACCTTCATGCCGTTCGACCAAAGCTTCATTTCTGCCACGGCGGCATCGACAATGTCTGCGTCGACATCAAGACTGAGCAACGGTATGAAGCCGGCCTGTGTTGGTGCCTCGATATCTTCGCCGGAGATCAGGTCGCGCGAAACAAAGCGGGAAAATGCAGGGCGCCACTGGGCTAGAAGCGCCTTGCGGGTCAGATCATTATAGTTTGCGAGTTCCAGCGCCTCAGCCTCAAGGCCCAGTGAATTCGCGAGATGTTCGAGATCTTCCCCGGCTTTGAGCAGGATTCCTGTGGTCTGGATCTCGGCGACCTTGAACGGCGCCTTTCCCCACTGTTCTGCCGGGACCCAGCCACAGGCAGCATAGGTATCGACCAGATGGATGAAGCGGCGGTAGTCCTCGTCACGCGGGCGCATGGCGGCATCGACGTGGCCGGTATCCTTGCGCACTACGGCTGTGTCGGTCGTGGTGGGGACGCGGGCAAGGGCGATATCCCAGGCGGGAGAGTTGTCGCTGCCGCTTTCCCACGGATGCAGCAGGGCGACGAGGCCGGTGCCTTCCGGATCGCGGGCCTTGTACCACCAGCGATGCCATTTCAGGCCGGCCTGGAAGAGGGCGAGGGTGCGGGCCTTCGCGTCTTCAGTTCCGGCCTTTTCGGCAGCTTCGTGGACGGCGCGCAGCGCAATGCCGAAGACCGGCGGCTGGGTGATGCCGGAGGTCGGGATCGTGTGGCTTGTGCGCCAGACGTCGGGACCGGGAAAGTAGGTGTCGCTCGGCTGGTGAAAGACGATATGCGGGATCATGCCATCGGCCCACTGGCCTTCGGTCAGCCGCTCCAGTTCGCGATAGGCGCGGTCGATGTCGAATGTGGCGAAACCCATGGCGACGAAGGCGGAATCCCAGTTCCACTGGAACGGATAAAGCCGATCGGTCGGCACGGTATAACCGCCGCGATCGTTGGCCGCGAGGATGCGATAGGCCTCGTCGAAATGTTTGGTCATTGTCGAAAACTCCAAAAATATTAGGCAGCTGCCGGATAGGAAACACCGCTTTCGGGCGACAGCCATGTCAGGCGCCTGGGATCGAGCGTGAGGCCGACTGTCTCGCCGTTTTTGACGGTTTCGGTGGCGGGAAGGATGACGCGGGCCGGCTGGCCGAGAATGCTGCCGGTCAGAAGCAGGTGCGAGCCCATCGGTTCCGCGACGCGGACGTGCATGTCCAGTCCATGTCCGGTCGGTGCCCGCGCGACGGTTTCGCCACGCAGGCCAAGCACGATATCGCCGCCTTGGGCGGGAACTGCAAACTGCTGTGCGCCGGCCGTCACCTGGCCTCCCGTCACCGGCATGGTGATGAAATTCATTGGCGGGTTGCCGATGAAGCCGCCGACGAAGCGGGTGGCGGGGTGGTTATAAACCTCGACCGGCGTTCCGACCTGTTCGATACGGCCGTCATGTACGACGGCGATGCGATCCGACAGGCCCATGGCTTCCGTCTGGTCGTGGGTGACGTAGATGGTGGTGGTGCCGGCTTCCTGCAGCACGGTTTTCAGTTCCGTGCGCATTTCGAGACGCAGCAGCGCATCGAGGTTGGAGAGTGGCTCGTCCATCAAAAGCACGCCGGGTTCGACTGCGAGCGCACGGGCAACCGCAACACGCTGGCGCTGGCCGCCGGAGAGCTTGTTCGGATAACGGTCGAGATAGGGTTCGATATGCAAAAGGCCGGCGGCCTTTTCGACCTGTTTTTTCACCCGTGCATCATCTGCCTTCTGCATTCTGAGGCCGAAGGCGACGTTTTCGTAGACGGTCATATGCGGGAAGACGGCATAGTTCTGGAAGACCATGGCAAGGCCGCGATCCTTCGGCAGCAGGCCGATAACGGATTTCTCGCCGATGCGGACGTCGCCCGAAGTCGAGGTTTCCAGGCCGGCGATGATGCGCAGAAGCGTGGTCTTTCCGCATCCGGACGGTCCGAGCAGCGAGACGAACTCGCCGTCATTGATCGTCAGCGAGACGCCTTTGAGCGCCTGGAAGGCACCAAAACTCTTCTTGATGTTGTCGATGACAATGTTGGCCATGAATGTACCCGTTACTTTGAAGAGACGCCCCAGATCGCAAACAGGTAGCGCCTGACTGCGAAGATGAAGACAACCGAGGGAAGGATGAGCATGAGGCCGCCGGCAAAGCGGTAGTGCATCGGACTTTCCGACAGCACGGTGAGCAGATAGGCGGTCAGCGTGCGATGCCGCACGGTAAGGACCGAGGCTGCAAAAACCTCATTCCACGAGATGACGAAGGCAAAGACCGCTGTTGCCACCAGACCCGGCAGGGCAAGCGGTGCGACGACCTTGAAAAAGGCCTGGATGCGGGTGCAGCCGAACACCCAGGCAGCTTCTTCCAGCTCGCGGGGGACGCCGAGAAAGATCCCTTGCGTGACCAGCGCCGCGAAGGGAAGCGCCAGCACGGTATGGATGAGGCCGACGCCGAGGACCGTGTCGTAAAGGCCGAGCCGGATATAGGAGACCGTCAGCGGCAGGGCGAGGATGGCGAGCGGGAAGGCGCGGGTGAGAAGCACCAGAAGCCGGTAACTGTCCTTGCCGCGGAAATTGTAGCGGGCCAGCGCATAACCCGCCGGTGCGCCGAGCGCGATCGACAGCGCCACGGTGATGCCTGCAGCACCGAGCGAATTGAGGAAGGACTGGAAGACGCCTTCCGTTTTCAAAAACAGCAGGAAGGGCTGCAGCGAGATATTGGTGGGCAGAAAATTCTTCGGCCACTGATAGGCGCCGGTACGTCCGCCCAGCGCACCGAGTGCTACCAGATAGATCGGGACGAGAACCCAGGCGCAGAGCGCGACGATGCCGCTCCAGAACAGAAGACGGCGGGCCGAGATGAAACCGGCAGGACCGGATGTGTTCATGCTGTTGCTCATGGCAGGCGCTCCGGATCGACCTTGACGGCCTTCAGATAGACGAGGGTGGCAGCGAGCGAGATGACCATGATCAGCACCGCATAGGCGGCTGCGACGCCATAATTCTGGTTCTGGTTCTGCCAGTTATAGGCCTCGCCGACGAGGACCGGGAAATTGCGCCCGCCGAGCGCGTAGACCACCGCAAAGACCTCGAAGGCGAGCACGGTGCGCAGGATCAGCGCCGATTGCAGGGCAGGGCGGATGAGCGGCAGGGTGATGCGCGTAAAGCGGGTCCAGGGGCTGGCACCAAAGATCTCGGCGGCTTCCTTGAACTCCTTCGGTACCTGGTTGAGACCGGCGACGATGATGATCATGACGATCGCAGTGCCGCGCCAGATTTCGGCAATGGCGATGCCGATGAAGAGAGCGACCGGCGTCTGGTAGGTGAGCCAGGCGGTCTGTCGCTCGATGATGCCGAGGCCGAAGAGGATGGAGTTGAGATAGCCGGTATTCTGCAGGATCGACAACCAGACCATGCCGGCAGCGAGATCGGAAATGCCGAGCGGAATGGTCCAGATCCACAGGATCGTTTCGCGGCCACCGTTCATCTTTGCGACCATCGAGCCCATGGTCAGCGCCATGACGATCTGGACGGGGACGACAGCGAGCGTCAGCAGAAACGTGTTCAGCACCGAGCGGCCGAAATTGAGGTCGGTCACCATCGTCGTCATGTTGGCGAGCGACGGTGTGCCGTTATCGGAAACGGCGAGCCACAGCGTCTGCACCAGCGGCACGACGAACAGCAAACCGAGGAAGACGACGGAAGGGAGGATCAGCGCGTAGGGGATCCAGGGTTTGGATTGGGTCATGGGTTACCCTTTGGTTTTTGATTTCTGTGGTGGGGGCGGTGGCTGGAAAAGCCCCTCACCCTAGCCCTCTCCCCGCAGGCGGGGAGAAGGGACGTGGCATAAGCGACCTTGGAGAGAAGCCGAGAAAGAGCGGCTTGCTCCCTTCTCCCCGCTCGCGGGGAGAAGGTGCCGGCAGGCGGATGAGGGGCTTTTGCGACTGACCGCTAAAATCTCACTCCACCGGGCAGGCGCCGTCGCTTTTGGCGTCGGGAGCCCAGCAGGGGGCCTTGGTGTCGGCTATCAGCTTCGCCATGGTTTCACCTTGCGCCTTCAGGACGTCGGCGACCGGTTCGTTCTGCAGGATGATCCGCTGGAAGGCGTCCATATAGACCTTGTTGAACTCACCACCCTTGTCGCCGAGACCGACCGGCAGGAGCGAGATGACCGCATCCGGCGCGCTCTGGGTGGCGGTGACGGCACCGGCAAGAAGGGCGACACCCGGATCGAGATCTTCCGGCAGCTGGACGTTCAGCGTCGGGAAGAAGCCGACCAGCGAAGCTGTCTGCAGCTGCACGTCCTGAGTGGCGAGGTGTTCGATGACGGCGGTGGCGTTGGCCGCGTCCGGTGCGCCCTTCGGGATGGCAAGGCCGGCGACGACCGGCATGTAACCGCGGCCCTTCGGACCGGCCGGTGCCGGGAAGACGACGTAATTGTCCGGCGAGCCGGAAATGGCGTTCTTCAGGCGGGCCACGTGATCCCAGGCAACCATGACTTCACCCGAAGCGAGCGGCTCCTGCATGAAATCGTAATTGGTCGAATTGGGGCTGACGACGGTCCACAGTTCCTTCAGCTTCTCCCAGCCGGCAGCGGCATCGGCGTTCTTGAAGGTGCGGACCACACCGTCGGTGAAGGACGGGTAGAAATAGCCCTGGAAATAACGCGGCATCAGGCCTTTCGGACCGGCCGGGAAACCGATCTGCGGCGCGCCGGTTTCGTCCTTCATCTTCTTGCCCCACTCGATCAGCTGATCATAGGTGAGCTTGTTGATGTCGGCGCCTTCAGGCAGATATTGCAGCGCATCCTTGGTGGCGGCCATCACATAGGTCGCCTGCATCCAAGGGATATATTGCTGTTCGGTCTTACCAAGCTTGCCGAGATCGATCAGCGACTGCGGCATGCCGGCGTCGGCGAGCTTTTTGGCCAGATCATCGAGTGGCTCGAGCATCTGCTTGTCGGCGAGCGGCGACAGTTCGCCATGCAATGCGCCGACGAGGCTGATCGTGTGCTTGCCGGCCTGACGCTCGGCTTCCATGCGCACGGCAAACTGCGGCGGTTCCTCCACCACGTAGTCGACCGGCTTTTCGAGACCGCTCAACAGTTCCTCGCGCACCGCCGTTGCTTCCTCGATCGGGCGAAGCTGGGTGGAAAGGAAGACTGTTTGCGATTGCGCCTGGCCGGCGAAACCGATTGCGGTGGATGCCAGGATGGCGATGGACAATAGACGTTTCATTGCTTTTCCTCCGTTTTTCTCTTGTCTGATTTTGGTCGGCCTTCAGGCCGAGATCGGCGGCAGGCGGTGGCTGTCACGATCGACGAATTCGACCGCATGCAATTCCTGCAGCGCCTCGGCAGGCTCACCGGCAATCGTGCGCAGAAGGAGCGAGGCGAAGCTGCGGCCGAGATTGCCGCCGGTCATGCGCATGGTCGAAAGTGCCGGGCTGGAAAAGGCGCCGATCGGCAGGTCGTCATGGCCGACGACGCTGACCCCTTCACCGCCATCGACCTCACGCAGCGCGCGCAGCACACCGATAGCCATTTCATCGGTGGCGCAGGCAATCGCGGTTGGTCGGTCCTGCCGCCCAAGCAGGGAAAGTGCGGCTTCGTAGCCGCCCTGTTCTGTCGGCATCTGTTCCACATATAGATCGGCAGCAAGGCCGCATTCATGCATCGCTGTTTCCCAGCCCTGACGCCGGACATGAGCGAAAAAATAAGCCTGAGGGCCGCCGACATGGGCGATGCGGCGATGGCCTGCCTTGTGGAACCGCAGTGTCGCCGCGTGAAAGCCGGAAAAGCCGTCGCCATCGATAAAGGGATGCTGGATCGCCGATTCCGTGCGGCCATTGGTGACGAAGGGAAAGCCGCGCGACTGGAAAAATTCGACGCGCTCGTCGTGGCGTTTCGTGCGGACGAGCAGCATGGCATCGACCCTGCGGCCATCGACGAAACGGCGGCACATGTCGAGTTCGCTCTCTCCGTGGGGAACTGGCGCAATCACGAGGTTAAGGCCGGCACCGGCCAGATGTTCTGCGCAGCCCGACAGCATGTCGAGGAAATGCAGTGGGCCGATGTGACCGGGTTCACTTGGAAGCGTTACTGCAACAAGTTCGGCGCGCTGCTTGCGCAGACGACGGGCGGAAGCATTGGGGCGGTAACCGGCCCTGTCGGCGGCTTCCTGCACACGCTTTCGGGTGGCGGCCGATACGTCGGAATAACCGTCAAGCGCCCGCGAGACGGTTGTGATCGAAAGCCCCAGTGATTGGGCAAGTTGCTTTAGATTAGCCAAGGCAAAGTCCTCCCAGACAGTTGAGGGTTATCCAAAACGTTTTGGGAGTCAAGCCGAAACGTTTTGGATGCGCTCCTGGTGCTGAGGAGGTGGATGAAAGCGCGTTCGAATGCAGATCACCTCAACGCGAATGAAGTACATATCTGTATGTATATCCCATTGACATATCCAAGTCCGGAAAATATCTTCTGGGGTAGGCCAGACGTAGATGCCAAAGGAGCATTTGATGGAACAAGGTGCGGTATTTCAGAGCAATCGTAGCCAGGCCATTCGGCTGCCAAAAGCTGTCGCCCTGCCTGATGACGTAAAGCGTGTTGATATTGTAGTGCTTGGACGCACTCGGATCATCGCACCGGCCGGTGAGGTTTGGGATAGCTGGTTCGAGGGTGCTGAGGTGACATCGGATTTTATGAGCGACCGTGATCAGCCTGCCTTGCAGGAGCGTGAAGCTTTCTGATGTTGAAATTCATGCTCGATACCAACATCTGCATTTTCACCATCAAGAACAAGCCGCAGCAGGTCCGAGATGCGTTCAATCGTCATCACGGTCAGCTATGCATTAGCTCAGTTAGCTTGATGGAATTGATCTATGGAGCAGAAAGGTCTGCCAATCCCGAACAAAATCTGGTTGTTGTAGAAGGCTTCGCCGCACGCCTTGAGGTCTTGCCTTACGATGAGCTCGCAGCCAGCCATACTGGTCAATTACGAGCCGAACTTGCTCTAAACGGAACGCCTATTGGTCCGTATGACCAACTTATAGCAGGGCATGCGCGCTCTCGTGGATTGATCACGGTGACAAACAACCGGCGCGACTTCGATCGCGTGCCCGGTTTACGTGTCGAGGATTGGACAATCTGAATTTAGACTAACAGTCGCTGTAGGGCCTCTGTGATCACAGCATACAGATACCTCATGATAATCCTATGAGATCGACGGGTTTCTGGTTCATATCTGTTCAAGAGCTTTAAGCTATCAGCGCTTGCAAGCTCCTCGCTGGATGTCTACTGAGGAATATTTGCGGAAGGATAAAGCGCCGCGCCAACCTTCTGAGCCGCAGCCGTCAGACGTTTATCTCTCGTCCACAAGCTCGATCGGCGATCGAGGAGGGTTGAAGTCAACAGGTGTGCATCGGTATAGCCGATCCCCATGCTGAATACCGAATAGCGGTCAATGACGGTCATTACCTCTGCATGGGTCGCGACCACTGCCTCACGCTGAGCTGCAAGAAACGCTAATACCGCCTCCCTATCTCGCAGACTGCCTAGGGCCAGTTCGCCGACAACGAAAGGGTGGCAAAGCAACCGATCATCTCCGATGATTTTGGTCAGCTCCGGGTCGCCGTGTCGAAAATGATCAATCCAGATCGAGCTATCGACAAGGATCACTTGCTCACTTCGCTCCGTCGGCGAGGTGCTACGTCGGCCTCGGGCATTGTGCCGCCAAGGGCGATCAGCCGTTTGCCGGATTCGACGCGTACCAAAGTCTCGAGTGCTTGACGCACCAGAGCCGCCGTCTCCTTTGTGCCTGTAAGGGACTTGGCCCGTTCCATGAGGTTGTCGTCAAGATTAATAGTAGATCGCATAGGCAGCTCCCAGATGTTGAAACGCTTATAGCACCAATTGGTGCAATAATCTACGCCTCTCAAGCCGACCATTGCCACCATGCAAATCGCGGGTCGCCGGTTCGATTCCCATCAGGACCGTAAAACCGGCCGATATTGGGAGAGGCTCGCCAGCGCACAGCACGCCTCCGGCAAAGACTACTGACCCGTAAGCCTGCTCGCGAATTGGCGGGCTTATTTCCTTCCCGTCGCGATAACTTCAACTGCAGGCGAAGTAGTTTGGTCGCCCACCAATCACCTCTTGACAAATCGCCAGACTGTCGTGCTAATACGTATTAGCGCTAATACGCATTAGCAGATATTTTGATGCTTGGGAGGGCATCGCGTGACTGGCCACAAGCGACTGACCCAAAACGATATCGCCAAGCTTGCCGGCGTCAGCCAGGCTACGGTTTCGCTTGTGCTCAATGGGGCGCCTACCGCGTTGGCGCGTATCCCTGCCGAGACCCGCGACCGGGTCCAAGCCGTCATCCGCACGACCGGTTATGTCGCCGACCCGATCGCGAGGCGGATGGCGAAGGGGCTGAACCGCATCCTCGGCGTCTTCACCTACGAGCCGGCTTTTCCGAGCGCGCAGGCCGACTTCTTCACACCCTTCCTGCTCGGCATCGAGGAGGAGGCGCAGCAGCAGAGCTACGATCTCCTGCTCCTGACGAGCGCCGGTGTCGGCAATAACCGCAAGATATTCTCCGAGAACAACCGGCTCCGCATCGCCGACGGCTGCCTCGTGCTCGGCCGCGAATTCGACCGCAAGGAACTCGCCCGGCTGGTGGCGGAGGATTACCCGTTCGTGGCGATCGGCCGTCGCGATGATGCCGGCGGGCCGGTTCCCTATGTCGGTGGCGACTATGCGGCCGGCACCCGGCAACTCGTCGAGAAGGCCGTTTCGCTCGGCCATTCGAAGCTAGCCTATGTCGGTCCGGAGGGGCCGGCGGAATCCATTGCCGATCGCTGGCGGGGTTTCGCTTCTGCGCTAGGTGAGGGGGCGGAGCTTGCCCTGCATGTTGATGCCGTCAACAGGCCGGCGGACGAGATTCTCGAAGGGATACTTTCAAGCGGTGCGACTGTCGCCTTCTTCATCGAGCTGGCTGATGCCGTTCGCGTCGAAGCACTCGCACGCGAACGCGGGCTCTCGGTACCACGGGACTTCTCGATGATCGTGCTTGGCAGCCATATCCGCGCGGGACGCAGCCCGGTGCGCTTCACGTCCTACGAAATTCCCCGCGAGGAGATGGGACGGCAGGCAACGGCGATGCTGGTCAACCGCATCGAGACCGGCAGTCTGGGCAGCCAGATTCTTCTCACATGTGAGCCCGTCGCGGGCGAAACACTGGGGCCATGCCCTTCGGATCCCGCGAAGAAACGCCAATCAACGAAATGGATGTGATGACGTGAAAGAGTTGCAAGCAGATATTCTCGTGGTAGGCGGCGGCCTGGGTGGCGTGGCAGCAGCATTGGGCGCAGCACGCGCCGGCAAGCGCGTCATCATGACGGAGGAATTCGACTGGATCGGCGGGCAGCTGACCAGTCAGGCTGTCCCCTCCGACGAGCATACCTGGGTCGAGCAGTTCGGCATCACGCGGTCCTATCGCAAACTGCGCAGCGGTGTTCGGCAGTATTATCGTGACCACTATCCGCTGACCGAAGGCGCTCGCGCCTGGGGTGACCTCAATCCCGGAGGCGGCTGGGTCAGCCGCATCTGCGCCGAACCGCGCGTCAGCCTGGCGGTGATGGAAAGCATGCTGATGCCCTATATCGGTGCCGGCCGGCTGACGGTGCTGAAACCCTACCGGCCGGTTGCCGCGGATGTCGAGGGCGATACGGTTCGCTCGATTACGGTCCGCCACCGCGATACGGATGCCGAGATCGTCATTTCCGCCGACTACGTTCTCGACGCGACCGAACTCGGCGATCTTCTGCCGATGACGGGTACGGAATACGCCAAAGGCTTCGAGCCGCAGTCCGACACAGGCGAACCGAGTGCGCCGGCAGAAGCCCAGCCCGACAATGTTCAGGCGGTCTCGATCTGCTTTGCGATCGATCATGTCGATGGCGACCAGACAATCGACAAGCCGGAAAACTATGACTACTGGCGCAAGTACCAGCCGCATTTCTGGGGTGGGCCGCTGCTCGGCCTGACGGCGCCGCATCCGCGCACGCTGGAGCATACGACACGCTCGTTCACGCCGAACCCGGATGATGATCCGCTTCTCGTCGATGCAGACCAGCGCAAGGGCGGCGGCGATGAAAACCTCTGGATCTTCCGCCGCATCGCCGCACGCCGGAACTTTGCGCCGGGTTTCTATCAGTCCGACATCTGCCTCGTGAACTGGCCGATGATCGACTACATGGACGGCACCATCATCGACGTCCCGGACGAGGAAAAGGCGCGGCATCTGAAATCGGCGGCTGACCTTTCCTATTCTGTCTTCTACTGGCTGCAGACGGAAGCACCGCGTCTTGATGGGGCGCAGGGTTACCGCGGCCTGCGTCTACGTGGTGATATCACAGGCACCGAACATGGCCTCGCCATGGCGCCCTATATCCGCGAAGGCCGGCGTATCAAGCCGGTGACGCGGATCGTCGAGCAGGACCTGTCCTTTACCGTCCGCGGGGAAAAGGGCGCGATGCGGTATCGCGACAGCATCGGCATCGGCATGTACCGCATCGACCTGCATCCCTCGACAGGCGGCGACAACTATGTCGACGTGCCATCCTGCCCGTTCGAGATCCCGCTCGGTGCGTTGCTGCCGCAACGGATGAAGAACCTTATTCCCGCCGGCAAGAATATAGGCACGACGCATATCACCAACGGTTGCTACCGCCTGCACCCGGTCGAATGGAATGTCGGCGAGGTGGCCGGCATGCTGGCGGCCTGGTGCCTGGAGAAGGGACTGACGCCGCATCAGGTGCAGGAAGCCGACAGTCATCTGGCGGAATTCCAGGCGGTACTGACCCGTGAAGGCATCGAGTTCCGCTGGCCGGAGATCGCCGCCTACTGATTTTTGATCGAACCCATCTTTGGAGGAGGACTGGGAATGCTTTATCAAAGGACTTTGAAATCGACCGCCTGCGCGCTGGCGATCCTCGGATCGCTTGCGCTGGGCGGAACTGCCCAGGCGCAGGATGCGGTCAATCTTCGGATGACCATCTGGAGCGCCAATGAAGCACATTTGAAGCTGTTCAACGAGATCGCCGCGGGCTTCAAGCAGAATCATCCGAATGTCAGCGTCACCTACGAGTCGCTGCCGTTTGAGACTTATACGACAGCGCTGACCACCCAGATTGCCGGTGGCAACGCTCCCGACATGGCCTGGATCTTCGAGACCTCTGCCTATGACTTCGTCAAGTCCGGTGCGCTTTATCCGCTGACCGACACGCTGAAGGCGGCAGAAGGCTATAATCTCGAAGAAGTCGGTACCGGGGCCACCGAACGCTGGACTGAAGACGGCAAGCTCTACGCCTATCCGTTTTCGACTTCGCCGTTCGCCGTTTTCGTCAACAACGACCTGATCAAGGCTGCGGGCGCCAAGACACCGGCCGAGATGATCGCTGCAGGCGAATGGACCTGGGACAACGCGATCGAAACGGCCGCCGCCGTTGCCAAATCCGGCAAGGGCGGGCTGGTTGTGCGCGACTTCAACTATCAGGCATGGCAATACCTTACCTCTGTATGGAACGGCTGGGGCGCATCGCCTTGGAGCGAAGATGGCAAGACCTGCACCATGGCCGACAAGCCGATGGCGGATGCGCTGACCTTCATCCACGACGCCGTGTTCGCCAAGAAGGCGATCCCCGGCCCGGGCGAGACAGTCGATTTTTTCGCCGGCAATGCGGCGATGACGATCACCCAGATCAGTCGCGCCTCGCTATTGCCTAAAGAAAAGCCGTTCAGCTGGGATCTCGTGCCGCTGCCGAAGGGCTCGGCAGGTGAATATGCGCTGATCGGCCAGGCGGGTGTCGGCGTCATGCAATCAGGCAAGAATGCTGAAACGGCTGCCGAATTCGTCGCATACATGACCAATCCGGAAAACTCAGCCAAGCTCAGCCAGTTCTTCCCCTCTGCGCGAAAGTCACTTCTGAATGCCGATATCCTGAAAAAGACCAATCCGTTGCTCAGTCAGGAACAGATCGAAAAGGTCGTAATTTCAGGGATTGCTACCGGCAAGGTTATGCCCGGTCATACCGGTTTTGCACAGATCCAGCAGATGGTTCGCTCCAATCTCGACGCCGTATGGCGGCCGGAGGCGGACGTGCCGGCTACTCTCCAGAAAATCTGCGGCCAGATCGGCCCGTTGATGAAGCGCTGAAGGAGGTTGGTAATGGCTGTCGCGCAGGAAAACGCTCGTCCGGAAGGCCGTTCCTCATCGCCGTTCTGGACGATCGCCCGGCGCGACAGCCTCGCCGGCTTCCTCTTCATCGCGCCGCAACTGATCGGGATCATCGTCTTCGTACTGATCCCGCTCGGGCTGGTCTTCTGGTATTCGCTGCACGAGTGGAACGTGCTCGCGAACACCTTCACCTATACCGGTGCGCAGAATTACCGGATGCTGATGGAGGACGAGGGCCTTCTCGAAGTGCTGGGCGCGACGGCAATCTTTTCCGCCGGGCTGGTGATCTTCAACCTGGCGCTGGCCTTGCTGCTGGCCGTGCTGCTGAACCAGAAGCTCGCCGGCATCGCAGTCTTCCGCACCCTGTTCTTTTCGCCAGTCGTGGTTTCGCTGGTTGCCTGGACGATCGTCTGGGGTTTTCTCCTACAGAAAAACGGCGGCATCAATGGCATGCTCCTGACGTTCGGCATCGAAGGGCCGAACTGGCTCAGGGAAGAGACCACCGCGATGATCTCGGTCATCGTCGTGCAGGTGTTCAAGAATGTCGGTTTGAACATGATCCTGTTCCTGGCCGCCTTGCAGGGCGTGCCGAAGGAACTCTACGAAGCGGCGCGGATCGATGGCGCGCCGACCTTCAAGCAGTTCCGCCGCATCACCCTGCCGCTGATCAGCCCGACCATTCTGCTGACCTCGATCATCACCATCGTCGGGTCGCTGCAGGTCTTTGCCCAGATCGCGGTGCTGACCCAGGGCGGGCCGGGCCTCTCGACCACCGTGCTGGTCTACTATCTCTACCAGCAGGCATTCCAGTTTCACTTCTTCGGTTACGGCTCGACGCTGTCCATCCTGCTGTTTGCCATCGTCGCCATCCTGACATTCGCCCAGTGGCAGATGCGCAAGAGGATCGTCTTTTATGAGAGCTGATATTTCCCCGCGCGCAAAAGTGGCGCTCTACGGAGTGATGTGCGTATTGCTCATCCCCTTCGTTTTCCCGACATGGTGGATGGTGACGTCGTCGATAAAGCCGATCAGCGATATCTTCGCCTTCCCGCCGCAACTCGTGCCGCAAAGCTACGACTGGACGACTTATTCGAAGGTCTTCGAATTGCAGCCCTTTGTCCGGCAGTACTGGAATTCCGCCTATATCGCGGCGGTGGTGACCATTGGCACGATGATCATCTCGTCTATGGCGGGTTATGCCTTTGCCCGGATCAGGTTTCCTTACGCAAATGCGATCTTCATGATCGTGCTGCTCGGCCTGCTGATCCCGTCCGAAGTGACGATCGTGCCGCTATTCCAGATGTTTCTGAAGGCCGGCATGGTCAACACTCACTGGCCGCTGATCCTGGTGCCGATCTTCGGCGCGCCCAGCGTATTCGCCACCTTCGTCATGCGACAGTTCTTCGTGACGCTTCCGGCCGAACTGGAAGAGGCGGCTCGCGTCGATGGTCTCGGACGGTTCAAGATCTTTACCAGGATCGCCCTGCCGTTGGCAAAACCTGCCCTGGCATCGGTGGCCATTTTCACCTTCCTGCATTCCTGGAATCTGTTCCTCGAGCCTATCGTATTTCTTTCCAGCGCCGAGATGTTCACGCTGCCGCAGGCGCTTACCCAATATACCGACGCCTATGGCGGGCCAATGTGGAACATCCAGCTCGCAGCCGCCACCCTGACGGCGCTGCCCGTCCTCATCGTCTTCATCATTGCCCAGAAGCAATTCGTCGAAGGCCTCGCCCATACAGGCCTCAAGGGCTGAACAACCGGATCACATCATGGCAGACGTCACCCTTTCCGATATCCGCAAGAGCTATGGCGCAGTAATGACCGTTCACGGCGTCGATCTCGACATCAAAGACGGCGAGTTCGTCGTGCTGGTCGGGCCGTCAGGCTGCGGTAAATCCACACTTCTGAGAATGATCGCCGGTCTGGAAACGATCACCGGCGGTACCCTGAATATCGGCGGCAGTGTGGTCAATGACCTCGACCCGAAGGACCGCGACATCGCCATGGTGTTCCAGTCCTATGCGCTTTACCCGCATATGACGGTTGCGACCAATATGGGCTTTTCGCTGGAGCACCGCGGTGCCAGCAAAGCCGAAATCGCCGAGCGGGTAAATTGGGCGGCAGGCATATTGGGCCTTACCAGTCTTCTTGATCGTTATCCGCGACAGCTCTCCGGCGGCCAGCGGCAGCGCGTCGCCATGGGCCGCGCGATCGTTCGCAATCCGCAGGTCTTCCTGTTCGACGAGCCGCTGTCGAACCTCGACGCGAAGCTGCGTGTCGTGATGCGCGGCGAGATCAAGGCGTTGCATCAGAAGCTGAAGACGACCACTATCTACGTCACCCACGACCAGGTGGAGGCGATGACCATGGCCGACAGGATCGTCGTGCTGAACGGCGGCAGGGTAGAGCAGATCGGTGCGCCGCTCGATCTCTACGACCGCCCGGCCAACCAGTTCGTTGCGGGTTTCATCGGATCGCCGTCGATGAATTTTCTCGAGGGCAAGATAACGGAGGCGGGCTTCCAAACATCGGGCGGGGTTTTGCCCCTGCCTAAGTTGATAAACAGCGAAATGGGGCAGACTGCCGTCTACGGCATTCGTCCCGAACACTTTCGATTGTCTGACCATCCCAGCCACGCAAGTGTTCCTGCCGAAATCGTTCTCATCGAGCCCATGGGACCCGAGACGCAAGTGACAATGAAGTTTGGGGAAACTCAGATAACCGGCGTCTTCCGTGAGCGGATCAATGGTGCGCCTGGCGAAGTGATACACGTCTCGCCTGAGGTCGGCTCCATTCACCTGTTCTCTGAGGACGGTGATACCCGCCTCAACTAATTACGCGCTCATACCGCGATTTGAACTATGAGTGCTAAGCGAACTTGCAGCCGCGTCATAGAGCAATCGGCCGTTTTCGTGGAATGAGCGGTTTCTCGATCGCTTAGGGATAAATAGGTACGGGTCGAAGGTTCAGATCTGCTGAAGAGCTCAAACTAACAGTTCGCGCTCGGAGCGTGACTTGAAGAATGATATCATTTTCATTATGTTGATAGCGCAGCGAGACGATAGATAAGGATAGTGTTCATGGCAGCGGTCACCATTCGAAACATCTCCGATGAAACGCATCGAGCGTTACGCGCACGAGCAGCTCACCATGGCCGTAGCACCGAAGCCGAAATTCGTGACATCCTTGAAGCTGCGGTTCGTCCATCTGGACGCGTGAAACTAGGATCGTTGCTTGCGGCAATCGGCCGTGATGCCGAATTGTCAAACAGTGACGTCGAAGCGCTGCACCGACAGCGCGACAGGACCCCGGCAGAACCGATGACTTTTGAATGATCTTGCTAGACACTAATGTTATATCTGAGCCTTGGAAGCCGGCTCCTGATAATGCTGTCCTGACCTGGCTGGACGCACAAGCCATCGAGACGCTGTTCATATCCGCGATTTCAATCGCCGAACTTCGTTTCGGGATCGCCTCAATGCCCTTAGGGAAGCGTCAGACAATTCTCCACGATCGGCTTGAAGAAGAAGTTCTTCCGCTCTTTGACGCCCGAATTCTGCCCTTTGATGTAGGTACCTCGAAGTTCTACGCGGAGCTGATGGCCGGCGGCCGAACATCCGGAAAGGCGATCGGGAAGGCTGATGGATACATTGCTGCTACGGCAGCAGCAAACCATCTCGCAGTCGCAACGCGAGATGTAAGCCCGTTTGAGGCAGCAGGATTGAGAGTTATCAATCCTTGGGTCGCCTAGGCCTTCAGAAATGCGGGGCGCTGGTTCGAGTCTCATCAGGAGCTAGACCGCTTGAAATCGTAAGCAGGTGTGACCGAAACGGGGACGTAACGGTTGTTTCCCACGCCCCACGCGATAGAATCTGAAAGGCTTAAGCTAACGTCTCAAGGTCTGCTCGGATTGTTAATGTCAACGATCGTTTTACTCGTTCACGCGAGCTGATTTCTAAACGCCTTGCCATCAGCCAACGCGTTGATGTTGGATGCAAAATTCTCGATCCGCCTAGCGAAATTTTCGTTCGCCTGGCCGGAATGGTGCGGCGTCATGATGACATTTGGTAGGGCCGCGAAGTCATATTGGGTCGGCGACCACAGGACGCCTTTCCCGCCGGGGTACTGATACCAGACGGATGGCCGCGCCGGCGATTGTTCTTTCTCTTAGAGCTTTGAACAACGCGCCTTCGTCGATGATGGGGCCACGTCCCACATTGATCAAGAAACTATCCGGGCCCAGGTCAAGCAATTCGGCCTCTCCGATACTGCCTCTCGTCTCTTCCGAACGAGGAGAGGTGACGACAGCGAAAGCGGATTTTTTCATCACCCAGGATATCTCGGACGGAGACCTGACCTTTTCGACGTTGGGCGAGGCCTTGCAAGCAATTCTGGACCGCATGGGCTCGGCCATCTCGCAGATCGCTTTCCGTCCCAACTTTCCGGCGGCCAGCAACAGCGTGTGGCGATCTGCCGGGCGCTGGTCTATGAGCCGCGCGTTCTGCTTCTGGTGCTACACCGAGCCACCGGATGATTGCATCCAGGCCTGGCCGCACCTGCTTTTTCAGTTTTGTGGCGTCAAATCGGCTTCAATCCCGCAGGCCTGACTAATCGCCGTCCAGTCGATATGGCCATTCAGGAGCGGGGGCGATTTCCGGTAGATAGTCAAGCTGAGCAGGAAGGGCCGGATGTTCTCCAGCACCCGCCTGGATACAATCGGCGCGATACGTAGCTCGCAGAACTTTGATATCTTTCGCTGAAAATGGCGTGATGAAATGTCGTTGGTCATAATCATTCCGTTTCTCTCGGCGGCAATGCCGAGGGCGAGCGGAATTAGGGGGCGAGCGTTAAGAACGGATGTATCGGGCGTGGCAATTCAAACACTGCCTGACCATCGCAAACATGTGCTAGGCATATAACTCTAGCTCAGCGCTCGGCAGTTCGATGTAATCGCGTTAATTAAGCGCGCTCATTTAAGTCCACTGCTTATTTAAATTAAGCGCGTCTTGCTTAAATAAGAAGTCGGGCCGGTAATCGGTTATGTCTGATCCCCAGTCCAAACATCGTCTGGGTCGTTTCGTTGAGACGATCGCCGCCAATGAAATAGCCTGGCTAGATTTTTTCCTTGCCGGCGTCGCCGACACTGCCAATCAGGCGTTTGAGGCTGCGAGCCAGATCGTTGATCTTTTCAAGGAAGACCGGGAGCGGATCACGATAGGGAGTGACAGAGCGGGATTGGCTCTACGTATTCACGAGCTTTTCCAGCAGAATCCTTTTCATACGGCGAACCAGATTGTGCAGATCACGGGTCTGTCCGCACCAACGGTCAACGCGGCACTCACCGATCTAGAGCGATTGGGCATCGTCGATGAGGTGACCGGCCGCAAGCGTGGACGCGTGTTCAGCTATCGACGATACCTTGCAATTCTAAGCGAAGGTACCGATCCCCTGCCTCTCAGTTCGTGACAAATAACTGGGCCAAAGGCTCGTCTCCAATCAAAAGCTTTACAATGGACTTCATCAGGCCCACAGAAAGCTGCCGAAATAGCGAAGCCCCGAGTTTTAGCCCGGGGCGTCAGAGTCCTCCGGCCGACCTATTTTAGACGGGAAGAGAGTTTTTCGACCGCCTTATTGGCACAGGTCTCGTCCAGATGGCCGCCGGGCGCACCGGCCACACCAATTGCGCCGACTGTCGCGCTACCAGCCTTGACGGGTACGCCGCCAGCAAGAACAAGGAAACCCGGAATGTCCACAAGGCCTGCCGCACCTGCGTTCTTGGCGACGTTTTCTGCCATCGCGCTTGTCGGCGTGCGTGAAGACGCTGACGTGAAGGCTTTTGCGGTTGAAGCATTTGCTGTATGCGCGCCAGCATTGTCGGAGCGGACGAGCGCGAGCAGCCCGCCGAAGCGATCGGTGACAGCGGCGGCGACATTGTAGCCATCTGCGGAGCACGCGGCCACTGCTGCCTGTGCAAGTTCGACAGCCAGCGGCGTGCCGAGGCTGGTCTGCTGGACGACATCCTGCGCGAGAGCCGAAGGGGTGAGAGACGTAGCAAGTGCAAGCGAAAGCAGGGCGGTTTTCATGGTGTCAGCCTTTCGGTTGGTGAGTGGACTGCAGCCAACCTAGCCGGACAAAAGACACCACGAAATTCGCATCGCCACCGAAGAGTATCGGTAAGATTACTGATGCCCGGCAAGCCAGATGCGCGTCTGTTCGGCGACGGCGGATGTCCCGAATTTTGTGGCAATGTTGGCGCGGTGGCTATCGACCGTACGCACGGAGACTTCGAGCGCGGCTGCGATGTCCCTGCTTGAAAAACCCTTTGATACCAGCTCGATCACCTCTCGCTCGCGCGCCGTCAGAAGGTCGATCAAATGACTGTTTTCTCGGAACGCGAGAAAATCGCCGAGCATTGCCTCGCAGGACGTGATCGCTTCCATCAAGACATGTTCATCGACAGGTTTTGTCAGAAAATCCGAGACACCAGCTTTGAACGCACGGCGGCACGCTTCAATATCGCCATGCCCTGTAATCATGATTTTGGGCCATCCGATGCGCAGCTCCACCAGCTTGTTCATCAGCTGAAGACCGCTCGTCGCCGGCATCCTCAGATCCAGGATGAGAATGCCGGGTTGCGCCTTTTCGATATTCGCCAGCAGGTGGGCCGCATCCGGATACGACGTGACCTCCCTGCCATAGGTCGCAAGCAGAAGCGTCATAGCCTCACGCACGGAGGGATCGTCGTCTACCAGATGGATCATCGTAACACACAGGTTGGGAGATGGATGGTGAAACGGGCACCGCCATCATTACATGCTTCGATCGATGCGTTCATCTTTTCCAGGAGACGGGCAGAGAGCGGCAGTCCGAGGCCCATGCCGTCCGTCTTGGTCGTGAAGAACGGATCGAATATGCGGCTAAGCGAGGAAGGGTCGATCCCGGGGCCATTGTCTGCTATGATGATCAGCACCTCATCTCCTTGGCGTCGCACATCGACCGTTATCCTCGGGTTCTGTCGATCTGCAACGGCATCGGCAGCGTTGCGAACCAGATTATGAAGAACCTGCTGAAACGAGATCACATCGATGCAGCCGGTTCCGATTTCGTTGGACTGCGTCACCACCAGGGTGATGCCGCGCTGTGCGATATCGCCTTCGACGAACCGCAATGCGTCGGTGACTGCCCCGGCCAGGGTAACTTCCTCGATCCGGGCCGGCGCCCCGGAAACGTAGGCGCGCATGCGGGCAAGGATATCCCCGGCACGTTTAGCGTCACGAATGTTCGCATCGACCGCAGTTACCAGGATGTCGGGGCGATCGATTGTCAAAGCACGTTTTGCCGCCTGGCTCTGGCTGAGCATGGCGGCGATTGGCTGAGCCAGTTCATGGGCGATGCCTGACGCCATTTCGCCCATTGCGTTTATTCGGCCGACCTGTGCGAGCTTCGCCTCCTGTTCAAACAACGTGGCACGCCGCTCCTGCGACTGGCGCTCACGGCTGGCATGGCGATACCGCATGATCAGCCATGTGATCGCTGCCAATGCTGCCAGCAAGGGCAAGGCCAGGTGCGGGGGAGCGAGTTCATTCAGTCTAAAACCACGGCTCACCGTTAGATGAAGGGGCTGGCTGTGATTGCTGGTGTCCAGCGCATTGGACGCAGTCAACAATGCATGGGTGCCGCGGGATGTTTCTAAGAGCACCGCGCCGTCAAGTGAAAGTGTGGACGAATAGTCCGCACCGCCATCGCCCATATCCAGCAAGGCGCCAGTGTCGATACGCAGGCGCAGGATCCGCTTGGGCGCAACCAGTTTGAAGATCTCGTAAGCGTGCGGTGTCGTAGCAGGGCGGGCTGACGTATCACCAATTTTATCAAGGCCGGTCAGATCCAGGTTCGGCTGTAGGTTCGCGATTTCAGGATGTTGAGCTCTTCCGTAGGATACTGCCCTTACGGTTCCATTGCCGATTGTGATGGTCGTTATGTTGGTGATGCGGGGATAGCGGGCAATGATATTCTCGGCCAGGCCCTGGATGCTCGTTGATGGCTCGTCAGGTGACATGCGAACGACTGCGCCGAGCCCGGACAGGTGGGCGTCGTGCTGCGCCAGCCTTTCGGCAAGAAGCATTTCCATGCTCCTTGCCCGCTTCGATAGATCAGAAAGACCGGACACGTATTGATAGGCAACCAGTAGGCCGATGGCGGCAAGGCTCATCAACAGCCACACTGCCAACGCACGAAGAGGCAATACGCCCGCCTGTTTCAGCTGTCTCAAGACCATGGATGTTATGGTTCGTTCTCCTGCCGATGACCGAAGGCCAAGCAATAGCCTTTTCGCGCGCAACGACAATCCGTAAACCTACCGTCTTCGACTTAATGACAGCCGCCAGCAACACGGCGAGGACCGGAGGGCTTGGACGTAGAAGAGACAGGCGAGTGCTGTTTGCCTCCCCCTCGCATCCACGTCTGCAATTCTGGAGGCTCTCACCACCGGTCAGCGTTTAGACGGCGTCTCTTCTACAGGTCGCGGGCTCCAATCCCTTCAAGGCGAAAGACCCATCAAAGAGTCGCAAGTGCCCGATTACTTAGCTTGCCGCCATAGTTCTCGCGCATGTTGATCTTCTGCTCCAGTGAGACAATGACGTCCACGGACAGATCGACACCGTGAAGCGCTGCGATGTCGGGCAGGCCGCCCGGAGTAAATACGTTGATCTCAAGGATCTTGTCGCCAACGATGTCGAGGCCAACTAGGAACATCCCGTCTTCGACCAGTTTAGGTCGAACCATTTCAGCAACCGCAAGGATTTCTGGTGTTATCTCGGCTGTCGCTGCGGTGCCCGCTGCATGCATGTTTGAACGTACCTCACCGTCGGCAGGGACACGACGGAGGGCAGCGTAAGTACCGTCTCGTTGCAGAGGGCGACCATTCATCAGGAACAGGCGGATGTCACCGGCTGTCGCGTCCGGAAGATAGCCCTGCGCAATCAAGTAACCTTCGCCGCTGACCGCCTCGAAAATCTGGTTGAGATTTGACTCCTTGCTAGAGGCGATCTTGAACACGTTCTTCCCGCCGGAGCCCTGCAGAGGTTTTAGGATAACACCCTGCTCCTGCTCGTCGATGAAGGAACGGATCTCTTCAATACTCTTGGAGATCAGAGTTGTCGGGCGAACTGCGTCGGGAAATCCCTGAAAATATAGCTTGTTCTGGGCCCGTGCCAAGCCGTCTGGGTCATTCACGGTAAGCACGCCGTGCTCGGCTGCCAAACGACCGAAGATAATTCCGGCATGGGCTGCCCAGGGCCGCTCATCCGCGTCCTGCGAGGGATCGTTGCGGAGAAAGAGGACATCGATGTCCTTGATCGGGATCGTCTGGATCTCGGCCTGCTCACCCCGCAGAGCAGCGACAAACGAATCAGGCTTTTTGATCTTTCCACTTTTGAAAGTCGTCGCGCGCACCAATAAGCTGTCGTCAGGGCGCAGTACAAAATCGCCGGGTGTAACATAACAGACATCATGTCCGCGAGCGATTGCGGCTAGCGCCAAAGCGGTGGTTGTGTAGATGGCCGTCTCTTCGGCGATCGAATTTACGAAAAATGCAATTCGCATCACGTCTCCTGTCGCTGGATCATGTCGAGCGGTCGCATGCCGTCTCTGGCGCGGGCCAATCGGGTGCGACCTTCATCGGTCTCAAGGAAAAGCGGACGTACGGCAGGAAGGTGCAGCAGGCCTCGCTCCGCCAGTTCCTGCATCACCCCAAAATGCGAGGCAGCAATCTTGCCCATCCAGAAAGGTTCGAGCGCGCCGCCCCCACGCAAATGATCGAGCAGGGCTAGAAGTCCGCGCAGATAGATTGCATCTTTTGCCAAACCGCCGCCGCGGTAAAGTCGCAGAACGACATTGAATGCAGCAGAGGTCGAGAAATTATGTTCCTCGATTAGGAGAGAATTGGTTTCCCGGAAAGTCGCACCATCAAGCATGGACGCGCAGCCAACAACCCGTCCCGCGATCAACCGCAGGCGCGCCGGCGTCATGCCGCCTGACAGGTATTCGGAAAACACCGCCAAGCCTTCCTGCATGCCCTCATATCCGGCCAAACCGGAGCGGAACAGCCGCAGCCCTTGCGCCGATCCATTGAAATAGGTGAGCAAATGAACACCGATCTCATGCGACAATAAAGGTTCTACCCGGCGCGTGTCCATCACCGTGCTGCGGGCGATTAGCAGCCGATGACCGGAAACCATCAGGCCGGACGGCAAGTCGTCGCGGATCTCGACGGAAACTTCGAAATCGTTCAACTGTCGATGATAGGCGGCAATCATCGAACGGGCACGATGTTCTATCTGATAGCAATCGGCGATTTTTCCTCGCGATCCTGCGTCATCATCTCCACTCGGTTCACCCTCGTTGAGGTGTGTAAGGATTGTTTTGGCCTCACTCAACAGATGCGGTTCGACCGGGCCGTAAAGTGCGCGTCCGAATTCTATGAACTGTGATTTCTGACGGGACGAAATCAGCGAAAGCTGAAGATCGAGCTCCTGCTGTTTTTCACGATAAAGCTGATGCAAGACCGGATCTTCAAGGTGATCAAATGAAATCGAAAAAAGCTTCTGTTTTGCCGCCTCGACCTGCAAGGTGAGGGGACGATACAGAAGAACAGGCTCCTGCTCCCCGTCCCTAAATGCGTCGAATGCCGCTCCCGCATTGATCGGGGTGACCGCGAGAAGGAAATCGAAGGTCGATGCCACGTCATCAATGCTGCGATCGAGCCGCGTCACCGCATCCACGAACGCTCTGCGACCGAGCGCTCTATGTGTTTTGAGTTTGAGGATTTTCGCCGTCTCGACACGGTGTGTGACAGCCCGCAGACCTGCATCAAACAGCATCGACACCAGTTGATCACGCAGTTCCGGATAGATTTGCTCGCTTTCGGGCTGCCGGTAGACTGGGGCAAACCGGACAGCGAGCGTCGAGGCATCCAGATCGCGCGACGCTTTGTCGACGTGTGTGGGCGGAGTTGAAACACGCTCTACGCGCGGCGTGCGGAACCTGGCCTCGCTATCACTGATAGCTGCAGAAAAGGTTTCGGCTGCCTCCATCATGTCAGCGCTCGCCCATATCGCAATCTCGAACGGTGGTAGGTAAGGCGCGTCTTCCGTCAGGAAACGATCCTGCTTCAGTTCGCCAATATCGAATAGAATGAACACGCCGAATTGTTTGCGGAGGGCTACCTCAATTGCCTCGACAACTATCAGCGCGATAGCTGCATTGGGAGCGACGAGATAGGATGCATTTGCCTGCGCGACGTCACGTGCAACCGGCTCTGCGCCGTCTTCGGCTATGTGGATACAGAGAAAGGGAAGAGGACGGTCAATATGCAGGCGTCCGCCGCCGGGCAGGTCGCGTCGGATCGATTTGCCATCGGCAAGGCAGGACACGATTTCTTCGAGCCAGTTATCCTCACTGTTGGGGTTGCGCGACGAAGCAGTTGTCATGGCTGGCCTTCGAGTGTCTTCTCAATCAAGAGGACCGCGGCCGCAATCATGTGCCGGAGTTCGCCTAGAGCCTCCAGGTCCGGTTCCCCTGTCCACTCGTCCATAAAGATTTTCTTGAATTCAACGGCAATCGCGCATCCTGTTGTCGGGAAGTGCTCATGGATGAACCGCGTCTGCTCACCCTTGCCTTGAAAGGCGACGTTTTCCCGAACATCTAATGGGCGCCCCTTGATTTTAAACGACTGGAAATGGGCGGTGAGGGCATCAACGACTGGCGCCCAGCGGACTCGATCCATAGAGGAGGTCCCGATATTGATATCAGGTGCTCGCTCTTGTGATGTAGGCGAGGCAGTCGGACCGCCGCGACGATGATTGTAGCTGTGTATGTCGAGCACAACGAACCGGCCATATTGCCGTTCTATGCCTTGGAGAAAAGCCAGTAGCATCTGATAGTAGCTGTCGTGGATCTGGAGAGAGGCGTCCATTTGCTGCTGGGAGGGCGCACCTTCCCACACATTCAGTCCCCAAGCCTGCTGCGGCGTCAAGTAGATCGCCCCATTGCGGTTGCGGTTGATGTCCACCTCGAACCGCGATCGATGGAAGACAACACGGTTGGGCACATCACGGATGGTAAACTCGGTATAGGGATCTTCTTCGCGCAGTCGCTCTTCATGACCGAGAGCATAAAGCGCTTCCAAGTCCGGGCGAGCGAAATGCCCTTCATGAATTGCCGTTGCGATAACAGGCGACAGGCCGCGCTCCGCGGTCCAGAGCGCCGTGACGGGAACCGCGGGTGAAATCAGGGTTCTTGGCGCATCAGTGACTGTGCCCTCCTGGTGTGATAAGAGACGACGATAAACACTTCCGCCCGCCCGTTGTGTTTCGGTCATAAATCGGCCTCCGTCTGGACCGGAAACGCGCGGGCTCCCTATTTGTTACGAGTTCTACTCAGTTTTTTCTGATGGCCGAGAAATCCATTGTTGTGGAACTTCGTGGGAGGGAGAAAGCAGCATCGGCCATCCTCCGCCAGCCATGGCGTTCCTCACATGGCGTTCCTCCTGTCGATACCCATATCTATCGCCATATTTGCGTTTGTCACGCGGCCGCAGACTTGCGTGTTCTATGCCCACGCGGCGGCAGATAGCTTTGATCCGATCACTGACGTTGTTCATGATGACAAAACGCGGTCCCTGGCATAGCAAACGCTTAAAGCGTCATAACCACCGGCAAAGAAGCCGTCGCTTGGCGAGGGGCGGCTTTTCTGTGGTACATCTCTTGACGGTCCAGGCGGTTGGGTTTCAATCCAGCATCTTCGCCTCTATCGCAGCCCGAATGAAAGCCTCGCGAGACGCATCCAATTTGTGCCTTTGGCTGAGGGCCTCAATACAGTAGGATTTGGCCGATGAGTAATGCATGCCCTTCTGGCTTGGCCAACGATACACCAGCTTTTCAAGCGCATCGCTAGGGCTTCTCACGGCCTCGGCGACGCCGCTCCCGACACGGATCCAGACGGGAGCGAGCCATCGCGCATCGGTCCGAGTGTCGAAATTCTCATACATCATTTCATGCGCACTCTCGTTTAAGCGCGGCTAGAACTCTGAAGCTTAGATTCTGTTCCCGGCCGACAGCTTGCTAATTTTCCTGTCGATTGTTGGCGAGAGACGGCGGTGTCCGTTCAGGCGGCGTGAGTGATAGGCGCGACACGCAGACAACGTGTCGCGCTTCCGCGTTTAGATGCTAGTTGTTTGGCACCCAGATCGGGCCGTCGCGGCCAGTTCTCCCATCCCGGTCAGACCTCACATCGCGCCGATCCGACCGGTCGGCAGTATCGTGCCGATCTTCGCGTCCGCGTTCGTTTCTTGCCCATTCGCGGCTGCCTCGGTGGTCATCCCGTCGCGCCTCCTGGTGCCGGTTCCAGTCACGCCGGTCATTATGTCGGCGGTCCCAATCCCTACGTGGCCGGTCAGCGCGATAGACGTAAGATGGTCCGTCGTAGCGGTTGTAGCCCCTGTCGAAGGTTGAATAGCCGCTCTCGCTGACGCATCCGGCCAGCGTGAGACAGGCCATGGCTGCTGCGGCGAGCGTCGATAACTTCTTCAACATTTAGGTAAGCCTCCATTCAATCGGCACAGAAACGGGCACGGTCGCGGAACGTTCCTTGCGGGGAATGGTGGTCCAGCGTGGTGAAGGAACATCTGAGGATCTGTCGCATTCCGATTGCGTAAGGAGATCCCAATGAAACTCGCTAAGCCAGCGCCGCGATACACACTGGAAGAGCTGCAGGAAACTTATGAGCTAAGCATACCGCAGGCAGCCCAAATAATTGATAAATTCGACGGCGAGAAACGCCGCATCGACAGGTTCATGCGCCGTTGCGTTCGAAGGCGGGCATAGCGGAACATTCGTGACACTTGTCGGTTTATTCTCCAAGCGTAGAACAAAGGGAGGAAAGACATGGACTGGAATCGTGTTGAAGGTAACTGGAAACAGATGAAGGGTAAGATCAAGGAACAATGGGGCAAGCTCACTGACGACGATCTTGACGTCATCGCCGGCAAGCGCGACCAGCTGGAAGGCAAGATCCAGGAGCGTTACGGATACGAAAAGGACCGCACGAAGAAGGACGTTGACGACTGGTATGGCCGCCAGTCCTGGTAATCGCGAAACCCCGCTTCGGCGGGGTTTTTATTTTGTTGTAATATTCGTTTTCTGAGGGAACAAAAGCAGGGGCGGGTCGTTTCTGACCGCCACGAAAAACTCGTGGGATCAATTGCATACGAGGATATACTAATGAAAACGATTATCGCCGCCGCCCTTGCTCTTGGCACGATGAGCACCGCTGTTCTTGCTCAGCAGCCAGCTGCTCCCGCAGCAACCGCGCCCGCAGCAACGGCTGCTTCCGGCGCCGACGCGACGATCGTCGGTCCAGGCATCACCATGGGCACGGCAGCAACGGCGCCGCTCAAGACGGTTGAGATCAAGGGCAACGACCTTGTTACCTCCAAGCTCGTCGGCCTGAACATCTACAACAAGGAGAATGAAGAAGTTGGCGAGATTTCCGACGTCGTTATCGGTGATGGAAAGTCTGTCATCGGCGTCATTGCGAGCGTCGGTGGCTTCCTTGGCATGGGCGCAAGTTACGTCGTGATCGATCCGGCCTCAATAGCGCTTGCTGACGACAACGGCACCTGGAAGGCTTACGTCGACACCAACAAGGATGACCTTTCGAAGGCTCCGAAGTTCGATTACGACAAGATGAAGAAGTAATTATCGGGCTCTCCCCGGCGACCACGGATGTAATGGCGCCGGGCTCCGTTCGAGACGAAGGTCGGTGCGTAAACTCGTGCCGGCCTTTTTGTTTTGCTGGGGAACGAAACGCGCCGTTGCTGATTATGGCGGTCACTGATGGGAGTTTGCGTGATGATGATAATCGACGACTGGATTGAAGATCGCCTTGAAGAGCGTCGGTTCGCCGCTTTGCCAGCTGGGGAGGAGCACGATTTCGCGATACTTGCGGGTGTGCTTAGGGCGGAAGCCGACGCGGCGGGATACAGCGTAGAAAGCCTGGTTGAGGCATGTGATGGTGACATTGTCGCTTATATCATGTCGCGGCAGTTGAGATCTGTGGCTGCTGAGGGGGCTGGTGCGGAATTGACGCTGTAGCCATGGTCGTTCTCGTTTGCGTCACTATCTCTGCAGTGTAGCAGCTGGAGAGGGGAGAGATATGACAAGAGCAATTAGCACTGCAGTCGTCGCTCCCATCGTGGGGCAACTCAGTCCGAGGAGTGGGGGCAGGACGTGGCCAACACAGTGAACGCGACCCAGGACGCCGGCAATCGTGTCGGTAACGCTGCGGCACGCTAATTGCCGGCACCTGAATACGGGCACGGCACTTGCAGCGAGATAGCACTCGGCGCACATTACTCTCGCATCTGATTGCTCTATTACGTCGTCTACCCATTTTCGACTGTGAGTTCGACCCGTTCCTCGCATTCTGCGCACCAGGCGTCCGGGTAGGGACTAGGATCCCGCACACAAAAAAGCCCATCCTCTCATGTCGAACAAGATCTTCGACGATGTGCTGGCAAGCAAACGTCTCGCTTTGTCGCCCATGCGCCGCGCGAACTGGCAGAGAGCGTGCATCTTTGGGAACGGACCATCCAGCGCCGCTTTCACCGCGCGACACGGCTGAAGCTGACCGAGTATCTGCAGAACGTGCGCATCACGAAGGCGAGGCTGTTGCTGGAACCAACGAATGGTTTTGTCGAGGGCACTGCTTGGGCGGTTGGCAGATGAGCGGATCCGGTCGCAAGCGCTGGTAACTCATGCGTTATCTAAGTGGTGAGGTATATTGATTTCTTTCGAGGTCGCCCAATCGCGAGGTAAATTCACTTCGCCTGGTAAGTGAATAAAGACCTAGGCGGCTAAACAACTTTGCGGCTAGGCGCACTGCACCGCCCTAGCAGCCGCCAAGGCTCTGCATATGTTGCTGATGAAACTAGTTCGGTTGTCCCAATCCCATAAATGGCTTGAGGAGTCGCACCCCGCCTATCCGACGGGGCCCGAGAGTCAATCAAAGGATCGTCACGTTTTCGGCCTTTGACTTGCCGGTTTTACGATCCTGTCCGACGTCGAAACTTACCTTCTGGCCCTCAGACAAAGATCCACCAACGCCAATGGCGGAAATATGGACGAATACGTCCGGGCCACCGTTGTCCGGGGTGATGAAGCCGAAGCCCTTGTCTTGCGCGAAGAATTTAACTGTACCGGTTGCCATAATGCCCTCGTTGAATGAATACGACTTCACCGTCATATCGAGCTGTTCCCCTGCTCACAAGGACAAAGGATTATGGCAGACAGCTCGCTTGCACGGCTAAATCTTAGGAAGGTCTGCCCTATATCTCCCTTATGAAGACGGGAAAGACATATACTGCCGAACAACTGCATCGGATCTATAGTGTGCAAGTCAGAATTTGCACGCTGCGCGGTTTAGCCTTGACAAGCGCAGAAGGCATGCGCGTCGCGAGGCGTTTACTCACGGAGTTTAGCGGATCGGAGACCGAGGAAGAAATGTTGCGGAAGTTCATGTCGTAACTCGAACTTTGAGGTAGCAAGAGGTCCGCCGTTGTTTCGTACGGAAGAAATTTACGATTTTGGCATCGTCGAGACGACGAGACCACCAAGACCGCGCGCCTCGGTAACGCGTTGGCCTAAGTACATTTCACTTCCCGCCTGGGTTGGCGCAATGCTTGGCTATTGATTTAGAGGAAGAACCTGGAGACTTTCGCCGGCGCGGGGAAGAGATACATCTTTGAACAACCGTGATAGCAGGCGCGGTCGTGATCCCTGTCTTTCGTCGATGAGGAGATATGACAGTCTCTTTATCTCGATTGTGATCACGCCCGCATCATCATGGCGACGGTAATTGCTCAGGCCGACCCTGAGGAAGCCATTCTCAACCGCCCAGGCGGCTATCATATCCGCGTTCATAAAGGTCCCGCCATAAGATGTAAGAACGCGGACTTCTCAATCGCGCTCGAGCAAATCGCTCTGCAGCTGTAGAGGTACCGCATCTCTAACGCAGTCACCTAACGAAATCCGTGTCACCTCGCAGTTCTCGCTCAGCTGTTGCGAGAAAGACTCGCTAGGCACGGTCCATTTCGCAAACCGAAGACAAACTCCTCCTCGCCGTCGTCCGCCTAGCTGACTTGAGACATACCAGGCGCCAGCAAGCTTTACAGGTAAAACGACGACGTTCGATCGCTGCGATGACGAGCAAAAGTCGGAACATCGCAGTAGAGTAGCGAGTCCGCTCTGCCTCAAATTCATGTTAAGTGCTCGGGGACATCGGGCGACAAGCCGTGCACAAAGGATCGGTAATGGGCTGGAAAACACCGAAATTCGAATACGTGAATGGCTACAAGGTCGTCGAAACCGACGGGCCGACATTCAAGGTCTATGACGGATCGGAGCAGGTCGGCGAGGATTTTCCATATTCCGGTGAGGCCGCGGCTTATGCGAAATCTCTCGCCCCGCGCGATACGCCGATATCAAGAAATCTTGGACCACGTTTTTAATCCACGCGCCTGCTAAAGGCGCGCATGACGTCCGGCCTTTCTTTTTCACCACTCAATCGATAAGCGGTGAGTGGGACGCCTGGCTCCCGACCACCACCGACTGATTGGTTCCGGGCGATTGCGATGGTCTTCACTCCATCAACATAGGGCAATCATGATCAGGACGAGTTCCGTGCGGAGAAATTCTCCTTCCTCCTTTGGAACGAACTCGTCCGGAACATCAGACAATATGTTTTGAAGGCTTCAGGAAGGCTAATTCGCTCTAACCGAAATGAGATGGCTCGTGCATTCCGATCCCGTCACAGTGCTCGTCGTCGAGGATGAGGCCCTTATCCGTCTTGCCATCGTTGACGAGTTGGGAATAGCTGGCTTCCACGTGTACGAAGCCGACGGTGCCGAAACCGCAATCGCCATTATCGAACGGCATCCCGAAATCCGGATGATCTTCACGGATATCGACATGCCCGGCACGATGGATGGTCTGAAACTTGCCGCGTTTGTTCGCGATCGATGGCCGCCGATCAAGATCATTGTCACATCTGGCAGAGTGATACCTGCGCCAAACGAGTTGCCGCCCGGCGTGCCGTTTCTTGCCAAACCCTACGATTTCGACCTTGTCGTCACGTCGATACGTAATGCAATGAACGAGTAGCACGAGGCTGCCCTTCAATGCCTCCCGCTGGTTGACTGATGTGTCTTCGCCATAGGCGTTTCATACCGACCTCATATCCTTGAAGGAGAAGACGGCGCTTTGAAGCGGTATGCGCGAAGGGTGCGCTAGCAGAGTTCGAGGTACGCCCACCCACGTCGAGAGCAAAATCAACCGAAAGTGGTATTTCGTTTCGTGGAAAAACAAAAGCTTTGACGTCGCTCTGTTCGCGCCCTATATCCCGCATATCGATCTTTTGCTTGCCGAGCTTGTCTACGGCGTGATTAGCACCGCGTTTTAAGCGAACTTCTCTTTCAAAAATATTCGGTTTCTGTCCGGGTGACCTTTGTCATGCGGTCCCACACTTTATGCTTCGAAAGGGTTCATCATGACTACCGGCACAGTAAAATGGTTCAATTCCATCAAGGGCTTCGGCTTTATCCAGCCCGACAACGGAGGCGCTGACGCTTTCGTTCACATTTCCGCCGTTGAGCGGGCGGGGATGCGCGAACTGGTTGAAGGCCAGAAAATCGGCTTCGAACTTGAGCGCGATATGAAATCCGGCAAGATGTCAGCCTGCAATCTGCAGTCTGCTTAACTGATATCTGCTTCCCTTTGACCACGGATGTACTGGCATCGCCGGAAGCACGTATCAGTCTGAGGCCAGGCAGCCCGCCTGGCCTTTTTCATTTCGGCTCATTGCCACATAGAGGAAAAATGACAGCGACATACAGTAAATCTCGACAACAGGCTGAGACTGCCTTTGGCAATCTTCAGACGGAGTTCTTCGCCAAGAACAATGCGGCGGAAGAGCTCGCATCGATGGCTCAGGCGCGCGACGCCAAGACTATCAGGCTGCGCGAAGCGCGCCTCGCCAGGGAACGCGCCGACAGAGCGTCTGCAACATCCGCGCTGCTCGCTAAGCGATCGAAGTCCAGCTGATCCTCCCAAACGCTAAATCAGGATAAAGATTTGAGACACGCCAGAAACAACGAACTCACCGATCGACGCTCGGCTGCTGCAGACGCCAAAGCTGCTCTTCTCACGGCCTACCGCGCAGCAAAGACGGCGGCAGAGCCGTCACGATCCGCCAGACAGGCCGAGCGCATCTCGCTTGTTGAAGCTCGCGAAGCCCGCCGTGCGGAACGGGAACGACTGAAGCACGAGGAGCGGCTCCGGATAGAAACCCTTGCGGTTCAAGAGCAGGCAGCCACCGAGGCCGCCGCCACGGCGGAGGTTGAGGCACGGCGGTCGGCCGAAAATGCCCGGATCTCGCGTGTCGTGGAAGACGAGGCAGCCCGCAAGGCTGAGCGCGACAGACGCTATGCTGCCCGCAAGGCCCGGCAGGTTTAACATCCAGGCGCTCGCCTTTGAATGGATGGGGCCGCGGAATAGATCAGGGCGTGATATAAAGTCGCGCTCGAACTACTCACTCCTTAGGAGCCTCTGATGGCACAGGACATGAACGAACCCCAGGCAATCGATACCGCCTGACAGATGGCGATCCAGGAAATCCTGTACAGGGGTCATACGGGACATGTATCATGATGCTGGTGAAGCGGCCTTCAGCTCCCACATCAAGCACATTGAAGAAGCGGCCGGCGACAGCATCGATACAAACTTGAGGCTTCGCGGCACCAGCGAGTGGACCGAGATGTTGGTAAAGTCGCGGGCCAGCAATTTCGTGCCGACGCTCTTGACGCCCTTTACCTATGACCGCGCCTAAACTTTTTCACGAGCTTCGAGGTTGTCTGCCAGGGTGCTGTCTAAGTCATTCCGACTCAGCAGCGGGCCAAGCGGTGGGGCAAAATCAGACGAAACAATGCGTGAGAATCGTGCGCAATAACGCCGACCGTTATGCAGCTATCCGACGAGCGGCTTTATGAATGGCCTTGGCATCATCCCCATGCTCGGCCACGATCACCTTCGCGTCTTCCAGCGTAATCCGATATTTCTTGGCGACTGAAACAGCGCTTAAAGGCGCGCTGGCACCTTTTTCGTTAGTCATTTTTTGATCTCCAGAGAAAATTGACTGTGCCCGGCCGCTAGAAGAGGCGGGCACCATCCGTCTCTAAATGGGGCGCCAGACCGCGAATTTAAACACCCGATCCACCAGCTATCGCTTCCTAAGGCTCAGTCGCGGCTTAAAGCCCTGCCCGCACACCGGTTTTGGCAAGACGGTAGCCGTGGCAGCGTGAGGGCAGAATTGTCCGCTCGGGATCCGATATCCAGTAAGAATTTGCGTTCGCGCTGTGCTCACCGATTTACGTCATTGATCCATCGGTGTCTTACTCAATCGTAAGCAGGCGCAGAGGCGGCTGGTCTTCAAAAGCGGGCACGATTCTTATGGCGGGGCGAACTCCACCACTGCGATTGCATTTGGCTTCACCAACGCTAGGTCCGCCATAGCCGATCCGAATTGACGGGTCTTGCTATCACTCTCAAACTAAAGGTTCATGTTGGATAATCCGGGACTAATCGGTTAGCCGGCCACAGGTTCGAACCTCATCAAGACTAGAAGACCATCGCCGAAATCCGAACGATGGCTAGTCTGCTCACGATGGAGCGTGAGAAGCTGACTACGATGTTCACCGGGAAATCGATAATGCTCATAACCGAGTCGCTGGACGAGGATCTCAAGCCATGAGTCAGTCAGCCACGGGAAGAGATTGTACTGAAGTCTCAGGTCGTTTTTGACTAGCGTGCCTCAATGACACTATCTACTCTTCCGGGATGGTTGTCGTTTATGAAGTATTATTGCTCGATCAATCTCGATTGATCGGCTTGTCCAACGTGTTCGGCGGTTCCAATAAATATTAATTTAATACTTGCAGCGAAGTGCACGTAATGTATTCTTTCGTTGAACCTGGATCCCACATCACGTGGGTGGCTATCCCAGCCGCCGATCCGCTGGGCAACTTAATCTCTCTTTCAGTGAACAGCTGAATTATTGGACGAGATTTAACGGACAGGTTTTCCCATGGTTTTACTGAATAGTTAATTCTATTAGCCAACCTCGTCTTTGTGGGCGATCAAATTGCCCGCTCGACGAACCAACATTCACCTCCAGTTCAACGTTTAGAGAGCGGCTCAACCGCGTCCATGTTAGATTTTGGTGTTTTATGGAAAGTCACTCAATGCCTGCCGGCGGCTTAATGCTCGGCTCAACGATCAATGAAAAGTCGCCACGGGGATTGGCTGTGATTCGCTGTGGAGACAGAAGTCTACATCGGAATTGGGTCACGGGTCGGCGCCATTTCGACGTTGGGGTCAGTTATTATGGATCAGACTCCGGGGTCGAATTTCCAGAAGCTGACTACGTCCATCGTTGCAAAGGCGGCAAGTGGGATGGCCTATTTCACTTCTTCCAACAGTTTCCCGAAGTGACCGACCGTTATGACTACTTCTGGCTTCCAGACGATGACATTGATGCGATGGCCGCCGATGTCGATAGACTCTTCGCGCTTGGTTTTGAGAATAACTACCATGTCTATCAGCCTTCACTGGATGAGCACTCCTACTACTCGCATCTCATCACGCTGCGACATCCAAGTTTTGATGTCCGGTACACAAACTTCGTAGAAGTGATGGTACCTTTCATTAGCCGCGAAACACTCGTTCGTTCGCTTCCCTTCATTGAGAAAACCGCCAGCGGCTTTGGGCTTGATTTCCTTTGGCCTCAGATGGTTCGCGAGATAGAAAGGGAGGCGTACCGTGGCGTCGCAATCATTGACGCGATCACGGTGTGCCACACTAGACCCGTAGGCGGCAATCTTCACCAGTTCATGCGTGACACTCAAAGACACAGTGCCATGGACGAGATGGACGCTACGATGGAATGGATAAAGGACGCGCGTGGTGCGAGGATCAACGGTGTCAGTGTTCCTCGCATTCGCATCTTGTCAGGTACGATCCGTAGCGGTCGCCATCTCAGTGGGCTGGCGTTGGCGCGTCGGGTCGGATTGGACGTCCTGTTCCGGCTCACAAATAGATCTCAGCCGGTCAGGTGGTTTGCTGCAGTCAAGCATGCTGCGAAGGCCGGATTTTTAAGCCAAAGTTTGATCTTGCCGATCGCCGGCGTAATCCAATCGTTGCCTCATACATGAAAGGATAAGGCGATGGCCAAGCTTCTTGTTGTCGGGGCCGGTTTCGCCGGTGCGGTACATGCTCGGGAGCTTGCGAACGCAGGCCACCAAGTCGATGTCATCGATAAACGTGACCATATCGCCGGTAACTGCTTTGACTATGTCCACGACTGCGGAGTGCGCATTCACCGTTATGGGCCGCACCCGTTCCATACCTCCAACGATCGGGTTGTCGGATGGCTATCGCAATTCACCGGGTGGCTGCCATATGAGCATCAAGTTGTGGCGCTCCTAGACGACGGTCGCAAAGTACCTTTGCCGGTGAATCTCGATACGATAAATGCCGTGTTTGGCACCAGACTTGAAACGGCAGATGACGCGATGTCCTATCTTGCTTCGGTAGCCCTTCCACGGTCACCGGTCATCAGCGCTGAAGATCATCTCTATTCCACGATCGGAAAGGAGCTGACCGATCTCTTTTTCCGTCCCTATACCAAGAAGATGTGGCAGCTGGATCTGTCCGAAATGGATGCCGCCGTGGTTCGTCGTTTGCAAATACGCACCGATCGTGATCCGCGCTATTTTCGCAGCGACACATTCCAGGCGTTGCCAACGGATGGCTATACGAGAGCGTTCGAAAGGATACTCGATCATGACCGAATATCCGTCCGGTTGACTACATCGTTCTCTCAGGACGATATGGCTGGCTACGATGCCTGCTTCAACAGCATGCCGATGGATGAATTTTATGAATTCGATCTCGGCGAGCTGCCCTATCGGTCTATTCGCTTTCACGTCAGTCACCATCTGGCTGCGACGGCTGAGGGTCTGGCAACGATCAACTACACAGATGCTGGTCCCTACACACGAGAGACATGGTGGCATGCGCTCCCCGGACATCGAGTGCACGAAACTTCAAATGTGCTGCGAACAATCGAAGAGCCCTGCTGCTATCGCGAAAATAGTCTCGAGCGCTACTATCCGATCAAAGATCGGGATCTAATGTACCAAAGCCTTTATGAGCGATACGCCGCCAGAGCTGCCACCGATGATCAGATGTTTTTCATCGGGAGGTGCGGCACTTATCAGTATCTGGATATGCACCAGGTCATCAACCAGTCACTTGTCCATGTGTCGAAATGGATAGCGAGATCTTAGGCTGCGATGGTTTTAGGGCCGCATGGACGGGTGTGAGGTTGCCAAAAAACCAGAAATAGCGGGCGGTAACAATGAAAACAGAGGCCTAGTACATTTACGAATTGGGTTCCGTACCCCTGCAAGGCTAACGACGTCGCTGTTCTCGGCGAAGTGATAACAGCGCCCACCGCATGTTCACCATAGCGACCGCGCTATCGCGACCAGCGCCATCAGCGCTTTTTAGGGGAGGTGCGGTGACAAGGTTGAAACAGGTCAGCAGTCTATAGCGTCTAGTTTCCAGGCTGCGAAGTCAGAACGCATTTATGAACTCCGCAGATAGGTGCATCCGGATTTCAAGGGGTAATCCCTCTTGACCGAGGTTCTATTTAAAGAGCGACACCGAGGCTTTGTGTCTCCACGTACCGTGTCGTCAGCAAGGAGCTTGAGATGCCAACACCAATTCAATTGGAACTTTCCCGACGAGAACTGCTTGTGTCGTCAGCTGCAACAGCAGCGGTCGCTGGTGCCGCGACGGGTGTCCGTGCGGCAGACACAAAGGGGAAAGCCTTGCAAGAAACCACCAATGTATCCTTCGAGGTCAACGGAAAATCCCAGAGCCTAACTTTGGATAACAGAACTACTTTGCTCGATGCTCTTCGCGAGCATCTGCATCTCACCGGCACCAAGAAGGGTTGCGATCACGGCCAGTGCGGCGCCTGCACAGTGATTGTCGATGGACGTCGCATCAATTCCTGTCTGTCGCTGGCCGTCATGCACGAGGGCGACAAGATCACCACGATTGAGGGACTTGGGGAGCCCGGCAATCTGCATCCGATGCAGGCCGCTTTCGTCAAGCACGATGGCTTCCAGTGTGGGTACTGTACGCCCGGACAGATCTGTTCCTCCGTGGCTGTGCTTGAGGAGATCAAGGCTAACATACCGAGCCACGTCACCGAAGATCTCACCCAGCAGGCGGCGCTTACGTCCGAAGAAATCCGCGAGCGCATGAGCGGCAATATTTGTCGATGCGGGGCCTATTCCAACATTCTCGAAGCGATCAACGAAGTTGCGGGGCTGCCGGCATGAGAGCGTTTACCTATGAACGGGCTCCCACGGTGGACGCTGCGGCAAAGGCGGCAGCCGGCAACCCGGAAGCAAAATTCATCGCCGGCGGCACCAATCTTCTCGACCTGATGAAGCTCGAGATCGAAAAGCCGTCGCATCTGATCGATGTGAACGGCCTCGGCCTCGACACGATCGAAAAGACGCCGGAAGGCGGCGTGCGCATCGGCGCGCTGGTCCGCAACACCGATCTCGCCGCCGATGAGACGGTGCGCCGTGATTACGCGCTTCTGTCTCGCGCGCTGGTCGCCGGCGCATCCGGTCAATTGCGCAACAAGGCGACGACTGCCGGCAATCTGCTTCAGCGCACCCGCTGTCCCTACTTTTACGATCCCAACCAGCCCTGTAACAAACGCCAGCCGGGCAGCGGCTGTTCCGCCATAGGCGGCGTTACTCGCCAACTCGGCGTTGTCGGTGTGAGTGATGCGTGTATTGCCACCCACCCCAGTGATATGGCAGTGGCGATGCGGGCACTGGACGCGGTGGTGGAAACCGTCAAGCCGGATGGCGCCGAGCGCGCGATCCCGATCGCCGATTTCCATCGCCTGCCGGGCGATACCCCGCATATCGAGACGGCGCTGGAGCAGGGTGAGTTTATCACGGGCGTCGTTCTGCCGGCGCCGGTTGGCGGCAAGCAGATTTACCGCAAGGTCCGTGATCGCGCCTCTTATGCGTTCGCGCTGGTATCGATCGCGGCCGTCATCCAGCCCGATGGTCAAGGTAGGGTCGCCGTCGGCGGCCTTGCCCACAAGCCGTGGCGCGTCGAAGCGGCAGAGTCCGAATTGCCGAAAGGCGCGCGGGCCATGGCATCCGCGCTGCTGGCCGATTCCCGCCCGACCGAGCAGAACAAGTTCAAGATCAGCCTCACCGAGCGCACGCTTGGTGCCGTCCTGTCAGAGGCGAAGGGATAAGTCATGCAGTTCGACAAACCAGCCACGACCAATCCAATCGACCAGCTCAAGGTCGTTGGCAAGCCCGTTCACCGCATCGACGGCGAGCTGAAAACCACCGGTCGCGCCATGTACGCCTATGAATGGCACGATCCCGGCTTGCGTTATGCCTACGGCTATCCGGTCGGCTCCGCCTTCGCCAAGGGGCAAATTACCTCGATTGACAGCGCCGCGGCAAAAAAGGCGCCCGGCGTTCTCGGCGTCGTCACCACGCTCGACGTCGGCGATCTGCAGAAGGGCAAGCTTAATACCGCCAAACTGTTTGGTGGCAGCGAGATCCAGCATTATCATCAGGCCGTGGCCGTCGTGGTGGCCGAAACCTTCGAACAGGCGCGTGCGGCAGCAGCTTTGATTAGGGTCGATTATGTGCGGGAAAAGGGTGCCTTCGACCTCAAGGCAGCAATGACAAACGCCGAGACCCCGGATCCTTCCACGGAACCAGAAAGTTCGGCCGGTGACTTTCGGGCAGCCTTTGCCGCGGCCCCAGTGGCGATCGATGCCGAATACACAACCCCCGATCAGTCGCATGCGATGATCGAGCCGCATGCATCGATTGCTGCGTGGAACGGCGACGAGGTTACGGTCTGGACGTCCAGCCAGATGATCGACTGGTGGCGCTCGGATCTTGCCATCACGCTCGGCATGGATAAGGAAAAAGTTCATTTGATGTCACCCTTCATCGGCGGCGGCTTCGGCGGCAAACTGTTTCTGCGCGTCGATGCGGTGCTGGCGGCATTCGCGGCCAAGGCGATCGGGCGTCCGGTCAAGGTCGCGCTGCCGCGCCCAATGATCTCGAACAACACCACTCATCGACCGGCAACGGTTCAGCGTATCCGCATCGGTGCCGAGCGCGATGGCAAGATCACGGCAATTGCGCACGAAAGCTGGTCTGGCGATCTGCGGGGCGGCGGGCCGGAGACGGCGGTGATGCAGACACGTCTGCTCTATGCTGGCGAAAACCGCATGACCGCGATGAAGCTTGCAACGCTAGACCTACCTGAAGGCAATGCCATGCGCGCCCCCGGCGAAGCACCGGGTCTGATGGCGCTCGAGATCGCGGTCGACGAGATGGCAGAAAAGCTTGGCATGGATCCGATCGAGTTCCGTATCAAGAACGATACCCAAGTCGATCCGGAAAACCCGGAGCGGCCGTTCTCCCATCGCGATCTCATCGGGTGTCTGAAACTTGGTGCCGAACAGTTCGGCTGGGACCAACGGGCACGTCCTGCGACACGGCGCGAGGGAAACTGGATGATCGGCATGGGTGTCGCGGCTGCCTTCCGCAATAATCTCGTTATGCCGTCCGGGGCACGAGTTCGGCTTGATCAGGATGGTGTTGTCACCGTCGAGACGGATATGACCGATATCGGAACCGGCAGCTACACGATCATCGCCCAAACCGCCGCCGAAATGATGGGCGTCGGTGTGGACAAGGTCGCAGTACAACTCGGTGATTCCCGGTTTCCTGTCTCGGCAGGATCGGGCGGGCAGTTCGGCGCGAACTCTGCCACATCGGGTGTCTATGCTGCATGCGTCAAGCTGCGCGACGCGGTGGCCAGCAAGCTTGGCTTCAACTCGGCGGATGTCGTGTTCGAGAACGGCGAAGTCCGTTCTGGCAACCGCGCTGTCGCGCTTGCGGAAGCGGCCGGGCACGGGGGTCTTGTCGGCGAGGATACGATCGAGTGGGGCGATCTCACCAAGACGCACCAGCAGTCTACCTTTGGCGGCCACTTTGTCGAGGTTGGTGTCGATATCGCGACCGGTGAGACCCGCATTCGTCGCATGCTTGCCGTCTGCGCGGCTGGCCGCATCCTCAATCCGATCACCGCCCGCAGCCAGGTTATCGGTGCGATGACGATGGGTGCCGGTGGTGCCCTGTCTGAGGAACTAGCCGTCGATACCCGGCATGGTTTCTTCGTCAACCACGATCTCGCCGGATATGAGGTACCCGTCCATGCGGACATCCCGCGCCAGCAGGTCATCTTCATGGACGAAACGGATCCGTACTCGTCACCTATGAAGGCGAAGGGCGTGGGTGAACTCGGGCTGTGTGGTGTCTCGGCGGCCATTGCCAACGCGATCTACAACGCTACCGGCGTACGTGTGCGGGATTACCCGATCACGCTCGACAAGCTGATTGGCGATTTGCCGGACGTTGCCTGATGATAGGCGGTGGCCGATCACGGCCACCGCACTCTCCCGAGGACATAAGTTGAGCGACACTGCAATCACGATGATGCCTAACCCGGTGCGGGCAAGCTCGGTAGAAAACCCTGCTGATATTCTTGGCTTTGCTATCGAGGCTGCGCAGCGCGGCGGCGCGGCCCTAGCAACGCTGGTTGAGATACGGGGCGGGGCGGCACGTGCTCTCGGGGCGCATGTTGCCGTTGCGTCCGACGGGCGGTTTTGCGGTTATGTCTCAGGTGGCTGCGTTGAAGCGGCGGTGGCTGCCGAGGCACTGCAAGCCATAACCGATGGCCGGGACCGGATGGTAAAATTTGGCGAGGGTTCACCATTCTTCGACATCACGCTGCCCTGCGGCGGCGGCATTACCATCGCCATCCATGTTCTTCGCAGTACAGACGTGTTGGACGATACATTGAAAGGGTTGGCTTGTCGCAGATCGGTGGCGTTGGCCTATAGGCCGGAACTACAGAGACTTATTCCTCTCGATAAAGTACCCTTGCGGCCGGGTTGGCGGGGTAAGGATTTCATCTCGGTCTATCGGCCCAAAACACGCGTGGTGATCTCTGGCCAGATGGGGGAGGCGGAGGCTGTCCGCCGGCTGGCGGAAGCGTCCGGGTACGTGGTAGACGTTGTCGATCCCAAAGCAACATCGCAGACTATTGCGATTGACGCGTTCACTGCGGTCGCGCTGCTCCATCACGATCTGGATCTGGAGGAAATTTTGCTCATCAAAGCCCTTGCATCACCTGCGTTCTACATAGGAGCTCTGGGAAGCACCCGGACGCACCGTCGACGCATCGATCGGCTGCAATCTATTGGCGTTTCTTCAGAAGCATTTGATCGAATAAAAGCTCCAATTGGCCTGTTTGGTCCGACACGAGAGTCGGCGTCATTGGCCCTTTCGGTCCTCGCAGACATTGCCGCTGCAAGACTGGAGAACTTTGGATGACTGCCATGCTAGTAGACAGGACGCGGTCCCGATTAGCTGTCGAAATGAGCCAGGACCAGGACGCACCCATGATCGACAAGTTCGGTCGTGCGGTCACCTACCTGCGCGTCTCCGTTACTGACCGCTGCGATTTCCGCTGCACCTATTGCATGGCAGAAAACATGACGTTTCTCCCGAAAAAGGACTTGCTGACACTGGACGAGCTGGATCGGCTTTGTTCTGCCTTTTTCGCCAAGGGCGTGCGCAAACTGCGACTGACTGGCGGCGAGCCGCTGGTGCGCAAGAATATCATGCATTTGGTGCGCTCGATCGGACGCCATATCGAAAGCGGCCATCTCGACGGGTTGACGCTGACCACCAACGGCTCGCTGCTTTCTCGTTTCGGACAGGAACTTTTCGATGCCGGCGTGCGCCGCGTCAATGTCTCGCTCGATACGCTCGATCCGCAGAAATTCAGGGAAATCACCCGCTGGGGCGATTTTACCAAGGTCATGGAAGGCATCGACGCGGCGCAGAAAGCGGGGCTGAAGATCAAGCTCAGTGTCGTGGCGCTTAAGGGTTTCAACGAGGACGATATTCCAGACATGATGCGCTTCGCACATGGCCGCGGCATGGATCTTACCGTCATCGAAACCATGCCGATGGGCGAGATCGAGGAAGACCGCACCGATCGTTACCTGCCACTCTCTGTTTTGCGCGAAACGCTCGAAAAGCAGTTCACCTTCAGGGAGATCCCATCAAGACCGGTGGCCCTGCCCGTTATGTCGAGGTTGCTGAAACCGGCGGCCGCATGGGGTTCATCAAACCGATGACCCATAATTTCTGCGAGGGCTGCAACCGCGTCCGTCTCACCTGCACCGGCGTGCTCTATATGTGCCTCGGCCAGAACGACGCCGCCGATCTGCGCGATGTCTTGCGCGAAAGCAACGACCCGGCGCATCTGCCGGCCGCCATAGACGAGGCGATCGCCCGCAAGCCGAAAGGCCATGATTTTATCATCGACCGGAATAACCGGCCGGCGGTATCGCGGCACATGAGCGTGACAGGCGGCTGAGAGCAATTCACTATGAAGACCATCGGCGGTTTACTTTTGGCAGCGGGTCGATCGAGCCGGATGCCGGAAGGGTGTCACAAACTTCTGGCCGAATTTAATGGTGTTCCACTGGTACGAAGATCCGCGGAGACAATGTTGCGTTCTGACCTCCGATCTGTGACTGTCGTAACTGGGCATCGATCACCAGAGATCCAAATGGCGCTAAACGGTTTGCCGGTCTTCACGACGTACAACAAGAATTTCGCAGAAGGGATGGGTACATCGCTAGCCTGTGGATTTAGGCACGCATCCCTCGCAAGCTGTGATGGTGTTCTTGTCATGCTTGCCGATATGCCGGAGATCACCGAAGCACATATCGCCGAGCTCTTGTCGGCTTTTCGATCAGGCCAAGATGCGCTCGTGCGCGGCGCGGACGGGGAAAAGCCCGGGCACCCAGTGATCGTCCCATCCGCGATTTTCTCACCGATGAAAAAGCTAGATGGTGACCATGGCGGTAAGGAAGCGCTTCAACGACGAGAAGTCCCGGTCACGATGATCAACATTGGAAAAGCTGCGCTAAAAGACATTGATACCGTTCAGGACCTATTGGCTGCAGGAGGAGAACTCTGTAGTCGTGGTGAGTAGTTGCAGCCAATCTTTCAGGCAAAGTTGCTAAAGATGCCTATGCCGTTGGCCTAAAGATTTCAGTGGCTTGCTTGTTTCAAGAACATATGGGTCGCGGGTTCGTATCCGCACAAGAGCTTGAAAGGCTGGCAGCCACGCGGTGCCAAAAAGCAATTGTGCGTTGAAAATGAAGGCGTTATGGTAGATACATTCCTACATGGAGGCGCCTATGGCTACTACCAGCTTGACGAGCCGCGAACTGAATCATGATGTTGGCAGAGCGAAAAAAGCTGCCGAGGCAGGACCTGTCGTCATCACCGATCGAGACAAACCTTCGCATGTGTTGATGACGTGTGGCGAATTTGAGCGTCTAACAGGTAAGCGCCACAATCTTGTCGATGCGCTTACAATGCCAGGATTGTCGAATATCGATTTCGATCCGTCTCGGTCGGTCTTTGCAACTCGCGACGTTGATCTCTCTTGAAATATTTGCTCGACACAACGTGGTCTCCGAGCTCCGTAAAGTGGGTGACGGTAAGGCTGATCTGAACGTGATAGCTTGGTTGAGTGCGCAGGATTCCCGTGATCTGTACATTTCTGCCACAACAATCTTAGAGCTTGAGCGTAGGATACTCAGCATCCAGCGGCGTGACATCGAGCAGGGCTCTCGCGTACGCGCCTGGATGGATAGCCGAGTTCGACCGGAGTTCGCTTAGCGCATCATCTCTATCGATTAAGCAATTGCGACACGATGTGCTCACCTGCACATTCCGGACAGCCGCAATGAAGCTGATGCACTCATTGCTGCGACATCGATCGTGCATGGGCTAACGGTTGTCACACGCAATATTCAAGATTTCCAAGGTACGGGCGTTGTTCTCGTAGACCCTTGGCCTAAGAACCGGCGAGCGGGATGCCTCGAAATTGTTTCTGCGAGCTCAGCAGGAACTTCGTTGAGTTTTTCGAAATGTTGAGGTCAGCTGTTCAGCTCCCATCAACAGCTAAAACGCCTGATATTCATTGCTGAGGACTTCGGCCCAAGCTGACTTTGGTTTGAAAACATCCGGACGGCTCTGGGTCCGAAAAGTGTGCCTTAGATCTGATGCGCGGAAGGTCTTATCCTACGACTTCTCGGATTTCGTCGGCCGGGATGAACTTGTGGGGGCCTCCGTGTAATGGGCGCGGTTTGAGAACGTGTGAGCTCTCCGCCAGTATCTCCCGGTACCTTTGAACCTTTGTATTTCTCGACCGCAGCAGATCCTCTTTGGACGCATTGGGTTGCGACATCGGTGACTCGGATTCGTTCTCAACCAGATCCATCAAAAGATTGCGCATAACAGCATTCTCGTCCTTGAGCCGTGACAACTCCAGGACATAGTCGCTCGCAGCAAGCTTCCTCGCGATAACCTTATCAATCTCTCTCTCGACAAAGCGTGTCTTGATCGCGTGGTGCCGTACGAAAAAAAGCGTTGCGACGACGACGCAAAGCGCAATGAGGACGTAAAACATGCAAGCCTCCAAGGTTATCCTGAAGGTCGGCATTTGCGACGCTGATTTCAATATGGGCGTTGAATTCCTAGTGCTAGGCGAGCGATGACGCTGTGTCAGAGGTAGCCACTAGGCGAGGGAAGCATCCGTCAATTGATCAGTAACAATGACTTAATTATGTTTGGGATCACATGGTTTACCCTCCTGTTGACTTCTTCGCTTTCCAAGGCAGCGTTTACGCCAGTATTATCAAACATTTCACGTCTCTGGCCCGAAGTACCGGGACTTTCGGGGGGACGTGCATGTTGCAGAGATTTATTCGTGATCGTGCAGGAAATTTCGGGATCATAAGTGCACTGCTTATGGTTCCGCTCATTGGGGCGGCTGGCCTTGCTATCGATCTGACGAATGCGATGACGGCGAAAGCTACACTTCAGGCGGCGGCTGACGCAGCAGCATTGGGCGCTATCGCCGAGAGATCACCCGGCGCGGTCAAAGCAATGTTGATGACGAGCAACGGCAGCGTGCAGGTCGGCATCGAAGATGCAAAAAAAGTTTTCGACTCGCAAATTGCTGCCGCAGGCTATCAGCTTCAGAGTAGCTCCGCATCCGTCGTGCGGAACGACAATGAACTGACAGCAGTATTCAACTACTCAGCGACAATTCCAACCACGTTGATGCGAGTCCTTGGCCAGCAAGAAATAACAGTAGCTGGTCAGGCTTCGGCTGTTTTCCAGACGCAGACGTTTCGGGACTTCTACCTCCTATTGGACAACACGCCATCTATGGGTGTTGGCGCCACAACGGCCGATATCAACAAAATGGTAGCGAACACGTCGGACAAATGCGCCTTCGCCTGCCACATTGTTAATAATGGCAAGGGGGACAGTGGTAGTTACTACAATCTCGCAAAGAAACTTGGCGTTACGATCCGGATCAACGTCGTAGCCAAGGCAACAGCAACGCTCATGGACACGGCGATTTCGACACGAGCTAGCCCCAACCAGTTCCGCATGGCGGTCTACACATTTGGACAGAAGGCCGAGGATACCAAGCTGTTGGAGGTGACGTCCCTCACCGACGACCTCGCCGCTGCCAAAGGCAAGGCGTCACTGATAGATTTAATGTCCATCCCATATCAGGGTTACAATAACGACCAGCAAACCGACTTCGATCTTTCATTCAAGAGCATTGGCGAGAAGATGGGGTCACCCGGCACCGGCCTAAGCGCTGCGAGCCCGGAAAAGATCCTGTTCTTCGTATCGGACGGGGTTGGCGATAGCAAAAAGCCCAATGGCTGCACAAAAATGCTTACCGGAAGCCGGTGCCAGGAGCCGATCGACGTAAAGGCCTGCACCGCGCTTAAGCAGAAGGGATACAAGATCGCTGTTTTGTATACGACCTATTTGCCATTGCCGACAAACAGCTGGTACAACTCATGGATCAAGCCATTTCAAAGTGAGATTTCAACCAAGATGGCGGAGTGCGCTACTGCCGGTTACTTCTTTGAGGTTAGCCCATCGCAGGGCATTTCCGAAGCAATGAATGCTCTTTTTCTCAAGATCGTGTCCTCGCCGCGCCTCACCAGTTGAACGCGTGAAGGAAGCCGCTGCATACCGGCGATGATCAAAGCTGATCTACTGCATGAAAAGGTTGGAACATTCCATCCGTTTCTCGATGATGATGGTCGTATCGGCTGCAGATTCCATAACGGCAGCTTATGCCGCTCCATCGATCGGCGCGTTTAAGGGATCGATGTTTCAGTTGCTCAGAGGATCTGATGAGCAGGTCGATGGCTCGATTCCGCTCAAGACCGGAGCTCGTGTCGTCCGTTTTCAAGAAAGTTCTGGAGCGTAGTCGGAGTAAGAGTGTCGGCCTACCATGCCGTCTCCGCTGATCTTCAAACCATAAGGAAGTCCGCGGAACAATTCTGAACCTCGGCAGTTCTTCCATTGCATTCGAACCGGGTGCAAGAATCTGGAGTAAGACTATGAAAAAAATCGCTTTTAGCGTTGCCGCCGTTCTTCTCTCGACCTCTGCTGCCTTTGCTCAGAGCGAAACGCCGAAGACCTCGCAGACGACCCCTGCGGTCTCGACTTCAGGTGAGCAGAACCCGGGCGCACCTGTTGCTGGCAAGAATAGCTTTACCGAAGCTCAGGCTAAGTCGCGCATCGAGGAAGCTGGCTATACCGAGGTGTCCGGCTTGAAGCTGGATGACCAGGGTATCTGGCGCGCGATGGGCACCAAAGACGGCAAGCACGGAACTGTCGCGCTCGACTTCCAGGGCAACATTACGATGGCGAAGTAAGCCAGAACCTTAAAACTAAGAACAAGATAACGAGGAAACTCCCATGCGTACGATCACAGGTCTCTACGACTCCTACGACGATGCCCACTTCGCCGTGAAGGCTCTTGAAGACGCAGGTGTGCCGTCCGATCACATCAGCATCATTTCAAACAAGGACGGTAAAGAGGACATCGAAGGTCAGGGCAACAACGCTGCCGAAGGCGCGGGTACTGGCGCGGGGATCGGAGCCGTCGCCGGTGGTGCTGGAGGGCTGCTAACGGGTCTCGGTATGTTAGCAATCCCAGGCGTAGGTCCTGTCGTAGCCGCTGGTTGGCTCGCGGCAACCGCAGCAGGTGCAGTCGCAGGTGCAGTCGCCGGCGGAGCTGTTGGCGGCATCGTCGGTGCGATGATCGAATCCGGCGTCAAAGAAGAAGATGCGCACGTCTATGCTGAGGGTGTCCGTCGCGGGGGCGCAGTCGTCGCGGCGAAGGTTCAGGACGACAAGGTTGCCGCTTCGGAGGCTATCCTTCGCAGCTCTCGTTCCGTCGATCTCACCGCGCGCCGCCAGGACTACGCAACTGAAGGCTGGAACCGTTTCGACGACACCGCCGATCCCTACACCCAAGATCAGATCGCTGCTGAGCGGGCCCGCTATCGCACCGCTCCGCGCGTCTGACGCCTGCCATGTTGTAACGCCATCAGAGGCCACCCCATGGGGTGGCCTCTTCGTATTCGGGCACTGGGGGAAAGTGGTCACCTGTGATGGGTAGGCGGTGAGTATATATCTCGGCTCAGTTTCAAAAAGTGCGTCGGACCGTGTCAAACCAGTCAGTGTTGATTTCCACTGAGAGCTGACCCGGCGGGGATGCGGATAAAAACTTGGACTGATTTTGACGTTATGGCCGAGACTTCTGCGATCCTCGATCGGGCTGAGCGACCCCAATGACAATTTGATACGCTTCTCATCGTACCATCGAATGTAACGATCAACCTAGCGGACAAACTGCTCGATTATTACTAAAAAGGATATCCGGCTGGGACGGAAGATCGATGGATACTTACGAGCCGTTAATACGGCTGCTGCATCAACTTCGCGATAAGAACGTCAAACCAAAACTCGATGTTGAACAGCGCAGAGCCAAGGTCGACGCAACACTTAAAAGGCTTTGGACGGTCGGGCGGCTGGAGAAGCATAAAGATCAGTGATTTTGGCTCTTCAGACTGTCAGCGAACGAAAATGATAGATCGAGCGCCACACCGCCCGTGAAGAATGAAGGAACGGCTTCTTCGTCGCGGAGACATCAAGCGTACGGCGACAGGTGGCGCAGTGTGCCGTCGACCGTAACGCGGTAGTCGATCCTGCCCATATTCCCGCCCAGGATGGACGCATGAAGCGAGGGTGCCACTCGCTCGCGATCTGCCTCCCCAACATCAATCCAATGACCTCTTCGATCTCCGCGCCTTCCGCTAGTCTTCCATCGGGTATTCCGTGAATACGCGCATAGATTTCATCGCCGAACAGAATGTTTTCTGGAACATTCCATGTAAACAGCGCGAGGCATGGTGGTTGGATTTTCGAAATAACCTGCGGAAACATGACAGCGCGCGCCCTCTACCCACGGCGGTGCGGCTCTTGCTGGCGGCTCCCTTTTGCAGCCCTCAGTATGTGTATTTTAGATAACCATCATCGCCTCGAAAAGGTTGCTGTACGCGCCTATCCACATTGACCGCGCGGTGCCCATGCGAATGTCCGCGCGCGTATCGAAAATCTCAGGGTGTCAGGTGAGACGTCTCGAATATGCAAACGCCTATCCGGTACGTCTGATGGCACATACCGTTCGAGCCTGACTTTTCCGGCGTCGTCGATGATGCAAATTGCCACTTAGCGCAATGACACGTCTAAGGCAGCGTAGAACATCGTCATCTCCCTTATCTCGGTTGCACCGGGATTGTACTGCTTGCCTCTTGCGGGGCCGCCCGATTACGCATGGTTTTGGCCGAAAGCGCACCCCACCGCCCTGACATCGATCGGGAGAAATGCGCGAAACTGACAATCAATGATGGCTCGAATAGCGTCTGTAAGGCAGCGAATTTTCCATTATGGAGGCAGCCTTGTCAGACAATCGAATAGCCGTCGCCGGAGCGACCGGACGGATCGGAACCGCACTTATTGCTCAATTGGTAGAAGCGCCCGTTGAAGTTGTCGCACTCACCAGAGATGTGAACACTGATCGACTTCCCGCTGACCTGCGGCGTCGAGCTGTCGATTTCGCCGATCAGGCAACGCTTGAAGGTGCAATGCAAGGAGCCAGCCGGTTGTTTCTTGCGCATGGAACTTCACCGCAGCAGACCGAAAACGAGATTGCGCTTATCGATGCGGCGGTGAGAGCTGGTGTGTCTCACATCGTCAAAGTATCCGCGATGGGGCCAGCGTCAAAACTTCATCCGTTCGACTGGCACATGAAGATCGAAGCCCATCTGGCGACCTATGACATCGGATACACGGTTTTGCGGGCTAGCACCTTCGTGGACATCCTTACTCGCGATGCTATCTCCGTCGCGTCAGGAACTTGGGGTGGCTCATCGAAAGAGGGTCGCGTTAATCTTGTTGACACGCGGGACGTCGCGGACGTGGCGTTCAAGGCCTTGCTGGATAACCATCATGTTGATGCACAACGCGCTTTTCATCTGACCGGACCTGCTGCCGTCACAATGACCGAAATTGCTGAAGAGCTGACGCGTCTGCTTGACCGCAAGGTCACCTATGAACATCGGACGCCCGAGGCGCAACGCGAATATCTTATTCAGATCGGTTGGACAGAGATGACGGCCAACATGCGCCTCGGTCTTGAACGGATTTTCCGCGAATCGGTTCTCTCCGAGACGACAGACACGTACAAAATGTTCACTGGACAGGAGCCACGATCGGTCGCGAACTGGCTTGCCGATAACATCGACGCATTTCAGCGGGGCCGGTATGCTCTGGATGCTCGTGGACGAGCATCGTCAAACGAAACGCAGCCCGCCGTGCGGTACTAGCACTCTCCAAGAATAGGGATTGCAAGCCAAAGGCGCGTCAGAGGCGTTGGAAGAAACAAGTGAAACCAGATCGTCGGCTAACACCCACCGCCTGGCATCAAAAGCCCTGCTACAACTTCGTGGAATTAGCGGGGCTCGCCTTATTCTCGGTGTGTACGCAACAAGAATCTGGCGGCTATAAAATAGGAAAGGTAGAAAAAGGTTCCGCTGACTTGGCCGATCTCGCAGTGTGTCGGCGTCAAGCTCAACGTATTTCGCCAAGGTGGTGTCTTCAACAAAACCAGACGTGCGATCCTGTGCCACCATAGATGCGCGCTATGGCTGATATTTCGAGCGTCGCAGCAGCTACTATTGGCTCTGTGCGCGCGGCAACATTTTCCGCGATATGGTCGATGGTTCTTTAATGGTATACCCTGAAAAATGATAGGGAAGAGGCATACTAAGCAGCGTGGGCAATTTCGTTCATTTGCGCAATCTGTTGTCTCGGTATCAATTGGGTGCCGAAACCGCTTCGGTTGCTGCGGCACCATGTCAATTCCGTGGATAAACCGTAGTCGGAAGGGGATCGGCCTCCATCGCACCCAGATCGTCGATATAGCTGGCATGCTCTGTGGAGAAAGAGTACGACACCGTACACGCAAATTGCCCCTCGGGTGGTTCCGAGGGCGAGCAAAGACTGCAAGTCAGAGGCGCGCCCAAAGCGCCTTACAGCTATAAGGTCGCAAAAATTGACGTTTCTGCATCCGCTGAGACCGTACGAGGGGCCCCTGTCAGACGCGTGACATCTCAACCTTAAGTCTTGGAGTTGCTGTGGCTTGAGTTGCTGTGGCATCATTAGCTTCAAAGAAACCAGATAGTGATTGATGACAACCATATCGCGCCGAACGTCGTGAGAGTTGCCACGAAGGTAAACAGCAAAAGGCTGAAAAAGAGTTCTCGTCGTGATGATTGCTTCATACGCTTGGGGTACCGGTCAGTCGGTCACGGCGCAAGATCGGCTATTCGACCGCCGTGACACGGGCCATGTATTCGTCCACTGGCTTGACGGTCTGGGCTCAGGTCGTTTGAGGTAAAAAGAAAATCCAGAACCCGGCAATCGCGATCAGAAGCACTATGCCGAGCAAGAGCACGACCAAACCGCGCCCGTACCCTTTTTGCGGTGGGATGTCGTTATCCATCCTTATGTGCCGACACTGATACCATAGACCGCGATACCAGTCCAAACGAGAGCGGCGATGACTGCTAAGATCGCGAGGAGTGTCAGAGTGGACCTCCCGAAGACGGCTTTCTGCTTCTGATCTTTCATCGGTTCGGTGTGGTTTTGAAGGCTCGGTTCGTCCTGTGGGCGCATTTTGATTTCTCCTTATCAAGGGAGAACAATGCGCGATCGGAAATCGTTCCTTATACCCACAGCCCTAGACATCACTCGATCATGCCAGCGTCTCGTTCGTCGGCTTCAGCGATACGGTGCATCAGGAGGAAAATATCTTCCTCGATATCAGACGCGAGACCGATTTCGATTTTCATGCGCAGCAAGCAAGGTTCTTCGGACAAGGTCTGCACGTACGGATCGGCTCCCGCTATAGAGTGTTGAACGGTCTTCGAGTAGGTGGGTCAAGTTCTGGTTGAGAAAGCGCTTCATGCCGCATCCCTCCTTATGCAGGCGGGAGCAAAGCGTAACTCTCAGTCGCCGACGCCTACCTCTTCGGTTGCCGACGATTGTTCAAGCATACGCGCTTTCAACGGAGAGTCGAATCCCACCGCGGTGACATCTTCCTCTTCGAGCCAGTGTCGCGGAACTATTCTCAGCGGGCAAGGTTCGGGGCATGTAGGGTCAGGTGAGGAAAACAAATAATGATGAAAATTCTCGCGGTAACAGCGCTGTCTATCGGTCTGGCAACATCAGTGATGGCTCAGACTTCCGGTGGTGGAAACAACAGCGGAAATGGCGGTAACAGCAGCGGAACCAGCAGCGACAGCAACTCCTCCGGTAGCAATAATTCTGGTGGCAGCAATAGTGGCGGCAATCAGGGCGCTGATCAGGGTAGCTCGAACACTAACTGCGGTGCTCCCGGCGGTACACAGGGTACCGCGCAGTCCGATCAGAACAATAACACCAGCACAAACCCGGGCGCCGGGACAGCTGGAACATCCTGCTAACTCAGCTCGAAAGTACAAGAGAGGGCTCCGTTTATACGGGGCTTTTTCTATGAAGGGATTGCCCACCACGCATCGTCCTTCGCATCCTTGACCGCTCTTCTTGCATCCATCAGATCAGTGACCAGTACTTGTCTTTTGAAATCTGGAAGCTGGGTTGCTTAGCCTCCAAAGCCGACCCCGCAGCGGCCGTCCGGCGTCCGAGGTGGCTTGGTTTCGCTGCTTAAACGCGATCCAGAGTTTGAATGGTCTGGCCTAGCACACCGCGTGCCCCTTGAGCTGCGACCACATCAGTTTCGCGCACCCAAACCTTGCCGTCTACATCCTCGCAACGCCGTATGATCGTCGCCGCAAGGTCGCGATAGAACTCGGCGTAGCGGACGAGCCGCCTCAGCGTTTTCTCCGGCGGAGGCGCCGTGGCCTTCATTGCTTCGCAGGTGACTATGACTAGCCAGACGGAATATCCATCGGTCACGGCGATCCGCCCGTCCTCGAAAATAGATAAACGGTGCGGGTTCACACAGACGGATTTCAGTTTCCTCCTGCGTTTCAGCCAGCCTTTTTCTTTTTAAGATCCGCCTCAACGCTTTTGCGTAGGGCGTCCATTATGTTCACGACGTTCGAAGCTGGTGCGGCATCTGCCTTTTTGCCCTTCGCGGCCATCTTCGGCTTGAGCTCTTTTTTCTTTTGCTCAATCAGAGCAAGGAGCGCGATCCTGGATTGGATCGCTGACCATGTCTGGCGACCAGCGCGTCGTCTTTTGTTTGATAAGCCTCTGGACGAGGGGGATCAGTTCCTTGTTGGCCTCCGCCTCGATATCCTCGAAGTAGTTCTCCTCCGCTCGCACCAGTCGGGGCCCCTAGGAGGTGACGATTTCAGGAGCGCCAGACAAGGCTCAATCCGGTCCGGCAGTGGATCGAATGGCAGGTTTGGTTGAGCGGGGTCGCGCGGGCGACGCAGCTGCGACAGCGCAACTTGGTCGCTCTGCAGCAGTGGGTTGGAGCGACGCTTTTAGTACTGACGCATTTACAAAACTCCTGTCACTCGCACACGATTAAAGTTAGCCGAGGGAAAAAAGTTCCGGTCCGCCGTGCAGCTCGGCCTGATGTGGCGCGTTCCGTCCATGTCCAGGGCCTTTCGAGCTTTTTAGCTGTGGACATCCTCGCCTCTAAGGCTCGTAGATTGCGGTTGATGCTGACAGTTCGCTCAAAGTGGAGAAATGCTTTGTCTATCAACTAAACGAGGACTGCTATGACGACAACAAACGAAATCGCCGACAAGATCGCATCCGACAATAGCCTGACAAAAGCCCAGGGCAAAGCAATTGTCGAGGCGGTGTTCGCCGCAATCACCTCAGCGGCGGTGTCGGGCGCTGAGACGTCTATCCCTGGATTTGGCAAATTCAAGGTTAAAGACACGCCGGAGCGTGAAGCTCGCAATCCAGCGACCGGAGCAACAATCAAAGTTGCTGCTGCAAAGAAATTGGCCTTCTCGCCAGCCAAGGCGCTTAAGGATACGCTCAACAAATAAGTAGGCGGCGGCCACGCATTTAAGCTTAGGCCGCCATCTCTTCTCTTCTTTTGCTTCAATATCAAGCGAAACAGCGTGGCCGGCGGTTCATATCCGTTCAAGACCTTAGACCGGCGATCAATGCGGACCGAGTTCGCGCCCGCCGCCGTTTACCAACGAAGCAAAGGGCGCGAGAAAATCAATCCAAGCATACCGCACAGAGCGATCCCCAAAGTATACCAGAGTGCGACGAAAGGGAGCCCGTTTTCGATGCAGCCCCAGGAATAGGTCCAAGCGCCTCCCGAGCCTGCTACCAATCCAGCGATCAAGCCCGCCAAAGGCAGGTTGGTTGGCGCGCTTCGGCGCAGGAAGAAAACAATTACGGCAAAAACGGGAAGCGCTGCTGCAACAATGATGAACGGGCAGATCCAGGCGGAAATTCCGAAAATCAGTCTCGGATAGTCTTCGGCAGGCGCCACGCGGAGCTGCCACATTCCGAGTGCTACGAGTACGAGATAGAGGGCGAGCGATGCGAGGCCTGCCTTTCTTGGTCGGCCTCCGGGGCGAGCAACCACCATCAGCGCTGTTATACCAATGACGGTCAAGGCAAGCGGATAGATCGATTTCACCCAGAAGGCAGGTAGATGGATGGCTGTGGCCAGATCGGGCCGCGGGCCATGTCCGAACAGGATCATCGCGGCCGACAAAGCGAGGCCGGGGATAAGAACAAAAAACAGCAGACGCCCCAGCGCGCCGCGCGGCACCGGCCGCAGATCACTTGCCAGCCTGTTGATCAGATCATCCGTCTTCACTGCGTTCGCCTCTCAGTTTCGCGGCCATCGCCTGAATGCCCCTGAAAACATTGATCTTGACCGCCGCCTCGCTGCGTCCGCTCCTCATTGCCGTATCGGCCACCGAATGTCCCTCCAGCCTGACCTGGCGGATCATCTCGCCTTGCCACGCGGGCAAGCTTGCCAGCAGCCGATTGACATCCATGCCGGCCGAGACGGCGTCCTCGCGGTATTCGTCGGCCATGTCCTCCAGCATCTCCATGCCTACATTCTGCCTGTCGCCCGACCGGCGGAAGTGATCCACCAGTTTGTGGCGGGCGATGGTGAAGAACCAGGCGGTGAAGGGCCGTCCACGATCATAGGTGATCCGCCGCTGGTGCAGCGCCAGCAAGGTGTCCTGAACCAGATCGTCCACGTCCGCGGGCGCCGAGCGGGCAAGCCGCCGACCGTAATAGTTCACGAGCAGGTGCCTCAGCATGTCGAGCAGGCAGCGGTAGGCCGGCTCGTTCCCGTCGAGGGACGAGAGCATCAGGGCTTTCAGCTCGGGCTCGGTCAGTTGCTTCATGTTATCGAAGCCTCATACGCAGGCAGCGTGAAACCGTTACATGCCGCTCGAAATAAAAGCGAGACAGCTGCTGCTATCACATGGGCGTGATTATCGGAATGATGCCTGTAACCGATCCTGGCTGGCAGCGAATGAGCCTTCCGTAACGCCCACCGCAACACTGCGGCGAGCAGATGAAAAACGGGAGAACCAACATGGCCAATCGTTCATACGCTACCGCAGCCGGTGCAATCCTTTTCGGCCTCTGTGTTGCGGTCGGCAGCGCCAGCGCGCAGACCAGCACGGACAGCATGAGCAAGCCTGACAGCATGAAATCGGGCACGATGAAAACGGACACCATGAAGTCCGATCCGATGAAGACCGACAGCATGAAGATCGGCAAGAAAGCCGACTGCACGCACAAGGCCGGCATGGAGAAGGACAGCATGAGGAAGGCCGAGATGATGAAGCGTTGCGACGCGATGAAATAAGCTGGGTGCGCCCTCGCGGATGAGACTTCGGCGAGGGCGTCACCGTACAGCATGAAGACCATCTGCCTGGAGGCCACTCATGGAAAACATCGATGCGCCAACCCACAGGATCGGCGGCAGGCGCGTGCTGATCCGCCGGCACAGCCTGACGGTGCGCCTGTCGCACTGGCTGAACGTCCTTTGCATAACGGTATTGCTGTTCAGCGGCTTGCAGATTTTCAACGCGCATCCGGCCCTGTACTGGGGTCAGTATGGCGCCGACAACGATCCGTCCGTCCTGTCGATGGAGGCGGTCGAAGAAGGGGATGCCATCAAGGGTAAGACCCGGATCGGCGGCTTGTCCTTCGATACCACCGGCGTCCTCGGCGTCTCGAATGTCGACGGAGAGGCGACGGGGCGTGGTTTCCCTGCCTGGATCACGTTGCCGAGCTATCAGGACCTCGCGACTGGCCGGCGCTGGCATTTCTTCTTTGCCTGGCTTTTCGTCATCAACGGCCTGATCTACATTGCCTATGGGGTCATTGCCCGTCACTTTGTACGGGATCTTCTGCCCGCGCAGGCCGAACTTACGCCGGGCAATCTTCGGCACGAAATCGCCGATCATGCACGCCTGCGTTTTCCGAAGGGCGAAAAGGCCCGGCATTACAATGCGCTGCAAAAGCTCACCTATCTTTTCGTCATTTTCCTTCTCCTGCCGGTGATGATCGCAACCGGTCTCACCATGTCGCCCAGCTTCGACGCCTTCGCGCCCTGGTTGATCGATCTCTTCGGCGGCCGGCAGTCGGCCCGCACGCTGCATTTCATCACTGCCAGCGCGCTGGTCGCCTTCGTCGTCGTGCATGTAGCGATGGTTCTGGTGTCCGGCCTCTTCAACAATATGCGCTCGATGATCACCGGCCGTTATGCCATCGATTTCGACGACCTGACGGAGGTAAAGCCATGAGCCGCATCATCACTCGCCGTCGGTTCCTGATCGGCTCGACGCTCACCGCCTCGGCACTCGGTCTCAGCGGCTGTGATGCGCCGGTTGAAAGCCCGAAGGTCCAGTCGATTCTGAAGATCGCCGAGGGCCTGACGATGAAGACACAGCGCGCCCTGATTGGCGACGACACTTTGGCGCGAGAGTTCACCATGGCCGACATCTCGCCGACCTTCCGTGCCAACGGCACACGCATGCCTGACGGCGCGCAATATCAGGATCTGCTCAGCCGGAAGTTCTCGACATGGCAACTGGAGGTCGGCGGTCTTGTGGTGCGGCCGACAAAATTGTCGCTTGCGGCGTTGAAGGCGATGTCGTCGCGTACGCAGATTACCCGCCACGACTGCGTCGAGGGCTGGAGCGCCATCGGACAGTGGACCGGCGTGCCGCTCGGCGCCGTTCTCAACAAGGTCGGCCTCAAGCCGGAGGCGCGCTACATCGCCTTCCACTGCGCCGACGAATACGAAAAGACGCTCGATGGCAGCGGCTGGTATTACGAGAGCATAGACTTGGTCGATGCCTTCCACCCCCAGACCATCCTCGCCCATTCGATGAACGGCCGTGATCTGGAGGTTCCACACGGTGCGCCGCTACGGCTAAGGGTCGAACGGCAGCTTGGTTACAAGCAGGCCAAATACCTGATGCGCATCGAAGCTGTTGCAGATCTGTCCGGCCTTTATGGCGGCAATGGCGGCTTCTGGGAAGACCGCGGCTACGAATGGTACGCCGGGATCTGAGAGTTCGCGGGGCAGGCCGCGAAGGCTTTGTCCCACGATGCCGGCGGATTTTCATCCCGCATTCGCTGGTGATTGAAACGACAGGGTTTTTCAACAAGGAAGAAGACTATGTCATCTATTTACAAGGCCGGTTTTCCGGTGCTCGCCGGCATGCTGATCGCAGCCACGGTCGGCTTCTCCGCCCATGCTGCCGACCAGATCCGTGTCCGCGGCACCGTCGAAAGCCTTGACGGCTCGACCCTCGCAGTCAAGACCCGCGAAGGCACGGATGCTAAGATCATGCTCAAGGATGGCTGGAAGGTTTCGAGCGTCGCCAAAGCTTCGGTCAACGACATCAAGGAAGGTGATTTCGTCGGCATCGCCTCGTTGCCGACTGCCGATGGCGGCAACGGTGCTCTTGAGGTTCTGATCTTCCCGGCCGCCATGAAGGGTACCGGTGAAGGCAGCTATTCCTGGGATCTGAAACCCAACAGCTCGATGACCAACGCCACGGTCGCCAATGCCGTGAAGTCGGTCGATGGCCATACGCTGACCGTGACCTACAAGGGCGGAGAAAAGAAGATTTCGATCCCCGAGGGCACGCCGGTTGTTACGTTCGCTCCGGCCGAAGTGTCGGATCTGAAGAGCGGTGCAACAGTCTTCGTCCCTTCCGAAAAGGCATCGGACGGTTCAATTTCCACCTCACGCGTCGTCGTCGGAACCAACGGCATCGTTCCTCCGATGTGAGCATTTGGCAAAAGTTGCACGTTCCGGCGATGGAAGGCCGGAGCGTGTCTTCACGTTTCGGGAAATTCCAGCTTTCTCACTTCATAACCAAGCTCGCTTGCCTTTCGAACCATTGTGTGAAGTTTGGCTTTGGAAGGGACAGTGCGTGCATATATCCAAAGATTGGTCATGTCCGGATCGGCACTGATGAACCAGCTCTTGTCCGGTGATTTGTAAAGTACCCAGTAGTTGAAGGTGATCAGCAGAGGATAACGAACACGCATCTTCGCCTTTTCGCTGTCAAAGTCGACTATGCGGCCTGTTCCTCGGATAGTCTTCAATCGACCCTTCGGATTTCCGACGCGGCAACCATCTTCGACAAGCACTTCATTAGGTGATTTGCCGCGGCGATAGGTCGAATAACCGGCGACACAGCCGTTTGTCAGCCACATTGGCCGACGGCCTATCTCGAGCCATGTCCCGCGATAATGGTCAGCGCCGACCTTGACCACTTCAAGCTCAGCTGCCGCAGTGGTGTGCGGTACAAGTGTTCCGGCGAGCCAGAGAACGCCGACAAGGCATTTCCAAAGGTTCTTCATGTCATCCTCCACTGTATTTCTTAGCTTTTCTCCCCGGTCGCGGGTTCTGGGCTTGTCGCCACGCCTGCGTATCTCATGGCGATGAGTGCCATCAGGCATGCGACCGCGAAAATGTTGAGATTGAGAAGAGTGGACAGGTCGGCATCGCTCCAGCCATGGAGTGGCGGTCCGCCGGTATGGCGCGATAGAAGGAAGACGGCGAAGACGAGGGCCGCCACACTGCGTTGAATCCATTTCTCTTGCCTATGGAAAGAGACTGCCGCGAGCATGATACAGGCGCCGAAGAACAATTCCGTCCCGGAGCTTTGGCCGAATAATTGCGTCTCGAGCAGAGTGTCGAATGCCCCCACGATAGGAAGCGAAATCCGCGCGATTATGGGCGAGTGGCGGGCCATGAACGGGATTGCCAGAAAGGCGGGAGCCGCAAGCAGCGAACCAAGTGACGCGACGACGCCATCTCCGACGAGATACCAGACATAGACCGGGTAAAATGGCTTGTTCAGACATATGACCCAGGCGATCGTAACCGTCGCCTGGGTAAGAGAATCGAGAAGAGCCCGTTGAGCCTTCATGGCCTTGCCGGTTTCAGCAGGTAATGGCCGACACCCCAGATGTCGCCGTCATCGTGACCGAACAGTCCGGCGGTCGCGAGAAAAAAAAGGCGCCAGCGGCGCTGCCAGATTGAGGCGTCTTTGCCGTAGACTTCGGCGAATATCGGCTGAATGCGATCGATTTCGCGATCGAAATTGCCGAGCCAGTCGAGTGCGGTGCGACGATAATGGGTACCGGACCACCGCCATTCCTCTTCGACCGTAAACAGATCACCGAAACGATGGGGCAAATCATGCGCCGGCATGATGCCGCCGGTGAAGAAGTGATGGGCGATCCAGTCGGACGGGTCATCATGATCGAAGCGGTAGGAACGGTCCTTGTGGGTGAAGATATGGAGAAAGAGACGCCCTTCCGGCTTCACCCAGTCGCGGGCGCGCCCGAAAAGCTTTCGCCAGTTGGACATGTGCTCGAACATTTCGATCGAGACGACACGATCGAAGCGTTGGTCGATCGAAAAGTCATTCATATCGACCGTTATCACCGACAGGTTGGTAAATCCGCGCTGATTGGCCGTCGCCAGGATGAAGGCGCGCTGAGACGCCGAATTGGAGACGGAGACAATACGCGAGTTCGGGAACTGCGCCGCCAGATAAAGCGAAAGCGAGCCCCAGCCGCAGCCGAGCTCAAGGATCGTCATGCCGTCTTCGATCGCGGCATGTTTGACGGTTTCCGCGAGTGCATGGACCTCTGCCTCCTTCAGTGTCGTATGCTCGGTCGGATAGAGGCCGCAGGAGTATTTTCGGCTTGGCCCAAGAACCCGCGAAAAGAAAGCAGCTGGTACCTCATAATGCTGACGATTGGCCTCGTCCGCGTGGATGGCCACCGGGTATTGGTTCATGGCGTCGACAAACAGATTTTCATGGGTGGCCGCCGTGGCGGCGAGGCGGCGCTTGGTGCGGCCACAGAGGAAGTCGATACCCGCGAGCGTCATGCCGTCGGTCAGAGGCGCGCGTTCGGCGGTGTTTATAGCGAAGGCCAGCATGTTCATTTCAACTTTCCTTCTGGGTGGATATCCTGCCTTCTGGGGCCGAGGAAAAAAGCATTCACGCGCCGCTGCAGGGCGCGGAATTTCTGGCCGCGTGAGCGCAGCATATGATCTTCGAGGGGCGGGATGCCGGAGACATGCACAAGCAGCCAGTACATGAGGAGCGGCGCCAACAACGACAACCAGCTAGCAATGGATGGCGAGGCGGCAAACAGAATCCAGCAGCACCAGAACATCCACTCGAAGAAGTAGTTCGGATGGCGCGAATACCGCCAAAGGCCCGTCTCGCAGACCTCGGTCTTAGCCTGCGGCGTCTTTCGAAAACGGCTTAGTTGCAGGTCCGAGATTGCTTCGCCTGCGAGCGCCAGGACGGCAATAATGATGCCGACAAGGTCGGGAATACGAGGGAAGGGCGCTCCGTTCGTGGCTGCCATGTAGACCGCCAAGACCAGGATGAAGGCGGCGAGTGCCTGGATCTGCAGAAAGAAGAAGAGGCGCGAGGAGGCGCTTTCGCCCCATTCTTCGATGAATTTCGCATAACGGGGATCCTCGCCTGCTCCCCTGGTTCGCGACCCGATATGGCTACCCAACCTGAGTGCCCAGACGGCTACGATCACCAGAATGGCGACGCGCCGGTCGGGATTTCCATCGGCGAAGAGTGCGGCGATGATTCCTCCGACGCCGACAGCAAATGACCAGATCGTATCTATCCATCCGTTAAGGCCGGTCACACGCTGGATAGCCCAAGCGCCAGCCATGGCCAAGGACAGCCAGAATGCGATGATGATCAGCAGAAGCATGTTCATGGGCTCCTCCCAAGGCAAGGTCTTGGTGCCTTCCTTGAGATCTACGGAGCAAAAGCCCATCCAGTTTCATGCCGATCGGAAAAAATCGAAAAATTTGTTCTTTCCCGAGAAACTAAAAGCCCGAAGCGCTCGTAACCTCTTGCAGATGCATCGACGCAATCCTCGCAACTGATGGAGGGAGATGGCATGAGCTGGTCAGACGAGGTCACCGGAACGCAGCTTGATCTTTCGCAGGCGCCCGCAGAATTCGGCTGGGCGGGCACCATGCTCGAGAGGTTCCTAACGGGCGTGAGCTACGGCCATATCAAGATCGTGCTTCCATCCGGCCAGGTCATCAACAAACAAGGGGTTCACTCCGGTCCGGAGGCAATCATCCTGATCCGAAACTGGCGGATGCTGCGTCGGGTGATTGCAGCCGGCGATATCGGATTTGCGGAAGGTTTTATCGAAGGTGACTGGACAACGCCCGATCTGACGGCGGTTATCCGTTTTGCGGCCAGGAATGGTAAGGCACTGGCGCCGGCGATCGAAGGCGGTTTGCTCATGCGTGTCGTGAACCGCATGAGGCATCTGTTTCGCGCCAATACGAAGCGTGGCAGCCGCAAGAATATCGAAGCGCATTATGACCTCGGCAATGATTTCTATGCGCTGTGGCTTGATCCCTCGATGCTCTATTCTTCGGCGATCTTTGACGAAACGACGCGAACATTGGAGGAGGCGCAGACCAGAAAGCTGGCGCGGATCGCCGAGAAGCTCGGGCTTGCGGGTGGAGAGAGCGTCCTCGAGATCGGCTGCGGCTGGGGCGCGCTTGCCACGCATCTTGCGAAAATGAACCGCTCGAAGGTGACCGGGATCACATTGTCGCCCTCGCAGCTTTCCTGGGCGAGCGGTGTTGTCGAAAAATCCGGTCTATCAAGCGATGTCACGCTCCGTCTCCAGGATTATCGCGACATCGATGGGCAGTTTGACCGCATCGTTTCCATCGAAATGTTCGAGGCGGTCGGCGAGGCCTATTGGCCGAGCTATTTCGATTGTTTGAAACGCTGCCTGAAGCCCGGCGGTCGTGCGGTTCTGCAGATCATCTCGATAGAAGAAGAGCGGTACAGGACATATCGGGGCAGTACCGATTTCATCCAGCAATATGTCTTCCCCGGCGGTTTCCTTCCATCGGACAAAGCCTTGTCGGCATCTGTGGCTCACGCTGGCCTGGCTGTCTGCGAGATCGAACATTTCGGGGCTTCATATGCCCGGACGCTAGCGGAATGGCGAATTCGTTTCGAGGAGCATTGGCCGCAGATCGCCGCACAGGGTTTCGACGAGCGATTTCGGCGTCTGTGGCTCTACTACCTTTGTTACTGCCAGGCAGGGTTCGAGGAAGGCACGATCAATGTCGGGCTCTACACGATCGAGCACGCGTCGGTGCCGGGACAAGGAGGCCTGTCATGAAGAAGATGCGCGTAGTGATGATCGGTGCCTTCCTCACATGGGGACTTGCATGGGGAACGGTCGCCCATGCCGCCGACATCGATGGCCAATGGGCCCGCGGCGATGGAAACGCCAAGGTAACGATCGCGCCATGCGGCTCCGACATCTGCGCGGTCAATACCTGGATCAAGCCGGGTACACCGAAGGAGAAGGAAGGCGACAAGCTGGTCATGAGCATCAAGCCCGATGGTGAAGGGGTCTATTCCGGCAGCGCTTTCGATCCGCAGCGCGACCTGACCTACCGGATCACGGTGACAGTCAAGGGAAACAGTATGACGACCAAGGGCTGTATCGTTGCCGGCCTGTTGTGCAAGGGCATTGACTGGACCCGGATCGATTGAGCGTGCCTAGAGAGGAAAAGCCGATGAAGAGGTATCTTGTCGCCTATTTTGTAGCTTTGATCGTGATGGTCTTGATCGATGCCGTTTGGCTGAGCACCATGGCCGATCGCCTCTATCGCCCGGTGATGGGCGACATGCTAGCGCCGCAATTCACCTTGGTTCCTGCACTAGTCTTTTATCTGATCTATCCTGCTGGACTGGTGTTTCTGGCAGTTCGGCCCGCGCTCAGGCAAGGAGCGCTCTCGGCCGCGATCCTCTCTGGTGCAGTGCTGGGCTTTACCGCCTATGGAACCTATGACCTGACCAATCAGGCAACATTGATACGATGGTCGACGGCATTGACGCTCGCTGATCTTTGCTGGGGTACGTTCCTTTCTGCCATCGCGAGTGGTGCCGGTTACTGGATAACCGCGCGTCTATTCGGCGGCCCCACTTCGGGAGGGCACAGGTTGTGATGGGATCACCTACCCACGTTGTGTGTTCGGCAATGCGGGGCAGCGTCCATGGCGGCGACAGTTTTCCGGGGCACTCCTTGTTTTTTAATGTTGCCGATCTCTATACGTTGAGGTCTTCAAGGTTATTTCGAATGCAAAATAGTGAGATGGCTGGCCTGATCAATCGCGTCGCAATCGGGGATCGCCAGGCGTTCACCGATCTCTACCGCGTGACGAGTCCGAAACTCTTTGCGATCTGCCTGCGGATCCTGAAAGACAGAGGCGAGGCCGAAGAGGCGCTTCAGGAGGTCTATATCAAGGTCTGGCAGAAGGCGAAGTCCTTCGCGATCGGCTCCGGAATGCCGACCACCTGGCTCGCGACAATAGCGCGTAACCATGCGATCGACATCATTCGCGCGCGAAAACCCGTCAATGACGATATCGACGAGGTTTTCGATCTGGCCGACGAAACGATGCCCAATCCTGAGCAGTCCGTAGCAATGGCGGACGATGGGCGCCGCATCGATGCCTGTATGGGCGAACTGGATCAGGTCCATGCACAATCGGTCCGGCGAGCCTATGTCGAAGGCCTGACTTATGCCGAACTGGCAGATGATCTGCGGGTTCCGTTAAATACCGTCAGGACCTGGTTGCGGCGTAGCCTGCTGAAATTGCGGGAGTGCATGCAGCGATGACGACGGAACCGCTCGACAGAAATCCGCCAGATGGAGGCAGACCGGAGAATGATGAAATTCTGGCTGGTGAATATGTGCTTGGCGTTCTGTCTCTCGAGGCTCGCCATCGGATAGAAGCACGGATGGCCTCCGATCAGTCATTTGCGCGGCTGGTGGCGCGCTGGCAGTCGAACATGGCCTCGTTCAACGGAGATTATCAGGAGCAACAGCCTTCCACCGCTGTTTTTCAGGCAATAGAAAGACGCCTCTTTACAGAGAACCGAAAGGTTGAAGTGAAGCAGGGCCTATGGGATGCGGTCGGCTTCTGGCGTGGCCTGTCGTTCGCAACATCCGCGATTGCAGCAGTCGCCCTGCTGTACATCGCGACAGTGCAGCTCAGGCCAACCACCACAAACAATATCGTTGCGGAACTCAGCGCACCGAATGATCCAGTCGCGCTTCGTGTATCTTTCAACCCGACCGATGGTCGTCTGCGTATCATTCCGATTGCGGATCAAAGCACTGAGAAATCCCTGCAGCTCTGGCTCGTACCGCAAAGCGGCAATCCGACCTCGCTTGGTGTCTTCGAGCCGGGAACGGATGGAGAGTTGCTGATCCCGGCAAAATTGCGGTCCCGAATCGGCCAGGGCGCTACCCTTGCCGTCAGCGTCGAGCCGCTCGGAGGCTCGCCGACCGGCCTGCCGACAGGGCCAGTGATCGCAAGCGGCTCGGCCCGCAACCTGTAATCGCGGTCGAGAGCGGTGAGGAGGCCACAATCCGAAGTTCCGTCATATTCTTCATGTCCCTGTTGATCTCCTGTTCTGCGAGTTTCGGACAGGCTGCGGCACACGATGCCGAAGCTCAGCCGCTGCTGACTGATGTTGGTGGATATCGGCTCAACAGCATTCTCATCCAAGCCGGGGGCAAGAAGGATCTGCCGCCGATCGTCTTCATCCACGGTGCCAGCACAACCCTTTATGATCCGATGCTCTCCTTTCGCGAAAGGTTGGAAGGCAGAGGCACGCTCCTCTTCATAGACCGGCCGGGGCATGGCCGATCGGATGCCGGTGGGCGTGAGAACGTGTCTCCCGACGGACAAGCTGATGCAATTTCCACTTTGATGGAAAAACGCGGTATCGGCGGGGCCATCATCGTCGGGCATTCATTCGGTGGCGCAATTGCCGCCGCATTGGCGATCCGGCATCCCGACAAGGTGCGCGGTATCGTTTTTCTTTCCCCGGCCGTTTACCCGTGGTCCAGCGGCGTTGCCTGGTATTACGATGCGGCGAGTGCTCCGGTCGCCGGGGCGCTG
>Ga0209281_1000304_pt1 | contig 87871 bp, 73 predicted proteins | sample MedtruBG_FD_187514 | JGI IMG/M metagenome (GOLD analysis project Ga0209281, IMG submission 187514) | Root nodule microbial communities of legume samples collected from California, USA - Medicago truncatula BG (SPAdes) (version 2) | ecosystem: Host-associated > Plants > Roots > Nodule | place...
ACACTATTGAAGTAGGTTTGCTAAATTAAAGATATGGACATTAAAGAATAAAAAAAATACAATGTTCGTTAATAAATAATAGATTAGTGTATTAGTTTTCTTAACTACATTATACGAGATTATAAGTTGTACCCAAAGTGCTTGCTTCAATGACTACGCCTTGAACAAGCACATTTGGAACAACTTATAATCTAAGAATCACAGCCAACAAAATCTTCTTATGAACACTGCACAAAAACATATATTCATTTTCTTCATTTAGTAGTAAGCTTAAAATAAAAATGTATTAATGCAAGTATTTTTATATTTCTATAGTGATAATACCGTTAATGAGCTATATTTGTGACTTTTGATAATATATATATTTCAGTTTTCTAGAATAAGTATTTGTAAAAGATCTAAAGTGATCGTAAAACAAAGAAAGAGAAGACATATATGTTTCTCTTTCGGTTGTTTACCTCATCAATTTAAGTTCTTCGCAACACCCTTGAGATATTCAATTCTTATTTAACACCTTTTGAATGTGACCTTTTAAAACATTTGCTGATTCTTTTAATTTTCTTAGCTCTTCTGCATCATTTATTTCTGGATTTACTATAGTTACCACTCCTGTACTGTTAACTATAGCAGGCACTGCTAGATAGACATCTTCTATTCCATATTCCCCTTGTAATAAACAAGATACAGTTAAAATAGTATTTTCACCTCTTAATATTGCTTCTACTATTCTGTTTACAGCTAATGCTACTGCAAAGTAAGTTGCATTTTTTCTGTTTATTATTTCATATGCTGCATTCTTTACATCACTTTCAATTACTGCTTTTACCGCATCATCCCATTCAAGGTTAAACTTTTGTGCATATTCTTCGAAACTTCCACCTGCTATGCTTGCAGTGCTCCAGCTTATAACTTCACTATCACCATGTTCACCTAAAACATATGCATGAATATTATTATTATTAACATTGAAATACTTACCAATAACATATTTTAATCTTGAAGTATCAAGAACTGTACCAGATGCAATTACTCTTTCCTTAGGGAACCCTGATAATTTATAAGTTATATACGCCAGCACATCACAAGGGTTTGATACTACTAACAAAATTGCATTCGGACTCGCTGCTGCAATTTGTGGTACAAAGCCTTTAAATATATTGTAGTTTTTCTCAATTAAATCTAATCTAGTTTCCCCTTCTTTTTGAGCTGCACCAGCAGTAATTATAACTATATCTGAATCTTTAGTTTCTTCTATACTTCCCGCATAAATACTAACAGGTTTAACAAAAGATGTGCCATGAACCAAATCCATTACTTCCCCCATTGCTTTATCCATATTTATATCAAACAAACAGATTTCTGTAGCCACTCCACTATTCATTAAAGCATATGCTGTTGTTGCACCTACAAACCCTGCACCAATCACTGATATCTTACGTTTTCTCTCTATCATTATAAATTCCTCCTCTTTATGGACTATTCTCTCCGAATAAAGAAATTATTATTTATTTGTTAATTTTTTGTCATATAACTAAATACTTTCCCCTATATTATTAATTAATAATAATTCTTACTATTAAGTATAACTTATTTGAATTTTTTCGTAAATACTATATAATTAAATTTAACAACTTATTCGTAATTTTTTGATTTAGGCATTTATTAATTTTGTTTCAAATGCCTTATACTCAAGATGGAGGTACACTTTAATGAAATTATTATTTTTTGATACAGAAACAACTAGTATAAAACCAGGTAGCATATGCCAATTAAGTTATATAACTGTCGATGCTAGCGTCAAGCCACAAGTGACTACAGGAAAAAACTTTTTTTTCACTGTTGAAGATATGGATCCATCAGCTGAAGAAATTCATGGTTTCTCTTTAGAGAAACTTTATGATCTATCAAATGGTCAATACTTTGAGGATTTAGTACCTGAATTTCTTGATGACTTTATTAATGCGGATTTCCTCATCGGACATAATGTAAATTTTGATGTCAGATTTCTAAAACACGAATTGCAATCTTTAGGAGAATATTTTGTTCCTAAAAATGTTTTCTGCACAATGGCTTATTACAGAGATATATGCAGAATTCCAAAAGCTAATGGTGAAATAAAAAATCCAAAGCTATCTGAAGTGATTGACTGGCTTAATATACCGAGCAGTCAAATTTCTGAGACATCAGAAAAATTATTTGAAGGAAGCGGAAACTACCATGATGCTAGATTCGATACAGCAGCAACTTATCTAACTGTTATAGAAGGTTTAAAAAAAGGTCATTTCCCTAAGGGATATTTTTCAAATCTTTTAAATGCAAGATCATAATATACAAATATATTTTATCATTAACACCTCAACAAGATAATCATATAATATATTATAATTTACAACATTAACTATTTATTATTCTTTAACACTTTTATATATGTTATAAATATTCCTTGATTAGTTGTAGTATTTCAGTCTTGTTTAAATTATAAATGAGGTGATAAAATGGAGAAATATGTTTGTGAAGTCTGTGGATATATTTATGATCCTGAATTAGGAGATCCTGATGGCGGAATACCACCTAATGTTGATTTTGATGATTTGCCTGATTATTGGGTATGCCCTATCTGTTCCTTTAACAAAGATAATTTTTCTATTCAAGAGTAATTACAATCTACGAAAGTAATATAATATACTAGGTTATAATTAATACACTTAGGTAAATCTAATTGTAGCGATAATGCTATTGTACTTAGACTTTATTTTTAAAAAAAGACTATAGAACTAGTACTTGTTCTTATAGTCTTTTATCTTTTTTTCTTACTCTATTTTATATACTTTTATGGAATGTCCTACTCATAACTTCTAATTGCTGCTCTTTGGATAATCTGCTAAAGTTAACAGCATACCCCGAAATTCTAATTGTAAGTGTTGGATATTGATCTGGATTTTTCATAGCATCTATTAACGTTTGTCTGTTAAGAACATTAACATTTAAGTGATGAGCTCCTTGAGTGAAGTATCCATCCAGTATTGCCACCAAGTTATTTATCTTCTGTTGTTCATCTTTTCCAAGTGCATCTGGAACAATTGAGAATGTATTAGATACACCATCTTGGCAGATTTCGTTATATGGAATTTTAGCTACAGAGTTAAGTGATGCTAATGCTCCATTCATATCTCTTCCATGCATTGGGTTAGCTCCTGGTGCTAAAGGTTCACCTTTCTTTCTTCCATCTGGAGTTGTTCCTGTTTTCTTACCATACATTACGTTTGATGTAATTGTAAGTGCTGATAATGTATGTTTAGCATTTCTGTATAATGGATGTTTCTTAAGTTCATTAGAGAATTTAGTAACTAGTTCTACTCCTAATTCATCTGCTCTATCATCATCATTTCCGTATTTAGGAAATTCACCTTCAACTTCGAAATCTACAGCTATACCATTTTCATTTCTGACTGGTCTAACTTTAGCATATTTGATAGCTGATAATGAATCTATGGCAATTGAAAGTCCCGCAACACCAAACGCCATTAATCTTTCTACTGCTGTATCATGAAGAGCCATTTGCCCCGCTTCGTAAGCATATTTATCATGCATAAAATGAATTATATTCATTGTATCTACATAAATTTTCGCAACATATTCTAGTACTTTATTATAATTATCCTTAACTCTCTTGAAATCTAAAACTTCATCAGTTATAGGCTCAATCTCAGGAATTACTTTAATACCTTTTAATTCATCTATTCCACCATTTATAGCATATAAAAGTGACTTAGCAATGTTACATCTAGCTCCAAAGAATTGCATCTGCTTACCAACTTTCATAGCTGATACGCAGCAAGCTATAGCATAATCATCGCCATATACCGGCCTCATAACTTCATCATTTTCATATTGAATAGAGTCTGTTTTTATTGATATTTCTGCACAATATTTCTTAAAGGCTTCCGGAAGTTTATCTGACCATAAAACTGTTAAATTAGGTTCTGCAGATGTTCCAAGATTAATTAAAGTATGTAAATATCTAAATGAATTTTTAGTTACAAGCGGCTTACCATTAATGCCTATCCCACCAATTGATTCAGTTACCCAAGTTGGATCTCCACCGAACAATTCGTTATATTCTGGAGTTCTTAAGTGTCTAACTAATCTTAATTTTATGATAAGTTGATCAACTAATTCTTGAGCTTCTTTTTCAGTTATTAGTCCTGCATCTAAATCCCTTTCAATATAAATATCTAAGAAAGTAGAAGTCCTACCAAATGATGTTGCAGCCCCATTATTCTCTTTTATTCCAGCTAGGTATCCAAAATATAAAGCTTGTACAGCTTCCTTTGCATTTGATGCTGGCTTAGAAATATCAACTCCATATTTAGCTGCCATTGATTTTATTTGACTTAAAGCTCTTATTTGCATAGAAACTTCTTCTCTTTTTCTTATTAACTCATCAAGCATATCACCTTGAAGATTATCTAAATCTTTCTTTTTTTCTTCTATTAAGTAATCTATACCATAAAGAGCAACTCGTCTATAGTCTCCGATGATTCTCCCTCTACCATATGCATCTGGAAGACCAGTTAAAAGACCTGCACTTCTTGCTGCTCTTATTTCAGCAGTATATCCATCGAAAACTCCTTCATTATGAGTTTTTCTATATTGTGGAAAATACTTTTCTATATCAGAATCAAGTGTATATCCATATTCTTTTAATGAACTTTGAACCATCCTCATCCCGCCAAATGGATTTACAATCCTCTTGAGAGGCGCATCTGTCTGCAATCCAACAATCACTTCATTTTCTTTATCTATAAATCCTGGCTCATAATTATCAATTCCTGATACTCTGTCAGTTGCAACATCTATAATTCCCTTTTTAACTTCCTCAACAATTAGCTCATATGCTTTTGCCCATACTTTACTTGTTTTCTCAGTTTTATCTTCCAGAAAACTTGAGTCACCTTCATATAACTTATAATTTTTTTGTATAAAGTTTCTTACGTCAATCTCCTCTTGCCAAGTTCCACCATTGAAGCATTCCCATTGTTTAAACATAATTTTTTCCTCCTTATAAGAACAAATTTAATTATATAATTTTTTCCATATAAAAAAGCCGACAATCTGGGCTTTTTTGCCCAGACGGTCGGCTTTCTTATAGTCATACTTCATGTGGTAACTCCACTTCCGTCAGTCATATGACCAATTCTTAATATTAGAATAATACTAAACTATTTAGTTTGTCAACATGAATTATATTACAATTGTAATATATGATACTTCTTTTATTAATTAAAGTATAATTCAGTAATCAATCAGGATTATTTTTCTAATTCTATATAACCAAGTTAAACATTTGACTTTATTAGATAAACAACCTATTAAATAGATTTATAAATTGAAATATTTTCTATACCAGAAAGGGAAGGTACTCTTTTACGCAGTGTTGCATTGAAAAAATAGCTATAGGTATTTTTTCTAGCAGCCGAGTAACAGAGTACCTTCTCTTTCGGTTGGTTATCGAATAAATCCAAGTTTCGCGCTGGGTATCTATATTAATACCCGAATATCTCTTTTTGATATTTTTTTATTAATTCTTTATCTGCCGCTTCTACATTTTCAAGTGGATATTTAATTCCTAACACTTCATACTTATTTGCACCTAATAAATGATATGGAAGCAATTCTACTTTTTCAACATTAGGTATCTTATCTATATATTTCTTAAGTTCCTTTAAATGCTCTATATCGTCTGTTAATCCTGGTACCACAACATGTCTTATCCACATCTTTGTATTATTCCTCTTCATTGATTCTAAGAATTTCAAAGATTCATCTATATTCATTAAAGTTACATTTTTATATCCTTCCGGAGTAAAATGTTTTATATCAAATAAAACCAAATCAGTGTATTTTAATATTTCATCATAATCGCCAAATCCATACCCCGCTGTATCAATACAAGTATTAATTCCTTTGCTTTTACAAAGTTTAAGGGCTTCTAAAAGAAATTCTGGCTGCCTTAAAGGCTCTCCTCCTGAAAATGTAACTCCTCCGCCACTACTTGCGAAGTAAGTTTTAAATCTTTCAATCTTCTTAACTAACTCCTCTGGAGTATATTCTTCTCCACCACTAGCTGCCCAAGTATCAGGATTGTGACAATACTTGCATCTTAATGCACATCCTTGTAAAAATACTACTGTTCTGATTCCAGGCCCATCAACAAGCCCCATGCTCTCTATTGAATGAACATTACCTTTCACCATTTATTACACCTCCTATGTTTTATTATACTTCAAATTTGCATTTAGATTTATTATTTCCTTAGTTAAGTTTATTAATGATGGATTATTCCATTTAAACTTTTCAAAGTAAATATTTGGAGCAAGTTTAAGTAGAAGCAACTTGGTATTTATATATCCTAAACAATTCTATTCTCTTTCATCTTAAAGCAAAAGAAGGGAAAGTCAACCTCCCCCTTCTTCCAATCAATTATTTACTTTACAATAAGTCTCAAGTAATTTATATCACTATAATCTCAATTAGATGCTTTGGTGGAAAGTTCTACTTATAACTTCTAATTGTTGTTCTTTTGACAATCTACTGAAGTTAACCGCATATCCTGAAACTCTAATTGTTAATGTTGGATATTGATCTGGATTTTCCATAGCATCAATTAATGTTTGTCTATTAAGAACATTAACATTTAAGTGATGAGCTCCTTGAGTGAAATATCCATCTAAGATAGCTACTAAGTTGCTAATTTTTTGGTGTTCATCTTTTCCAAGTGCATCTGGTACAATTGAGAATGTATTAGAAACACCATCTTGACAAATTTCGTTATATGGAATTTTAGCTACTGAGTTAAGTGATGCTAATGCTCCATTTGCATCTCTTCCATGCATTGGATTTGCTCCTGGTGCTAAAGGTTCTCCCTTCTTTCTACCATCTGGAGTTGTACCTGTCTTCTTACCATACATTACATTTGATGTAATTGTAAGTGCTGACAATGTATGTTTAGCATCTCTATATAATGGATGTTTCTTAAGTTCAGTTGAGAATTTAGTAACTAATTCTACACCTAAATCATCCGCTCTATCGTCATCGTTTCCGTATTTAGGGAATTCTCCTTCAACTTCGAAATCTACAGTTATACCATCTTCATTTCTGATTGGTTTAACTTTAGCATATTTGATAGCTGATAAAGAATCTATAGCAACTGAAAGCCCCGCAACACCAAATGCCATTAATCTTTCTACTGCTGTATCATGAAGAGCCATTTGACCTGCTTCATAAGCATATTTATCATGCATAAAGTGAATTATATTCATTGTATCTACATAGACTTTAGCAATGTATTCTAACACTTTATTGTAGTTAGCTTTAACTTTATCAAAGTCAAGAATTTCATCTGTAAGTTTTTCGATTCCAGGAACTACTTTAATTCCTTTTAATTCATCTACTCCACCATTTACAGCATATAATAATGCCTTAGCAATATTAGCTCTAGCTCCGAAAAATTGCATTTGCTTACCAACTTTCATAGCTGATACACAACAAGCTATAGCGTAATCATCACCATAAACTGGTCTCATAACTTCATCACTTTCATATTGAATAGAATCTGTCTTTATTGAAATTTCTGCACAATATTTCTTGAAGCCTTCTGGTAATTTATCTGACCATAAAACTGTAAGGTTTGGTTCTGCAGATGTTCCTAAGTTTATTAAAGTATGAAGATATCTAAATGAGTTCTTAGTTACAAGCGGCTTACCGTTGATACCCATACCACCAATTGATTCAGTTACCCAAGTTGGATCTCCACCGAATAATTCATTATATTCAGGAGTTCTTAAGTGTCTAACTAATCTTAATTTTATGATAAGTTGATCAACTAATTCTTGAGCTTCTTTTTCAGTTATTAATCCTGCTTCTAAATCTCTTTCAATATATGCATCTAAGAAAGTAGAAGTTCTTCCAAATGAAGTTGCAGCTCCATTGTTTTCTTTAATACCTGCTAAGTATCCCATGTATAAAGCTTGAACTGCTTCTTTAGCATTTGAAGCTGGTTTTGAAATATCTATACCATATTTAGCAGCCATTGATTTTATAGCAGCTAATGCTCTAATTTGTTCATTAACTTCTTCTCTTTTTCTAATTAATTCATCAAGCATATCGCCTTGAAGATTGTTAAGATCTTTCTTCTTTTCTTCAATTAAATAATCTATACCATAAAGAGCAACTCTTCTGTAGTCACCTATTATTCTTCCTCTACCGTAAGCATCTGGAAGACCAGTTAAAAGTCCAGCACTTCTTGCAGCTCTTATTTCAGCAGTATATCCATCGAAAACTCCTTCATTATGCGTTTTTCTATATTGTGGAAAATATTTTTCTATATTTTCATCTAATTCATATCCATATTCTTTTAATGAACTTTGAACCATTCTTAATCCACCAAATGGATTTACGATTCTCTTAAGAGGTGCATCTGTTTGAAGCCCAACTATAACTTCGTTATCTTTATCTATATATCCTGGCTCGTAATTATCAATTCCCGATACTCTATCTGTTGCAACATCAATAATTCCTTTTTTAACTTCTTCAACAATTAGCTCATATGCTTTTGCCCATACCTTGCTTGTCTTCTCAGTTCTATCTTCAAGGAAACTTGAATCCCCTTCATATAACTTATAATTCTTTTGTATAAAGTTTCTTACATCTATCCCTTCTTGCCAAGTTCCACCTTTGAAACCTTCCCATTGTTTAAACATTCGTTTTCCTCCTTTATACTTTGCATTAAAACTTTGTTAAATTTTAATCAATTAATCTATATATTTATTTTATATACAAATTTAACTTTTGTCAATGATATCTTTTATCAATTAGTATTAATTTTCATTATTTTCTTTTTTATGTAGTTCTAACTAAAAATCTCACTTCGAACCACTATACAATATATAGTATATACATTGTATAGAATATTACAATATGTTGTTATTAATTTATTTTTTAATCTGTAAAATAATTCTCAAAATGCTGGATACTATAGCCACTTTTTTTATCATATTCCATATTTCTAGATCATATTGGTAGTACTGGTAAATATATTATAGAATTGTAAGGATTAATTCATACATTTCATCTTCTTTAAAAGTTTGTCTATTTTATAACATTCTTTTAAATTTTCTAATGTTTACGTTTTACTTTTAATGATGTTATTTCATATTTATTGTCAACATTTTTTAAAAAATATAACATAAATTTAACATTACCAGAAAATAATTGACACATAAAAATGGTATAATTTTTTACATATATTATTTATACATAATTTGAAGGAGAGAAAAAACATATGCAACGAAAACGAAATAGAAAGATCTTTATATTTTCTTTTTTAGGACTATTTTTATTTATAAGTATTACCTGTGAAATTCTTTCTTATTTTAATTTTTTTCGAAAAAATGTGACAATCATTAATAAAACCTTGTACTCAAACTTACTTCCTGAAGCAAACTTTAAAAGTATTTATACATCAAAACTAAATTTTACAGACAGAGCGGTAACAAAGATCTCAGATGTTAAGTTTGATATACTAAATGAAACTAACCTCTCCAATATACCTATACTGCTTAAAGCGCAAAGATATTATATTCCTCTTAGCTTCATTTGCACTAAACTTAATTACACTTTAGATAATTCGAATAATTCTATATCAATACATAATAAAGAAAATAATATTACATTAACCGAGACTTCTTACGAAAAAAATTCTAAGACTGGTTCTCTTCGAGGCAATTTGATAAATAATAATGGTAGCTATTATATTTCAATTTCTGATATAGAAGAAATATTTGATTTATTTGCTGTATTTGACTTTCAAAATAAAAAGATAAGTTTACTTCCAAATGATGTTAAACCTCCAGAAGAAGCTTCAATTTTATATTCAGATAATATTGCGTTAATTAGATTGGAGGATTTTGGTTGCGGATATTCAAATATTGTAGACAAAAATCAAACTAAGATAAAACTTTTAACAAACTTCCTTTACTCGAATGGTATGAAATTTCATGTTTCGTGGATGCCAAGATTTGTGGTTCCTTCAGCTAATTTCGATAACGATTTACTGGTGACTAACAATATAACAAATGTAGGATTTGTAGATGTGCTAGATTATATGATTAATAAAGGAGGCGCAATTGGGTTGCATGGCTATACCCATCAATCAGGAAATGATGCAAGTGGAACTGGTGAAGAAATGTCTAAAGACGTAAATAGTACAGAATCTGAAACTCGAGCTGTGATTGAGAAAGGTATAGATACTGCAAGTGCTTTGAATATTCCTATTTCATATTATGAAAGTCCTCATTATAGAGATACAGATCAACAAAAGAAAATAATCAGCGAATATTTTCAATTTATTTATGAACCTTACGATTATTCAAAAAAGAATATTTATAAACCAGATAATTATCACTTATACGTTCCAACTCCATTAGGTCGTATATCAGATCCTTCAACAGATACACAGCGTATAATAGACAAGCTTAATGAAGATGATCCGGATATACTTAATAGCTTTTACTATCATCCATCTATAGAAATAGATTATATAAACTTTAGCATAAATGGTACTAAAATAAATGTAAACTATGATGAAAACTCACCATTACAAAAGATAGTCAAAGCTCTAAAAGATAATGAATATACTACTGTTCACATTAACGAACTTATAAACCAATAACATATAGATAAGTAGCCATAATTTAGACTTATGCGATAACTCGCCGAAAGAGAAGATGCTCTGTTACTCGGTTTCTAGAGAATTTGGCTGTGTAAAGGTGAAACTCGACTCACATTAGTTCGCTGAGTAAGTTCGAGTAACCAAATACAAGATTTGGATTCTCACTTAGCAGTAGAAGTTGTACCCAGTTATGCATGCTCCTTTGGCAAACAAAGGACAAGCACAACTGGAACAACTTCTACCGAAGAAATCCTACAGCCAAATTCTCAATGAAACACTGCGTAAAGGATCACCTTCTCTTTCTGTTATTGTATAAATTTCAAAACATAGATCAAACTTATAATTTGATTATCTGCATAAATACTCAATTCAAATATTAGGGTTAGTTGGATACCGCATAAATCTAAATTGCAGACTCTTATTACTGTTATCAAAGTTTAACCAGGTGTTACACATAAGTCTATTTCTTAATTTAGGAATCTATATTTCAAAAATTCCTTTTACTTTCTCTAATATATCGAAGTTTGTGAAATCAAAATGAAGTGGCGTTAAGGTAACATATCCTTTTGACAAATAGTATAAGTCCGTTTCACCTTTATCTATATCATTTCTTCTTCCTTTTGTTGTATATAAATCTCCGTCTTCATCACTTTCTAGAAGAATATATTCAGTTCTATATGTGGATTTTCCAATCTTGCAGACTTTAATTCCCCTTATATCTCTTTCATCTAAATTCGGGATATTAAGATTTAGTACCACATCACTCTTCATGTGTTTTTCCTTTGCTATATTCAAAACCTTTATAGCCCATTTTACAGCCTTTGAATAGTCTTCATTATCTTTTTCATAATTAACATCCATTGAAACCGCAATTGATGGAATTCCGTATATAGCCCCTTCTATCGCTGCTGAAACCGTACCAGAGTATAAAATATCCGTCCCAACATTTGGTCCTTTATTTATGCCTGATATTACAAGATCTATATCTTCCTCTAAAAAGGATAACCCAACTTGTGTGCAATCAGCCGGAGTTCCTACTACACTATACGCCTTGCACTCTAACCCTTCAATGAGTTCTTCCTTGATTCTAATAGGATTGTGTATGGATATGGAATGGCTTGAGGCACTCTTTTGCTCTCTTGGCGCTACAACTATCACCTTATGCTCATTAGAAATTTCTTTAGCTAAAGCAATTATTCCTGGAGCATTTATTCCATCGTCATTAGTAATTAAAATATTCATAAGCCCTCCTTGTAACCTGTATTGTGAATAACTCGAAATATAAAAACACTTGCTGTCTTATGAAATTTTAATTTTACCGCTAAGCAACCGAAATGAAATATATGTGTTTGCTGCGGTTCTTGGAAGACTTTGCTGGGTGATTCTAAGAACATAAGTTGCACCCAAAGTGCTTGCTTCAAGGACTTCGTCTTGAACAAGCACTTTTGGAACAACTTATATTCTAAGGATCACAGCCAGCAAAGTCTTCTGATGAACACTCCGCAAAAACATATATTTCATTTTTTTGTTTAGCTTAAATTTAAGGTAAAGCATATTTAGGCAAGTATTTTTATATTTCTGTTGTTACAATACCTTTAATGAACTATATTGCAACTTTTGATAAAATATATATTCTCTTTTTCTATATTAGGTATTTCTGAAAGATTTAAAGTGCTAGCAAAACAAAGAAAGAGAATACATATATGTGGAGCAGGCATTGAAAAATGAGCTGCTGCATATCTAAACGGGAAGTTGTTCCACGTTTGCTTGTCATGCGCTTGTCGCAGGAACATGCAGACGTGGGTACAACTTTCCGTTTAGATATGTTCAGCGAAATTTTTCACAGTCCTGAGAAACATATATGTATTCTTTTTCGGTTGTTTATTGCTTCACCTTAAGTTCTTCGTGATAACTTTATTTTGCGCCATATTGTTTGTAATATTCATCAATTCTTACTTTAACTTCGTCTGTTATAAGTATAGTCCCGTTGGTTTCTTTGTTGTATAGGTATTCTATAACTTCTGCCATTGTTACTATAGCGCAAGTTTTAAATCCAAATTTTTCTCTGATTTCAACTAATGCTGATTGTTCCCCTTGGCCTCTTTCCATTCTATCTACTGATATTATAAGACCTTTGACATTAACATCTGCTTGGCTTTTTAATATCGGCATAGTTTCATAAATTGAAGTTCCTGCTGTTGTAACATCTTCAACTATTAAGACCTTATCTCCATCATTTAATTTACTTCCTAGAAGAATTCCTGTATCTCCGTGGTCTTTTACTTCTTTTCTATTTGAACAATATCTTACATCAATATCAAATGAGCTAGATAACGCGATAGATGTTGTAACACTCAGAGGAATTCCTTTGTATGCTGGTCCGAATAATACATCATAATCGTCTCCAAAATTCTCTTTTATTGCTTCTGCATAAAATTCTCCAAGTCTTTTTAACTGGCTTCCTGTTTGATAGTTACCTGTATTTACAAAGAACGGAGTCTTTCTTCCACTCTTAGTAACAAAATCTCCAAATGTTAGCACTCCGCACTCTATCATAAAATCTATAAACTCTTTTTTATATGCTTTCATTAATAATTCCTCCAATATATGTTGATATACTTAAACTTTGCATCATTATGTTTCTATATTATTCCTACAATCTCGTTAATATCCCTAATACCTTGTTCTTTTAAGAAACTTTCCATTTCCTCAATTATCTCTTTTCCAGCCATTGGATTTACAAAATTAATAGTTCCTATTTGCACCGCGCTAGCTCCTGCCATCATAAATTCTATAGCATCTTTACCATTTGATATTCCACCAAGTCCTATTACCGGAATATCTACAGCCTTAGCTACTTCATATACCATTCTAAGAGCAATTGGTTTTACTGCTGGACCTGAAAGACCTGCAGTTATATTATTAAATACTGGCTTTCTTTTATATACATCTATAGCCATTCCCTTTAATGTATTTATTAATGAAATAGAATCTGCACCTGCTTCTTGGCACTTTAAGGCCATATCTACTATATCTTCTGCATTAGGTGATAACTTAACCATTAGCGGCTTATTAGTCATGGCTTTAATTTCTTTAACAACATCATATGCAACTTTTGATTTAATTCCAAAAGCCATTCCCCCATGCTTTACGTTTGGACAAGAAATATTAAGCTCAATCATATCAACATCACTGTTATTAATTTTGCTTACAGCAGCTTCATAATCCTCTAAACAGCCACCACCAATATTAGCTATTACATTAGTTCCATACTTTTTCATTTTAGGAAGCTCGTTTTCTATAAATGCATCTATTCCCGGATTTTGTAATCCAACTGAATTCATCATTCCTGATGGAGTCTCATATACCCTTATTCCTTCGTTTCCTTGCTTAGGGTTTATTGTAAGCCCCTTAGAAGATATTCCGCCAAGAATTCCAACATCGTAAAAATTATTAAATTCCTCACCAAAACCAAAGGTTCCCGATGCTGCTATTACAGGATTTTTAAATTCTACATTATTAATAGTTACTTTCATCATATTTTTCTTCTCCTTTGGTTATTATAGTTCTACATGGTATCCATCAAATATCGGACCATCTTTACAAGTTCTCTTATGTCCATCTTTTGTTTTACAAGTACAGACTAAACATGCACCTACACCACATGCCATATGCTTCTCCATAGATACATAAACAGCCACATTCTTTTCCTTACACATATCTATAACCTTTTTCATCATGATTTCTGGTCCGCAGCATAAAACTATATCATAATCTTCAGGTTTTAAAATATCTGTAACAAATCCTTCATGACCATATTTTCCTGTATTTGTAGATATATAAACTTCATTTACATATTCTTTTAACTCATCTATTAAGTAAACATCATCTCTAAAACCTGCATATATGTCTATTTTTTGATCTGGATTTCTGTTTCTTAGTTTTTTTGCAAGTTCCAACATTGGTGCTGTTCCTATTCCCCCTGAAACTAGCGCAACCTTGTTATACTCTTTTTCTAAATCAAATCCATTTCCAAGAGGCCCTGTTAAGCTTATTTGATCGTCTTCTTTAAGCTTTGTAAATTCTTTAGTCCCATTTCCTACAACAGCATATAAAAACGTTAGTTCATTTTCAGATTTTTCGCATATACTTATTGGTCTTGGCAAGAATGTAGTACCATTTAGTTTTAACATATAAAACTGACCTGCCTTTATTTCTGCATCATCTTCAACTACTAATTTATATATATCTTTTGAGATTTCTTTATTTGAAACCACTTTTGCATTTCTGTAAGTTATAGCCATAACTATGCCTCCTTAAGTTATCTTTAATATAATATTTATACGTTCTTCACTGCTTCCCTTATTGCATCTCTCATCTTTATTGCTTCTTCTCTAGCACATAGTGCAAACTCTTTTTCTCTATTTTCTTTCTTATAAGCAAGTAATATTCCTCTTGAAGAATTTACAACTCCACCATTTCCATTGTTTAAGTATAGTGCGACATCCTCAGCTTTCCCACCTTGCGCACCATATCCTGGTATTAAGAAAAACATATTGCTATATTTTGATCTTATTTTCTTTCCTTCTTCAACATGGGTGCATCCAATAACACCTCCAATTGCAGTATATCCACAATTTCCAGTATAGTTTTTCCCCATTTCAGTTATCTTATCTGCTACAACTTCATAAACTTTTTTACTTTCAGTAGTATCTAAGTATTCAATATCTTCTGCACCTGGATTTGATGTTCTAACTAGGCTAAACACACCTTTACTACCTTTTTCTAAATAAGGCAAGTATGGTTCAATGCTATCCATTCCCATATATGGACTTAACGTTATAAAATCTGCTTCAAAGTCCCCTTCAAAATGAGCCTTTGCATACATAGTTGCTGTTGCTGCTATATCTCCTCTTTTAATATCAGCTATTATAATTTCATCTTTTTCTCTCAAATAGTCTAAAGTCTTTTTGTATGCAATTAATCCTTCAAGTCCCAAAGCTTCATAGTAAGCAATTTGCACCTTAAAACATGCAGATACATCCCTCGCCGCATCTATTATTTGTTTATTGAACTCAAAGATAGCTTCACTGTCAGTTCTACCTTCTTTTATATGATCTGGAACATAGCTTAATGCAGTATCTAGTCCTACACAAACTACTCCTCTTTCTTCAACTCTTTTGTATAACTTATCAATTATGTAACTTGTCATTTCAAATCTCCCTTCAACCCTATTCAGTCCACAGTCAGAATTCAGAATGAATTCCTTTAGGCACTCATATCTTATAATTTTCTTAATTACGTTCTCCATTTTCTTCTTATGATACTATTTGAGCCGCGCTTATTTTATATTGTACGCTTTCTAATTTATGATCGTAGTTGTTCTTAAAAGTCCTTTATTGCACTGCACGCTTTTTTTAATGTGAAATGTTCTTAATTGCGCTTCTCGCTTTTTTAATGTGTATACTTAACTGCTCCACCTTTTATTGTCATAAGAACTTCACCATAGAATTCCATTCCAGTAAATGGTGTATTTCTTCCTTTTGATGCAAACTCTTCTGGATTCACTATTTGTCTTTTATTAATATCTACTAGAACTAAATCGCCTTCTACTCCAACGCTGATTTTCCCTTTATTCATTCCTAAAAGCTTTGCTGGATTATAGGACATTAGCTCACTTAATTTATTTAAAGATATATTATTCTCTTTAACCAATTTTGTATAGCAGATTGAAAATGCAGTTTCGATTCCAACCATTCCAGGAGAACCTTTCATCTTTTCTTCTGCTGTATGTGGAGCATGATCCGTTCCTATTGTATCAACCATACCTAGTTTTATAGCATTTATTATTGCATCTACATCCTCTTTTTCTCTTATTGGAGGATTTACTCTATAATCATTTATATCTCTTGTTAGTGCAATATGATGAGGTGTAACTTCTAATGTTATATTTGCACCGCTCATTTTTCCGTCAATTATAGATTTTATTGCTTCTTTTGTACTAACATGACACATATGCAGCCTAGCTTTACTTAATTTCGCCAATTCTACATCTCTTATTGTCATCATATTCTCAGCTATTCTCATATCTACTTTTGAGAATTCAGGACTCTCAGCATGAGACATTATAACCCAGTTATTTTTCTTAGCGAATTCCATTGCTTCAAGCATTGTATTAGAGTTAGATACCCCTACTCCATCATCTGAGATTGCCTTAATTTCCTTATCATTTGAAAGTTCCTCTAGATGGCTTAATGTAACTCCATCAAAATTCTTTGTAACTGATAGACATTGATGAATATCTACTAAGTTGACTTCTTTAGATTTATTTCTTACATATTCCAGAGTCTCTTTTGATGAACATATGGGATTTGTATTTGCCATAAGACAAACCCCTGTATAACCACCTTTTAGTGCTGCCCTAGAACCTGTTTCAATATCTTCTTTCCATGTTAGACCTGGATCTCTAAAATGTGCATGAGTATCTATAAATGCCGGCATTAAAATTTTGCCCTGGCATTCAAGAGTTTCAACATCTTCTTTGAAGATCTTTTGGCCTATTTCTTCAATTAATCCGTCCTTAATATAAATGTCTCCTGTAAAATCTTGAGTTACATCTACTATTCTTGCATTTTTAATTAACAGTTCCATATAACACCTCTTAATTTTTTCTACATTTCTGAAAGCTTTGTTATCTCATCGCAATACTCACATCTATATCTTCCATTTTCTTTATCTACTAGAATAAAAGAATGAGGTACGTATTCTTCCTGACTCGTTATACAACTTGGATTTTTGCACTTTATTATATTTTCCACTTTATCAGGCAGCGTTGGTGAAACTTTATTTATTATCATTTCTTCTTTTACTTCGCAAATTGTCATTGTAGGTGATAGTAGTCCTAAGACAGTATAATCAAGTTCAAAGCAATTTTCTATCTTAATTATATCTTTCTTTCCAAGCTTCTTACTATCTGCATTAATTATTAGAGCAACACTACAATCATTAGTGCCTAGTTCTAAATAATTAAATATCTTAACTCCAACTCCAGCTTGTATATGATCAATTACTATTCCATTTTTAATACTCGTAATTTCAAGCATTTTACATCACCCCCAAAAGCTTAATCATTAATGCCATTCTTACATACATTCCATATTCAGCTTGCTTAAAGTATGAAGCTCTACTATCTTCATCTACTTCACTTGCGATTTCATTTACTCTTGGCAGTGGATGCATCACTATCATATCATCCTTAGCAAATTTCATTTTTGCATTATCTAATATGTAGCTATCCCTTAATCTCAAATATTCTTCTTCATTAAAGAATCTTTCTTTTTGAACTCTTGTCATGTATAGAATATCTAACTTATCAATTACATCTTCTAATTTTTCAACTTCTATATATTCAATATTATTCTTCTCTAATATTTCTTCTCTTATATATTGTGGTATTGTTAATTCCTTTGGTGAGATTAACACAAATTTATTATTATTGTATCTAGACATTGCTTTTATAAGCGAATGTACTGTCCTTCCAAATTTTAAGTCTCCACAAATTCCAACTACATGATTGTTTAAACCATCTTTTAAACTCGTAATGGTAAGCAAATCTGCTAGAGTCTGAGTTGGGTGTTGATGTCCACCATCACCTGCATTTATTATCGGAACATTCGAATATATACTAGCAACTTTTGCCGCACCTTCTTTTGGATGTCTCATAGTTATAATATCCGAATAAATTGATACCATTTTGATTGTATCAGCTAAAGTTTCTCCTTTTGAAATTGATGTTGAATTTGGCTCTGAAAAACCAAGAATTTTACCACCAAGTCTCATCATTGCAGCTTCAAAGCTCAATCTTGTTCTTGTACTCGGTTCATAAAATAATGTAGCTAAAATTTTCCCGTCACAAATATGAGAAAATTCTTTTGGATGTGCTATTATTTGATGTGCTAAATTGAATATTTCATCTAATTCCTCAATCGTAAAGTCCATAGGTTCTATTAGATGTTTAATATTTTTTGTCATTTTTATCATCACTCCTTGTTAACCTCTCTGTGTTAATTTAAAGGGAGGAAATTATATAAAGGGATATTCAAAAAAACCTTCCTTTTATATAAAGGAAGGCATAATAATCCTAGACTATTGGCATTATATAACTTCCTTATTGATCTCTCTGAATCAAATTAAAGGTTATTCTTTGTGTAAGAATAACATTTCTTAGAGGCTCTGTCAATATAAATAATTTAGATAAACAACATGTAACTTAAACTTATGCTATAATCCACCGAAAGTAGACACATTGTTGTTTCGCAGGGCTATGAAAATTTCGCTGAAAGTGCTAAATCGTAGCTTGCACTACTAATGCTTACTCCCAATTTCATTGTGACAAGCATTAGTGGAACAACCTGCAATTAATCACTTTTAACAGCTCATTTTTAAATGCCTGCTGCACAAAAATGTGTCTACTTTCTGGTATGATATTTATTTCAAAGTATATGTCAAATTCTTTTTGGGATATCTATAATACTTAAATTAATATTTATAAGCAAACATTGAAAATAACTCCTAGCATTCTAGGAGTTATTAGGTTAGGCATTTAGACATATTAAAAAGTAACAAGTCAATATACTGGTTTAGTTTCTTTCATCTGTCTAAAAATTATTCATTATACTATCCCACATCATCTTACCGCATTTAGCAAGAGTTACAGTTCCATATACGCTATTTGGTATTCCCATTGAAAGAACAGTGAATGTGAATGATCCTTTTTGAGTATGGATTAGCGCTGTATCGTTTTCAACACTGGCTTTATCTCCTGTTTTACTTGATATTTCAAACTTTAAGTCATCAGGTATATATAGAGCCAATTTATTTTTCATTTGCTGTCTTTGCAATATATCTATAAGCATTGTGCTGTTTTTCTCGTTTAAATAACTTGAATTATATAAGTGTTTCCATATTCTTGCCAAGTCTAAAGCACTAGTTATATTTTCAATTCCATTACTTGCTGATCTTTCGTCTGATGTCTTTCTGTTTAATTTAGTATTCTTTAATCCTTGAGCAATTATATCTTCATTTATGGTATCAATACCAACTATTTCAATAAGTTTGTTAGCTGCCGTATTATCACTTTGTATTAACATTGCAACTAATAATTCAAATATAGTATATTCTCTATTGTCAAATTCATGGAGTATTCCTGTTCCATAAACCTTATCTTCTTCTTCAATCTTAACTCTATCTAAAAATGAACCCTTTTCATCTTGAATATATTTTATTACAGATACGGCTATTGGTAACTTCATACATCCTGCACTTGTCATCTGTACATTTTCATTATACCCATAACTAAATCCACTTTCTAAATCCTCAAAGAAAAATGAATATGTTCCTATTCTAGATTCTAAATATCTTTTAATTTCTTTCATAATACCCACCGCTTTCTAAAAATACTCTTAATGTCATTAGGTATCCTATGAGTACTAATTTATTGGTAAATTAGTACTCTTCTTAAGTTAATTAATCCGCAAATGATATTCCTATCTTCTTTGCTACACTTACCAATTCTCCATCCGGATCTACTTGTTTATTATTTCCTATGACATTTTCAAGACTATCATAAGTAATTTCATTACCTTTTAAGCATACCATGCTTCCAAACTTACCTTTATTTATAAGTTCTACTGCACCTACTCCATATCTTGTAGATAATATTCTATCATAAGTATTTGTCATTCCACCTCTTTGGATATGACCAAGAACTGTGCATCTAACTTCTCTATCTTTAACTAAATCTTCAAGATCATTAGCTAATTTATTTCCAATACCACCAAGTCTAATTGGATCTGGGCTATCTTCAACTATTTTAGCAACCATAACTTCACCATTTTTAGGTTTTGCGCCTTCAGCAACTACTATAATGGTAAATAATTTTCCGTGTTTTTTTCTATTCTCAATTTTCTCAACAATTTTATTAATATCATATGGGATTTCAGGTAATAAAATAACATCTGCTGATCCAGCAATTCCTGATTCTAAAGCTATAAACCCTGCATTTCTTCCCATAACTTCTAATATCATAATTCTATGATGTGATTCCGCTGTTGTATGCAGTCTATCTAGAGCTTCTGTTGCTATCGCAATTGAAGTATTAAACCCAAAAGTTATATCTGTTGATCCTAAGTCATTATCAATTGTCTTTGGAACACCTATAACCTTTACTCCTTTACGTGCAAAATCTCTAGCTGATGTTAATGTACCATCTCCACCAACAACAATTAAAACGTCTACACCTTCTTTTTTAAGATTCTCAACTGCTACATCTGAAACATCTTTTTTGACAATTTTCCCGTCTTCGTCTTCTACTGCATAGTCAAATAGATTATCTTTGTTTGAACTATAAAGTATTGTTCCTCCTCGCGATATAAGACCTGATACGGTTGATAAATCTAACGGAATAAAATCATTGTTATATAGACCTCTATATCCGAATTTATATCCAATAACTTCGTATCCATAGTTTAATATTGCTGTTTTTGTTACAGAACTTATTACCGCATTTAATCCTGGGCAGTCTCCTCCTCCGGTTAATAACGCTATTTTTTTAACATCTTTGGACATCTTAAAATCCCCCTATACCATAATCTTCTTTTGAAATTATTGATAAAAGTAAATTATCATTATTTTCTGACTATTTACTTAATAATATCATAAACTTTAATTTCTGAAAAGTATTAATTTACAATATATTCATTCTTTAAATAAGAATTCAAATTCTTGTTTTATTATCTATTATATTTTTTCTTTTTTTACTTATATTCATACTATGAAAATGAGTTTGTAAATATTAATTTTTTAAATATAATTATTATATTTAAAAGTTTATATAATTAGCTTACCCAAAAAAACATAATAGATAAGTAAGATGCAAATATTTTAATTTGTGCTGTAAATATATATGTAAGAACAAATGAAAAAAGAATTGAGTTATCATATAATAATCTCAATTCTTTTCATAAAAAATTTACATTTTTAAAAATCCAAAAAACATTAGTATACCAAATATTATACCAGCACCGATTCTGTAAACTGCAAACACTCTCATTGGTCTTTTCTTTAAATATGCTACGAACTTATCCATTACAATTATTGATACTACAAATGCCACAATAAATCCTACTATTAAAGAAATCCATAATGTTGTATTCATAATAGAATAATCAAATTCCAAGAGATCTTTTGCTGATGATCCTACCATTGCAGGAATCGCCAAGAAAAATGAAAATTCTGCAGCTATTGGTGTTGATAATCCTGCGATCCAACCTCCCATGATAGTTGATGCACTTCGTGACATCCCTGGCCATACTGCAAGTACCTGAAAAACACCTACCTTTAAAGCTTGGATTGGAGTTATGCTGTCTAAACTCTTTGTTGCATGTTTTTTATTTCTTCTAAACATATTTTCAATTACTATTAATAAAATACCACCAACTATGAATCCTACTACTACAGCCTCTGGTGCAAATAAACTTTTTATTTTTTTATAAAACAACAACCCAACTATTAACATCGGAATACATCCTACTATAACATTTATTCCAAAATTGAAACCGGTCCTTCCTTCTTTGCCTTTTGAAAATATATAAGTAACAAATTCAATCACACTGTCTTTTATCTTTTTCCAATATAAAACTACAACCGCAAGTATTGCTCCAAGTTGAATTACAACTTCGAACATATCTACAAACGGACCTTTGAAATCCATAATACTTGATGCTAATATCATGTGTCCTGTAGATGAAACTGGAATAAATTCTGTTAATCCTTCAACTATTGCTATAATAATAGCTTTAATTATAAATATAATCTCTACTAATCCCACTTCAATATCACTCTCTTTCTATTATTTATTGCTTAAAGTATAAGCAAATTTATATAACCCCCATTAATATATTGTAACCCCTATTTACTTTTTCTCATACGGAAATATCCTTCAACTTTCTTACATTTTCGAAAGATACTTCTACAGAATTTTATTTTACCTCTTTATAATAAATTTCAGATGAAATTATGCTGTCAGAACAGCCTGTCTGCTAATGCTACCTATTACCCAAATTAAGGAGCAACTTTATAGTTCCTCCTTTAATTTTTTACTTTTATTTTTCTATTATATCTAAGATATTTTTTTCTTCAGCTTTTAAGTTTGGTACATAACTCTTTAGTAGTGTAAAGTCACCTACTAATTCATACTCTCCAAGAGTTGCAGGAATAAAAATACTGTCTCCCATAAGTATTTTTTCTTCTCCATCGCTATATTTTATAGAACCATTACCATCAACACATGTAAATAGGTAAAATCTTTCTTCATCACTTTTTTCTTTTACAGACGTATTTATTTCATATTTTTGTATTGTAAAATACTCATCTAAACAAAGATATATCTTATTATATCCGTCTTTTGGTATTGTAATTCCCTTTGAATTTTCTCCCTTAAGCGAAAAATCAATTACTTCTAATGCTTTCTCTACATGAATTTCTCTTCCTCTATTATAGTCATAAACTCTATATGTAGTATCACTATTTTGTTGAATTTCAGCTATTAAAACACCTTCACATATAGCATGAACTAATCCACTTTGAACAAAGAAAAAATCGCCTTTTTTAACAGGAATTTTATTTAAATATTTGTCTAAATCTCCCTCTTCAATTGCCTTTTTAAATTTCTCTTTATCACAATCTTTTGTTCCAACTATTAATGAAGCATTTTCTTCTGCATCAACTACATACCATGCTTCTGTTTTTCCTGAATCTTTTTCAACTCTATTTGCGTATTCATCATCTGGGTGAACTTGAACTGACAATTTATCTTCTGCAGTTATAAGCTTAATTAAAAGAGGAAATTCTTTAATATCAATTTCTGTTCCCAAAAGTTTTTCTCCATAAAGTTCTATTATTTCATTAAAAGACTTTCCTTTTAATTCTCCATTTTCAACTTTACCAGTACCATTTTTATGACAAGCAATATCCCAGCTTTCACCTATTACACCTTCTGGAACATTACTTCTAAATTTCTCAAGGTGCTTTCCGCCCCATATTCTTTCATAATACAAGTTTTCAAATTTAATTGGATACATCTAATTATTTCCCCCTATCACAGTATTATATTTTATGTAAATGCGATGTCTTATAAACCAAAATAATTTTAATTAATAAAATAATTTAAGATCTGGAACCTTTAATGTTGCTCCATTTCTTTTATTATATGCGTCCGATAGATTTCTTATCCTATTATAATTTTCGGTTATTGTCTGTTTATCTTCTTCACTGGTTTTTTCATTTATTCCATCATATGCTGCTTTCAAATTAACCATTCCCCTAGTTATGTCCCCATCAACTGCGATATAGTAGCAGCCTGCATTATTTAAAGTTAAAATATCATTTTTATCAATCGCATAAGCGCTTCTTATTTCTTTAAGAGATTGCTCATTGCTTTCTTTATTTAAATATACAGTTCCAAGAGCTCTATGATACTTAGCCGATTTATCATCTATTGAAATACTCTTTTTTAGCAATTGTATTGCATCATCTAGTCTTTGGTTATTAATTTGTATTAATGCCATATTATAATATATTTCTGCATCATTTGGATTAATCTTTGAAGCCAGATCATAATAACGCATTGCCTTTGCAGTATCCTTTGTTGCATTTCCATAATACTCTGCTGTTTTAATTATAATATTATAGTTTAATGGTTCCTTATATAAAGCGGTTCTGAAATAAGGCTCTATTTCATCAATTTTATCTTGTTTTTCCATTATTTCAGGTATTAAAAATCCATAATTATCTGGATAATCTCTGTTTGCTACTATACTTTTTTCAGAATCCTCAAACGCTTCATCATAATTTTCATTATTGTAAGCCTGCCATGCCGCCGCGTGATATCCTATAAATGAATTAGGATACTTCTTTATCAATTCCTCCAAAACTGTCTTAGCTTCTTCTGTCTCACCCAAGTTTTGATACATATTAGCCTTAATAAGCATTAAATTCTTATTTCCAACATCTTCACTCTCTAATTTTTCAATTAATTCATCCGCTTTTTTTGCTGAATCATTACTCATTGAATAAATTTTTGCTGTCCACATTTTATATGCAAGTTCATCAGAGTCCTTTTTCTCTAATTTTGAAATTTTATCTAAAACATCTTTTTCATTATAATCTGCAATTTGAGCGATAACGTCAAATACTTTTATTTCATCTTTATCCTTATACCAAGCATCTTTTAGCAATGCAAAACCTTCATCATAATTATCTATCAGCATATTCATTCTAGCTAAAACGGCTAAATCAGCTGCTGTTTCATCTGTTCTAGGGTAACTATCTACTATATCTTTTGCTTTATCTTTCTCTCCATTTACTAAATGAGCAGTAAACATTGTTTGTAATAGATTTTTGTTGTCAGGGTAATCATATAGAAATACTTCTCCATATTCTACAGCTTTTTTATATTCACCATTCATAACTGTTGTGAATACTATGTAATTTGCCAATTCTATGTCTTTATCTTTAAGCTTGTCTTTCTTCTCTTTATTACTGTCTATGAACTTGTTTCTTGCTTCGTATGCTTTTCTCAAGATTTCATTTGATTTTATAAATTCACCTTTAACAGAATATATTTCTGCAATTTTAACATTCCATATCGGCCACTCATCTTTTTCTTGTAACTTATTATACTCTTCAATAGCTTCATCATATTTTTTGTTATAAAAGTCTTCCTCTGCTGCATTAGTTGCAATAGATGCTTCATACTTCTTTGCTGCCGTAGTAGATTTTATTGTTACAGTAATTACTATTGCTACAATTAAGCATGTACTTATAGTTACACTAGTAGTAAAATATTTACTTTTTCTGAACATATTAAGCTTTTCTTTAGTTAGAGTTACAACTTGAGTCAAATACTTATTTTTCTTTAAAGCACTTATGTACTCTTTAACCCGTTTATCCATGAATAAATCACACCTTACTTTTGTAATTAGTCACACTTGTCCTCTATTTTAACAAACTTTAATACAAAAATCTACAATTTACATTATATTCATTGGATTGTAAGTATTTATTAATAATTTATTTATTGTTTTTTATTGGATAAATTTCTTCAACCTTACAAATTAATTCATTGCTATAATTCACTTTTAAGTATTATTTAATTATTTAAAAAAACAAAAAAGTGAGATTTAACTCCCACTCTTCTTGAATATACTAAGATGCTTTTTTATACATTAAATCTAAAGTTAACTACATCTCCATCTTCCATTATATATTCTTTTCCTTCAAGTCTAAACTTTCCTTTTTCTTTAGCTGCTGCTTCTGAACCACATTCAACTAAATCATTATAAGAAACTACCTCTGCTCTAATAAATCCTCTTTCAATATCTGAGTGAATTTTTCCTGCTGCCTGAGGTGCTTTTGTTCCTCTTCTGATTGTCCAAGCTCTAACTTCTTGAACTCCTGCTGTTAAGAAACTCATAAGTCCAAGTAATCTGTAACTAGTTTCTACTAGCTTATCTAATCCTGATTCATCTAAACCATATTCTGATAGCATTTCAGCTTTCTCTTCATCTTCAAGTCCTGATAGCTCTTCTTCAATCTTAGCGCTTATCACCATTACTTCAGAATTTTCAGCTGATGCATATTCTTTTACTTTCTTAACATAATCATTATCAAAGTTACCTTCCATAACATCATCTTCTGAAATGTTACATGCATATAAAACAGGTTTTGAAGTAATTAAGAATAAACCTTTTATAAAATCATTTTCTTCTTCTGTAACTTCTAGAGTTCTAACAGGCTTATTTGCTTCTAGCTGTTCTTTAACTCTTTCCATAACTCCATATTCAAACTTCGCAGTCTTATCTCCTGATCTTACAAGCTTTAATGATTTTTCCATTCTTCTTTCTAGAACTTCTAAATCTGAAAATATTAACTCTAAATTTATAGTTTCGATATCTCTTATTGGATCAACAGAACCTTCAACATGAACTACATTTCCATCATCAAAACATCTAACAACATGAACTATTGCAGCAACTTCTCTAATATGTGATAAGAATTTATTTCCTAAACCTTCACCTTTTGAAGCTCCTTTAACTAATCCTGCTATATCATAAAATTCTATTGCTGTATATACTTTTTTCTTTGTATTATACATTTTTTCTAAAACATCTAATCTCTTATCTGGAACACTTACAACCCCAACATTTGGCTCAATTGTACAGAATGGATAATTAGCTGACTCAGCTCCAGCTTTTGTTATCGCATTAAACAACGTACTTTTACCTACGTTCGGTAAACCTACCATACCTAATTTCATCTATGTACATTCCTTTCTTATATCGAACTTTTACTTAAGGATATTCAAAATATACCCTAACTTTTAATATACCTTTAAAAATTATACTCTAGAACACTTTTTATTTCAACTTTATATTCCTATAGATAAACAACTTGCCTAAACTTATGTGGTAACTTACCGAAATCAAATGCATTTTTGTTCCTCAGGACTATGAAAATTTCGCTGAAAGTACTAAATGAAAGCTTGCACCCACATTAGCCTGCTTCATATTATGCCCTTGTGGGTACAAAAATGCATTTAATTTCTAGTGAAGATATCCACTTAAAATTTTACAACCATGTAAGTATACTCATCTAATAAGTCACATATTTAAGTTAAATATTTATATAGGATTATATATTGCTAATTAATCATATTCGCAATACTAACAACTATTAAATTTATAACTTTGAGCTAAATTCTCTATACTAATTATATTATAGTTTAAATCAAAGTTTTCAAAATTATTAGTAACCATTTTTTTAAGTTTGTTCTAAAAATCCCTTAAGATTTAAATGCATATAGAAATTACCATGATTATTCTTTGATTTAATTCGAATACTATGAATGATTAGACGCTATTATGCGATATATTTTTGTTAACTTATTTTAATTTTGGAGGTGAAACTAATGAAAAAAAATATAAAAGCTATTATTTCACTTTCTTTAGCCTTAAACTTAGTTGCAATGTCTCCTCCTCGATGTGTAAAAGCTACGGAAGAAAATGTTGATGCAAATGAGTGTTTTGAAGAGGATGGAGTTTTTGGAGATATTTCAGACGCTGATAATATAAGGGATATTTTTTCCTCTTTTAGTGGTGAGGACGAACTTAACTGGTACTATGTTGGTAAAGGAAAGGATCAAGTTGCTGAAGGTCCTAAAGAATCTGCAAGTTTCCTTAAAGAAAGTGGCGGCTATTTCTTAGGTGATACATCGAATAAAGTCTTGTACCTCACTTTTGACGAAGGCTATGAGAATGGTAATACTGGAAAGATTTTAGATATATTAAAAGCATGTAATGTTCCAGCTGCTTTTTTTGTAGTAAAACCTTACATAACTACAGAACCTGAATTAGTTAAACGTATGGTTGATGAAGGACATTTAGTTTGCAATCATACTGTTCATCATCCATCCATTGCTCAAATACGTGATAAAGAAAAATTTACTGCAGAATTTACCGGAGTAGAAGAAGCCTTCAAAGAACTTACTGGCCAAGATATGCCTAAGTTTTTCAGACCTCCAATGGGTAAATATTCAAAGAAATCTTTAGAAATGACAAAGGAGCTAGGTTATAAAACTATATTCTGGAGCTTCGCTTATAAAGATTGGTTAGTAAAGAGTCAGCCATCTGAATCCTATGCCGTAGAAAAGATACGCAAAGGAGCTCATCCGGGATCTATAATGCTTCTACATGCAGTTTCAGATACAAATACTAAAGTGCTAGAATCTGTCATCAAGACACTTCAAGCAGATGGATATGAATTTAAATCTCTTAACGATTTGCCTGAACAATAATTACCTTAGGTATAAATCTACTATATATTATATTCTGAATATAAGCAAAATCAATTTGAATGATTTAGACATAATAGTAACTGAAGAGATCAGTTTCCTAAAAATTAAAGTATTTTAGTGTGCTTTCATGTAAAACCTAGTTACATGCCGAAATGCTTTAATTATTAATTTTATAATTCAGAGAATTTTATCTAATTTGTTTATCGTACTTATTGTTACAATATCATCCAGATAAATTGGGTATGAGATAAACTTATACTTTAGAAGTATACCTCAACTAGAAATACGAATCATTCTTTTATGGAATGTTTCGTTAGGAATTTTTATGGTAGTGATTCTTAGGATAGAGGTTGTTCCAAAATGCTAGTTCAAAGCGTAGTCTTTGAGGCTAGCATTTTGGATGCAACTTCTACCCTTAGAATTACCCATAAGAATTCCTTAGAAACTGGAATAAAAGAATGATTCGTATTTCGGTGAGTTATATCTAAAGTATTATTTTATAAATTTCTCTACATCTTCACCTATTTTTACTGAAGAATTTTTTGATGTAATAATATTTTTTATTGTATTGAAATCCTGCGAAGTGTATCCCATAGGATTAATTAAGTATGTATCTTCTGCAGAATTTTTATTTTTCTTCTTATCATCTTTATAAAAACCAATTGCAAAAAAATCTTTTTTCTTATTTTTAGGCTCGTTTCCCTTACCTATAAAAATAGATTTTATATTACTATACTTGACCGCTTTTATTAAATCATTACCCTTATAAAATTCTATTTTATCTTCCTTAATTACTATATCCTGATTGTATTCTACTAAAACTGAAAGGGCCGTCACAATTCCTGTAAAAAAGAGCACCCACATAGGAACACTTTGTACTCCGCCTCCTAATAACCCAAAGATTATCCCTATCACTATCTCTGTTATTGCTACGCCTATCATCATACCGTTTTTCTTCTTTATAACAATAGGAAATTTTGTGTTTTCCAATACTAATTCCTCCTTAGAATTACTAGGTAATTAACCAAAAATGTTTTACATAATTTTTGTATTCAAAATATATATCTTATTTTAATAAATATTATACAGTATTCATGCAATCTTTTTCAATACTTGTCAATATTATTACTTGAACCTTTTTTAATCCCTAAACCCCCAAAAAATTAGATGTATCAAAACTTCATATAAACACAAAATATAAAAAAGGAGGTGAAATGTATGCCACTTAAAGAAGGGCCACACAAACCTGGATCATGTAATCCACTACAAAAGGGTATAAGAAGACAAAAACTTCATGATGGGCAAAATGATGTTGGGAATCCTAAAAACAAACCTCAATATAAGAATTTTGATGGAGAACCAATAGAATAATAGCTGTTACTTAGACTTATGACATAGTCCACCGAAAGAGAAGATGCTCTGTTACTCGGTTTCTAGAGAATTTAGCTGTGGATTTCTAACAGCAGAAGTTGTACCCAGTTATGCATGCTCCTTTGGCAAGCAAATGACAAGCACAACTGGAACAACTTCTACTGAAGAAATCCTACAACCAAATTCTCAATGAAACACTGCGTAAAAGAGCCTCTTCTCTTTCTGGTATGATATATATTTAAAAGCATAAGTTAAACTCTTAATGGTTCATCTCTTAAGTCAAATATTTAAATTGTACATCTACATAAGAATGAGTGATCAACCAAAATTCCACACCTGATAAGCCCTTATAAATCCATGGAGTGGATGTTCTATTTCCCTTATTATTGATGCATAAAAAGGACATTATCACATCCTCCTATAGATATTCAAATTAGGAATTGGGCTTATAATTAGAACAACTATCTACATTTATTAAATTTAAGTGTATACGTATACTAGAAATAAGTAACATATTGTTTGCAGTGTTTCATTGGAATTTTGATGGTAATGATTCTTGACTAGAAGTTGTTCCACTACGCTTGTTCAACGCTTAAGTGAGAATCCAAATCTTATATTTGGTCATTTGAACTTACTCAGCAAACGAACGTGAGTCGAGTTTCCTCTGTTGATGCAAGCATTGTGGGCACAACTTCTAGTCGTAGAATCATCCATCAAAATTCCTAGAAACCGAAACACAATATGTTACTTATTTCGGTAAGTTATCACATAACTCTAAGTTATGAATTTGGATATATTACGTTATTTACAATTTTAGTTATAGAATTTTTTTCTTCTAGTGATTTCTTCAAAATGCAGTTTAATTCATTATCAATCTTCTCAAAAAATTCTTCATTTCTAAGTCCATTTAAGTTAACTTTAACATTTACTATTGAACTTTCTATTGCACTATGTAAAAGAATAGCCGATATAGCTAGATCTGATAATAACATTTTATTTCCGTACTTAGCCATAATATTTAAATTATCGTAAAACTCTAAGCATTCTCTTGCTAACACTAAAGGTACTTCCATGGATTTAATCGTGTTTTCCTTTATTGCTAAATTTCTTGTTTTCTTTTCATCTTCATTATCTTTAGGTAATTTATAAGAATCCATTAACTTTAAGAAATTTTCTCTATCCTCTTCCATAAGCTCTAAACTTCTTGCAGTAAATTCTTTAGATTCTTTTTCAAAGTTAGCTATAAGTTCTTTTTCACTACCGCTTAAGCTCATATAACTCTTTTTTCCTATTGTTAATGAATATACCATAGAGTTTAATGCCGCAGACACTGCAGCAATAAGGCCAGCTACACTACCGCCTCCTGGTGCAGGTAAATCTGATCCTAACTCTTCTAAAAATTGATTAATACTTTCATCACAAAATTTCATCATTATGCCCCTATCATATAAATTTTCTTTTTTCTATATCTATAACTTCATTTATCACTTGAAATAATACCACATTTGAAAGTAGAAACAGCAAAGTTTCTACTTTCAGCTAGTTGATATATTACTTCTATTTATCATCCAGCTATAGATTTAGTCTATTATCAACTGATTAACTATTCAATATTTTTATTATCAAGAATTGAAACTAGATATCCTAAGTATATCCAAAATATCATGGAAATAAAGCTTACTGAATATATTAATGCACTTTCAAATAAGTTAACACCTAGAATACCTACTATTAATGAAGTTATTGTTGTCATTTGTAACTTCTCTTTTCTATGCAGCTTATCTAAATGTTCTATAATAAATGCTAAAATCATCAATATAAACGCAAGGAAGAATATTAGTTGTATAAGTCCGTTTACTGTTGCTGTCTGCACATACATATTGTGTAACCCACCAGTTTCCAACCCTGGTAAATCATCAGTTTCACGAGCACCTTTAACAGCTTCTACAAGATTGCTATTCCCAACTCCAGTGAAAGGATGTTCATCAATTACTATAGCTGCAGAAGTCCAAAGACTGCTTCTACCACTTGTGAAATCTCTTATGTTACTTTTATCTAGTTCAAAAAACACTCCACATGCAATTAGAGGTATCATTAAAAGTATAGCTCTAAAATATTTATTTTTGTTAGATATAAATACGAAAGCATATATTACAGCTACAACTATTAAATATGCACTTCTTCCGTGAGATCCTATCATAGTTATTGCTTGAAGAACGATATTAGCTATCCAAAACATCTTAAGTCTATGAATTTTAGCTATATTATTAAGATATATACATATAACAATTGCCAACGCAGCTGCTATTGAGAGAGCATTTTCATTTTCAAATATACCTTTTGTAGTTCCAAATACAACTTGCCCTACTTCAATGGTCATCCCCGAAAATCTAAGGATTAACGAAAATATTGATGCTAAAAACATAAAACCAACATAAAAATAGCTTATATAATTTAATTCTTTAATTAATTGTCTCTTATCTCTAAATACATCAACTGTAAACACAACAGTAAATAAGATTAAGTTTACGGCCCATAGTGTAAGATTATGTGAACTTCTATAAACAATAATGTTCAAAAATAACGTTACTATCATGAATATTGCAAGAGGAATATCAAATTTATAAACCTTTCTCCTCTTATACCCTTCAACCACCATAAATAATATTAAGAGCGCTCCCCACGCAAATGCTACATAGTTTAGGATTGTAATTTTAGGGATACCTTTTAATATTGTAACAAAAGTTAAACTTACAAATAGATATAACAGCTTAAAATATAGTTTGTTACCTAAAAAATCATATACATTTTTAATTATTTCTTTCATATACTTTTTTATACACTCCTTTTAGCCTTTCCACTAATACATTTTCTGAATAGCTAAAAACTGCTTCTTGTCTTATTTTATTCTTATCATAAAACTCATAATTTTCTCTTATTTTTATCAATGCTCTGGCTAAATCATCAACATCTTTCTTTTTAGCTATAATTCCATTATCTTCTCTTATTATATCTTCAGCTCCCCCATTATCAGCACCAATAACAGGTTTACCACTGGCAAGTGCTTCAATATACACAACACCAAAGGTTTCATGTTCAGATGGCAGAACAAAAGCATCACATGCTCTCATTTCCTTAGACACCTCTTCCCTTGATAGAGCACCCAATAGTTTAATCTGTTTCTCCATTTTCAGCTGTTCAACTAATTTCTCTAGTTCAGGCTTAATAGTACCATTTCCACCTATTCTTAAACTCACCTCTTCATTTCTAAAGGTTTGTGCAAAAGCTTTTATTAGACATTCCATGCCCTTTCCTTCTTCAAGGAACGCACAAGAAAAAAATTTGAAGCCTTTATCTTCACTCACATCACTTATTACATTATTATCCACATCAAATAATTTCAAATCAACCATATTGTGTATAACATCTACTGATTTGTTAACATATCCCTGAATTTCCCTTTTTAGTCCACTTCCAACTGCTACTAAGTAATCTGCCTTTTCATAAGCGTCAAAAATATGCTTTTTATAACTTTCCTTAACATACTTTGCATATTTAAGTGATGAATGTTCAGTAAGAACTAATGGTATATTATATTTTTTACTTATATAGGCAGCTGCTATTCCGCCCCAAAACACTGAATGAGCATGAATTATGTCAACCTTACCCTCATTCTTAACAATTTCTTTATATAATCTATCCATTCTCTTATTGAAACTTTTAAACATTAATGGCGTTTTAGGTAAATAATTGTAATCTTTATATCTATAAGTCCTAAGGTTATCTTCAATATTAAAATTTATTCCTCTTTTTTCATGTATCTTACCCAGCATTGTTATTGGCCAAATTTCATTATAGGCAACAGTAATTTTCTCACCACTATCTGCAAGGGCTTTAAATTGTTCCTTAAAAAAACTACCATGAACCTTATTCCTAACTGAAGAATACCAAGATGGAATAACCATTATATGCATTTAATCACTTCCCTCTAATATATTGTTCAGTCTCTCTACTATAGAATTCCACTCATAGTTCTCATCCGAAGGGCAATGAATTGCGTTGTTCTTATACATTTCTATTAATTCATAAATTTTATCTTTTATTTTTTGATGACTATTTTCCGTCACGACGCATTTTTTATTTTTTTCCACTACTCTTTTAATAGGATCATTCTCATCGCCATAGACTACAAATATCCTTCCCTTAGCTCCAAAATAATCATAAATCTTTGCAGGAATCTGTTTAGAGTTCTTGTTTCCAAACAGTAACAGTACATCCCCATTTAGCATATATTTAAGTGCTTCATCAAAAGGTATTCTCGGTGATACATTAGCTACCTCTAAGCTTTGCAATCTCTTCTTTGCTTCTATGTCATCAATATTTCCAAAAAATAAAACATTCAATAAATTATAAGATTCTAAATCTTCATTCCTTATCTCTTCAATCGCATTTATAAATGGCTTTATATCTCTAAGCTTTGAAAATATTTCTCCAGTATAGATTATGTTAACTTTATCTTTTCTAATAAGCTCCGGTGCCCTTTCTTTAGATAACCTGTCATATAATTTTGCATCAAAACCTCGGTTTAAGATAAAAGTTTTATTATCATCATTTAATGTCTTATAATCCTTCAAATATTCATTTTTATTTGCATCTGTAACAAAGATGAATTTATCTGCTAAATTAACAATATTATTTTCCATGTTCTTTTCTAGGATTTTCTTAACTATAAATGATTTTTCTCTAGTAGAGTCCTTAAGCCATGGGTCACTCCAATAAGTAATCCATGGAACATTTTTATATTGCTTCTTTATATAATAGGCACATAAATGAGATGATGGAGGTTCATGCATTGAAAATATAACATCAAATTTTTCTTTTTCCATTAAATTAATCCCATATACAGCCGCTTTCCTTGCCCATCCATAATACATATCAGGTATAACCATAGCATTTTTTATTCTTCTTAAAATCTTAGTGCTGCTCCCCCCTTTTCTCTTAAGGGATGCATTGCTAGGATTACTATTTTTTCTAGGCATTAATTTTTTAAAGACAATCCCACCATCGACCACGTGGACTTTTATTTTATCATCCATCATAGTTCTTAATGCTTCATCATAATATATCGAATCTTTTGGAAAATTTACTGTCAAAAGATGTACTTCATTATTGTTAATTTCACTTAATTTATTTAAATATTGAAGCGTTTCAATAGCTGCTGAATTATTTATTAACGGGGAATAGCAGGCAATAAATAATATTTTCATATACCCTCCTATCTTTTAATTCTCTTTAAAATTAAACTTTTTATTTCAATGATTTCTTCGATTTTAAAAATATGGCATAAAGTAAAATATACTACAACTCCAATTATTCCTCCTAATAAAACAAGAGGTATTGATCCTAACATATTTCTTAGATTAATTACCACCATAATAATTACTAATCCCATGATTAAAGAACTTATTGTTATCAGTCCTATTTTTTTAATAATATCCTTTATAATAAAGTTTTTTTCTAGTTTTACAATACTTCTAAATAACAGAATTGCAGTTACTCCCATAGCTATAACGGATGCTAAAGCTATACCTATTATCCCAAAATATCTAGATAAAATTATACAAAATGTTATATTAATGATAACACCAATAACTCCATTTACAGTAGTAACTTTCGTTTTCCCCATAGAAAATAATGTTGAATTTAAAATATCCCTTAACCCAGTAAAAAATATTCCAAATCCATACCCTAATAAAGCAAAACTTGTAATTTGAACTGCATTTTCATCAAATGCTCCTCTTGCATATACAATTTTTACTATGTCTTCACTAAATATTATAACTCCAAAAGTAATAGGAATTAATAATATTGCTAAATATATAATTGATTTTTTTAGAATTCCTAAAAAGCCATTAATATCTTCATTACTCCTCATATTTGACATAAGAGGATATGCAACACTTGTTACTGAAGCTGCGATAATCGTATTTATAAAAACAATTAACTTTTGGGCATAATCTAATGCTGATACTGATCCACTTGGAAACTTTAAAGCAATATATTTATCAACAATCATATTTAATGAATTTGCTCCTGCTCCAATAATTACTGGAATTATTAAAACAACAATTGCTTTTAGTCTTTCGTCCTTTATGTCTATTGTAAATTTATAATTATATTCATGACTTAATAAAGATGGTACTTGCACCGCAACTCTAAAGCAATTTCCTATAACATTTGCAATAGTTAATCCAATAATATCGTAGTTTTTAAAGAATAATAAATATAATATCATAGGTAAATTAAAAAACAACCCCAATATGGATGGAATCACAAAATCTTCATTTACTTGTAATAATGCGGTAAAGCACGCATTTATCGATAAAAATAACAGATTTAATAATGTAATCCTTAATAATTTTATTGCAATTAATGCTGTTTCTTCTGAAGGTCCAAATATATATACTATTTCTTTTGAAAAAATACTTGTTATAACAAATAGAAATAGAGAGATGACAAACAATATATTTATTACATTATTTGCAAACTCATACATTTGCTTTTGACCTTTTTGAGCTTTAATTTTACTAAGCATTGGTAAAAATGCTGTAGATATTGCAAGTCCTACTAAAGTGAATATTGTTTCTGGTACAGATACCGCAAGATTATATGCATCGGTATACATTCCTGCACCAAAATTATTTGCAATAAGCATATCACGGACAAATCCTAAAAATCTACTTATTAATGACACAATCATTATTATAAATGTAGATTTAACCAAACTACTTCTTTGTTTCATTTTATCACCTATTTATTTCTATCTGTTATTTTGTAATTTCCGCTAATGTTAATATTACTCTTCTGATGTCTAGCCACTAGACGAGGTACCCCTTGATGGTATAAGTTCAACTAAGATTTGGCCGGGGATCAACCCCCTCCCGAATCAAGTTTCACTTAAACCTTATGTCTTAGTACAAGTAGTAAAAATTTAGGTATAGCAATTAATCTTTTTATTCTAAATGGCTCTTTTATAACTCTATATAACCATTCTAGACCTAAAGATATCATCCATTTTGGTGCTCTTTTAAGCTCGCCAGCAAGTATGTCAAATACTCCGCCTACCCCCATGAATATATGTATATTGGAACTGTTAATAATCTTTTCAATAAATATTTCCTGTCTCGGTGATCCCATTGCCACAAAAATTGCCCATGGATTACATTTATTTATATCCTCTACTATATCATCACAATTATTCAAATCAAAGAATCCGTTGTGAAATCCTGAAATAACCAAATTAGGAAACTCAGATTTTATATTATCTATACATTTTTTAAGAACTTCTTCTTTTGCTCCCAATAGATAAATAGATCTTCCTTCTAAATTTGCTTTAATTAAAACTTCTCTAACAACATCTATTCCAGCAATTTTCTCTTTAACTGGATGTTTTAATAATTTTGATGCGAGTACAGTTCCAACTCCATCTGGTATTATAATGGAATTTTTATCATTAAAATTCTCTTTAAGAATAGGATCATTTAGTCCATTAAATAATACCTCCGGATTTCCTGATATTATATTTACTTTTTCAAAATTATCAACATAATTCATTAAAGCACTTTTGTCCTTATTAAAAACCTCAAAATCAAGTATCTTCGTAAACATATTATCTCCTAATTATTTTACTGTTCTATTTAACATTTGATCTATTTCAATTACTATTTCATCTTCAGGAGCTAACTTTTTAGCAATCTCTAGGTGGAGCTTTGCTTGCTCTTTATCTCCTAAGTTTATATAACACATTACTATATTTGTACAGATTTCTACATCTTTAGATGCTTCAAAGGCTTTTCTAAAATATTTTATTGCTTCCTCATACTCTCCAATACATGCATGACTCATTCCAAGCTCATTAACAGTCTCAAGGCTTCCAGATTCAATAGAAAGACTTTTACTTAAATAATAGATAGCTTTATTGTAACTTTCAATTCTTCTATAACCTACACCTAAGTAATAATAAACTAATGGATTTTCTTTAAATTCTTCACTTAAAGGCAATAATAAATCGATGGCTTTTTTAGGTTCATCTTTTAAACACTCAACTGCCTTTTCAAAATGACTTACATTAGTAATATCATTTATTATTTCCTCTATTTCAGGAGTTTTCTTCCCCCCCTTATTTATGTATTCATTTATTTCTACTTCTGCACCTTTGTGATCACCTTGTTCTTTAAGAATTAAGGCATTATAAAGATAAGGTTCTGGGGACTTATCAAAATTTTTCTTACACTCATCAATATCTTCTACTAAAATTTCTGCAAAACTTGAATCTTTTTCCCTTATTGTCTCACCTACAGCTAGTAGCTTTGTTAGAATTTCCTCTTCCTTTGTATATCTATAGTATCCTTTCAATAAAATATAAGCATCTTCAAGTTTATCTTTTTTTATTCTATTAGCTATAAGACTTTTTACACATTCTTCAGCATCTGGAATATAAGATAAAATTGTTCCATAATCATCAATATATCTAACATTCTTATCTGCGCCAAAAGTAATAAACATACCTTCAACAAAATAGTATATAGGTAAGTTGCTTAATTTTATTTCATCATTAACATTATTTACAACATAGTCAGCACTTATAGGCATATATAAATCATCATTTTTAAACTCAACATTCTCCGGTATATTAAGGCTTCTTTTAAATCCTTCTTTACTCATTTCTAAAAATAATAATTTACTTAGTTTATCTTTATACATTGTCTTATAATTACTCATTCTACACCTCTTGCTTAATTATCAGTATCAATACTTAATCTAAATTGTTTATTAAGCATTCATTAATAACAATTATTTTATTTTGGGTTCCCTTACTCAAGGAAACTCGACTCACATTCGTTCGCTGAGTGCTCACAGAGTAAGCGACCATCATCAAATCATAGATTCGAGATGTCTGCTTAAGTAACTCACACCAAATCACAGATGCTCACAGAGAAAGTTCGAAGAACGAAATATAAAATGCCCACAGGGAAAGTTCATGCTTCCAAATATAAAATTTGGACATTCACTTTTCGATTCTCACTTTTGGGTTCCCTACTTAATAAAATTGCTACCACCTAGCAAGATGATAGCAATTGACATGAAAACTAGTTTAACTTAGCGTTAATTATTTCCATTACTTTTTCTTTAAATGTCGCAATATCTTTATCAGCATTTTCTAAACTGCTGCTCTTTACTGCTAGATAAACTTTCATCTTTGGCTCTGTTCCTGATGGTCTTACTACGAAATACGAACCATCCTCTAAGATGTACTTTAATACATTAGACTTAGGTAAGTCAATAGTTGTCTTAGTATTATTTACAGTATTTTCTTCAATGCTTAACTTATAATCTAATCTTGTAACTATTTTAACAGTATCTACATTGCTTATTGGATCATTTCTTAATGCTTCTATGCAGTTAGCAATCTTTTCTTGACCTTCTTTTCCTTTTAACTCTAAAGATACAAGACTTTCTTTGAAATATCCATACTTTTCATATAAATCAATTAATGCATCGTAAAGGCTCTTTCCTCGTTCTTTATAGTAAAGACACATTTCACATACTAGCATAGAAGCTATTACTGCATCTTTATCACGAACAAAGTTTCCTGCAAGATATCCGTAACTTTCTTCAAATCCAAAAAGATAAGTCTTATTTCCTGCATCTTCAAATTCTCTTATTTTCTCACCTATATATTTAAAGCCTGTTAATACATCCATAATCTCAATATCAAAATCTTCTGCAATACTTCTAGCACCTTCTGTTGTAACAATTGTCTTAATTACAACACCATTTTGAGGTAGTTTATTAGTTTCCTTTAATGAGCTTAATACATAATGAGTTAAAAGTAAACCAGTTTGGTTACCTGTTAATACTTTAAATTCACCAGCATTATCTTTAACAACAAGACCTATTCTATCGCAATCTGGGTCTGTTCCAAAGATTATATCCGCTCCCTCTGTTTGTGCCATTTTCATAGCTAATTCAAATACATCTGGATTTTCTGGGTTAGGGTAAGATGCTGTTGGGAAATTTCCATCTGGAGCTTCTTGTTCCTTAACTACTTTAACATTGCTATATCCTAATTGTTCTAATACCGCTCTTACAGGAACATTTCCTGATCCATGTATTGGAGTAAATATAACATTTAAATTGCTAGCTTTTTCTTTAACTAAATCAGTTCTTATTGTTAACCCCTTAACTTTTTCATAATAAAGCTTATCCACAGCTTCTCCAATATAAACTAATAAACCTTTTTCTAAAGCAAGGCTTTCATCTATATCTTTGATTTTTGAAAAATCATCTACAGCATTAACTCTGTCAATGATTATATTTGCTTTCTCATCTGTTACTTGCCCACCAAATTCATCATAAACTTTATAACCATTGTATATTTTAGGGTTATGAGACGCAGTAACAACTATACCACCGCTGCATTTTAATTCTCTAACTGTGTAAGATAATACTGGTGTTGGTCTTAAACTTTCATATAAATATACTTTTATGTTATTTGCACATAAGTTAAGTGCAGCTGCCTTTGCAAATTCCTTTGACATATTTCTAGAATCATATGCAATTGCAACTGAAGGATCTTTAAAATTCTCATTAAGATAGTTTGCAAATCCTTGTGTAGCTTTCGCAACAGTATATATGTTCATTCTATTGCTTCCAGCGCCTATTACCCCTCTTAATCCACCTGTACCAAAATCCAAATCTTGGTAAAATCTATCTTCAATCTCCTTTTCATCAGATATTGCTCTCAATTCGTTTTTTGTTTCCTCATTAATAATGTCAGAATTAATCCAAGTGTTATACTTTTCTTTGTAGTTCATTTTTTAATCCCCTCTCCAAATTTTTCTCTTTTCTATTATACAATATTTACCTGTAATAAAAAACATTTTTATATTATTATAATAGACGAGTTTTAAGTTTAAACTAAAATTTCTGCATCTTTATTTTATTATAATATTATGCGAATATACATACCTAAAAAAAATATTTATATATTAATTGTCATATAATCCAAGATTATCGCTTTTTTACGACATAATTTTTGGATGAAATTCCTATGAGATTTTGTTAGTTTCTTTCAATTTTCACTTTACTTCCACCCATGCCACATTCTGCCGGAGTAATCATAAGCTTAACTGGCACTCTACTCTTTATGGATTCTACATGGCTGATAATTCCCACCTTCATCTTTTCATTATGAATCCTTTCTAATGAACTCATAACTACTTCTAGAAGTTCATCATCTAATGTTCCAAATCCTTCATCTAAGAAGAATAACTCAAGTGGTGCTGTTCCTTTTAACTGAATTTGTGCAGATAGCGCTAAAGCTAATGACAATGATGCTAAGAAAGTCTCTCCACCTGATAATGTTGTCGCATCTCTTCTTGCTCCACCATTCTTATAATCTCTTATTATAAATCTACCATCTTCATCTACTTCTAAACCATAATTCCCATGAGTAATTTCTTTTAATCTCTTAGAAGCTTCAATTGAAATATATTTTAATTTATTTACTGCTACAAACTCTACAAATTTCTTTCCTTTAAATAGTTTCTCTAAATCACTAAGTAAGGCTAATTTATGTTCTAGTTTGGCTTTCTTTTCTAATAGTTCCTTTTGTTCTTCTAACTTTGTCTTTATATTTTTTAATTCTTCTTCAATTTTAATTTTATTTTCATTAGCTTCATTTACTTCTTTTTCTTTTTGCTCTTTGAGCAATTTTATTTGAATATACTGTTCTTCACTTAACTCTTTACCATTTATTTTATTCTGTAAACTTTCAATTGCGCCTTTAACTTTTGACAGATTGTCTCTGTAATCTTCTATCATTATCTTATACTTATTAATTTCTTCTTTTTCAATCAGGTTATTCTTAACATCCTCTAATGATTTAAATCCTTCACTATCAATTGCTACTTCCAATTGTGCTTCTTCATCATTTTTTCTTTTACTCAATTCTTTATACTTGCTGATTGTATATATAAGCTTTTCATTGCTTTCTGTAAATTCTTTTTCAATTCTATTCTTTCCATTTTCAAGCTTTTCGAATTCTTCATTTATAATACGTATATTTTTTTGTACCTGATCAAGAAGCATATTTAAATCTGCTTCATCATTAACTTTATTTCTTATTGATTGTAATTTCTCTTCTTTATTTTTTTCATTACTTACTAAATCTGCTTTATCTTTAGTAAGATTTTCTTTTGCCAAAGTAAGTTCGTTACTTAGTTTTTCTTTTTGCTTTTCTAAATTTTCTACCAGCTCTCTATTTGCTTTAACAGCTCTAGCTAATCTTTCTCTTTCTTTTTCAACTTGCTTAATTTCTTCATTTTTTTGGCTAAAGCTATCAACCAAAGTTTCTGCCTTCAATGTATTTACTCTATTTTTTATATTATCAAGCTCTATTGTATTATCATTAATACTCTTTGTTAATTCTTCTAGTTGTCTTTGATTTGTTCTTACTACAGCTCTTAGCTCATTTATTTCCCCATTTTTGATATTGATTTCATTTTTAAATTTATTAATATCTTTTTCTAGATTTTCTTTATCTTTTGCATAATTTTCTAAAACTTTTTCTAAATTTAAAAATTCTTCTTGTAGTTTATCTAAAGACTTTTCATTCTTATCTATTCCTAAAGTACGAATTTCTTCTTCATCAGCATTGATTTTATCTTTATAATTCTTTATCTTAGTTTCATTTTCAATTATTTTACTACTACTAAGCTTAATCAAATTTTCTTTAACCTTAATTTCATTTTCAACAGGTTTAATATCTATTATGCCTGAACCATCTATATTTTCCTTAGTGTGATGAGTAGAACCACATACTGGACATTCTTCTCCATCTTTAAGTTCAACTCTAAGGGCATGAGCTAAATTTTCTCTCATAATTTCCTTATGCTTAATTTTAATATCTTCTAGCTCTTCTTCCAGCTTCTTTTCCTCGTCTTTTTTACTAACAAGCTCAGAATTTAATTTTTCTATTTCTTTATTCGATAAATCAATTTCTTTTGTTAATCTATCAAGTATTTTAAATTTTTGTTCACTTTCAACAATTACCTGCTTTAAGTTAACTAAATCTTTTTGGTCACCTGGTGGATTTTTAATTAAATTATCGTATTGTGATTCTTTATTCTCTAATTCCTTAGTATCCTTATCTAGTACATCTCTTAATGCTTTTCCCTTTGATATAGTTTCAGCATTTTCTTTTTCTAGAAAAGCTTTCTTTTCTTTTTCTCTGGAAATAATCGAGTCTAAATTAAGAAGCTTTTCTTCTAAAATAATTCCTTCTTGAACTTTTTCCTTAAGAGCCTCATTAATTTTTAACTCATTATATACTTTTTCATCTTCTTTAATTTGATTATTTCTAGACTTAATTTCTGCATCTATTTTTAGAAGTTGACTCTGACTTTCATCACATTTCTTCAACGCAATTTCGATTTGAGACTTTAATTTATCTATGTTGCTTTTTATAATCTCTAACAGCTTTTCCTCTTCAATAGCATCTTTAACTTTTTGTTCTTGAAGAATTAACTGCGGAAGTTTGTTATCTTTATTATTCTTAGCTACACTCCATAATTTCTCGATATTTTCTTTTTGTTCTTTTATCTTTTCAATTGCAGCCTTTAGCTTTTCTAATTCAAGTTCATTTTCCCTAAACTCTTTTATAGTATTCTCAAAGGCATTTATATAGGGTACGACTTTAGCCCCCGCTTCCCCTAAGTTTACTCTATCTATATATTTTTTTATTTCTTCTTCTTTTTCTTTTAAATCTTTTTCTTTATTTTTATACTCAATTAAATCAATCTGTAAATTCCATATTTCTTGATTTTCTTTATAACTCTTTTCTACTATTTCTAGCTCGTTTTTTAAGGTTTCTAAATCATTCTTTAAGTTTTCTAAGACTTCTTCTTTTTCTTTTAGCTTTTCTTCGCTTACATCGTTATATCCACTTAATTGCCCAAGCAAAACACTATTATCAGTTTTTTCTTTATTTATCTTCGCATTGAGTCTTCTAGATAAATTATCCCCGAACTGCTGAAGATTAAATAATCTTTCAAGCATATCTCTTCTGTCTTTCCCCTCAAGTTTAAGGAATTCACTAAACTTCCCTTGAGGCAAAACAACAGTTCTTGAAAAATCATCTAAATTAAGCCCTAATATTTCTTCAACCTTTTTATTTATTGTCTTAACTCCATCAGCTAAAACTTCCTCTTGCATATCGGTTATCTCAACTATTTTGCACTTTCCAGCGCCTATTCCACCATCTTTTTTTCTTCTAAATTCTCTATCGATAGTATATCGTCTATTCTCAGTTCCTGATATTTGAAATTCAAAATTCACATTAAGTCTTTCACAATTAGTATTTATATAATTTGAACTCTTTCTAGCTACATTTCCATATAGAGCTAAGGTTATTCCATCTAATATAGTTGATTTACCACTTCCAGTTGGTCCAAATATACCAAAGAATCCTCTATCTGTTAACTTATCAAAATCTATAGTTTGCTCGTCTATAAAGCTGTTTAGCCCTTTAATCCTCAACTTGATTGGTCTCATCTTCTTCACCTTCTTCATCTATAATTGATAAAAGTAATTCCACAACCTCGCCCTCTGGAGGTGTTCCTCTTTCTTTCATATAGAAGTCTTTGAAAATTTCCCCGAAAGATTTCTCAGTAAAATTATGATCAATCTCTTCATCTATGCCTTTAACCTTAGGCATTATTTCCAAGATATCTTTCTTCAAATCTTTCATTTGCTTTATTTCATCTTCTCTTATATATCTATCTGTGCTTATTTCAAGGTAAACCCAGCAATCTTTCTCTTTATTTTCTTCACATCTTGAAATAGCATCTTCAATACTAGAGCACTTCCAAATTTCAATTGGCTTATATACTTTTAAGTCCACTTCTTCTATAATGCATTCTTCATTAGCTTTAACATCAACTATAAAACATTTTTTAGTAAAGCTTATTTCTTTCTTATTATAGTGAATTGGTGATCCACAATATCTAGCTTTTCTTTCTGTACCTGGCACTATCTGTGGCTTATGTACATGTCCTAATGCCACATACTGGGCTTCTTTTGGAAAACAGCTTCCATCAACAATATAGGTTCCTCCTAGCTGAATACTTCTTTCAGAACCACTTTCTTCACTTCCCATAGCAAACAGATGAGATGCTGCTAAATTAATAGTATCTTCTCTATAATGCTCCTTTAATGAATTGAACAAAGAAAATATTCTATCACTATAGGATTTTGCTTTCTCTTCTTCCTCATCCATTCCATTATAAATTACTTCATTTAATCTTTTCTCACTTGGGTAAGGTACAGTTAAGATAACAGCCTTTTCATTATTCATTTCAATTTCAATAAAACCTTCTCCCGAAGCTACTACCTTATGTCTCCCATATTCTCCACATTGAACTACTGTCTTTGGTGTTCCTACCATAATAATTCCATGATCACGAGCTAAGGGTCCTGCTGCCACTAATCTATCTGGATTATCATGATTTCCTGATATAACTAAAGTAAGCCTTTCCCCGTTCTTTGATAATCTCTTTAAAGTATCATAAAACATTTTTTCTGCTCTTGCTGGAGGGTTTGAATTATCATAAACATCCCCTGCAATCATAACTAAATCTATATTATTTTCTTCTACAATTTTAACAAAATCATTTAAGAATTCTTCCTGCTCATCCATTCTGCTAACGCCTTCTAAATTCTTACCTAAATGCCAATCTCCAGTATGTAATATCCTCAAAACTTAATGCCTCCTTAAGTTCTTTTATTCTCCCAATTTATACTCCTATTATAGCTACTTAACTATATTTTTTCCAATACTATTTTGTGGATATATGCTTAAAGGCTCATTGTCGCTAAAAAGGACATTCCCTAATTGATCGAGTCAACTCCTTTTTACTTGTACCCATACATTTGATAATTTTAAATAATCCTAATATAATAATACCATTATTTGCAATAAGCTTGATTGGAAAAATCGTGCTATATTAAAAAATCAAAACATTTAAATGTATGGAAAAGTTATAATAATATAGAAAAGGTGTGGAATATTTTATGGAAAAAAGTAAAACTTTAAATACCAATGAAATGGTATTAATGGGGCTAATGATTGCTTTAACTTATTTAGCAGGTAGTATAATTAAGATTCCATCAGTTGGAGGTTTTGTTCAAATAGGTGACTGTATGGTATTTTTATCTGTAATAGTTCTTGGAAAGAAAAAGGGGGCAGCTTCAAGTGCTTTGGGGATGTTTCTTGTTGATGTGCTAGGAGGATATTATTTCTGGGCACCATTTACATTAGTAATTAAATGGGGAATGGCTTATATTGCTGGGGAGATTCTAGAAAGAATGGCAGAAAATAAGGCTGCAACCAAATACACAATTGCATTTTTGGCTGGTGGTATATTTATGGTAATTGCATATTTTGGTGCTGGAATAATAATATCAGGCTTTTTAACAGAAAAAATAGGCTTAATACAAGGAATGGTATTTGCCGCAAAAGATATAGTTGGTAATATAATTCAAGTGACTACTGGAATAGTTATAGCCTTCCCATTAAGCGCAATAGTAATAAAAGCAAAACAAGCTGTATTTGCAAATTAGAGGTTTTGTGAATCATCCGAAATATAAAAATAATTGCAGTATAAGAATAATTTAAGTTTACTGCTAAATAACCGAACGGGAATATATGTGTTTACTCCGGTTCCTTGAAGATTTTACTGGATGATTCTAAGAATATAAGTTGTACCCAAAGTGCTTGCTTCAAAGACTTCGCTTTGAACAAGCACATTTGGAACAACTTACATTCTAAGAATCATAGCCAGCAAAATCTTCTCATGAACACTCCGTAAAAACATATATTCCCGTTCTTTGTTTAGTAGTATATTCAAAATTAAAGTATATTGATTAAGTATTTTTTATTTTCGTATTTGCAATGCCTTTGATCACTATATTTGCAACTTTTTATATGAATATAGTTATCATTTTTCTAGACTAGGTATTGGTGAAATGCCTAAAATTATAGCCAAAAGAGAATGTGTGGTATATATTTCAAAGCATAACTCAAAATTATAATTGGATCTATTAAGTTAATCACTCTACTCTTTTAACTGCCTTGTTTTAGACTTCTTTAACATGCTTAGGCATCATTATCGATAGAATTAGTGAAACAACGGATATTCCTACAAGTATTATAAACAATACATGGAATGAGCTGTTTAAAGCAAACCTTATCTGCTCACTTGTTATAGCAGCGTTGTATGTAGATGATTTATATAAATTACTTGGGTCTACCCCGCTAATTCCTATATTAGTAAAATATTTTACTATGTATAAGTTGAATATATATCCAAATACACTTACAGCTATAGTTTGTCCTAATGTCCTAATCAATGAATTAGTAGCCATAGCTGCACCTCTTTTGTTATATTCTGCAGACTCTTGAACAATTATTGTCAAAGTTGTAAAAGCTCCTCCAAACCCAAGACCTATGATAAAAACATAAACTAATACTAATAATAATGAAGAATTTACCCCCAAAGTAATTAATAATAACGTACTTATTAGTAAAATGCTATTTGATATTAAGATTACTACTTTCCCACCATACTTAACTATCCATTTTCCTAAAATCACTGACGCTATAAGCCAAGAGGCTGACATAGGAGCTAAGGCTAATCCTGATAATTTTGCACTATATCCCAATACATTTTGCATATATATTGTTAGATAAACATCTGCACAGATTAATATAGCTGAAGCCAAAAAACTTATTGAGTTTATAAGTATACTCTCTTTTGTAAATATATCAAACGGAATAACTGGTTCCTTTGCTTTTTTTTCTATTTTATAAAATACTATTAATAATATAATTGTTAAAACTAATGAAATCCCTATGAATACATTCTTATTAAAACTTATGTTATCAGCTGACATAAAAATATTTAAAAATATAACCATTGACACCGATAAAGTAATAGTACCTGCAAAATCTATGTTATGCTTTTTCTTTTCAAAGTTTTCAACTAGATTTCTTTGAATAAGTATAACTGACAATATTCCAAAAGGCAGGTTTATAAAGAATATCCAATGCCAAGACAGCACATCTATTAAAATTCCTCCTAAGAATGGCCCTCCAAGGCTTGCAATTCCCCATATTGAGCTTATAATCCCTTGGATTTTAGGTCTTTCCTCAATGGTAAACACATCTCCTATTACTGTATATGTTACTGTGAATATTGCGCCTGCACCTATTCCTTGAATTGCACGTGCTCCAATCAACATGTACATACTCATTGATAATCCACATAAAAAGCTTCCAATTAAAAATATAATTATTCCAATAGAAAGTATATTTTTTCTTCCATATAAATCAGACAGCTTGCCATATATAGGTGTAGAAATTGCAGATGTTAATAAGTACACTGAAAAAACCGAACTAATAATTTCAAATCCCTGCAAATCTTTTACTATTGTTGGAATAGCCGTAGTTACAACTGTTCCTTCAACAGCTCCTAAAAACATTGCTACCATTAATGCTATGAATATATTTCTCTTTTTTGAATTCATTATTTAAAATCACTTCCTTATAAAATTCCTACGTTACATTTATTAGTCGAACTTTATAATTATATCTATAGTAATCTATTTATACAACTTAATAATATCTTCAGAATTTCTTTAAGATTATTTAACTTGATGTAATCTTAATTTGTGATATAGTATTATAGTAAAACATTTATATGGAATTTTTAACAGTTTAGAAGGAGTAATTATATGAAAGAATCGTCGATAACACTATCTTCATTTTTTAAAAACCGATTTGTTCAAGTTATTATGATTTCTTCCGTCTTTTTACAAATAGGAATATGGGTTCGTAACTTTGCTATATTATTATTTGTAATGGAGAAAACAAATAACGATCCAGTTGCAGTTTCTTTAATTTCAGTTGCTGAGTTTGCTCCAATATTTATATTTTCATTTATTGGCGGAACTTTTGCAGATAGATGGCGTCCAAAACGTACTATGGTTTGGTGCGACTTATTAAGTGCTATTTCAGTTTTTGCAGTTCTACTTACAATAATATTTGCTACATGGGAAGCTGTATTTTTTGTAACTTTTATTTCATCTATTTTATCACAGTTTTCTCAGCCTTCTGGAATGAAATTATTTAAGGTTCATGTTCCTGAGGAATTTATGCAAACAGGAATGGCAATTTTTCAAACGCTAATGTCTATTTTTATGATTATTGGACCAGCGTTAGGTACCATTGTTTTTCAAAACTTTGGAATAGATATTTCTATATCAATCATGGGAGTAGCCTTCTTACTATCAGCTGCAGTACTAACTTTATTACCAGCTGATCAGATTATTGAAAAGAAAGAAGTAACAACTCATTTCTTAGAAGAATTAAAAGAAGGTTTTATTTATGTTTGGGAGCAAAGAGCTCTTACAATACTAGGATCTGTTTTTGCAGCAGCAGGTCTTGCTGTTGGTATTATTCAGCCACTTGGTGTTTTCTTAATAGTTGAAAGATTAGGTCTTCCTAAGGAAAACCTTCAGTTATTACTTATGGTAAATGGAGCAGCCATGTTTATTGGCGGAGGCTTAGTTATGACAATATCAAAGAAAGTAGCACCTCAAAAACTCCTTGCACTAGGACTTATAGTTAATGCTATTTCAATGGTTGGAATGGGATTATCCTCAAGCTGGATTGTTATTCTTTTATTCCAATTCTTTAATGGATTTTTTATGCCTTGTATTCAGATTGGTATAAATACATTAATTCTACAACTAACAAAAACAGAGTTTGTAGGAAGAGTAAACGGAGTATTAAATCCTATGTTTATGGGATTCATGGTAATTACTATGTCTATTACAGGCTGGCTTAAAAGTCAATTTTCATTGACTATTCTTTACATTTCAGCTGGATTGCTCTTCTTGATAGGAGCCATGCTGACTTCATTGATATTTAATACTTCTGCACAGCGTGAAGTAGATTCAGCACAATAATAAAATATTAATTTTCATTAAAGCACCAAAAATGTAATATATAACATTTTTAGTGCTTCTTTTTATTATATATATATATTTAAAAATCACTTCCTTAACAGCGATCTATTTCTATATTCCGACGGATTCTCTCCATAATATTTCTTAAAAAGCTTTGAAAAATAATTTATATCATGATACCCAAGTTGATATCCAACCTCATAGGTCTTTAAAGACGTGTTAATAAACAAGTACTTAGCTCTTTCCATTTTAACCGTTGTTACATAATCATTAAATTTAATACCTGTTTTTGTTGCAAAAGTATTACTTAAGTAAGTATTGTTTATATAAAATTTATCAGCTATTACCTTTAATTTTAAGTCTGAGTTATGATTTGTTAGAATGTATTCACAAATATTTTTTATCAATTCATCAGAGGTTTCAAGATAGAATTTCTTAATAAAATCCAAAAGATATGTTATCTTTTCACAGTAAAATTCTGTAAAATTATTTGAACCTTCTTCATTTATATAATCTATTGTTTCAAAAAATTGAACATCTATATAATTATTCAACCAATTAAAATTATTATATATTTCTTTAATAATATTATGATACATTCTTTTTATAAAAATATCAGCTTTTATAATATTGTTACCTAAGACACTATAAATGTTCTCTGTCGTGACTAGAAATAACTTTATTGCATAGTCTTCTTTGTTAATTAGATGTTTAATTATCTGCTTCTCATCAGCTGCAGTATATACCCATTCTAAATCATCTTTTTTTAAATCTACTTCATCATTTGAAGATTTATTTTTCTTATCTCGAATATTATCTAAGAATTTTTTGCTTCTTTTAAGCATTTCGCCTATAGATTCTTCATTAGCAGGTTTTACAATGTAATCAAATGCTCCCAATACAATACCTTGTCTAGCATAATTAAATTCACTATATTCACTTAAAATTACAACGCAAGGACATAATTTATTTTTCTGAATTTCTCTAAGTAATTGAAGTCCATCAACTACTGGCATCCTAATATCTGTTAATACAAGATCATATGAATTCTTATATAATAATTCAAGAGCTTCCTTTCCATTTGAAGCTGTATCTATAATTTTGAATTCTGATTCTTCGCCCCATAATTTTAATCTTTTTAATTCAGTTAAAAAAATCTCTCTATCGTCTACTGCAAGAATTTTATACAACTTATATTCACCTCCATTAACATATATTTTTATTTTAATATGCCCGCATCACCAATAGTAAAATATGTACAGGCACCTTTTCCCACTTCTCCTGTAATCCACACCCTACCGCCAAATTTCTGAATTATTTTTTTTACAATAGCAAGTCCAACCCCACTACCTTCAAATTCACTTTCAGAATGCATCCTCCTAAACATCCCAAAAAGACTTTCTGAAAATTTCATATCGAAACCGGCACCATTGTCCCTAATATAAAATACATTTTCATTATTCGCCAAGACATATCCGACACTAATTAATGCAAAATCTTTATTACTCGTAAATTTTAATGAATTTGAAATTATGTTGGTTATGACTTGTTTCATCAAAATATTATCTCCTAATATTATCGGTAAATTACTTTCAAACTCTAGTTGAATCTTTTGCTTGTTCATATACCCAGCTAGTAATTCATTAAATGTAGATTTTATTAATTGCTCTAAATCAATTATTTCCTTTGTAGGCTCCATATCTGCGAATTTTATATATTCTAATAATTTATTAATAAGTAACAATGTATCATTACAAATATGTCTAATATTTCTTATTAATTCAACTCCATCTTTATCAACTTTACTTCCGTAGTCTTCAATAAATATCCTCGCATAACCATCTATAGCACGTACAGGCGCCTTGATTTCATGAGAAATTGTATAATTAAAGGCTCTAAGCTCATTATTTACATTTTGAAGCTGTTCAGTTTTTTCTTTAATATCCTCTATAGTATTATTTAGTCCGTTTAACGTATTAATAGTTATCACCCCACTACTATTAATTGCTCCTTAGATACTATGTTATCTTTAATAACAAAACTGTTAAAAATAAATTCATCTTTATTTGCTAACGATATAATTGTATAACTTAAATTAGGATCAAATGCTAATCTTATGTCCTCTTCCGACGGTCTTGAAGGTGTTTCAGGATGGCTATGAAAGTTTCCTACTAGGCTCCACCCATTTTTTCTGATATCTGCTATTACTTTAAACTGCTCCTTGATATCCATTGAAAAATGCTCTTTACTCTCATCAATATTTCTTAATAAATATACTTTTTTAATAATTTTATTATCACTACTATCAATAATTCCGCCTAAAAGCCCACATGCTTCATTCGGAAGGTTCCTTTTAGAATATCTGCTAATTTCGTTGAATTGATCCTTAGAAAATATAATCATAATCATGACCTCCTATTATTAATTTTTATTCATATTAATCTAATAGGATTACTATGAATTTAGTATATACCAATTTCTTCTATTAGTCAAAAACTATTTAACTAAATTTATACTTTTATATAAAACATATAATTCATAAATTTTCTATGATATTTGTTTCGATTTTATCATAGCATTCCCCAAAGTCAATTGAATGAAAAACACTACCAAATAAATTCCAACATAATACTAAAAATAGTCTCATTGCCATTAAAAGTTATTACCTCTTATAATTTAAATATAGCTATTTACTATATTTTAGGAGGAAAAACATGGATGATTTAATATACAAAGAGCTAAAAAAAGGTGGATTTATGAAACAGATCCAAAATGAAAAATTCTCTTTACGTCTTAGAGTGGTAGGCGGACAAATTAATGCAGATCAACTTCATAAAGTAAGTGAAATTGCTAATAAATATGGTCATGGCTATATTCATCTCACCTCAAGGCAAGGTATCGAAATTCCTTTTATAGATTTTAAGGATATTAATTTTGTGAAAGAAGAACTTAATACTGTCGGCTTAGAACCTGGGGCTTGTGGCCCTCGCGTAAGAACTATTACAGCATGCCAAGGTAATGAGATTTGTGGAAGTGGTTTGATTGAAACAAGTAACTTAGCTAAAGAACTTGATGCCAAATATTTTGCTAAGGATTTACCTCATAAATTTAAAATTGGAATCACAGGCTGCAGAAATAATTGTTTAAAAGCTGAAGAAAATGACCTCGGTATAAAAGGTGGACTAAAACCTAAATATAACGAAAATTCTTGTACTCATTGCGGAGTTTGCGAAGTGATTTGTCCTGCACAAGCAATACAAGTTGATAAAACAGTTAACTATCTTACTTTTGATGAAAACAAATGCATTTATTGTGGAAGATGTGTTAAATCATGCCCCGTCGATGCTTGGAACGGAACTACTGGTTATATTACATCATTTGGAGGTTTATACGGAAATAGTATAGCTTTCGGCCAAAACCTAATTCCATTAATTGAAGATAAAAAAACTTTATTCAAAGTCATAGATACCACAATTGACTTTTTCAAAGAAAATGCAAATGCTGGCGAACGCTTTAGATTTACGTTAGACCGAATTGGCATTGATAAACTAAAAACCAAATTAGAGGAGGTAATAGAATGAGTAGTTTAGATACAAATGCATTTGTAGATATAACTGATGTAGTTTGCCCCATAACATTTGTAAAGGCGAAAGTTGCTCTTGAAGAAATTAAAATCGGAGAAACACTTGAAATAAAGCTAAATGATGGTGAACCAATCCAAAATGTTCCTCGTAGCTTAAAGAATGAAAAACATAAAATTTCTAATCTTACTAAGAATGAAGATGGCACATATACAATCATAGTAATAAAGGGTGGTTTACTTGATAGCTAATTTAATTAATGGTAGTTCTGTACTTTAAAATATCGAGAATTTAACTGCTGATTTTAGAAATAGAATCAGTAAGATTTAGTTAAAGGAGATTATAATGAAAAACATACGTGTTCTAATTGTTGAAGAATTTAAATATATTGCTGACTTAAATGTCCTTGAACTAAAACGAGGCGGCTTTGAGGTTAATAGTCAATATGTGTCTAGTGAGGATGCTATGCGAAATGCATTATCTCAAAATCAGTTTGATGTTATTCTTTCTGATAATTCAACACCACACTTTAACGCTATTCAAGCTCTTTTTATTAGGAATGAACTTTCCCCTAATACCCCTTTTATTATTGTGTCTGAGGATGTTTCACCTGAAAGTATTAAATTTGCTATGAAAAATAGATGTTGTGCTTACCTGCTGAAAGAAAACCTACACCAACTTGCTATCTTAGTAAGGAATATTATAGCAAGATAAGAATCATATAAGGAGTGATAATATATGAATTTTACTAACGAACAACTTGAACGATATTCAAGACATATAATTTTAGATGACGTTAGCGTTAAAGGCCAAGAAAAAATATTAAATAGTAAGGTTTTAATTATTGGAACTGGCGGTCTTGGAGCCCCCGCTGCAATGTACCTTGGAGCTGCAGGCGTCGGAACCATAGGACTTGTTGATGGTGATACTGTTGATTTATCTAATCTTCAACGTCAAATTATACATTCTACACGAGATGTTGGTAAACCAAAGGTTATTTCTGGTAAAGAGAGCATTAACCTGCTAAATCCTGATGTTAATGTTGTTACATATAATGAAAGAGCTACATCTCAAAACATTTTAGAAATTATACAGGATAAAGATTACGATTTTATCATTGACGGAACAGATAACTTTCCTGTTAAATTTTTAATCAACGATGCTTGTGTAATGCTTAAAAAGCCTTTTTCCCATGCTGGGATAATTAGATTTCAGGGGCAGACTATGACTTATGTTCCCGAACAGGGTCCCTGCTACCGTTGTATATTTCAAAATCCACCACCTCCAGATGTTGTCCCTACTTGTCAGCAGGCTGGTGTCCTTGGAGTTATGGGCGGCATAATAGGTTCAATTCAAGCAAGTGAAGCCTTAAAATATATAATAGGTGTTGGAGACCTGTTAACAGGAAAATTACTTACTTATGATGCAAAAAAAATGGAGTTCAGAAAAATTGATATTCATGAAGACAAAAATTGTGCTATTTGTGGTGAAACGCCAACTATTGATCAATTAATTGATTATGAATTAAATGTCTGTGGCTAATTTAAGCATATGAAAGAAAATTCTAGGAGGAAATATTTATTATGAAAATAAGTGTTAATGGAAAAGAAACTATCTTAGACAATGGGGTTACAATAAAAGAACTTTTAGAAAAAGAATATGTTGAAATGCAGGAATATGTAACTGTCCAAGTAAATGAAAATATTATCCCCAGAGATAGTTATAAAACACATATTATAAAAGACAGTGATACTGTTGAGTTTCTTTACTATATGGGTGGAGGAAGTAATTAAATAGTACTGCCTGTAATAAGCATATACTAACTCGACGAAGGTATGACAGTTAAGCATGTTGAATATAACTTTAAAAGAATTAGTTATGGTTCCAGGGAAACCTCATGTACTGATCAGCTTGCTATTGCTATAATGAAAGCATATGAAAAAATAAAGTCGTAAAAAATAAAGGATTGCCTTCAAAATTGACAATCCTTTATTTTTGATTAAATAATTTACTATATATAATATAAATTTTAATAAATCATAGTGAAAACTCCTTTTTGATTTAAATATTGTATAAAAATGGTATATTCTTTTCTTTAAAGAACTCTGCATGAATTTTCTCTTTTTCTTGATTAAATAAAGTACCTGTTCTTAATCTTGGATTTCCTAAGTTAATTTTCTCAATTTTTCTAATGCTGCCAGGTCTATTTGACATGACAATAATCCTATTACCTAAATATATTGCTTCCTCTATATCATGTGTAACAATAATCATTGTAATTTTTTCTTTTTCCCATATTCTAAGCATTTCTTCCTGCATATTTATCTTTGTAATCGCATCTAGTGCTCCAAAAGGCTCGTCTAATAATAGTATCTTAGGACGATTTGCTAAAGCCCTAGCAATTGAGACTCTTTGTGCCATTCCGCCTGAGAGCTGTTTAGGATAAACATTTTCAAATCCTTTTAAACCAACCAATTCAATATTTTCTTTAATTAAATCTTCCACATCTTTTTCTTCATTAGGTAAACTAAAACGTATATTTTCTGCTACTGTCATCCACGGAAGTAAACGATGATCTTGAAATATAACACCTTTTTCTCTTGATGGTCCTTTAATTGGCTTTCCATTGAATATAACAGTACCTTCATACTCTGCTTCTAGCCCAGCAATAATTTTAAGTAATGTACTTTTTCCACATCCGCTACTTCCTATAATAGATAAAACTTCTCCTTCTTTAACATTAAGGTTAATATCAACTAAAGCATCCACATAACCCTCTTTATTCTTATAACGCTTATTTAATTTAGAAATTTCTATTATATTTGACATAACTCTCACCTCACTCTACTGGTTCCACTTAGTAATTTTTATTGATATCCTCTTTAATACATCATCCATAAGCTTTCCTACTATGCCTATTATTAACATCCCTAATATAACTAGGTCAGGTCTTGACATATTTCTGCCATCGGTAAGCATATATCCAACACCTTTAGTAGCTGCAATCATTTCTGCTGCGACTACACAAACCCAAGCATTCCCAAGACCCACACGAACTCCTGTCATAATAGAAGGTAGTGCTCCTGGCAATATTACTCCATAAATAAATTTAGCCTTTGGAACTTCATAAACTTTCCCAAGTTCTAAATATTTACCATCAATATTTTTTATACCATCAACTACATTAAGTAGAATTGGAAAAAATGCACCGAGTACAATAATAAATATTTTTGAAAATTCACCTATGCCAAACCAAAGAATTGCTAATGGAATCCATGCAATTGGTGGGATTGGTTTTATAATTTGTACTGTTATGTCTGTAAATACTTCTAATTTTTTTGATAATCCTATTCCAATGCCCAAAATCAAAGCAAAAATTGAAGCAATTACGAAACCTTCAATTACTCTAAAAAAGCTTGCTACAATATGATTAATTAATGTACCATTTTTTAAAATATCTCCTGCTGTTTTTAATACCTTTTCAGGAGCTGGCATTGTATATGGTTTTATATAGCCTGCAATATCTGCTGCTTTCCAAATTAATAAAATTATTATTGGTAAAGCTAAATAAAGTCCCCAAAATAAAATTTTACTTAGAAATTTTCCAAGTTTTTTCATAATATAACACCTACCTTACTATATAATATCCCTTTGTTATGTAATCAGAAGGTAAATAAAGTGAAACTTTTCAGGTGGAGTTTTATACTCCACCTGAATTTAGTTGAACTAATACCCTCATCCAAGAGCGTGCAGCCGTTATCTCCAAATTAAAGAAGAGGGCGTGTTAAGGATGTTAGCTCTAGCTATCGGATGAATTTTATTAGAAATTTACTTTGTAACCCCCGCTTCTTCCAAGAATTTAGTGTTAACAAATTCATCTATATTTACTTCACTTGAAATTATTCCTTCTTTTAAAATGTATTGTTCTACTGTCTTAATTTCTTCAATATCATCCTTTGTTAATTCTTGGGTAAATGTTAAATTATTAAAAATCTTAATCATTAAATCCGGAGTAACTCCAAAATCACTTGCTATTGCTTCAGCAGCTTCTTTGGGATTTGTTTTAATATATTCAGATGCTTTTTGGCATGCTTTTATATAAGCTTTTATTACTTCTGGGTTTTTTTCAGCGAATTGCTTTGTTGAATAAGTTACCATGTTACCTCTTTTAATACCTGTCCCATCTATTAAAACTTTTGCTCTACCTTCACTTGTTAATTTTGATACAAATTGTTCCCATAAAACAGCAGCATCAATTTGATTTCCTTCAAGTGCAGCTTGCATATCTCCTGCTGCAAGATTTACAGACTCAATATCATTAAAAGTCAGCCCTGCATTCTTTAAAACAAGTGCTAATAAATGTTGCGCGTAAGAGCCTTTTACATAAGCAATCTTCTTTCCTTTTAATTGACTAGGATTAGTAATATCAGAATCTGCCCCTACAAGAATTGCTAATGCTTTTTCACCATAAGCTACATTTCCAACAATTTCAATTTCCTGACCAGAAGATTTTGCTAAAATAGCAGGCATATCTGCCATGAAACCTATGTCCTCATTTCCTCCTGCAACTGCTTCATTTACAAGCGGACCTGACTTAAAATCTGTCCACTCATATGTCGCACCTACCTTTTTAAGTTCCTCATCTAAATATCCTAATTTTTTTGCAACATATATAGATGAATAAAGAGGATATGGTTGTGCTCCAATCCTAAGTATTACATTTGATTTTTTAGCATCTGCCGCTTCTGTTAATTTCTTTGTATCACCATTTTGGCATCCTGCAAACATTCCTACTGATAAAATTGTACTTACTCCTAATGTTATAATATTTTTAATTATTTTTTTCATAGTTAAAGCTCTCCTTTTGTTTTTAGTTTAAAAGCCTATATTTCTATAGTAACTTTAGGCACATGAAAGAAAATAATAGACCAAAGATTCAATGCATATTTCGTGTCAGACAAGGAAGCAAATTCTGCTCATAGCGGGCCTATTAGTAGAATTTGCTGACTCGCTTACTCAGGGAGCGTATGCGAGTCGAGCTTCCGTTATGACGCGAAATAGGCTAGCATACTGGTCTATTATTTTCTTGATTGTGCCTTACAAATTAATTTCATATGGTTTTAAATATAAATCTTTATTTTATATGGTCATTTAACACTTCAAAAAGTTTTTCATCTAGTTTTAAGCTACCCAGTAAGTACTCTCTTCCGAGTGATTTATATTTCCCCTCACCAAATTTATGATATGGTAATAATTCATAACTAACATTTAGTTTATCTTTTAAAAACTCAATTATCCCCTTTATATCTTCTTCATCATCATTAAAAGTTGGTATAACAGGAGTTCTAACATGTTTTTTTAATTTCGGAAAATCCATGCATAACCTATTAAAATTTTCTAAAATAATTTTATTACTAACTCCTGTAAACTTTTTATGCTTTTCCTCATTTAAACTTTTTATATCAAACAAAATCGTATCTAAACTTTCTGCACATCCCTTTAATATTTCATAATTTGAATATCCACAAGTTTCAATTGCTGTATTTATTCGTCTTTTCTTAGCTTGTTTTAATAGATTAATTGTAAACTCACCATGTATTAAAGGCTCTCCACCACTTATAGTGATTCCCCCTTCACTACGAGTGTAAAAAACACTATCCTTTTCAACAATATCTAATATTTCTTTTATCGCTTTTAATTTACCCTGTGTAGTGAGTGCCCCAGTTGGGCAATTACTACTACAAGTTAAGCAACTAATGCATTTATCTCTATTTATTACTGCCTTATTATCATTATCAAAGCTAATTGCATCACTCTTGCAGCCGCTGCATCCCTTGCACCCTATACATTTATTATTATTATAAAAAATTTCTGGCTCCCGATTTTGTGATTCTGGATTGCTACACCATTTACATCTTAATGGACATCCCTTCAAAAATACATTTGTTCTAATTCCTGGTCCATCATGCAAAGAATAATGCTGAATGTTAAAAACATAAGCTTTATCATTCATTTTATATAGCCTCATGTTCAGTTCTGTTTATAATATCATTTTGTAAATCCTCAGATAACTCAGTAAAATATGCACTGTATCCAGCTACACGTACAAGTAAACTTTTATATTGTTCAGGATTTTTCTTTGCTGCAATTAATGTATCTCTGTTGACTATGTTAAATTGTAAATGCCATAGTTTTAAATCACACCAAGTTCTAATAAATGAAATAAGTTTCTCTGTTCCTTCTTCATTCTTAACGCATTCAGGAGTAAGCTTAACATTTAAAAGTCTTGCTGCTCTTTCCTTATGGTTGTAGTTTTTACTAGCAAAATTAGATAATAGTATTGCTGTTGGTCCGTTTATATCAGCTCCATGAGAAGGTGATGAGCCATCTGCAAGCGGTGTATATGCAAATCTACCATTAGGAGTTGCACTAACAACTTTTCCAAAAGGCACATGGGATGTAAATGGCACATATCTTAAATCAAGATTTACGTCTAATTCTTTAGAATACTTTTCAGTAAATTTAAGTGCCTCTAAATCAAGTCTTTTTGCAATAGAATCAGCATAGTCATCATTGTTTCCGTAGCTTGGAGCATTAAGCATTAGTTGTCTAATAGCTTCATAGCCTTCATAGTTATGCTCTAAAGCTTCTTTTAACTGTGCTAATGTTATCTTTTTATCCTCAAAAACATTTTTCTTAATTGCTGCTAAAGAATCTATAACTGTACCATATCCTATAAATTCAAAATATCCTAAATCTATACCACCTTCTATATCAGGCTGATGAATATCTTTATAGTTTTCTCTGCATAATTTGTGTAGTGCAGATCCGAGTGGTGATGCAAAATGATTTGCTCTAATTCTTATTATTTCATGTTGCTGTATAAATGCGTGTTTTAAGAAATTCTTTTGTTGAATAAGATATGCATCAAAGAATTCTTCAAAGCTTTCAAAGTTCGTTATATCACCAGTTTCAACACCTATAACTTCATCTCCATATTTTTGCATTTTACCATTATAAATCGTCATTTCTACTGCTGCTGCAAAATTAATATAAGCACATGGACTTGTATATGTATCTCTGTTAGGCATACGGCATTCAGCACAACCTGAAACACTATAGTCATATGCTTCTTCAAAACTTGCTCCTTTTGCAAGTAGAAGCGGTACAACTTCCTCATCATTTATTAACTTAGGAAAACCAGATCCATCTTTAATTGTTTCAGCAACTTCATATAAATATCTTCTAGGACTGCGAGCATGTATTCTAGCTGCTAAATCTGGATAGTTAAGAGGAAAATTTCTTTTTGATTCTAAGAAAAGATAAGTTAAATCATTAACTGCATCTTGTCCATTTGAAGTTTGACCTCCAATAGTTACTGCTTCCCAATGTGCATACCCTTCATTAAATGAACCACCAGTTGTTGATAAATAAAGATCAATAAACTGTGCCATATTCACCCATACACATTCTAGTAATTCAACGGCTTTTTCATCATCTAAGATTCCTTTTTCAATATCAGCTTTATAGTATGGATATAAATATTGATCCATTCTTCCATTAGAAATAATAGTACCTGTTTTTTGTTCTATTCTAGAAAACATTTGTGTAAACCATTGAGCTTGAACAGCTTCGTGGAAGCTTCTTGGTGGATTGGCTGGAACATGATAACAAGTATCAGCTATTAGTTTTAATTCTTCTTTTCTAACAAGGTTTTCTTCTTTTTCATATAATTCTGTTGCTAAATCTCCATGGCGTTTTGCCCATAATGTAATTGCATCAGCTACATTTATGATTGCCTTTAAAAATGGTATCTTTTCAGTATTATTAACTGGGCTGAATTCATCAAGCTCTGCTAGTTTTTCTTCTGCTTCTTTTTTAATTCCGTTAAAACCAATATTTAAAACTATTTCGTAGTCATGCACCCATTGAATAGATGATCTAAATGAAGCTGTTTCATTAACAATGAATCTTGAAGTAAGACTTGAATCATTATTATAAGTTAATTTTAAAGTCTCATTATTTAAAGCCTTCGCTAAATCCTCATGGAACGTCTTTCCCTTCCAATATGGTGCAATTTCATTTATAACAATTTCTGCATCCTCTTTTGAAATATCAAAAGGAGAAGTTTCTCTCTTTGGCAGCTGCTCAATTGCTTCATCTAAGAAATCACCGTCAAGTTCTGGATACAATAATCCGTAGCGGCCTTCTTTTCCACCTCTCCCAACGATTATTTGATTGTCATCGATATATATAGTTGCATTTTTAGCATAATGCAATAGGGCTTTTGACCATCTTAATATTAAAGGCTCTCCTTCAGTTTTTTTAAATGATTGAGTGAAATATAATCCTCTTTCAATATTAATTTTAGGTCTTGTCCCCTTAAATGTATTAAAAATAGTAGTAACTCTTTTCTTTGAATTAAATTCTATTACTTTGTTGTTTATTTCTGCATTAATCCTCTCTTCTTGTGGTGATAAAATACCATTTGCCATTATTATTCCTCCTTTTCAAATTTTACCTATGTATTATTTCTTATAATATACCTAATATATATGCAATTTTATTATTCATCGCCCAACAGCATAACCAACTATTCCTACATGTTTAGTACGATTTAATCATATTCCATGCTATATTTAATGTCAATCGTAATTAAAAACACCTGTATTTTCTCATAGCTATATCTAAATAATTTCCTATAAAAATTAAATATACATATACATTGTTAGAATTTCTATAACTTCACTCTTCATTGAAACAAAAGCTTATTTAATAGAAAAAAAGCCTAATATTATATTTAATATATTAGACTCTCATATATTTTAAAGTTTATTTTGCTCTACTTATTAATGATTTTATATCACCAGCAAGTCTCTGTTTTACTGTTCTTTCATGATTTAATAGGATAGTACTCAAGTTTTCAAGCAAATTAATTCCTCCATTAAACCCCAAATAACCTGTGTTTAATATAACTTTATCTACAGGAAATGAAATCACTTGCAACGGAATATTTAATTCTTCTGAAATCTCTTTTTCTAAAGAGCTTCCCAAAATTAATTCTACATGACTATCTCTTAATATTTCTTGAATTTCATTCACATCATCTGTATGATACAAATTCGCTTCCTCATGTTCACTTTCATCTTGTATTGGATCTGTGGCAATTCTCACTTTTGTACTTAATCCAAAAGTTCTAGCTAAGAAACTACTTACACCATTAATAGTGCTTTCATCTCCAATAATTCCTATACTCCTTTGAAAATTGTAATCGAAGTATAAATTTAATAAATTATTAATGTAGTATTCTTCTTTCTTCTTTTCTTCACTAATAAATTTCTCTATTTTTTCTTCATCAACTTTTATAATTTCACTGATGCTTTTAATAAAACTAATTGTAGCCTCAGCACCTATTGGAAGAGATTTAAAGTTTAAGAATGGAGTTTCATATTTCTTTTCAAGATTTTCTGCTATACTAATCCCCCATTTTGAAAAAACTAAATTTAGCGATGCTGAAGGGATTTTCTTCCACTGATTTATTCCTTGTCCAAATCCAAATAAAGTATTAACCTTTAATCCTATAGCCTCAAGAATCCTTTTTAATTCCTCTAAATTACCTCTCCAATGTATATCTTGACCAGGAATTATTCCAAATATATTTACTAGATTTTCTTGTTTTTCTGTATTTACCTTTGCAACAGTTGGAAGTTGATTTATTATTGAATTTACAACGCCTTCATAACCCAAATGAAATTTCCCCTTAAAACCTGGTGCCTTAAAATATATAACAGGCTCACCTTGTTCTTGAGCCTCATTAGCCATTGTGATTACATCATCACCCACAAGCTCTGGAGCACACCCACTTAAAGTTACATATAAATCTCCACTTATAACTTTTACTGTATTTTTTATTTGCTCTCTTAATCTTGAACCTCCACCAAAAATAACTTGTTTCTCAATTACATTTGTTGAAGGAATCTCAAAACCACTATAACCACTTACTTTATCTCCTATTGTTTGCTGAATTGCACAGCCAGCTGTTGAATGGACAATAGGTATGACTCCGTCTATTTCTAATATGGTTTTTGTTGCTCCTTGAAGTGCACAACTATTACGGGATTTTTCCAATACCTTTGACATATTACTTCACCTCCTGTTTAATATACCAATTGGTACTCTTTTTCAACCAAGTATCTTTATATGGTAATTTATGATTTTCAGCAACACTGTTAATGAATTCTTTACCTTTTAAAGATTTATCAATTAAATCCGCCAATTTTTTGCCACCATCGAATCCATAAAGAGTTATATTGTCAATAGATATTGGTATAATCCCAAGTTTTGATACCCATGCAGTTTTGCCTTTTTCTCCAATATATACATCTGGGTTTATTTTACTTAAAATATTTGCATTTTCAAAAAGCTGACCACTTGCTACATGAACTTGTAAATCATATTTTAATTCTTCTAATTTCTTTTTATTAACTTTATCAATTTCATCTACAGTTATTCCTACAACCTCTCCTCCAAGTTCTCTTATTAATGTTATTAAGCTAAATGCTGAAGAGGCCTTTAAATTTATATATATCTTCAATCCTGATAGTGGTGTTTTATCAATTAAATTTCTCGTTTTTAAAGTTTTTTGAGCAATTATCTTTTTTACTTCATCATTTTTATCAAACACCTCTCCGATTAATTTAATCCAGTTAGTAGTATTATTAATTCCTATTGGAATATTAGTTTTTATATATGGAACATCATAACTCTCCTCTAACCCTATTCCTAAAAAATACCCTTCATCATCATTTAGTGCAACAGATACTTTAGCTTTTGGAGCATTCTTTATATTTTCATATGTTGAAAATTTACCTACAATATTTGTATCTATTCCTAATTCCTTAAGCAATAAAAGAATTTCTTTAATATCCTTATTATTTTCTGATATAGATATCAAATTTAAAGAATTATCTTTACCATCTTTCTCATTGCTTTTTATTAAATATTTTCCTAAAGCATGTAGCACTACGTCGTATCCGTTTATTGCAGTTTTGGATTTAAATCCATCTGTAAAAATTGGAACTATTCTAGTATCCAATTCTTCCTCTAACTCTCGAACGACTGCACTTATATCATCATTATTTATAGCCACAACTGGTGTTGCCACAACAAATATTAGTTTGGGTTCATGTTTTCTATATGATAAGTTAATAGCTTCTCTTAATTTTTCGTCTCCACCCAAAATACTATCTCTTTCATTTAAATTAGTTACATACCAACTTGATTTACTTCCTTCTTCCCAATAATGAAGCTTAACATTTCCACAGCCTGAAGGTCCATGAATTACTATAATAGAATCTTCTATATTCCCTAATAGCTCTAAAGCGTATATTACTTCATCAAACGTAGCCTCAGAATATGTTCTTATATTTTGCCTATCTTCATCTTCTTTGGATAGATTATGAGCTGTTCCTAAATATGCACTTAAAGTGCTTACTCGTTTCTCTCTACCTTGAAGTTTATTCCCATCAAATACACCCATAAAAATTCTCCTTCCTATCTATATTCCAAGACTGTCTTGTACAACTCCTGTCTCAGTATCATATATTTTGTCTCCCCATTCTCTTGCCCAATCTCTTAATTCACTTACACCTAATGGATTCGGAACAACTAAATCTTCACTTTCAGCAATATATTTTGCTAATTCCCTATATATATCTGCATGTTTTGCTGTAGGATTAGCTTCTATAACTGTTTTACCGAATAATTCACTTTGAGATACTACCAATGAACGTGGAACATATCCTACAGCTTTAGTACCAGTTTTTGATGTAAAATCATCAACAATTGATTTAGAATACCCTGCCGTTAATCCATTAGCAATTATACCTCCAAGCTTTGCACCTCCTGCTGGCGCATATTTACTAATCGCTTTAAATAGGTTATTAGCTGCATAGATTGCCATAAAGTCAGAAGAACTTACAACATAAGCTCTATCAGTAATTCCATCTCTTATTGGAACTGCAAATCCTCCACAAACTACATCTCCTAAAACATCATATAACACATAGTCAGGTTTATATTCTTCAAAAAGATTTAAATCCTGAAGAAGGGATACTGCCGCATTAATTCCTCTTCCTGCACATCCTACACCTGGTACCGGACCTCCAGATTCAATGCAAAGTATTCCTCCATATCCAACTACAGATATATCTGATAAATGAACCTTTTTGCCTTCCCTCATACTATCTAAAACTGTGGGTAAATAGTTATTTCCTCTGAGAGTATTAGTTGAATCACTCTTTGGATCACACCCTATTTGAATAACTTTATATCCAGCTTCTGCAAGAGCCGCACTTATATTTGATGTTGTTGTTGATTTACCAATCCCTCCTTTACCATAAATAGCTATATGTTTTCCTATTTTACCCATAATAATCTTCCTCTCTAAATTTTATATTATTTAAATGATTTATTATTTTTCATTAATCATTTGTTCTCTTCCATGAAAATTTATTTTTATGTATCCAATCTTTTATTAAGATTTTTTTGATTTAAATAACAAAAAACTTATTACAAGCATACACATTACTCCAATGCTTGTAATAAGCCTCCAGTTTTTCTGGTCAACTTTTCTATACCAAATTTTCATTTATTTAAATATTATTTTATTTGATTATTTATGATTTACTTCATAACCAATAACACATTATTCATATCTGTTTGCTATGATTTAATTGTATTTTAAACACTATACCATGTCAACCAATATGCATTAACATATATATTTTCACATGGATAAATATAAATAATTTCAATATAGATATAGCTTGAAGTATACATATACATTATCTTTATTTATTTATTTTTATTTATATATACATACATCAAAACCATAATTAGTATAGGTATGTATCCTAGAAATATTGAACTATAACTAAAGATTTGTCCTATAAAACCGCCTAACATTGGACCAAAAGTTGTTCCTAAACCAGTACATGCTGATAAGGCACTGGATATTTTACCCTTCTTACCTTCTACATTACTCAAACTTGAATAAGTTATTATATTTAATAATCCTGTTCCCGCTCCAAGTGTAGTTACTCCGATCATTATAATCCAAGTTATTTTATAAGTTCCTATTATTAGTAAACCCATTACCATTATACTTAAGCTAATTAAATATAAATTACTTCTACTATATTTATTTAATAGCCCACCTGCTAAAAATACCACTAATGTATAAGCTATACCTTCTGATATTAAAAACCATGACGCATATTTAACTTTTATACCCATAAAATTAATCACATAAACTACTATAAATGTAGCAAATGATGAAAAACATGCTGTACTTACACCCTCAATAATTACTGTTTGTCTTAATATTTTATCTTTTAATAATTCTCTGAATTCATGCAGCTGTCCAAAGACATCAAACTTAACTTTAATATTTTTTCTAAGCTTTCCTTCTCTAATTATTAATATTAATATTGGAATCATAGGTAGCAAAGTTAAGATTGCAGTTACATTGAATATACTTGAATAATTAAATATGCTTATAAAGTATCCACCTACTAATGGTCCTAGAAATGTTAACCCTATGGACATAGCACCCCTGTACCAACCTGATTTTTTTATACCTATTTGATTTAATTTACTGAAAAATGCTGCATTTAGTGATGTGAATCTTAAAGAATTTGAAAATCCTTGGAGTGCCATAGCAATAATTATTATTTTAGGTGATACTGAAAATGCTAACATAAACGTTGTTATCGTGCTAAAAATGCTTCCAAAGACATATAATTTCTTGGCACCAAAACTATCCACCAAAATTCCTGATGGCAATACCATAACTAAGGCACCTATCCCTGATATACCTTTAATAATACCTACTTCGCCAGTATTTGCACCAATATCTATTGCATAAAGTGGCAAAATCATTGAGATTATCCCACAGCACATTCCTGTTAAAATATTTATTATTACAAATCCAATTAACAAATAATGAGATCTTACTAATATATTAAATATATTCATATTACTTTAAATCCTTAATTTATATAATATCTAACTAATTTTTTTCTCATGTTAGCACCTTCTTTTATTATCAATTTCTACTAAATTGTGTTTCTTTTTTTATTCCATATTTTCTTAGTACTTTTACACCAATAAACTGTAATATCCTATCTGAAAAATATCCCATCAACCCTAATGATATTAATCCAACAAAAATCCAATCTGTTCTAAAGTACATACGCGATGTAAAAATTAAATACCCTATACCTTCTTTCGCAGCTATCATTTCAGCTCCCACAATCGCCATAAATGCATTTCCCATTCCAAGTCTAATGCCTGTAAAAATATAAGGTAATGCAGCTGGTATAATTATATAAAATATAATTTGAAGTTCATTTGCACCCAAAGATCTAGCAGCCTGAATTTTAATCTTGTCTACTGATAAAACTCCAGATACAGTGTTAATCATTGCGGCAAATCCTGTAGCATATATTATTAGCATAATTTTTGATTCTTCACCGATTCCAAACCACATTATAAATAGAGTGATGAATGCAATAGCTGGAATAAATCTAAAGAAGTCTAGAAAAGGTTCAATAAATTGTTTAATAATTTCAATTCTTCCAATTAAAATCCCCACTGGAACCGCTATAGCATTTCCAATAACCCATCCAACCAGAACTCTCTGTAGGCTTATAAATATAAAATGTATTAATGTGCCGTCAAGTATTAATTCTTCAGCTCCTAAAACAGCTTCTATGGGACTTGGAAAAAATTGAGCGTCATAAAATGATGATATAAATGTCCATGCAATTAACAAACATATCCAAGAAAAAATCCCTAATTTAAGAGAAATTTTAAAATACTTTCTTAACAAACTCATATACTCCCTCCTATCTCAATAAGTTAATATACTGATATAAATGTATTCCATTATTAAAATAAATTTATATCAGCTTTATTCATCCAAAGGATAAAGCCGTTATTATTAAATTCCAGCTCCATAATCAAAGTGAGTCTGTAAATTGCTATACAAACTTATAAATTCTTGATCTGTATCATTCCTTGGATAAGACAATTTAATATCGTAAATTTTATAAATCGTTGAATTTGGCGAAAAAGACATAATACCTATTCTTTGTCCTAATAAAATAGCTTCTTGTATATCATGAGTAACAAAAATAACTGTTTTATTAGTTTGACTCCAAATTCTTATTAACTCTTTTTGCATAATATGTCTTGTTTGTGCATCTAGCGCTCCAAACGGCTCGTCCATTATAAGAATTTCAGAATCATTTGCTAATACCCTTGCTAGCTGCACCCTTTGCTTCATTCCGCCAGACAACTCATCTGGATATTTATTTGCATGATTATCGAGTCCAACTAGTTTAATATATTCATCCGCTACTTTTTTCCTATCCTTAGCTTTGATTCCACTTAATTTTAGTCCGAACTCAACATTTTCTTGAACTGTTCTCCATGGAAATATTGCAGCATCAGCATTTTGAAAAACTACGCCTCTATCCCTTCCAGGTTTAGTAATTTCCTTATTATCTATTAATAAACTACCTGTTGATCTATTAATAAATCCTGCAATAATATTTAATAATGTAGATTTGCCGCACCCACTAGGTCCTAATAAGATGAAGAATTCCCCTTTTTTTATTTCAAGATTAACATCTGAAACAATATTTAAAATCTCATTGTTTTTTCCCTCATTATACGTTTTAGATAATTTTTTAATTTGAATTATATTTTGATTTTGACTTTCAACGACCATAAACTCCCTCCATATCCTCTATTTATTCTCATAAGTAACCGAACCCGGTAGAGCTTCTTTTAAGAAAGATGTATCAACATAGTTTTTGAAATCAAATTTATTTTTTATCAGTCCATTATCTATGGACCAATTAATAACATTATTAATATGGTTAAAATCATCTTGTGAAAATCTAACTTTGTATTCATAATTTTCTATATCCTTCAAGACATTTTCTTTTGGAACTTTAAGATCTTTATAAGCAATCTCTGCTGTTTTTTCTGGATTAGCTGCAATAAATTCACTTGCTTCATTCAGCGCTAAAAGCAATTGTTTTATGCCTTCCTTATTATTTTCAATAAAATCCTTTTTTAAAACCGTAAAGCCTCTCATTCTAAAATCGATAATTGAATAGTCACCTAAACTTTTAATTCCTTTAATATTTGAGATTTTATCCTTTTGAGAGTTTGAAACCCATAATGCATCAATTTGCCCACTAGTAAACGCAGTTATTAATTCTGCATCAGATTGAAGATAATTCATTTTTACTGAATTCGGGTCTACATTGTATTTATTAAAAAGCTGTGCCCAAATATATTCGTTTACTGTCCCCTTTTGAACTCCAATCCTTTTACCATTCAAATCACTTGGTGATTTAATATCATCCCCAACAACATATAATTGGGAATTTTTCTGTGTGGGAGAACCAATAAATGAAAGAACCTTTAGATTACTATTTTCACCAAGTCTAGTTCCAACTGCAAAATCCATTGCTTCTCCTATATCTACTTGATCAAGAACTAATGCATTAAGAGTATCTATTCCATAAGAAAATGTTGTTATTTCTGCATCAATATTATGCTTTTCAAATATCCCTTCTTCTAATGCCACTCTAAATGGATAAGAAAATGCTGATGAATCTGCACCAATTCTAATTTTAAATTTTTGTTCACTAGCATTTGCGGTAAGGCTTTTTTTATTTTCATTTGAAGCATTATCTTTTCCACTATTGCAACCCGAAAATAATCCTAATGATAAAATTAATGCTGCTCCAATACTTAAAATTTTTCTTATATTTTTTATCTTCATATAATATCCTCCTATATTAATTCTTCTTCAACTCTAAAAATATCATGAATCAAAGTGTCAGAACTTGCATTTGCATCATCTAACTCTTGCCATGTTACTCCATATTTCCTGTATATTGAAACTGTCTTCTTAGCCATATCAAAATGCCACTCAGCTTTTGGGGTACGATGTCCTTCAAGTGCCGAACCAACGTTAACATTCCACTGGCTAGGAATAGCAATTACACCTTTTGAAACTAAATGTTCAATCCCCTCAAGAAGTGATGCTTTTGGTTCAATACCTGAAACAAATGTTGACCTTACTTTAAATTTGCCAAATACATTTAATGCATAATCTATTGCTTTAATCCAATTTTCTCTACCGCCACACTCTTCATTCTTTCCTGGACAAATGCTTTTAAATAAATTTTCATCCCAAACTTCTAAATTTATTGCAACTGTCCTATATCCAGCATCTTTATATTTATCAAAAACAGTAAAATCTAAAGGTGCTCCAATGCAAGCTGTTCCATTAAAATCTTCTAATCCTGTATGCTCCTTTATTGATTCAGCTACATCTATATAATAATCAACTTCTCTTCTTTCAGGTATAAAGCCTCCACTAATTGTTACCTTATTGTTGCCTTCCTTATATCCAGCAGCAACAGTTTCACCAATTTGTTTTGCACTTTTCCATTTTATATCTTGGCATTCAGCATATATATCTTTAGTAGCATTTATATTACAGAACAAGCAATCCTTACCTTTTTCCTTTAATGAGCATTCATTGCTATATGCTACGAAAAGATGGTTATATCCATAACTTTGAGCTACAGTTGCCATTGATGTTCCATCTGAAGTCTTTAAACTATAGTAATTAGGTCTTTTATCAAAATTAATATTATCTACAAGTAAATTCTCTCTATCAAATAATTGAAATTTATTGTCATTATATTTAATAGAATATTGACTCTCTTTATCCCAATGTACTATAACTCTAAATCCATTAGGCAATATTAAACATACGGGAAAATCAATTCCTTTATGCTCATGATGATCAGTAGCAAAAAGTGCATTAATTTGCTCCTTTATAGTTCTCCCTAAATCTAAGTGCTTAAATATTTCTGGATCGACATTTATTCCCTCGACTTGAAGTTTATTTTTTAACCTTAATTCTTCATACAATTTTTCTTTTCTTTCACCATTACTCACTATTAAATCTCCTTTATTATTTATTATTTTTAAAATTCAATCTTACGTATTCTTTCTTCAGTCTTTTCTTTTGATAAGTTCAAAATTTTGATTTCTTTCGGTACTACTCTATAAATATTATGAGTTTCTTCTGTTATCTTTAATTGAGGTCTACGTTTAGAAATATATTTAACTCCTTCTTCAAATTCAACTTTATCTTTAATTACTTCCGCTAATCCTTTTAATTCAATATTAATAAAGTTAGGTATTGCTTGACCTTCATGTTGAAATAAAAGTGAAACATTATTATTTTCCTTAATCTGTCCTACTTTACTGCTACCTTTAACTGTAGAAAAATAGATAGTAATTTCCTTTACTCCAAACCCTCCAATTGTTCTTATATTAGGATATCTATTTGAATCTATAGTCGCTAAAACCGCTGTTTTGCTACTTTCTAAATAATGCTTTATTTCTTTTATTTTATCTGACATCTTAACTCCTCCTATTTTTCATAATTTTTTATACTTTATCTTCAAAAAGCAAAAGGTTTTAAGAAACAATTTTTATTTCTTAAAACCTCTAGCCTTCTAGTCAGTTCTGGTTAAGTTCTATAAATATTTTCTTATATCCTCAACCTTATTCAATTTTTCCCAAGGTAAATCAATGTCTGTTCTTCCAAAATGCCCATAAGCTGCTGTTTGTTTGTATATTGGTCTTTTTAAATCTAAAGTATTGATTATTGCTGCTGGTCTCAAATCAAACTCCTCATTTATTATATCTACTATGGAATCTTCTGAAATCCTTCCTGTTCCAAAAGTATCTACTGTTATAGAAACTGGCTTAGCAACACCAATTGCATATGATATTTGTATTTCTAACTTATCAGCCACTCCTGCCGCTACTAAGTTTTTAGCTATCCATCTTGATGCATAAGCTCCTGACCTATCCACCTTTGTTGGATCCTTACCTGAAAAAGCTCCGCCACCGTGTCTAGCATATCCTCCGTAGGTATCAACAATTATCTTTCTTCCTGTTAAACCTGCATCACCTTGCGGTCCGCCTATAACAAATCTTCCTGTTGGATTAATGAAATATTTAGTATTTTCATCTAATAATTCTAGTGGAACAACTTCTTTAACTACTTTTTCTATGAGATCCTTATGGATTTGTTCATTTGTAGCTTCTGGAGCATGTTGTGTAGAAATAACAATTGTATCCACTCTTACTGGTTTATCATCATCGTATTCTACTGTTACTTGTGTTTTCCCATCTGGTCTTAAATATGATAGTTCATCATTTTTTCTAACCTCAGCAAGTCTTCTTGCAAGTTTTTGAGCTAAAGTTATTGGAAGTGGTAAATACTCTTCTGTTTCATTAGTTGCAAAACCGAACATCATTCCTTGGTCTCCTGCCCCTATCAACGAAAGCTTATCCTCTTCTCCATCCCTAACTTCTTTTGCTGTATCAACCCCAACTGCTATATCGCCAGATTGTTCATCTATTGCTGTTTGAACTGCACAAGTTTTATAGTCAAATCCATATTCTCCGTTTGTATATCCTATTTCTTTTACTGTATTTCTTACTATCCTTGGAATGTCTACATAGCTCTTTGTTGAAATTTCTCCAAAAACATTTATAAACCCTGTACCTGTTGTTGTTTCACAAGCTACCCTTCCATCTGGATCTTGTCTTAATATTTCATCCAAAATAGCATCCGATACTTGATCACAAATTTTATCTGGGTGCCCTTCTGTTACTGATTCTGAAGTAAATAATTTTCTCATTTTAAATCTTCCTTCCATAATTAAAATAATAAAAAGACTAAATATAAAATATCACTAGCTTTAAAATTAATAGTAAATACAACTTTAATCCTATTCATTATTGATATCTATAATTAGTCTCTAGTCTTTCTAGTCAACTACAATTACTGTTTTCATGATTTTTCACTCAAACTAATATCAGATATGATATTATATACTATTCTTATCAGTTTGCTATGATATTATTGTATGTTTTGTAAAATATAATGTCAATCGCCATGCAATAACAACTATATTTTCACCTATACATATATAAAGAATATCTTATCAACAACAAATTAATAATCAAATATATTAGATTTAAAGCATCCATCTTCCACCATTAACATCAATACTTGCACCAGTTATGTAATTTGAATCATCTGATGCTAAAAATACTGCAACTTTTGCTATTTCTGAATTTTGTCCTAGCCTTTTAAGGGCTATATCTGATAATACCGATTGTCTGTATTCTTCTGAATATTCTTTCCACTTATTTTCAAATCGTTCTCCACTATTAATTATGCCCGGCGCTATTACATTTGCATAAATTCCATCACTAGCAAATTCTCTTGCTATGTGTTTTGTAAATGCTATAACTCCTGCTTTTGCACTTGCATAATGTGGTCCAGCTAATATTGATAATGCTCTGCCTGCTTGAGATGAAATATTTATAATTTTACCAGATTTTTGTTTCTGAAAAATTGGGATTATTGTTTGGGTCGTTAAAAATATTGTTTTTAAATTTCCATCAATAATATTGTCCCATTCCTCATCATTAATATCTAAAGTTTTACTAGATCCTGAAGTATCTCCAGCATTATTTATAATTGCATCAATTCTTCCATACGTATTCAAGGTTTCATCTATTAATTTTTGAACCTCATTTCTTATTTTTAGGTCAGCAGCTATTCCAATTGCTTCCCCTCCAAAATTCTCAATCTCAGATATAGTTTTATCAATTGCCTCTTTATTTCTCCCATTCACAGTTACTTTAGATCCATTTCTCGCAAACTCTAATGCAATTTCTTTTCCAATACCATTTGATGATCCAGTTACTATAACTACATTTTGCTTAACACCCATACTAATAATCCTCCTAGCTAATTTATAAATATTTTAGAAAATATTTTTGAGTCCTTTCATTTATATAACCATGGTTTTCATAAAACTTATGAGCACCTATTCTGTCTATTCTCGACCATAAACCTATTCCTAAGTAATTATTTCTGCTAACCCACTCCTCAATCCTAGTGATTAATTTATTACCCACTCCTATGCTTCTGTAGTTTTCAGTCACTATTATTGTATGAATAAAAAATAATCTATCATCATATATTCGATCGCTAACACTACCATGGATATAACCTATAACCTTAGAATTATGTTCTGCTACAAACACCTTAGTTTCAGGTCTATTTATTAAATCCTCCACTCTTTGCTTTAATTTTTCTATTGGAAAATTAAAGCCTAATTCTATATTTAAATTATATATTTCTTCTAAATCATCTAAATTAAGTTCTCTAACTACACAATCCATATTAACTCCTAAATTATTTTATTCCTACATTATTTAAATAGCTTTTATCAATTAAATCATCTACGCTGACTTCTTTCTTTATGATTTTATTATCATATAAATATTTTGCTGTATCTTTTATTGATTGTATCGTTTCATCCGTAAATTTAATACTTCTATCAGTTTTATCAAATGAAGGTTTCAAGACATCTACCGTAAACCCAGAATCTTTTGATACAATTTCTAACGCTTCCTGCTGATTCTCCTCTATCCATTTCTGAGCTTTATTTAAAACCTTTATCAATCTTTCCGCAACATCTCCATGTTCTTTTAGGAAATCTGAATTTGCTATAATAACATTGACACTTAACTTATATTTTTCACCATCTGTTATTAATTTAGCTATTCCATCATTGATTATTTGGGTTGCTATGGGGTCCCAGGTAACTGCCGCATCTATACTATTTGATGCCAAACTACTTTTAATATCAGCCGGTTGAAGGTTTAAAACTTGAATATCACTTGGTTTTAGGCCAACAGAATCTAGCAGTATATAAAGTAATTGGTGTCCTACAGAACCAATTGTTACCCCAACCTTTTTACCTTTCAAATCACTTATACTTTTTATTCCCGAATTACTTGTTGCTAATAATTGATTAGTTTTTGATGCAGCACCATACAATCCTATAACTTTAACTTTTGCTGCATTTGCCTGCGCCTGTAATGCTGGTTGATCTCCAACTTGTCCAAATTCTAATCTATTTCCTGTAAAAGCTTCAATCATTGGAGGTCCTGATGCAAATTTACTTAACTCGATTTTTATATTATCTTTGGAAAACTCCTCATCCAGCCATCCCTTTTCTTTTGCCACAACTATTTGAGCATGCCCAGGCTGATATCCATAATGCACTACTATATCCTTGCTGCCTTCCGTCTTCGTACTACTTACAACACTTGTATTGTTTTTTCCACATCCAGCTATTAAGGGCAATATAAATATAAAAGCAATAGTCACTAACAACGTTTTTTTATTTCTCATTATATATTTCCTCCTATCTCGTATTAAACATTTTTGTTTTAATATAATAAACAAAAAAGCTTCAAAGAAAGTTAATAACATCCTTTGAAGCCTCTAGTTTTCTAGTTAGCTTTACTTATGTGTTTCTACACCACCTGCTCCTGATTTATCAAATCATTTTCCTTAAATATTGGCAATAATTCTTCTTCAATTTTATATAAATCGTGTACTGGTGTTGTTGGAGAAGCATTACAGTCGTAATATTGATCATAAGTAATTCCTGCTTTTTTAAGTGCATTATATGTTTTCTTTATCACATCATAATGCCATTCAGGGTTTGGAGTACGATGCCCTTCTAAGGCAGAACCAGGATTAGGTATCCATATAGACGGAGCTGGTGCTACTCCTATCGATGCAAGATACTCTATTCCCTCTAACAATGATGCTTTAGGTTCAATTCCTGCAACAAATGTACTTCTAACTCTTCCAAATCCAAAAACATCAACAGCATGTTTAAATGCTTCAATCCACTGATCATGATCTCCACATTGTTGTAACTTTCCTGGGCAAATTGTTTTAAAGAAATTCTTATCCCATACTTCTTTATTCATTGATACCGTTCTATAACCAGCCTCTTTATATTTATCAAGAACATCTAGATCTTTTGGTGCACCAATAACGCCTGTACCATTAAACTCTTCTAACCCTGTATAATTTTTAATTTCTTCAGCTACATCAATATAATAATCCACTTCTCTTCTTTCTGGTATAAATCCTCCACTAATAGTGACATGCTTATATCCTTCTTTGTATGCTGCTGCAACTGTTTCGCCTATCTGCTTAGGTTGTTTCCATTGTATCCCCTGTGCTACTCCATAAGTATCTTTAGTAGCATTTATGTTACAAAATAAGCAATCTAATCCTTTATCTTTTAAGGCACATTCATTACTATACGCAACAAACAACGCTCCTTCTCCATAATTTAACGCAACTCTTGACATTTCTGTTCCGTCTGAGGTTTTTAATCCATAATAGTTAGGTCTTAAATCAAAATTTATATCAAATAAATGAGTTCCGTTTTTTGCCAAATAATATACTCCATCCTCATATTCAATGGAATAGTTAGATGTTTTATCCCAATTGAATGGTAAATATAATCCTCCTGGAGATTCAAAGCCACATGGAAAGTCTATGCCAACATGTGGTTCATGATCATATTCAAATAACGCATGTATCTGTTCTTGATATTTTCCTCCTAAATCAACATGTTTAAAAATACTTGGGTTTACATTTATTCCATTAGCAGTCACTTCTATTTTAATTGCTAATTCATTGTATAATTGTTCTTTAATAAAACTCATACATCATTCTCCTTTCTTAAACTTATATATCTCAAATACTAAATGTAGTATTCTAGAGTTTTCTCTGATTCTTCGAAAAATTCCTTATAAATCTCGTTTCGTATCTTAATATAATCAAAATTGCTACGAACTCTTGGTCTTGGTAATTCAACATTAATCACCTTCTTAATAGTCCCAGGGCGATTAGACATTACAATAACCCTATCTGCCAAAAATATGGCCTCATCTATATCATGGGTTACAAGAATCATTGTTGTTTTTTCTTTTTCCCATATATTTAATATCTCTCTTTGCATATTCATTCTTGTGAAAGCATCTAATGCACCAAATGGTTCATCTAATAATAAAATATCTGGATTATTAATAAGTCCTCTCGCTATACTGACACGTTGCTTCATTCCTCCAGATAATTGATGTGGATATGCTTTTGAAAACTTCTCTAAACCTACTAATTCCAAATATCTGTTTACTATTTTCTTCTTTTCTAATTCATTAATCTTTTCAGGCAATCCAAACTCAATATTCTTTTCAATAGTAAGCCATGGGAAAAGGCGGTCTTCTTGAAATACTATACCTCTATCCAGTCCGGGTTTATTAATTTTATTATTTTTTGAATATAGGTTTCCTTTAAACTCTTTTTCTAAACCTCCAATTATTCTGAGCAATGTACTTTTCCCACATCCACTTGCACCTACAATTGAGATAAATTCATTCTCATTTATCTCTAAATTAATGTCTTTAAGCACTTTAACAGATCCAGCATCTATGCTAAATTCCTTATTTAAATATTCTATTTTGAGTATTTTTTCTAAGCCATTTTTCATTTAATATCACATCCTTTAACTTTGAATATTAATGTTCCATCTTAATACCCTCTTTTCTATACCCTTTATTATTAAATCAATTAAAAGTCCAATAATGCCTATAGAGCAAACTCCTACTAACATTACATCCGGCTGAGATAACTCTCTAGCATATGATATTAAATATCCTATTCCTGAAGCAGCTGCAATAAGCTCTGCTCCAACAACACTCATCCATGCATTACCTATACCTATTCTTAATCCAGTAAATATTGAAGGAAGTGCAGATGGAAGAATTATTTTAAAAAGAATTACTCTTTTACTCTTTTCTAACGTATATGCTAGTTCCAAGTATTTCTTATCTGTATTCTTTATTCCATGTATTGTATTTAGTAATATTGGCCAAAAACTACCTATGGTAATAACAGTTACTTTAGATGCCTCATCTATTCCAAGCCATAGTATAAGAATAGGTACCCATGCTATTACCGGGATAGGTCTAAAAATTCCAACAATAAAAGTTAACGCCCTATCTAATTTTTTTATTAATCCCATAAGAGTTCCTAAGGTAATTCCAAGAAAACTTCCTAATGCATAGCCTTTTATTACTCTTAATAAACTGGTTTCTAGGTGAATAAATATTTCTCCTGATACTATCATGCTCACTAGAGTATCCCATATAGTAGAAGGTGCTGGTAAAATAGATGCGTTAAGTATGCCTAGCCTACTACTAATTTCCCATATTAAAATTATAATAATTGGTACTCCGAACATAAGGATTTCATCTACTAAATTACTCCACTTAAACTTTCTCTTACTTAATTGTTTTCTTTCTATTGAAATATTTATTTCCTCCAACTTCATCCCCCCATTTATGATTTTTCTAATTCTAAAAAATAAAAGACTAATCATATTGCATACATTCACACAATCATAAATATAATTGTCTTCATTGTTGATGCATATAATTAGCCTCTAGTCCTACTAGTCAACTTTTATTTAATTTTTATTAATATTAAAATATAAAAATTGATCACTTAGTAATAATAATATATTTTATTATTCTTATCACTTTGCTATGATATTATTTTATTTTGAATATTTATGAATGTCAATTACTTCTAGATAACACCTATATTTTTACATACCTGAATATAAATAATTTCATACATATATAAATATTATTCAGTATTTTTTATAAAATTATCTATGATTCTACTGGATCTTTAGGTCCCGCTAAATCTAATTGATAAAAAACTAAATCAAGCCATTTTCCAAATTTATATCCTGCCTTTGTTATTGTTCCAGAATATTTGAATCCAAACTTCTCATGAATTTTGATACTACCTTCATTTAAACTATCAATGCATGCTACCATAGTCATGTATTCATCTTTTTTGGCTATGTCTATTAGTTCTTTTAATAATACTTTTCCTATTCCTAGGTTTCTGTAATCTTTGTGAACATATACTGAATGCTCTATTGTATATTTAAAAGCTGGATAAACTCTAAATGATCCATATGTAGCGAATCCAACAACTCTCTCGTCCTTTTCAAATACTAATAATGGGCATCCATCTTGTTTCTTTTTCTCAAACCACTGCATTCTTTCCTCAAGAGTATGTTCAGTATAATCATATATTGCTGTTGTGTTTAATATAGCATCATTGTAAATTTCTAAAATATCTATTAAGTCTTTCTCCGTCGCTTGTCTTATCATCTTTTATTATTCCTTTCGTGTTAAACTTGTCTTTCTATATTTTAACACCTTCCCTATAATACGTAAAATTTCTTATGTATTTTCATTACTCCTTCAATATTCACTCTTTACATTAATTTATATATCTATGTTGTTTGATAGTAAATAAAAAAGCTATAGATACCCGATTTATAAGCTTCACATATACTTAGAAACAAATACCATACCAGAAATTAGACACATTATTGTGCAGCAGGCATTTGAAAATGAGTTGTTAAAAGTGATTAATTGTAGGTTGTTCCACTAATGCTTGTCACAATGAAATTGGGAGCAAGCATTCGTGGTGCAACCTGCAATTTAGCACTTTCAGCGAATTTTCATAGCCCTGCGAAATTATTATGCCCTGCGGGTACAATAATGTGTCTACTTTCGGTAGTTTATCACATAAACCTAAGTTACGTATTGGTTATCTATATACAAAAAATATAGGCAGCTTTGTCTTTCACAAATCTACCTATATTCTCTACTTCATTTGCTGATTAGCTTTAAATATATTCAATATTATTTTTTCCAAAACATTAATGATTTGAAATCTAATTTGTCAATCTTTATTGGTCTCTCTTCTAACCTTGTATTAACCAAAGAATATATTACCGGAACAACTACAAAGGTAAGGAAAGTTGCAGATGCTAGTCCAAATATTATAGTTACAGACATTGGTCCAAATAATGCACTTTTGGAAAATGCAAGAGGTACTAAACCTGTAATTGTTGCTGTCGAACTTAATATTATTGGTCTAAATCTTTGACTTACGGCATGTAAGCAGGCTTCGTCTATTGAAAGACCTTCATTTCTACCTTCAATTATATATTCCACAAGTAAAATTGCATTTCTTATAACTACTCCAATTAAACTTATTATTCCCATTACTGCAGTTAACGATAGAGGCATCCTAAATATCATGAGCCCTATTGTTACTCCCATTAATGAAAGTGGAAGTGCACATATTATTATAAGAGGCTGCACAAATGATTTAAATTGAATAAATAATATTACGTAGATTATTATTATGCAAAGTGCTCCAGCTAATGCAAGACTAGTAAAGTTCTTTTGTATCTGATGCTTTTCTCCATCGTAAAGTACATTTACACCATTTAAGTCCATTTTATTTAATTCTTCATTTAATGCATTTTCAATGTTAACAGAATTATAACCTGTTTTAACATCACTATATACCGTTACAGTTTTATCCTTCTTATAATGCTTTATTTGATCCAACTGTGAATTAAGATTTATAGCCGCTACTTCAGATAATAGAACCTTGTTATCTGTAATACTTGATTTTATTTTTAAGTTTTTTAAATCTTCTACTGAGGCAATATTAGTTTTAACTAATATGTCATAGTTACTGCCATTTTTTCTATATACTGAACTGCTATATCCTCTTAGGGCAATGTTGATCTGTTTTAAAATATCAGATTTTAATAAACCATGTTGAAGTGCTTTAGTACTATCAATATTCACTTCATATTCATAAGTCTTTTGGGCTGCATCATCTCGCACATTTAAGGTTCCTGATATATTTTTTAGTTTTTCCTGTATCTGATCTGATGCTGAGTAAATTTTATCTAAATCATCTCCAGTAACCCTAATACGAATAGGTGCACCTATTGGCTGTGCTTGTTCTAGTAATTTTACTGTAGCAGTTCCCCCAGTGATTTTACTATCTAACTGGCTTTGCAAATATTCAGCTAATTTTTGTCTTGTATCAAACTTTTTAGTTTTATTTAAATCTATTTGTGCCATAATTTGCGCTGTATCATTTGCTGGTGCTACCGCTGGAACAGTAATATAGAACTTAGGCATACCACCACCTATAGCTGAAGTATAGCTTGTTATCTCTTCTTGTGACTTTAGTATATCTTCTATTTGCTTTACTAAATTACCTGTACTATCCATATCTTCAACTTTTTCATTAGAGATATCAATATAAATTAGGTCTTTATCTGCATGTGGAAAGAATTGCATTCCTAATAATTTCATTAAACCCATAGATGCAATAAACACGCATAAAGCTGCTAAAATTACAGTTCTCTTATGCTTAAGTCCATAAGTCAAAAGCTTATGAAACATTTTACGTAGTTTACTTTCCTTATCTACATTTTTGCTCTTTTTGAAAAATAGCGATGACATGGCTGGGGTTATAAAAAGTGCTGATATATATGAACAAGTGATACATATCATTACTACTTGAGGTAAAGTTCTCATAAATTCCCCAACTGCACCAGGTATATTTAATAGCGGTGAAAATGCGCCAACAATAATCAATGTAGAGGTAAATACAGGTACAAATAATTTTTTTATACCATGAAATGCCGCCTCATCTCCACTCATTCCTTCGTCAATTCCAACCTGCACCACATCTCCAATAACAATTGCATCATCTACCAGTATTCCAAGTGCTATAATAAGTGCTGTCGTAGACATTTGATGAACTTTAATTCCAAGTGCCTCCATTGCAATAAATGACATAGCTATAGAAATTGGAATTACTGCAGATACTACCATCGCATTTCTAAATCCCATTCCTATAAGAACAGTTATTACTACAAGAATCACACCATCTCTAAGATTCTCCATAAAGAAAGATACAGATTCATTTACATCTTTAGGCTGAAAGGTAACTTCTTCTATTTTTAAATCCTGTGGTAATTGTTTCTTTATATCATCTAGTTTCTTTCTTACATCATTACCTATTAAAACTATGTTTTTATTATCTTGAAAATACCCTGCAAGTAATACTGCATTTTCTCCATTACGGGTATACTTATAATTAGAATTTTCATCATAATCCATATGAACATTTGCTATATCTTTTATCTTTACAGTTTGTCCTGTATCTTTAGAAACTCCAACGATTGTATTTTCTATGTCTTGAAGCGATGTAAAACTTCCGGGTGTCTGAACTTTTATTTTCCCATTACTTAATTCTAATGACCCTGAAGGAATTTCTATATTTTGAGCCTTTAATACACCGCATATATCTTCAACTGAAATAGAATATTTATTTATTTTACTTAAATTCACATCTACCTTTACTTGCTTATCCTGCTTTCCTTTTATATCAAATCTAGAAATACCACTAACGTTACTTAATTGTTTCTTAATGTCCTCTGAATAATTTCCTAATTGTTCGTAAGAATAGTTGTCACCTGATACACTTAATATCATTCCCGCTGTCTCTGTAAGTTTCGTATTTATTTCACTATCTTGACATCCGTCAGGTAAATCAGATTTTAAATCTTTAATCTTATCCCTTAAATCACGCCAAGCCTTATCTTTATCTGCATCATTATTTAAGTACACAATAACTATTGATGCACTATTTTTAGAAAAAGATTCAACATAATCATAACCATCTATTTCCTCAACTTTTTCTTCAATCTTTTTTGTAACTAAACTTTCTACATCACTTGAAGAAGCTCCAGGATAAATAGTTGTAATCATTGCTGCAGGCGATGAAACATCTGGGCTTTCTTGCTTTGGAATAATATAGTAACAGTAAAAACCACTTAGAACAGCTATAACTACTAAAAATAATACTACTTTTTTGTTTTTTATGGCAGTATTAATTAATCCCATAATTCCTCCCCCTTTATTCTACTGAAACCTGGTATCCAGCTTTTATGTTTTTCATGCCTTCGCTTACAAGATTATCTCCATTTTTTAATCCTTCTACACAAACTTCATTTTCATTAGTTTGCCCTAGTGTTATATTTTTCCTAACAGCACGCCCATCTTCTACTACATAAACATAGTCTTCTCCATCATTTAGAATACTGATAATAGGAATCCATACTCCACTTTTTTCACCATTGTTAATATTAACTTTCACCGATTGCCCTATGTAAAACTTACTATTATCTATCGGGTTTAAAAGTTTAATTTCTGCACTAAAAGTACCTGACTGCTTATCAGACATTTGAACTATATTTATAACTTCTCCATCTGTAGTTGTATCATCTATTTTAATTTGCGCTCTTGTTCCAGTCTGTACTTTTTTTACATCTTCATCAGATAACCCTACTGTAACAACTTGCTCTTCACTTCTAACTAAAATGGCAGGATAGCCAGCTGATTGCATCTCTCCTTCTTTACAAAGAACATCTACTATATAACCATCTTCATCTGCTTTAAGGGATGCATCTTGAACTAAGCTAATCTTTGAATCATAGTTAGCTTTCGCTGTATTTAATTGAGCCAATAGAGCTTGCTTATCTTCTTCTCTTGTGCCATTTTGCAGCTGCTGCAGCGTTTCCTTTGCTGCATTTAATGCACCTTCACTGCTATCTAATTTATTTCTCACATCATTCACTTGTTGCTGAGTCACTGCTTTCATTTCATATAAAGCTACATTTTTATCATATAAATCTTTACAGTAATTATAATTATCCTCTGCATTCTTTACTGCTATTTGAGCCTTATTTATATCTTCTGCCTGTGCTCCATTTACTGCCTTATTATATTGTGCTGAAGCTACATCCATCTGAGCTTTTGCGCCTTCCATTGCAAAATTTAAGTCAGTCTTATCCAAATCAACAAGACTATCCCCTTTCTTCACATGTTGTCCTTTTGAAACATATATTTTTGAAATCTTTGCAGGGCTTTTAAAGGAAAGCTTTCTTACTTCACTACCACCTGTTAATCCTTCATATTCTAAAGAGCTTGGATGACTTTCTTCCGAAAGTTCTAAAGTTTTTACTGGATAAGTTTTTATATCTGCTTTTGAATCAGATTTGCTACTGCATCCACTTAAAATAATAAGATTTAAAAATACTAGACAACCTATTAATATCTTTTTATTCATATATCCTCCTTGCATTTCCTGATATTTTAATGTAGAACCTATCTATTATTTCCTACTGCCTTTTGTTATTAAATTAAAGCTCTAAATTTTTTACTTAATATATAGGCATTACTTAGGCTCTTCTACTAACTCTTGTTGTTAGATTAAAACCTTACTTACTACTTAATATCCAAGGTTTTTGTATACTATCTCTTAAATTATTATGAGTGTAAACAAGTTTTCTTAAGGAAGTGTCTAAATCTTCACTTGCTAAAACCTGCTTATCATAATCATTTTGCAGCATTAATCCCATATCCACTTGAACTTTTGCAAATTTAAGTTTTGTATCAGTTGAATTAACTTGCTCTTTTAAAATATCTATTTTATTTTCTAAATCAAGAAGGCTTGAATAACTTTCTTTTAATCCATTTTTAAGATTCTTTTTTGCGTCATCTAATTTAACTTTAGATTCTTCATAACTATATTTACCATCTAGATATTGTCCATAAGCATTAAGCTTGGTTAAGTATTCCTGTTGCTCTTGTTGATACTCTATTAACTTTAAAGCATAGGTACCTGAATCAAATGAATAGCTCCCGTCATCATTTACTGTTGCACAAGAAGATTTGTCTGGTATTTTCTCTGGTTCTTCATCCATAATATCTTTAATTCCATCATTTTTTAAATCTTTCATATAATCTTTAGTCAGCTTCAATATTTCAGTATCATATTTTAAGTATCTATCAATCTTATCATCTATATAATCATCCACTGAGCCCTCAATTTTAAATTTTGTATAATTCATATCATCACTAAGTATATAAGTATTTCTTAAATCAAAATCTGTCAGTACCTTAAAATAATCTTTTTCATTATTTAATGAATTTTCTTTTGCTGTTATTTCATCTAGCAAAGCTTTTATTTCAATTTGTGCATCATTAAGCTGATTAGGTGTTGCCATCCCTAGAGATAATTTTCCTTTAATAAAATTCAAGTCATTCTTCTTGATTTCAAGATTTCTTTTTGATTTATTTATATCAATTTCCTTTAATATCATGTCGTTATATTTATTTGTAATATTACTTGCTATTTGATCTTTTAAAAACATTTTTGATTGTTCTGTTTGTTTCTTTTGAAGTTCGAATTTATCATAAGGATAGTTATACACCTTTTGATCTATAGATTCATAAAAATCATTAGTTTTTTCTTGTAGGTCCATTTTATCTTCATATATTTTTATTTCCTTTGACTTCAATGCTAATTTATCACTATTATTTATAGCACCTTCTATTACCTGATCCAAAGTTAGAGCTTTTTTTCCAAGAGTAACTTCTCTATTCTCTGAAATGGTTAAATTCTTCTCGTCATTGCCATAAGACAATGTTGATTCAGACTCATTAATATTTTTATCATTCTCTGTTGCAAATACTGGTATTATGCAACTATTCATAACACTTATTACTATTCCAATGACAATCATATTTTTTATATTCAGCCTCATTAATATGCACCTCTTCCCTCAATACTTTAACTAGTAAAAAACATATAATCTACACATGTATATTATCTTTACAACTGTATATTTATAATTTATACTGTAGCCATAAGGTTATCAAGAAACAATAATTTTGATTTATATAGTTAATCTACACCTCTAATACATATGTAGATTATTTCTTTAGGAGGAACTTATGACCAATAAAATAATTGATGAAAGTCTTGATTTAAGAATAAGAAGGACACATAAACTGCTATTTGATGCTTTAAAATCGCTGCTTACAGAAAAGGCTTTTGAAGAAATTCATATTTCAGATATCTGCAATAAGGCAATGGTTCATCGAACTACCTTTTATAAACATTTTGAAGATAAATATCATTTACTTAATTTTTTATTAAGACAAATAATGATTGACTTTGAGGAGAAAAGCATAGTGCAAGCTCCTAGTATCAACTCAAGAGAATATTATATAAATTTAATCAGACTTCTTTTTGAACATATGCAGGAAAATAAAAAATTGTATTCTGTAGGATTGTTAAATAATAGTTCAACAATAAAGCTATTAAAAAAATTAATAATAGAATGTATAAAATCAAGTTTAGAAAGCAATGTAGCCAATGGAGTTAAGCTTACAGTTCCCATACCAATTATTTCTGAATTTTATTCAGCAGCAGCAGTTAACTTAGCTAGATGGTGGCTTGAAAATGACACTCCTATATCTATTGACGAGATGGTTAAATATACAGATACTATGATTAATAGATTAGATACCTAATTTGTACTTCTACTATGATAAATTTTCTCAGTATACTTTTATATGAAATCTTTTTATCTTGATTAATTATAAAAATCCTCAGCTTAAGAAATCAGTATATGACTTCTTTAAATTCCTGTAAATGAAGCACCCTCACAACAATCTGACTTTGATTGTTGTGAGGGTGTTTCTTAATGTGTATAAAAACCTAAGCTTTAAAATCCTCAATATCCGTTAGCCTAAAAATATCATGTTATCGTCAGTCGTTCTTAACAATTATATTTTTTCGTTTAAACGAAATTTCTATAATTTATCTGTTTTTATTTTTTTATAAAATGTTTCTCTTAATGGCAATTGAGTACGAAATTTACCATCTAATCGATAATAAGCAAGAGAACAAGCTGGAGCTGTTGGAATTAAACATAATTCCCCACATCCCTTTGCTCCATAAGTTTCAGGTATTATTCCTTTACCCTGCACCAGAATTATTTCAAGTTCTGGAACATCTTTTGCTCTCATAAGCCCTAAAGTGCCTAACTTAGTCTTAGGATAACCTCCTTCAACTCTAAATTCTTCAGTTAAAGCATATCCTAATCCCATAACAATTCCACCTTCAATTTGACCTTCAACTGATTGAATATTAACAGGTGTACCAACATCATATGCTGCTACCACTTTTTCTACTTTTCCTTCTTCATTAAGAATAACAACTTGAGCTCCATAGCTATAACTTACATGGCTGATTGGATTTTCTTTTATGGCCCCCATTGGATCAGTCTTTGCAGAATATTCTCCGTAAAATTCTCTTCCCTCTAAGTCTTTAAGAGTTAAGCCTTTATTTAATTCTATTTT
>Ga0209281_1000305_pt1 | contig 87790 bp, 80 predicted proteins | sample MedtruBG_FD_187514 | JGI IMG/M metagenome (GOLD analysis project Ga0209281, IMG submission 187514) | Root nodule microbial communities of legume samples collected from California, USA - Medicago truncatula BG (SPAdes) (version 2) | ecosystem: Host-associated > Plants > Roots > Nodule | place...
ACAGATTGTCTGATAAATTGTTAAAGAGCAGTGCAACGTGGCTTTCAGCTCACCGTTGCGAGGTGGCGTATATTACGCTTTCCTCATTCAGAGTCAAGCGTTTATTTTCGCTTTTCTCTGCCGAAGTACCCGGAGGCGCCTCGCTGACCGGCCGGCTTATTCGCCGTTGTTCCGTGTCAGTGGAGGCGCATTATAGGGAGTTATTCCGGGCTGACAAGACTTAAATGCAAAAAAGTTTTCAAGCGCTCACTTTGCAAACTTTATGCCTGCTTTGACACCGATTTGCTGGTTAATTGTGCGATCTCGCGCGCAAATTCGCTTACGCGTGACCAGTCGGTATAGACCACCTCTTTACGCGTATCCGTTTCTCCCCCGGTCATCTTCATAATCAGGCGGATCATGATCCGGTCATACCATGAGTAACGAGGGTAGCGCAGGGCACCGGCAAACACGGCACAGCGATCCGGCTGCCAGGGTGAGTTCAATAAAAACTTACGCGTATAGCTATTGGTTTGCGGCGAGCTCTTCTCTGGTTTGCGCGCTACAAGGTTGACGGCGTAAAAGGCACTGGGTAGCGCATTAAGATGCTGCAGATGCTTTTTCACAAACCGATCCACGGCCGGATGAAAGTGACCGTAGCGAATCGACGCCCCGATAACCACGCGGTCATACTCCTCCCATGCGATAGATTCCGTACGGTTAAGGTTAACCACATCGGCATAGACGCCCAGCTCGCTCAGCTCGGAGGCGATACTTGAGGCGATCTCACGGGTTTGCCCGTCACGGGTGGAGAATAGAATCAACGTTTTCATAGCGTGTTCCCTTATTCGCGCCAGAACGTTGGGGTAAAGAGCACCAGCAACGTAAAGACTTCAAGACGACCAAAAAGCATGTTGGCGATGAGGATCCACTTCGCCACCGGATTCATGCTGGCAAAGTTATCCGCCACTACCCCAAGACCTGGCCCAAGGTTGTTCAGCGTCGCGACCACGGAGGCAAAGGCGGAGAAGTCATCTACGCCCGTGGCGATAATCGCCAGCATGCTTACGATAAAGACCAGCGCATAGGCAGAGAAGAAACCCCACACCGCCTCAAGGATACGTTCCGGCAGCGCGCGGTTCCCCAGCTTGATGCTGTATACCGCGTTAGGATGCACCAGCCGTTTCAGCTCGCGATTGCCCTGCTTAAACAGCAGCAGGATACGAATGACCTTCAGCCCCCCGCCGGTTGACCCCGCCATGCCGCCGATAAACGCCGAGCAGAGCAGGAGCACCGGCAGGAACAGCGGCCAGCGCGCAATGCTGTCGGTAGTAAAGCCAGCGGTCGTTGCCATCGATACCACCTGGAAGAACGCCTGGTTTAGCGTGGTGACCGCCGAGTTGTAGACATCGTGGAACCAGAGTACCAGGGTGCAGATCACCACCAGCGTCAGCTGCACGCCAATAAACATCCTGAACTCGGGATCGCGCCAGTAGACCTTCAGGTTACGCCCGCTCAGCAGAGAGAAGTGCAGGCCATAGTTACAGCCGGAGATCAGCAGGAAGATAGCGATAATAGTGTTAATCGTTGGGCTATCGAAATAGCCTACGCTGGCATCATGGGTGGAGAACCCACCAATGGCGATGGTAGCAAAGCTGTGTCCAATGGCGTCAAATGCGGGCATACCCGCAAACCAGAGCGCCAGCGCGCAGGCTACCGTCAGCAGTACATAGATAATCCACAGCGTCTTTGCCGTCTCGGCAATACGCGGGCGCATCTTATTATCCTTCAGCGGGCCGGGCATCTCTGCACGGTAAAGCTGCATCCCCCCGACGCCAAGGATGGGAAGAATAGCCACGGCCAGCACGATGATCCCCATCCCGCCGAACCATTGCAGCATCTGGCGATAGAAAAGAATGCCGTGCGGCAAAGTATCCAGTCCCACCAGCGTGGTCGCCCCTGTGGTCGTCAGGCCAGAAAAAGATTCAAAAAAGGCGTCGGTCACCGTCAGGTTGGGACGCTCGGAGAAGATAAACGGCAAGGCCCCCACGCTGCCCAGCACTGTCCAGAACAGGACGACGATCAGGAAACCTTCTCGCGACTTCAGTTCGCTCTTCTCCCGGCGGTTAGGCCACCACAGCAGGGAGCCGATCGCCAGCGCTACAAAGAAGGTTTGGGTGAATGCACGCCCCGCGCCGTCCCGATAAATCAGCGCAACCAGTCCGGGCAGGATCATCGTTCCGGAAAACAGTATCACCAGCAGTCCAACGATTCGGGTAATGGCGCGAAAATGCATCTCTGCCGCTTCCTTAGGTATCCAGATAAATGAGGTGGGGATTATTCTTTAATGGCTGATAATTGCAATGAACCACGACTAAAATCTGCCAGCCGGGCGGAGAACTCGTCCAGCCTGGCGCGGGGAAGCGCCACTCTTAGCTGCACGGCCGCCTGATAATCACTGGTAACGATCTTCCCCTCGAACTGACTCAGTAGCGCCTCTACGCCAGCGAGCTGGGCATAATCACAACACAAAGTATATTCGGTCAGCGGTAATTTGCGGATAGTGGTGAGCTGATTAAGCGCACGCTGTACGCCGCCGCCGTAGGCTTTGACCAGTCCACCGGTGCCTAACAGGATACCGCCATAGTAGCGCACCACCACGGCGGTGATCTCACCGACGCCGCTGCCCATCAGCTGGGCCAGCATCGGCTTACCCGCCGTGCCTGCCGGTTCACCATCGTCGGAAAAGCCCAGCTGCTGCGAGTCGTCCGGCGGCCCGGCCACCCACGCGACGCAGTGGTGCCGCGCCTCCGGGTGTTCTGCCCGCACGGCGCTGACGAAGGCTTTCGCCGCCTCTACGCCGTCGGTGTGGGCCAGCAGCGTAATAAAGCGGCTCTTTTTGATCTCCTCAACGAAGGTCACCGGCGCAGCCGGTATCAGCCAGCTCTCCATCAGGCCAGCTTCAGATCTCGGGTCATGTTCTCCACGCCGTTCTCATGGATCACCACGTTGTCTTCGATGCGGATCCCGCCGAACGGCTTCAGCGCTTCAATTTTCTGCCAGTTGAAGTGCTTGCTAAACTCGCCTTCACGCCACGCGCTCAGCAGCGAGTCGATGAAGTAGATACCCGGCTCAATGGTCAGCACCATGCGCGGCTGTATTACGCGGGTGCAGCGCAGGTAAGGATACTTCGCCGGCGCGGCCAAATGCGTACCGGTGTCATCCTGCATAAAGCCAGCAACGTCATGAACCTGAAGGCCCAGCGGATGGCCGATACCGTGCGGCATGAAGGGGCCGGTGAGATTGTTCTCTACCATCGCTTCTTCGCTGATGTCGGTAACGATCTGATGACGACGGAGCAGTTTCGCAATGCGCTGATGGAACTGCAGGTGGTATTCGATATAGCTCACCCCCGCTTTCATGGTGCCGATCAGCGCCAGCTGTTCATCGTTCACGTCTTTGATCAGCTGCGCAAAGTCGTTATCGCCATTAGCGGCCCACGTCCGGGTCAGATCCGCGGCGTAGCCGTTATACTCCGCACCGGCATCCAGCAGGAAGCTGCGCATCTCAGCGGGCGCGCGATGATCCAGCCGGGTGTAGTGCAGCACGGAAGCGTGCTCGTTGAGCGCTACGATATTGCTGTAGGGCACGTCGGTATCGCGGTGGCCGGTGGCGGTCAGATAGGCCACGTTGATGTCAAACTCGCTCATGCCGGAGAGAAACGCTTCGTGCGCCGCGCGGTGGCCCATCACCGCCGTCTTCTGCGCCTCCCGCATACAGGCCAGCTCGTAGTCGGTCTTATAGGCGCGATAGTAGTGCAGATAGTCAATCACCCCTTTCGGGTTGATGTTCTCAGCTTTGATCTCCAGCTGCAATGCGCGCTCTGCCACCGGGCCGATGTAGGCGATATTGCCCCGTGCCGCAGGCAACTGGCTGGCGATACCGTCTGCTTTTGGCAGGGCAATGATCTCGATCTCTTCGGTCCAGAACGAGGTCGGCAGCGGCTCGACGTTGTGCCAGTAATCTACCGGCAGGTAGAACCACAGCTTTGGCTTGTTGACACCATCCACCAGCAACCAGCAGTTGGGAACCTGAGTAACAGGTACCCAGGCTTTAAACTGCGGGTTGACCTTAAAGGGATACGGATGGTCATCAAGGAAGATATTGAACAGCTCGCCGGAGTGAATCAGCAGTGCGTCGAGCTTAAAGCGGGCCAGTACGTCCCGGGCACGTTCCTGTAGGGTAACGATATGATCTTTATAAAGCGCAGCCAGTGAGTCCATGATTTTCCCTTCTGGTTTAGACGTCAATTCTCGGCATCTTAACATACCCGGTAACGCCTGCGTGTTTTCCGTTAAGCGTGATCGCCTCAGCAACTTTTTAAACTCTCATTTGCATTTTATTAACATAATAACCACACTCCGTCTCATCTGGTAAGACCAGTAACCCTGCTGGATTCAGGAGACTGACATGCTCTACAAAGGCGATACCCTGTACCTCGACTGGCTGGAAAATGGCATTGCTGAACTGGTGTTCGCGGCCCCCGGCTCGGTCAACAAGCTCGATACGGCGACGGTGGCCAGTCTCGGCCAGGCGCTGGACGTGCTGGAAAAAAGCCCCGACCTCACCGGGCTGCTGCTGCGCTCCGACAAAGCCGCCTTTATTGTCGGCGCGGACATCACCGAATTTCTCTCTCTGTTCCAGGTTCCCGAGGAGCAGCTTAGCCAGTGGCTGCACTTCGCTAACAGCGTCTTTAACCGCCTGGAAGATCTGCCTGTTCCGACTATCTCTGCCGTTAACGGCTATGCGCTGGGCGGCGGCTGCGAGTGTGTACTCGCCACCGACTATCGTTTAGCGACGCCGGACCTGCGCATTGGCCTGCCGGAAACCAAGCTGGGGATTATGCCGGGCTTTGGCGGCTCGGTGCGTATGCCACGCCTGCTGGGGGCTGACAGCGCGCTGGAGATCATCGCTGCAGGTAAAGACGTGGGCGCTGAACAGGCGCTAAAAATTGGCCTCGTCGATGGCATCGTGACGGCGGAAAAACTGCGCGATGGCGCGCTGGCCGTTCTGCGTCAGGCGATCGCTGGCGACCTGGACTGGCGCGCCAAACGCCAGCCGAAGCTGGAGCCGCTGAAGCTGAGTAAGATTGAAGCCACCATGAGCTTTACCATCGCCAAAGGCATGGTGATGCAGACCGCAGGCAAGCACTACCCCGCCCCGCTGATGGCGGTGAAAACCATTGAGGCGGCGGCCCGGTTTGGCCGTGATGAGGCACTGGCGCTTGAGAACCAGAGCTTTGTGCCGCTAACCCACACCAACGAGGCCCGCGCGCTGGTGGGCATCTTCCTGAACGATCAGTATGTCAAAGGTCAGGCGAAAAAGCTGACCCAGAACGTCGAGACCCCGAAGCAGGCCGCCGTGCTGGGCGCAGGCATTATGGGTGGCGGCATCGCTTACCAGTCGGCATGGAAAGGCGTGCCGGTGCTGATGAAAGATATCAACGACAAATCCCTGACGTTGGGTATCAGCGAGGCCAGCAAGTTGCTCAATAAGCAGCTTGAGCGCGGCAAGATTGACGGTTTGAAGCTGGCGGGCGTCATTGCCACTATCCATCCAACCCTCGACTACACCGGTTTTGATCGCGTCGACGTGGTGGTGGAAGCGGTCGTCGAAAATCCAAAGGTGAAAAAAGCGGTGCTGGCCGAGACCGAACAGAAGGTACGCCCGGATACGGTGCTGGCTTCGAATACCTCCACCATTCCTATCAGCGAGCTGGCCAGCGTTCTGCAACGCCCGGAGAATTTCTGCGGCATGCACTTCTTTAACCCGGTACACCGCATGCCGCTGGTAGAGGTGATCCGTGGCGAAAAAACCTCGGAAGAGACCCTCGCCAAAGTGGTCGCCTGGGCGAGCAAAATGGGCAAAACGCCTATCGTGGTTAACGACTGCCCCGGCTTCTTCGTCAACCGCGTCCTGTTCCCCTACTTTGCCGCCTTCGGCCAGCTCCTGCGCGACGGAGCGGACTTCCGCCGTGTGGATAAGGTGATGGAGAAGCAGTTTGGCTGGCCAATGGGCCCGGCTTATCTGCTGGACGTGGTAGGCATCGATACCGCGCATCACGCTCAGGCGGTCATGGCGGCGGGCTTCCCGGAGCGTATGCAGAAAGATTACCGCGACGCCATTGACGTCCTGTTCGACGCGGGTCGCTTTGGACAGAAAAACGGCCAGGGCTTCTGGCGGTATAAAGAGGACAGCAAAGGCAAGCCGAAGAAAGAGGAAGATGCTGCCGTTGACGGCCTGCTGGCAGAGGTTAGCCAGCCGACGCGCAACTTCTCTGACGAGGAGATTATTGCCCGCATGATGATCCCGATGGTCAACGAAGTAGTGCGCTGTCTGGAAGAGGGCATTATCGCCAGCCCGGCTGAAGCCGATATGGCTCTCGTCTACGGCCTTGGCTTCCCCCCGTTCCACGGCGGCGCGTTCCGCTGGCTCGACACCCAGGGCAGCGCCAGCTATCTCGATCGGGCGCAGCAGTTTGCCGCCCTTGGCCCGCTCTACGCCGTGCCGGACGGCCTGCGTGAGAAAGCGCGCCATAACGAACCCTATTATCCTCCCGTTGCGCCAGCCCGCCCGGCAGGCGTTCTGAAATCGGCTTAAGGAGTCACAATGGAACAGGTAGTCATTGTCGATGCAATTCGTACCCCGATGGGCCGTTCTAAGGGCGGCGCGTTCCGTAACGTACGCGCGGAAGATCTCTCCGCGCACCTGATGCGCAGCCTGCTGGCGCGCAACCCGGCCCTGGACGCCGCAGCGCTGGACGATATCTACTGGGGCTGCGTGCAGCAGACCCTGGAGCAGGGCTTTAACATCGCCCGTAACGCCGCCTTGCTGGCAGAGATCCCCCACTCCGTTCCGGCGGTGACCGTTAACCGCCTGTGCGGCTCGTCGATGCAGGCGCTGCACGACGCGGCACGGATGATCATGACCGGCGACGCGCAGGCGTGCCTGGTGGGCGGCGTTGAGCACATGGGCCACGTGCCGATGAGCCACGGCGTTGATTTTCATCCCGGCCTCAGCCGTAACGTGGCGAAAGCAGCAGGCATGATGGGCTTAACCGCTGAGATGCTGGCGCGCATGCACGGCATCAGTCGTGAGATGCAGGATCAGTTTGCCGCCCGCTCCCACGCCCGCGCATGGGCTGCAACCCAGACCGGGGCGTTCAAAAATGAGCTTGTTCCTACCGGCGGTCACGACGCTGACGGCGTGCCGAAAATGTTTAACTACGACGAGGTGATCCGCCCGGAAACCAGCGTTGAAGGTCTCTCCACCCTGCGGCCCGCGTTCGATCCGGCTAACGGCACGGTGACGGCAGGCACCTCCTCCGCACTCTCTGACGGCGCGTCGGCGATGCTGGTGATGAGCGAAAGCCGCGCCCGCGAGCTGGGCCTGACGCCACGCGCCCGTGTACGGTCAATGGCGGTCGTGGGCTGCGATCCTTCGATCATGGGTTACGGTCCGGTTCCGGCATCGCAGCTGGCATTGAAAAAAGCCGGTCTGACGGTGAGCGACATCGATCTGTTTGAGATGAACGAAGCTTTTGCGGCGCAGATCCTGCCGTGCATTAAGAATTTGGGTCTGATGGAGCAGATTGACGAGAAGATCAACCTCAACGGCGGCGCGATCGCTTTGGGTCATCCGCTCGGCTGCTCTGGGGCGCGGATCAGCACCACGCTGTTGAACCTGATGGAGCGTAAAGACGCGCAGTTTGGCCTGGCGACGATGTGTATTGGGCTGGGTCAGGGAATTGCGACGGTGTTTGAGCGAGTTTAAGCGCGTCATGCAGGCCCGGCGGGAGAGACACCGTCGGGCCAGTTACGCAGAGGCTTAGATAAAGGCGAACGCGTCGCCGAAGAGACGATCTTCCCGCGCACCGCGTTCGTTGCAGAACAGGTCCCGGGCGATTTTTGCCATTTCGAAACGTCCGGCAATATAGATATCATGCTCGGCCAGCGTACCGAAATCCTGAAGTACCGCCGTCAATACCGTGCCGCTGCGGCCCTGCCACGCCTCTTCCGGCTGCTCAACCACCGGCACCACCTTCAGATTAGGGTGATTAACCGCTAAGGCTTGCAGCTCAGAGAGATCGTACAGGTGCTTCTCTTCGCGTCCGCCCCAGTAAATGGTGATGTCACGTGCCGGGTTACGCGCCAGCGCGGTCAGCAGAATCGAGCGCACGTAGGAGAAGCCGGTCCCGCCTGCAATCAGGATCAGCGGACGCTCTTCGTCATCGCGCAGCCAGGCATCGCCGTGCGGAATATCGATAACAACTTCGCGCTCTTTCAGGATCCGGTCCATCACCGCCATCGCATAGAGGTTCAGCTCAGAAGCACCGATGTGCAGCTCGATGAACGCCTGCTCATCCGGTGTGGATGCCATGGAGAACGGACGCTTATCGCGCTCGTCCATTACCACCATCAAATATTGCCCGGCGCGAAAAGAAAACGCCGCGTCCGGTACAAGACGAACTCGGTATACGGTATCGGTGATAGCTTCTACCGAAGTCACTTTACAGCTTAAGGTTGTCATGCGCTCCCTCTGTCGGGTCGTTTTATTACGAATCAAAAGGCAAAACGGCGGCGCATCAGCTGCCTTTACCGTCACTCATTATGGCCAGCTCATCCCAGATAGCGTCAATTCGCGCGGTAACGGCAGGATCCTTTTTAATCGGACGCCCCCATTCACGCTGGGTTTCACCAGGCCATTTGTTGGTAGCATCCAGCCCCATTTTAGAGCCCAGACCGGAAACCGGCGAGGCAAAATCCAGGTAGTCTATCGGCGTGTTCTCTACCAGCACCGTGTCCCTTGCCGGATCCATTCGGGTAGTGATCGCCCAGATAACGTCGTTCCAGTCGCGCGCGTTCACGTCATCATCACAGACAATAACAAATTTGGTGTACATAAACTGCCGCAGGAATGACCACACGCCCATCATCACGCGTTTGGCATGACCGGCATACTGCTTTTTAATGGTCACGACCGCCAGGCGGTATGAGCACCCTTCCGGGGGAAGATAGAAATCGACAATCTCCGGAAACTGCTTTTGCAGGATCGGCACAAAGACTTCGTTCAGCGCCACGCCGAGCACGGCGGGCTCATCAGGCGGGCGACCCGTATAGGTTGAGTGGTAGATAGCATCTTCGCGCTGGGTAATATGCGTCACCGTAAAGACCGGGAAGCTATCTATCTCATTATAGTAGCCCGTGTGGTCACCATACGGGCCTTCCGGGGCCATCTCACCCGGCTCAATATAGCCCTCAAGCACGATCTCCGCGCTGGCAGGGACTTCCAGATCGTTTGAGATGCACTTAACCACCTCGGTTTTCGTCCCGCGTAGCAGACCGGCAAAGGCATATTCGGAAAGCGTATCCGGCACGGGCGTCACCGCGCCTAAAATCGTGGCGGGATCGGCCCCCAGCGCCACGGCAACCGGGAAACGTTCGCCGGGATGCGCTGCGCACCACTCCTGATAATCCAGCGCGCCGCCGCGATGCGACAGCCAGCGCATGATCAGTTTGTTCTTGCCGATAAGCTGCTGGCGATAGATACCCAGGTTCTGCCGCTCTTTATGCGGACCGCGGGTAACGGTGAGGCCCCAGGTGATCAGCGGGGCGGCATCTTCCGGCCAGCACTGCATGATCGGGATAGTGGTGAGATCCACCGCCTCGCCCTGCACTACCTTCTGCTGGCACGGCGCGCCGCGCAGGCGTTTGGTGGGCATATTGAGCACCTGCTTAAACTGCGGCAGCTTATCAAAGAGATCGCGGAAGCCTTTCGGCGGCTCTGGCTCTTTCAGGAAGGCCAGCAGCTTGCCCACCTCGCGCAATGCCGTCACATCCTCCTGACCCATGCCCAGCGCCACGCGCTTCGGCGTGCCAAAGAGGTTGCAGAGTACCGGCATTGAGTAGCCCGTTGGGTTTTCAAATAACAGAGCGGGACCACCGGCACGCAGCGTGCGGTCGGCAATTTCTGTTATTTCCAGATGAGGATCAACAGGCAGCGTGATGCGTTTGAGTTCGCCCTGCTGTTCCAGCAGCGCCATAAAATCACGTAGGTCGTGGTATTTCATGCAGTTAATCATGGCCTCGGAGTCAGCCTTCCATTATACGGTGAACATCGGCGTGATGCTGTAATTTTGTTAAATTAGGGTAAATCGTTACGCCAACATGTGGCGATGACCTCTATAATCACCTTAGCCATCATTATCGGGTTTTGATATGCTTGCACACGATTAGCTAAAACAGAGTGATTATGCAAGCCTGGTATTTACTGTACTGCAAGCGAGGCCAGCTCGAACGCGCCCAGCAACACCTTGAACGCCAGGCGGTAAACTGCCTGACGCCGATGATCACGCTTGAAAAAATCGTGCGTGGCAAGCGCACCGCGGTGAGCGAACCGCTGTTTCCCAACTATCTGTTTGTCGAATTCGATCCGGAAGTGATCCACACCACCACCATTAACGCGACTCGCGGCGTTAGCCACTTTGTCCGCTTCGGTGCCAGCCCGGCAACGGTGCCTGCGCCGGTGATCGCTCAGCTGATGCACTACCAACCTGAAGGGGTGACCGACCCCGAGACACCCTATCCGGGTGACAGCGTGGTGATCACTGAAGGGGCATTTGAGGGGCTAAAGGCTATTTTTACCGAGCCTGATGGCGAAGCGCGCTCGATGCTGCTGCTGAACCTGCTCAATCAGCAGGTAGTGCAAAGCGTGAGAAACACCGATTTCCGTAAGGCTTAAAACGCGATACCGAACAGCCGCCTGACGTTGTTATCCGTCACCGCTGCCAGCCGGTCAGCTTCCTCGCCTCGCAACTGGGCTACACGTTGCAGGATATGCCCCAGCATGGCGGGTTCATTGCGCCGTGACGCTGGCTTCGGCTTGAGATCGCGAGGCAGCAGGTAGGGAGCATCGGTTTCAATCAGCAGACGGTCAGCCGGGATAAGCGGTACGATCTCACAAAGTTCCTGCCCGCGACGCTCGTCGCAGACCCAGCCGGTAATGCCCAGATAGAGCCCCCGCGCCAGACAGTCACGCGCTTCCTGCTCTGAGCCGGTAAAGCAGTGCAGCACCGCGCCGGGGAGTTTGTCCAACCACGGATCGAGCAGGGCTAAGAAGCGCTCGTGGGCGTCGCGGCAGTGCAAAAACACCGGCAGGGAGAGCTCAGCAGCGAGCGCCAGCTGAGCGCTAAACGCCGCTTCCTGCGCCTGCGGCGTGGAGAAGTTACGGTTAAAATCCAGGCCGCATTCGCCAATGGCGACGACCTGCGGCAGGCTGGCCAGCTCGCGAATGGCATCTGCGGCTTCCGGCTGCCACTGGCTGCTGTCATGCGGGTGGATGCCCGCCGTGGACCAGCAGCCGGCGTACTGCGCAGCAAGCGCCTGCGCCTGCTGGCTTTCGTGCAGGTTGGTGCCGGTAAGCAGCATGCCGTTAACGCCTGCGGCAGCAGCCCGGGCGACAACCTGCTCACGATCGCCAGCAAACTGTGAGCTCGTCAGGTTTACGCCAATATCAAACATCGTCTTCGCTTTCGTCGCTCTCTTCCTGACGGAAGCGGCGCTTGCCAACATAAAAACGCGAGCAGAAGACGCCCACTTCAAACAGGCAGTACATCGGGATCGCCAGCAGCGTCTGCGAGAAAACGTCCGGCGGCGTCAGCAGCATACCAACAACAAACGCGCCTACCAGCACGTAAGGCCGCTTACGACGCAAATCGTCCGGCGTCGTGACGCCCATCCAGCAGAGCAGGACAATCGCCACCGGGACTTCAAACGACACGCCGAAGGCCATAAACAGCGCCATGACGAAGTCGAGGTAGCTAGCGATATCCGTCGATACCTGCACGCCCACCGGCGCGGTATGGGTCAAAAAGCCAAACGCCAGCGGGAATACCACAAAGTAGGCGAAGGCCATGCCGATATAGAACAGCAGTGAGCTGGAGACCAGCAGCGGTACAACCAGACGCCGCTCGTGCTTATAGAGCGCAGGGGCAACGAAGGCCCAGACCTGGTAGAGAATAACGGGCGCGGAGAGGATCAGCGACACCATAAAGGTCAGCTTTACCGGGGTAAAGAACGGCGACGCTACGTCGGTAGCAATCATCGTTGCGCCCAGGGGCATCTGCTTGATCAGCGGGGCTGAAACCAGCTGGTAGATATCGTTGGCGAAATAGACCAGCACCACGAAAATGGCGAACACCGCAATGATGCAGTTCATCAGGCGTTTTCGCAGTTCGATCAGGTGCGTAATCAGCGGTTGGGTATCTTGTACAGCCATGGTTACGGTTTATCACTTGTCGATGTAGGTGAATGTGCGGCAGCAGCAGCAGCGGGCTGGGCAGGCTTGCTGTCGACGGGCGTCTCCGGTGCCGGTGCCTGCGCCGGGGCGCTGGCCTGGTGCTCCGCAACGGCAGGCGTCACGCCCTGGTGCTGCTCCTCATTACCTTTCACAATCGGGTTATGAATGGTATGCGCTACGTCGCTTGCCCGCTCGGGATCGTTGGCGTTGTAGGTGCGCTTCATTGACTCTGCCGCATGGCGCAGCTCATCCATAGACTCTTTTAGCTCTGGCGTCAGGTGATCCATACTCGCTTTTTCAACCTTCTTGAGGCTGTCCTGAAGCTCCTGGATCTTCAGCTCCTGCGCCAGCTCATTCTGTACGGTGCTTGCCAGCGAGCGCAGCGCGCGCACCCATCCGGCCACCGTTTTAACCGCGACCGGTAAACGCTGCGGCCCCAGCACAATCAGGCCGATCACGAATACCAGTACCAGTTCGCCAAAACCAATATCGAACACGAATTACACCTGCTCTTTATCGCGACGCTTTTCTTCGTCGGTTTTCACTTCATCTTGCTTCTCAGCAAGGGTTTTAGTGGAAAAATCAGCGTCCTCCGCCGGTTTTTTCTCGTGCTTATCGTCATCGCCCATCGCTTTTTTAAAGCCTTTGATCGACGCGCCGAGATCGGAACCGATAGAGCCTAACTTTTTCGTCCCAAACAGCAGGACAACGATGACGGCAATAATAACCAACTGCCAAATACTGATACCACCCATACACAATCCTCAAGGAGAGATGCTGAAATTAGCGGGCCGTGTATAGCCTACCCGGCCCATTACGCGTGCGGCTACAGCACGCGGGTTTTCCGCCAGCCAATAAGCCAGGCAACCACGCCACCGGCGATAAGCCAGGCGGACGCCGTTTGCCACTCCGGCCGGTTGATCAAAAAGAGCGTTCCGCTCAGGATCAACGTTGCCCCAATACCGAACAGATAACGGGACTGCCCTTGACGCACGTTGTTCACACGCATCTCCCGGGCAATTAGATCCACATTATGCTGCAGCTGCTTATGCTGACGCAGGTTTTGATAGATCAGCTCGGGCAGCTCGGGCATTTTCTCAATCCACATCGGCCCCTTCTCTTTCAGGGAACGGACCAGCGCCGGGAAGCCTACCTGATCTTTGATCCACGTTTCGAGGAAAGGTTTCGCCGTTTTCCACAAATCGAGCTGTGGATAGAGCTGACGTCCTACGCCCTCGATATAAAGCAGCGTTTTTTGCAGCAGCACCAGTTGGGGCTGCACTTCCATATTGAACCGACGCGCGGTGTTAAACAGGTTCAGCAGCACGTGACCAAAGGAGATCTCCGCCAGCGGCTTCTCAAAAATCGGTTCGCACACGGTACGGATGGCAAACTCAAACTCTTCAACGTTGGTATCCGGCGGTACCCAGCCTGAATCAACGTGCAGTTCGGCAACTCGACGGTAGTCGCGGTTGAAGAACGCAATGAAGTTCTCTGCCAGGTAGCGCTTATCCTCTTTGTTCAGCGAGCCGACGATGCCGCAGTCGATACCGATATACTGCGGATCTTCCGGATGCTCATAGCTGACAAAGATATTGCCCGGGTGCATATCTCCGTGGAAAAAGCTGTCACGGAACACTTGGGTAAAGAACACCTGGACGCCACGCTCGGCCAGCAGTTTAAGATCGGTATTGTTTTTCTCCAGTGCAGCCACGTCGTTTATCGGAATACCATAGATGCGTTCCATGACAAGCATATTTTGGCTGCAGTAATCGGAGTAAACTTCCGGCACGTAGAGCATCGCGCTATTTTCAAAGTTACGCCGCAGCTGGATGGCGTTGGCCGCTTCACGCAGCAGATCCAGCTCGTCGATCAGCGTCTTTTCATACTCCTTTACCACCTCCAGCGGACGCAGGCGACGCCCGTCCGGCAGCAGGCGCGGAACCCAGCGCGCAAGGCGATAGATCAGGCTCATATCGGCTCTGATTATCGGCAGAATATCCGGCCGGATCACCTTGATCACCACTTCCTTGCCGTTCTCTTTCAGGCGAGCAGTGTGGACCTGGGCGATAGAGGCCGATGCCAGCGGCGTAATGTCAAAATCATCAAACCACGTCTCTACGGGGATATCACCCATCGCTTTTTCGATCTGGCGCTTAGCCAGCTTGCCGTCAAAGGGCGCAACGCGATCCTGAAGCATCGCGAGCTGGTCGGCAATCACGGGCGGAAAGAGATCGCGACGGGTAGAGAGCATCTGCCCGAACTTGATCCACACCGGTCCCAGCTCCTGCAGCGCCAGCCGCAGGCGATGACCTAACTCTTTATCTTTGTGACGGTTTGGCATCCAGAACAGCGTGCGACGCCAGAGCCGAATCGGCAGGGTAAGACGCATTCGTGGGATGAGCTCATCAAGCCCGTAACTCAAAAACGTTTGAATGATAAAGTACAGGCGTCGAATTTCACCTGGCGTCATTTGCCCTCCAGTTTTTCCAGCCGTTTGGTTAACGCATCAACCGAGCGCGCGACGGCGGCGGCCTCCTCGGCAAACCAGGCAACCTCCAGCCCACCGGGTGCCAGACGCCACTCTTCCGTTATGGCTTCGCCCACGTACTGCTGCTGACGCTGCAGGCCATGTTGGAAACGCTTTGCACCGCCGCGCAGCACTTTCGCGATGCCTTCGGCGGCGATATCGCCGGTGTAAGGGGCAAGTAGCTCAGCAAAATCGAACTCTGCGAGATCGAAAAGCGCGCTCAGGTTTTGTACAACCTGAATATCGCCCTGCACTTCCAGCTCGCCGCTGCGTATAAGCGTAGTCAGCTGCTGGCGATCGCGCAGCTTCGGTAACAGCCGGGCCTGGGTAATAACGGTGCAGTCCGCCTCGCCCTCCCAGGCGCTCAGTACGTCGACCTGGCGCTCGCTAAAGGCCAGGATAAGCGGCGTAGAGAACTCTTTGAGGACAATACGCAGTACCTTACCCTGCAGGCGCTGGCGGGCGGGTTTTAATGCCCTTTCGCGATATAAAAATGTATTGAGAACACCTTCGATTCCAGCGCTCACTAAAGGCGTAAAGGGCATTCACTCACTCCTGTCAGAACTTATATCCACGGTGCAGCGCGACGATACCCGCCGTCAGGTTGAAGTACTCTGCGTTTTCAAAACCGGCATCCTGCATCATCGCCTTCAGCGTCTCCTGATCGGGATGCATACGGATAGACTCCGCCAGGTAACGGTAGCTTTCGCCATCCTTCGCCACCAGCTCGCCGATGCGCGGCAGAACGTGGAAAGAGTAGGCGTCATAGGCCTTGCTCAGCGGCTCGATAATAGGTTTAGAGAACTCAAGAACTAAGAGGCGCCCACCCGGCTTGAGCACGCGGAACATGGAGCGCAGCGCTTTCTCTTTATCGGTGACGTTGCGCAGGCCAAAGGCGATGGTGATGCAGTCGAAGGTGTTGTCCGGGAACGGCAGCGCTTCGGCGTTGGCCTGCACGTACTCAACGTTACCCACCACGCCAAGGTTGCGCAGCTTTTCGCGCCCGACTTTCAGCATGGAGTCGTTGATGTCAGCCAGCACCACCTGTCCGGTTTCGCCGACCAGACGGGAGAATTTCGCCGTCAAATCACCGGTACCGCCCGCGAGGTCGAGCACCTTCTGCCCACGGCGTACGCCGCTGCAGTCAATTGTGAAACGTTTCCATAAACGATGGATGCCCATGGACATCAGATCGTTCATTACGTCATATTTTGCGGCCACGGAGTGAAATACGTGCGCCACCATGTCGGCCTTTTGCGTTTTGGCGACAGTCTGATAACCAAAATGCGTCGTTTCTTGTGAATCTTCCGCCATCTCAGTGCCTGCTATTCAAGAAATTGTTCGTGAAGTGTAACAGATTGGGCGAGATTGCCCTACGTTTCAACCCTCCTGCCCGGCGCGCAAACGGAACTCCTCATCCTGCGCCACGGCCTGATCGGCTAAATCCGGATTAATCTCGCGTTTGATTTCAACACCCAGCCCGCGAAACGCCTCGGCCTGGGCGAGCAGATTCCCCCGCCCGGAGGTCAGTTTTTTCATCGCCTGGCGGTAATTATCCTGCGCTTTCTCCAGGCTCTGCCCCACCGACGACATATCATCAACAAACAGCCGCATTTTGTCGTAGAGACGGCTGGCGCGCTCGGCAATCTGCTGCGCGTTGCGGCTCTGGTGCTCGTAGCGCCAGAGGTTAGCGATGGTGCGCAGGGCCACCAGCAGCGTGGTCGGACTGACCAACATGATGTTGTTTTTTAACGCCTCGGTGATCAGCTCCGGCTGCCGGTCGAGGGCCACTAAAAAGGCTGGCTCAACGGGGATGAACATCAGGACATAGTCAAGGGAGCGCAGACCCGGCAGCTGCTGGTAATCTTTACGCCCGAGCAGGCGAATATGGCTGCGCACCGAGGCGATGTGCTCCTGCAGCGCGCTTTCGCGGGTGTACTCATCGTCAGCGTTGAAGTAGCGCTCATAGGCCACCAGGGTCATTTTGGCATCGATGACCACATCTTTACCCTGCGGGAGCCGAACGATGACGTCAGGCTGCATTCTGGCGCGAGCTTCGGTTTCGATGCTAACCTGGGTTTCATACTCATAGCCCGCCCGCAGGCCGGACGCCTCCAGCACGCGGGCCAGCACCACCTCGCCCCAGTTACCCTGCGCTTTATTATCGCCCTTCAGGGCGCGGGTCAGGTTGATCGCTTCCTGCGCCATCTGCGCATTAAGCTGCTGTAGGTTGCGGATCTCGTGGGCGAGCGTGTGGCGCTCCTGCGCCTCTTTGCCAAAGCTGTCCTGCACCTGACGACGGAAACCGTCTAGCTGTTCCCGGAGGGGAGAGAGAAGGCCGTGGAGACTCTGCCGGTTCTGCTCCTCGACCCGGCGATTGCTCTGCTCGAAGATGCGATTAGCAAGGTTTTCAAACTGCTCGCTCAGGCGCTGCTCGCTGTTGATCATCTGGCGGATTTTATCTTCCGCATGCAGCTGGGTGGACTCCAGCCGGGTAGTGACCTCGCGCAGATCGGCCTCCAGCGAGGTGTTGATCTCGCGCAGGCTGCGCAGTTCGTTATTCAGCAGTTCGCACTCGTCGCGCCAGTGCTGGTTCTGTACCAGCCGCTGTCGCGCCGCGCTCAGTTCGATATCCAGCTCGCGCCGCTCTTCGGTAAGATCGGCCCGCAGACGATCGGCATGGGATTTTGTCGCCAGCCAGCCTATCAGCAAGCCAGCTATCGCCGCTGCCGCGCTGAGTAAAATTGAGATATCCACCCTGCCTCCTGCATAAACCACTTACCGATGCAAAATAAGAGTGTGCTGGATAGGTGTCCAGTTGGGAAGGATTTTCCTGCGAGGTACTACGCAAAACAGGCAGGCCGAGGGGATCGACCTGCCGGAAAGCTGCGTTAAGCCAGACGGCGCGCCGCTTCCACCACGATTTTGATCGCGTGGCTTTCGGTCTGCTTCATGGTCTCTGCGTTCGGGATCTCTTGCTGGGTGCGGTTGACGATCACCCCCGCTACCATGCCAGCATGCAGGCCCTGGCTAGAGCACATGGTCAGCAGCGTCGCGGACTCCATCTCGTAGTTCATCACGCCCATTGACTGCCACTCTTCCATAGAGCCTTTATAGCGGCTGACGACGCGGCCGGAGAAGGTATCGTAACGCTCCTGGCCCGGATAGAAGGTGTCAGACGAGGCGGTCACGCCAATATGGGTCGTTGCGCCAACGTCTTTAGCAGCCTCTACCAGCGCGGTGGTACAGGTAAAGTCGGCCACCGCTGGGTACTCCATCGGCGCAAAGTGCAGGCTAGCCCCGTCGAGACGCACGGAAGCGGTGGTTACCAGCACGTCACCCACGTTGATGTGCGGCTGGATTGCGCCAGTGGTGCCCACGCGCAGGAAAGTGCGGATGCCCAGCTGGGCCAGCTCTTCAACGGCGATAGAGGTTGACGGGCCGCCGATACCGGTGGAGCAGACAATGATGGCTTTGCCATCCACTTCGGCGCGCCAGGAGGTAAATTCGCGATGTGATGCCAGCTTAACCGGCTTATCCATCAGCGCGGCGATCTTTTCCACTCGCTCCGGATCGCCAGGGACGATAGCCAGCGTTGCCCCCTGCAGATCGTTTTTGGTAAGACCGAGGTGAAAAACATCAGACTTGGACATAGGTGACTCCTTTGTGGGTCGATTCATCAGCAGAAGTAAAACGGTACTCTACAGAAGGCCATCGCATTTTTTCGTGACACCAATCACTCTGAAGAAAACTGTTTACATCAATTTTTCATCAAAAGGTGATTTATATCACACTATAGCGCTCTCCTTCCCCCGTTCGTCTTAAAGATAGTCTCTTCCGCACAGGATGATTTTGCCGTACTGGCTATAGTTAGCTGATGCGCTAAACAAGGGTACGGAGATTGCCATGACAACAGAAAAACAGCCCGGCTTTGCACCTGCAGCTTCACCTCACGCTTCTACCGCCGTCCGCACCTCTGAAGAGTCCATTCTGACTGGTGAGACGTCAATTCCTACTCAGGGAGATAACATGCCCGCCTGGCATGCCCGGCCACAGGCTGCTGACGGCCCGCTGCCGGTGGTCGTTGTCGTTCAGGAGATTTTCGGCGTGCACGAACACATTCGTGATATCTGCCGTCGGCTGGCGCAGGAGGGCTATCTGGCCATCGCGCCTGAGCTCTACTTCCGTCAGGGCGATCCCAACGACTACAGCGATATTCCCACGCTGTTCAGCGAGCTGGTTTCAAAGGTGCCGGATGCACAGGTCTTAGCCGACCTCGATCACGTTGCCAACTGGGCGGCACGCAACGGCGGCGACGCGCACCGGCTATTGATTACCGGCTTTTGCTGGGGCGGGCGTATCGCCTGGCTCTACGCCGCGCATAATCCACAGCTGAAGGCAGCGGTGGCGTGGTATGGCAAGCTGGTAGGCGATAAAACCCTGAACTCACCGAAGCATCCGGTGGATATCGCCACCGACCTTAACGCACCGGTGCTGGGTCTATACGGTGCGCAGGATGGCAGCATTCCGCTTGATACGGTGGAAACCATGCGCCACGCCCTGCGTGCCGCCAATGCTGAGGCGGAGATTATAGTCTATCCCGATGCCGGACATGCCTTTAACGCCGACTATCGTCCGAGCTATCACGAAGAGTCAGCCAAAGATGGCTGGCAGCGCATGCTGGCATGGTTTGCCCAGTACGGCGAAAAGCGAGGCTAAAAGCCTATGCCGGGCGGCTTAAAAATCGCCCGGCGCACACTGCAGGCAGGTCAGCCCTTCCGCACGCCAAAAATCCACCACCGCCTGACGATCGTCGATCACCAGCCACGGGGCGTAGCCGTCCGCTTTTATCTGCTGCAGCAGCGTTTTTTTCACGGCCTCATCCGGGAGCGTATCCTCCCCGTCGGGCCGAAGATAGAGCGCATCGAAAGGAATACAGTGCCGCTCCAGCCACTCCTGGGTATGGCGCTGGAAGCTGGCAGGCCGTCCGCTGCAGATCACGATCTTCTGCTGCTGGGCGCTGAGCAGGCCCACCAGACGGCTAATGGCCACGCTCGGCAGCGCCTCCGCCATGTGGGCGAAAAAGGGTTGCCACTGTTTTTCTGGGCCTAAGACCCACTCGCGTACCGCCTCGGCGTCAAACTCGGCCAGGGTACCGTCGATATCTACAATCACGCATTGTTCAGTCAGCATTCATCTTCTCCAGCGGAATAATTTTCCAGTCATCAGGGGTAGCGCCGGGCAGGATCCAGAGCGGGACAACGTTGCCAACCCGCTCGCCGTGGGGTGTGCCGGTCGCCAGCAGGCGGATCACGCGGAACACGCCAGAGTGCGCTACGATCAGCGGCGTGTCGTACTGCGCCAGCAGGGTGTTCAACGCCTCGGTCACGCGCGTACAAAAAGGCAGCCAGGCTTCGCCGTTCGGCGGCGTCTCCTCATAGGGCGTCTGCTCGCTAAGAGGACGACATTCAAGATCGCCCCAGTCCCGCTCGCGCAGGTCGGAAACAAGCTTCAGCGATGCCTCTGGCAGCAGTAGCTCTGCGGTTCGCCGGGCGCGCTGCTGCGGGCTAACGGCGACGATGCTCCACGGGTGGTTGGCCAGCAGCGGTGCGGCGTCGCGGGCCTGCTGCTCGCCGTTCGCGGTGAGTGGGACTTCGGTGCGTCCGCCAATCAGGCGATCGCGGTTAAGCGGCGTCTCGCCGTGGCGAACAAAGACAAAAGGCTTAGGCAGTAGCGTCATGTTTTATCCTGAAACGGGGCTGGGTAAGGATGTCGCAGCCCAGCGCCTGCTGCCAGAGCACGGCGCCATCAACAGGAGTAAACAGCGGCACCAGCTGGCGACAGCCCAGCATCGCCACCAGCTTTTGCAGACAGCGACGCGTGGGATGAACGTTCCAGCGGCAGAAGTCGACCTCGCCTCGTTGATGCTGTTCGCGGGCACGGAAATTCATATGCCCGGTAAACAGGGTGCGGTGGCGGAAATCAGCGCGTCGCCGCAGTTCACCCGCCGTGCCGTGCTGCCCATCCGGATCGGCGGCCAAAATAACCGGCGCGTCAGCGGTAAACGACGGTAGGTTACGTACCCGCTGCCGCAGCTCATGCTCTACGCCGGGGATCAGGCTGCCGTCATTGTGTTCCGCCATCAGGATTAGCATCTCCCGGCAGGCGTCATCCATCACCACCTTATTCATGCCGCGACGCGCCAGCAGCAGAGCCATCTCCACCGCCCGTCCAGAAGGTGGGACCGGACAGAGCACAGGCCGCTGCACGTGCAGCCACAGAGCCTCAAGCTGCTGATGCTGGGGTGTGTCGTACAGGCCGTACGAGGCGTCCATCAGCGCCAGCGCCGCAGGCGGCGGCGGATCGAAATGAAACAGCGCCGACTCCAGGCTCACGTCACCGCTGTAGAACAGGCCCCCCGGCACATCGAGGTGGAACCAGATCCCGCCCCAGGCATGGCCGCTGCTGCCGGTGGTTATCGTCACATCACCAAGAGAGAACTGACCGCGCACCGGGATCGGGTGAACGTTCGATCCCGGCGGCAGCGCGCGGGCCGTTACGGCGCTACAGTAGATCGGCACCGAGGCGGGTAGCCGCGCCAGTCCGGCGATATGATCGATATGATCGTGACTGAGCAGCACGGCATCCAGCCGATCCGGCACCGGCCAGTCGTCGGCTCCCGGCTCCAGCGAGCCTCCGGCGTCCAGCAGAATGCGCTGCGTGGGCGTGGTCACCAAAATGGCGGCGGGCGTTTTGTCATGCAGCCCGCTGATAATCTCAATTGCCGTCACGCCGCCTCCAGCCGCCAGCCCTGATGCAGGCGCACGGCGGTGTGCTGCTGCTCGCGTAGCGGCAGGTGATGAAAGGCGGTGAGCGGCTGACCGTCGGCCAGGCGCAGCGCCAGCAGGTAGCGCTCTCCCTGATAGATACAGTTTTCGACGGTGGCGGCCAGGCCATCCTCGCCTATTTCAACGTGCTCGGGACGCACCAGCACCGGATAACGCATGCCATCACTCACGCTCAGCCCATGATGGAGCTGTATGCCATCCAGATGGCGATCCTGCGTCGCGCTCGCCAGGTTCAGCACGCTGCCCTTGCCAATAAAGCCCGCAACCCAGGCGCTGTGCGGCTGCTGATAGAGTTCCTGCGGCGTTCCCCACTGCATCAGCTCGCCCCGATGCATTACGGCGATATGGCTGGCCAGCGCCATCGCCTCTGCCTGATCGTGGGTCACATAAACAAAGGTTGCCCCGGTGCGGCGATGAAATTCGCGGAAGGTCTGCTCCATGGTGGCCCGCAGATGACGGTCGAGGTTTGCCAGCGGCTCGTCAAGCAGCACCACCTGCGGCTCGGAGACCAGACAGCGCGCCAGCGCCACGCGTTGACGCTGTCCACCGCTCAGATCCTGCGGCGATCGATCGGCATACGCCGCCAGCTCGACCACCTCAAGGGCAGCAAGCACCTGTTTATGCCGCGCCGCGCCGTTGACTTTTTTCAGCTTCAGCGGATAGCCAACGTTCTCTGCCACCGTCATATGCGGCCAGAGGGCATAGGATTGAAACACCATCCCCATGTTGCGCGCCTCCGGCGGCAGATGGGTGGTTGCATCGGCCAGCAGCCGGTTGCCCAGCGTCAGACGGCCGCTGGAGAGCCGCTCCAGCCCGGCCAGAATGCGCAGCGTGGTGGTTTTCCCGCAGCCGCTTGGCCCGAGCAGCGCCGTAAATGCGCCTTCGGGAATGGTCAGGCTCAAGTTGCGCACCACGGTCTGGTCGCCGAACGTTTTACTCAGGCTCTCCAGCTTCAGTTCTGCCATGGGATCACTCCTTTGGGTAGATAGCGGCCCAGGCCGCTCAGCATCAGCATTACCAGCGCCACCAGTGCCACCACCATCACGGAGATGGCGGAGGCCAGCACCTTATCGCCGCTCTCATCGAGGTTGAAAATGACTACGCCGAGGGTCTCCTTGCCCGCGCTCCACAGCAGGGCAGAGACAGTCAGCTCATTCACCGCCGTCAGAAACACTAGCAGCGCGCCGGCAAAGGCCGCCGGGGCCAGCAGGGGCAGCACGATATGCCGCAGCCGCTGGGAGAAGTTAGCTCCCGCCAAGCTGGCTGCCTCCTCCATGGCCGGATCGAGCTGCAGCATGCTGTTATGCAGCGGCTTCAGGCAGACGGTGAGAAAACGCGCCAGATAGGCGAAGAAGATGATCAGCAGCGTGCCGCTCAGGCTGATGCCGATAATGGGCAGCGGGCGGGCAAACAGCAGGATGCAGGCGATAGCCAACACCACCCCCGGCAGGGTATAGGGAATATCGATGGCACTGTGCAGCCAGCGCAGCGGACGCGCCGGAAAACGCACCAGCAGCCATGCCAGCGGCAGGCTCAGCAGCATCAGCACCAGCGCCGCGGAGACCGAGAGCAGCAGGCTGTTACTCAGTGCGCGCCAGGTGGCGCTGCCGCTCTCCAGCATCGCCTGATAGGCGTTAAAGGTCAGTGTCCTGGCCGTCAGCGGCACGCCGAAGGTCGGCACCAGCGAGGTCGCAACCAGCGCCAGCAGCGGAGCCAGCAGAATAGCAGCCAGCACCGCGCCCAGCAGCAGCTCGGTAGCAAGTCGCCACCTGCCAAGCTGGAAATCGCGCGCCCGCCCGGCCATGCCGATCAACGGTAGCGCATGGCGGCGCTGTAGATAACCCTGCAGCGAGACAATGCCAATCGCCAGCACGCCCATCAGCACCGACAGCGCCGCCACGTCGCTGAGCATCGATGGACCAAAGCTGGAGAGCGACTGGTAAATCTGAATCGGCAGCACAAAATAGGAGATGGGGATGCCCAGCATCGCCGGAATACCAAAGTTGCCCAGCGCGGAGACGAAGGCTATTGCCGCCCCGGCCCACAGCGCGGTGCGGCACAGCGGCAGCACGATGTCGATAAACACCCGCCACAGCGAAGCGCCGTTTAGCCGCGCCGCCTCGATCTGCTCTTTCGGCAGGCACTGAAGCTGGGTGCGCAGAGCCAGAAAGACCAGCGGCGCGTGCTGGATCCCCAGCAGCAGGGCGATCCCCTCGGGGGAGTAGAGCGGATTAGCACTGCCAAACGACGGCGCAATGCCGAGGCTATTAAGCAGGATGCTGCTCGGCCCGAAGAGCTGGAGCCAGCTCAGGGCCGTCACCTGGGGCGGGATCATCATCGGCAGCATAAACAGGAATACCCAGACCTGCTTGAGGCGGATATTGGTCAGGGCGAGGCAGAAGGCAAACAGCCCGCCCAGCAGCAGCGAGAGCAGCGTGCCCAGGCCGCTGGTATAAAGACTATGGGAGAGCGCGGTCCAGGTGGTCGGGTTGCTTAATACGCGCCACAGGCTACTGCTGCTCCCCTGCTGCCAGTCGAGCAGCGCCGAAACCAGCAGCCGCAGGCTGGGCAACAGACTTAATAGCGCCACCAGGCCGAGCAGCAGCCAGAGCAGCCCTTTCGGCGGGCCGCTGCTGGCGGGTTGACGGAGGGTCATGGTGGTCATCTGTTAGCGGTTTCCAAACAGATCGGCGAAGCGTTTTTTATTGGCGTCGGTATCCGCCAGCGCCTTCGCCGGGTCATACGGCATCAGCTTGATGCTTTCTCGCGCCGGGAAGCCTTCCGGGGCCGGGAGGTTCGCATCGGCAGGCAGGTAGCCCTGCTTCAGCACCAGGCGCTGACCCGCATCCGACAGGACAAAGTCGATAAAGGCTTTCGCCCCGTCCGGATTTTTCGCGTTCTTCAGCATCGCTACCGGTTCGGTGACGATGCTGACTCCCTCTTTCGGGAAGACGAACTCAATCGGCGCGCCCTTGGCTTTTTCGCGGATCGCCATATAGTCCACCAGCACGCCGTAGCCCTTGCTGCCGGAGGTGATGGCGTTCATCACCGCGCCGTTTCCGCTCTGCGGCATCGCGCCGTTAGCTTTCAGCTTTTCGTACCAGGCAAAGCCGAGCTGCGGATCGTTCATCAGCGTCGCCATATGGATCTGCGCCGCGCCGGAGTAGAGCGGGCTGGGCAGCGTGGTCATGTTCTTGAGTTCAGGCTTGAGCAGATCCTGCCAGGAGCCAGGCTTCACCGGCGCGCGGGTGTTGTAGGCAATGCCGGTGGTGATCAGCTTGGTGCCGTAGTAGTAACCCTGCGGATCGTACAGCTGGGCATCGTAGCGGCTGGCTTCAGGCGATTTATAGGCCGCCAGCAGATCCTGCTTTTTCAGGGACTCCATGGTGACGCTGTCGGCGATCAGCAGCACGTCCGGTGCGGCACCCGCCGCCGCCAGCTCGGCCTGCAGGCGCGCCGTGAGCTTGGTGGTTCCGTCGCGGATCCATTTGACCTCAATATCCGGGTGCGCCTTTTCGAAGGCGGTAACGGTCATCTGAGCATCTTCGTTCGGCTGGCTGGTATAGAGCGTCAGCGTGGAGGCGGCGAAAGCCGGCGTGCTTAATGCGGTTACGATAACGGCGGCCAGCGCGGTGTGCTTACTCATGATCTCTTCCCTCTGTTTTCGTTGTGACGATTAAAACAGGGAAATCTGACAAAAATATGACCAGCTTTTTTCGTAGTAATAATTTCACATTCGCGCGCTAGCATGATGCAAAAGGGTGCTAACAGGAGCGAATAATGACCCCCGAATCCCGCCGCACGGCGATTGTCGCGCTGGTGACGGCACACGGTGAAAGCAGCATCGAGCAGCTGGCGCAGCACTTTGGCGTCTCATTGCAAACCGTGCGCAGCGATCTGCGCATGCTCACCTCGGGTGGACTGCTGCTGCGGCGTCACGGCATGGTTGCCCCTTTCGCCCGCGAAAACATTGGTTATCAGCAGCGCGAGATCGTCAACATTGCGGGCAAGCGCTGGATCGGTGAGCGCACGGCGGCGCTGCTGGGCGACTACCAGAGCTGCTTTCTCGGTACCGGCACCACCGTTGAGATGGTGGCCCGGGCGCTACCGGAAGCGAGTCGGCTGGCGGTATTCACCAATAATCTGCACGCCGCCGAAGCGCTGAGCCGTCTTGCCGCCTGCGAACTGACGGTAGCGGGCGGGCGCGTCCGCAAGCGCGATCTGGATGTGATCGGCAGCGATGCCCAGACCTTTTTCAGCCGCTATCGGGTCGACGCTGGCGTGGTTTCAATAGGGGGGATCGGTGAGACGGGCGAGCTGTATGACTATAACGATGATGAGGTTGCCGCGCGCCGGGCGTTGGTGGCCAGCGCTGCGGTGAGCGTGCTGGTGGTGGACAGCACTAAGTTTGGCCGGAACGCGATCTGCCAGAACGGCAGCGTGGGGGATTTCGATTACGTGATCAGCGACAGGCCCCCTACGCCCCAGCAGCATGCGGTCATTAAGCAGATGGGAACCAGATGGCTAAGCCGGGGGTACGTTTAACCCTCGTAATGCCCGGTGGCGCTGAGCTTACCGGGCCTACGAGCCTCACGCCTGACGCAGGTTCTGCGCCGCTTTCACCATGTTCGCCAGCGCGGCACGGGTCTCCGGCCAGCCACGGGTTTTCAGGCCGCAGTCCGGGTTAACCCACAGGCGTTCAGCCGGGATGCGATCCGCCGCCTTCTTCAGCAGGGTCTCGATCCACGCGACGTCCGGCACGTTTGGCGAGTGGATATCGTAAACTCCCGGCCCAATCTCATTCGGGTATTCAAAGGCTTCAAACGACTCCAGCAGCTCCATATCCGAGCGCGAAGTTTCGATGGTGATCACGTCGGCATCCAGCGCGGCGATGGAATCCATGATGTCGTTGAACTCGCAGTAGCACATATGGGTGTGGATCTGCGTCTCGTCCTTCGCCACCGCGGCGTTAATACGGAAGGCTTCCACGCCCCAGGCCAGATAGGCGTGCCAGTCGCTGCGCCTTAGCGGTAGCCCTTCGCGCAGGGCAGGCTCATCGATCTGGATAATACCGATGCCCGCCGCCTCCAGATCCGCCACCTCGTCGCGCAGCGCCAGCGCAATCTGCTTCGCGATGGTTTCCCGGCTGACGTCTTCGCGCGGGAAGGACCAGCAGAGAATGGTCACCGGCCCGGTCAGCATCCCTTTTACCGGCTTATCGGTGAGGGACTGGGCATATTTTGCCCACTCCACGGTGATCGCTTCCGGACGGCTAACGTCGCCGATCACCACCGGCGGCTTCACGCAGCGGGAGCCGTAGCTCTGTACCCAGCCGTTCTGGGTAAAGACAAAGCCGTCCAGGTGCTCGCCGAAATACTCCACCATGTCGTTACGCTCGGCTTCACCGTGCACCAGCACGTCGAGGCCCAGGCGCTCCTGCTCGGCAATCGCCTGTTTGATATGTTCAGCGATGCCGGTGCGGTAGCTACCCGCGTCTAGACGTCCCTGTTTAAACTCCAGGCGCAGACCGCGGATCTCGGTGGTCTGCGGGAACGAGCCGATGGTCGTTGTCGGCCAGGCGGGCAGGTTGAAACGCGCCCGCTGAACCGTCGCACGCTCCGCGTAGGGACGCGCGCGCTGGCTATCTTTGGCGGTAATCGCCGCCAGCCGCTGGGCCACTGCCGTGTTGTGCACCCGGGTTGAGTGGCGGCGCGCCTGAATCGGGGCGCTCCATGCAGCCAGTGGCGCGGTGTCGCCGCTGTTCAGGGCATCGCGCAGCAGGGTCAGCTCGTGACATTTTTGCAGGGCGAAGGCAAACCAGCTCTTCACTTCGCCATCCAGCCGGGTCTCCACGCTCAGATCGATTGGACTGTGCAGCAGCGAGCAGGAGGAGGCGACCCACAGATCGCGTTGGCCGACGATGTCTTTAATCTGGGCATATTTCTCACTGAGATCGGCCCGCCAAACGTTACGACCGTTCACCAGCCCGGCGGAGAGCAGCCAGTCAGTTGGCAGGCGGCGATGCAGTTCGGCTACGTCATCCTTGCCGTGCACCAGGTCAACGTGCAGACCCTGTACCGGCAGCGCGGCAATAGTATCGAGGTTCGGCGTCACGCCTTCGAAATAGGTGGTCAGCAGCAGCTTCACCTGCCCTGCCAGCGCCTCATAGGCGGGCTTGAAGGCGTTTAGCCACGCCTGCGGCAGCTCCAGCACCAACGCGGGCTCGTCGATCTGTACCCACTCGACGCCGCGTTTTGCCAGCTCGGCCAGCACCTGCTGGTAGACCGGCAGAATGTCATTCAGCAGGTTCAGGCGGTCAAACGGCTCGCCTTTTACCTTACCCAACCACAGGTACGTTACCGGCCCAAGCAGAACGGGCTTGACCCTGTGGCCCAGCGCCAGCGCCTCATCTACTTCATCCAGCAGTTGGGTCCAGGTCAGCGTGAACCGCTGTCCTTGAGTGAACTCCGGCACCATATAGTGATAGTTGGTATTAAACCATTTGGTCATCTCTGCCGCCGCCGCTGGCTCACCGGTGGGCGCACGGCCACGGCCAATGCGGAACAGGGTGTCGATATCGACCGATCCATCTCTGTTCTGATGACGAGCCGGCACGTTGCCAAGCAGCAGGCTGGTGGTCAGAACATGGTCGTACCAGGCGAAGTCGCCCACCGGCAGCAGGTCAATACCCGCCTGCTTCTGCTGCTCCCAGTGGCGAGCGCGCAGCTCCCGGCCTACCGCCAGCAGCGCGTCCTGGGTGGTGTTACCCGCCCAGTAGCTCTCTTGTGCCTTCTTCAACTCGCGACGCAGACCAACGCGAGGAAAACCGAGGGTGTGATTCAGTACTGTCATGGTATGCCCCTTGTGAATTTTAGGATTTTGGACGTCCAGATGTTTACACATCTATATTCGACAGGTACTGTATATTCCTCAAGCGCAAATTGTTCATGGCGAAGTGAAGGACTTTCATGATCGAAATTAAACACCTGAAAACGCTCCAGGCGTTACGGAACAGCGGATCGCTGGCGGCAGCGGCGGCCACGCTGCATCAGACACAGTCCGCCCTCTCCCACCAGTTCAGCGATCTCGAACAGCGCCTTGGCTTCCGTCTTTTTGTGCGTAAAAGTCAGCCGCTGCGCTTTACGCCGCAGGGCGAGATCCTGTTGCAGCTGGCCAATCAGGTGCTGCCGCAGATTAACCGTGCGCTTCAGGACTGTAGCGAACCGCAGCAAACCACCCTACGGATCGCCATTGAGTGCCACAGCTGTATTCAGTGGCTCACTCCCGCGCTTGAGAATTTCCGTAGCAAATGGCCGCAGGTAGAGATGGATTTCAAATCCGGCGTGACCTTCGATCCTCAGCCAGCGTTGCAGCAGAGCGAGCTGGACGTGGTGCTGACCTCAGACATTTTGCCGCGCAGCGGGCTGCACTATTCACCGATGTTTGATTTTGAAGTGCGCCTGGTGCTGGCCCCGGATCACCCTCTCGCGACCCGAGCGCGTATTACGCCCGAAGATATCGCCGCTGAAACGCTGCTGATCTACCCGGTCCAGCGCAGTCGACTGGACATCTGGCGTCACTTCCTGCAGCCGGCGGGCATTAACCCGATGGTGAAGAGCGTGGATAACACGCTGCTGCTGATCCAGATGGTAGCGGCGCGGATGGGTATCGCGGCGCTGCCGCACTGGGTGGTGGAGAGCTTTGAGCGCCAGGGTCTGATCGTGACCAAGACCCTGGGCGAAGGACTGTGGAGCCGGCTGTACGCGGCGGTTCGTGATGGCGAGCAGCGTCAGCCGGTAACGGAGGCGTTTATTCGCTCAGCGCGGAACCATGCGTGCGACCACCTTCCTTTTGTGCGGAGCGCGGAGCGACCCAGCGGCGATGTACCCACAGGGACGCCACTATCACTGTCCCCCCAAGGATAAAGCTCGGCCAGTGGGGCTGCTCTTGCCAGATGGCAAGGTTTACCAGCAGTCCTGCCGGGACGTGCATGTTGTTCATGATGCCGAGCGTACCGGCATCCACCTGGGTTGCGCCGTAGTTCCACATGAAGTAGCCAATCCCTGACGCCACCACGCCGAGAAACACCAGAATGCTCCACTGCAGGTTTGTCTCCGGCAGCTTCTGGGCGTTGCCCAATGCAAACCAGGCCACCACCGCCACCAGGAACGCGCCCAGATAGAACCAGGCAAAGGCGTTATGCTGCGGCATCGGACGGGTCTCCATCAGACGCTTGTAGCCCACCATGCCGATGGCAAAGCTGATGTTAGAGAGCTGCACCAGCAGCAGTCCGGTCCAGAAGTGGTTAGTCACCTGATCGTAACGGATGATCCCGGCCCCGATCACCGCCAGCAGCGCGCTCAGCGCATAGCCCCAGCGCAGTCGGCGTCGACTCATCACGTCGTAGATCAGCGTGATGTAGAGCGGCGTCAGGACGGTGAACAGTAACAGCTCGGAGACCGTCAGATAGAGATAGGCGCGGAAGCTGAGCATATACATGATGCCCAGCTGCATAGCCCCCACCAGCATATAGAGGCCGATGGTTTTTAACCCGTGGCCTCGCGTACGCAGGAAAGGCAGGAATACCAGCGCCGCCAGCCCAACGCGCATCAGCACGGAGAAGTAGCTGTCGATATGTCCGGCGAGGTATTCGCCATAGAGGCTAAAAGAGAAGGCCCACAGAACGGTGGTGATAATGAGTAACGCCACAATAGGTGTCTCGTTGGTTAATGAGCACCCATTGTAGCGGAGTTACCGGTTGACAACTGATTAATTGTTAATCAATCAAGAAACAGCTTCCGCAGATAGTGCGGCACGGCGTTGTCACCGTTAGTGCCGATCACTTCCAGCTCTGGATAGAGATCCTTCAGGCGCTGGTGCGCGTTGGCCATGATGCAGCCCTTACCCGCCATAGAGAGCATCTCGGCATCGTTCATTCCATCGCCAAAGGCGATGCACTCTTTCAGACTGTGGCCCATCGCTTTCGCCACTGCCTCCAGCGCGTGACCTTTCGACACGCCGCCCGCCATCACCTCCAGACAGGTCAGCGTGGAGAAGCTGACGTTGACGCGATCGCCCCAGCGGGCGTTGATGGCCTGCTCCAGGGGCAGCAGCGGCTCATGGGTATCGCAGGTGAAGAACACTTTGCTGATCCCCTCCGGTTCAAGGAGGCCTGGCTCATAGAGCGAATACTGAAAGACGGCCTCTTTGAAAAAGCGCATCTCATCCGGGCGGTGGCGGTTGATAAACCACTCATCGTCACGGTAGACGTTGGTATCGATATGCGGATCGTGATGCATCACGCCAAACAGATCTTCAGCGATTTCGCGATCCAGGTTATGGGTAAAGACCAGGTTGCCATCAGTATCGTGCACCCGCGCCCCGTTAGAGGTGATCATATAGGCTTTGATACCCAGCTTATCGCGGATCTGTCCTACGTCGACATGGTGACGGCCGGTGGCAAAAACGAAGTTGACGCCGCGCGCGGTCAGCAGCTTTAACGTCTCTTTGGCGTAGGGAGAGAGTGAGTGGTCGGGGGAGAGCAGCGTGCCATCTAAATCAGACGCAACAACCTGATACATAATAGAATTTAACCTCTGGTCAGGCGGCGAACCGCCGGATTAGTTATGCCTGTCGAAAAAATCAACGATGGCGTTAAGCGCGACTGAGCGCATGGCGTCCTTTTCAAAAAGGATCTCGTGGTATGCGCCTTTGATCACCAGCGGCCTGTCTCCCTCACAGGGATGGCCCGCTGCGGCGCGAATTTCACAGAAACGATCGTGCATTCGGTTATCGACGACGCGCTCCTCTTCTGCCTGAAGCAGGAGCATGGGCGTCGCATCCTGCGCCGCGCCCGCCAGCACCTTTTCACCGGCAAGAATACCCTCTCGCACCCAGTGGTTGGTCGGCCCGCCGACGCGCAGCTGCGGATCGTCAGCATAGCAGCGCAGGTTTCGCTGGTAGCGTACCCGACTATGGGTAAGCACGTTAATGCTAAACGGCAGCGCATGCCAGCGTCCCGTGCCCAGCGCGTAGCTCTCCCGGAACGGCTGATAGCCTTCGGCCCAGTTCAGGATATGGCGCACCATCCAGTCGGGCAGACGGATAACAATACCAAACATGGGCGCGCAGAGCGCGATCGCATCGCAACGCTGCGGCTGGCGTTGCAGCAGCAGCGTGGCGATCGCCCCGCCCATTGAGTGCGCCAGAATATAGCGTTTACGCCATGGGCCCGGCACAACCTCCTGCTGCCAGAAGGCCTGCAGATCGTCAACGTAGTCATCAAAATTATCGACGTGCCCGCGATGCCTGTCGGGCAGAATGCGGCCTGAGCGCCCCTGCCCGCGATGGTCGATGATCAGCACGTCAAAACCGAGATGGAACAGATCGTAAGCAAGCTCGGCATATTTGACGTAGCTTTCAATACGCCCAGGACAGACCACGATCACCCGATCATGATCGGCAGCATGAAAGCGCACAAAGCGCACTGGAATATCGCCAACGCCAATGAATTCAGCCTCTTCACGCTGCCGCCAGAAATCGGTCAAGGGTCCGTGCGTGAAAGCTGCAAAGGCATTTTCTCTTGTTTCCCACCCCTTTTTCTGCCGAAACATTGGGTTTCCGCCCCCGGTCGTCTGTAAAATTATTTTTTTATGACTCGTGATACAACATGTTAACAATAGCGTATTGTTGCATAAAATATATCGTTCAGGGAGTTTCGCATGACCTTCGAGTGGTGGTTTGCCTATCTGCTTACCTCGATCATCCTCAGCCTGTCGCCAGGCTCCGGTGCGATTAATACCATGACCACCGCCATCAGCCACGGCTATCGCGGCGCAGCGGCGTCGATTAGCGGCCTGCAGACCGGTCTGGCCATTCATATTGTGCTGGTGGGCGTCGGACTCGGAACGCTCTTCTCCCGCTCGCTGCTGGCCTTTGAGGTACTGAAGTGGGCAGGCGCGGCCTACCTGGTATGGCTGGGCATTCAACAGTGGCGGGCCGCTGGCGCGCTGGATCTCAACACCCTCGCCCAAACCCAGTCTCGCGGACGCCTGTTTAAGCGCGCCGTCTTTGTGAACCTCACCAACCCCAAAAGTATTGTGTTCCTTGCCGCGCTATTTCCGCAGTTTATCAATCCGGATCAGCCCCAGGTGATGCAGTACCTGGTGCTTGGCGTCACCACCGTCGTGGTGGATATCATCGTAATGATTGGCTATGCCACCCTGGCAACGCGTATTGCGGCGTGGATCAAGGGGCCGCGCCAGATGAAGGCGTTAAACCGCGTATTTGGTTCACTGTTTATGCTGGTCGGTGCGCTGCTCGCCTCGGCAAGGCACGCGTAACAAGCTCACAGTTTTGTTGATGCTGGAGCAGATGAGCGGACAACAAGTCATCACGTTGATAAACTACATCGCACAAGCAGGAGAAGCCCAGGACGTTCAGACTCTGTTATTTGGACTGGCACAGCGCGTGCCGCAGCATGGAGAAACACTGATGACGTTTGCAGAGCATATGAAGCAGATTGGCCTAACTGAGGGTATACAGCAAGGTATGCAGGAAGGAAAACGCGCCGCCATGCTGGACATCGCCAGGGCGATGCTGCAGCGCGGCTTTGATAGCGGTACGGTCACGGAGATCACTGGCCTGTCAAAAGACGAACTGCAGCAGCTACGACACTGAAACGCGACCCGCCCGGTTAAACCCGGACGGGCGAATGCTTAACGAGAAATAATCAGGTGCAGGCCAAAGGCGGTGAAGAGTGCGCCCGCCACGCCGTCGATCCACTTCGCCATACGCTGATAGCCACGGCGCATCGCTGGCAGAGCAAATAGGCTCGCCACCAGGGTAAACCAGGCGAAGGTCTCCAGCGCGATCAGCACGAAAATCCCCCAGCGTGCCGTTTCACCGACGCTGTCACCCACAAACAGCGAGAAGACCGAGCCGAAGTAGATGATTGCTTTTGGATTCGCCAGATTAGTCAGCAGCCCCTTCACAAAGCTACGTCCGCCGGTTGCTAGCTCAACCTGCGGCGCAGGCGCATTCAGGACCTCTTTCTTCAGCGCCCCGCGCAGCATCTGGTAGCCCATCCAGCAGAGGTAGAGCCCACCGCCGACCATAATGATGGTGTGCAGCCACGCCATTTTTTCGAGGATCAGATTGAGGCCAAGCAGTGCGACGGCAGCCCAGATCATGACGCCGAGGGTGATCCCCAGCACGCCCATCATCGCCTCTTTGCGCGAGCGGCTGACGGCAGTTTGCGAGACAAAGAAGAAGTCCGGACCAGGGCTCATCAGCGCCACCAGGTGCACCAGCGCCACGGTCAGAAATAGCGTTAACATAGGTTACTCGTGAAGAAAGAGAAATTAGAGCCCTATCCTGGCACCTTTTCGCCGCGCTGACTACTCATCGTCGCCGTCGACGTGCTCGCGAATAAGGGTCATAAACGGCTTGCCGAAGCGCTCAAGCTTGCGCATCCCGACGCCGTTCACGCTGAGCATCTCGCTGGCGGTGATCGGCATCTGCTCGGCCATCTCGATCAGCGTGGCATCGTTGAACACCACGTAAGGGGGAATGTTCTCTTCATCGGCAATGGCCTTACGCAGCTTGCGCAGTTTGGCAAACAGCTTGCGGTCGTAGTTGCCGCCGAAGATTTTCGGGTTTGCCCGCGCCTTCACCACTACCACGCGCGGCACGGCAAGCTGCAGCGGCACCTCGCCACGCAGGAACGGACGCGCGGCCTCGGTAAGCTGTAGCGCCGAGTGCTGGGCGATATTCTGCGTCACTACGCCAAGGTGGATAAGCTGGCGGATCACGCTCACCCAGTGCTCCGTTGTTTGATCGCGCCCTTCGCCATAGATCTTGAGCTTGTCATGACCCATGTCGCGAATACGCTGGTTGTTCGCGCCCCGTAGCACTTCGACCACGTAGCCCATGCCGAAACGCTGGCCGACGCGGTAGATAGCCGAAAGCGCTTTCTGGGCGTCCACCAGCCCATCGTAGCGCCGCGGCGGATCGAGGCAGATATCGCAGTTGCCGCACGGCTCCTGACGCCCTTCTCCAAAGTAGTTCAGCAGCACCAGACGACGGCAGGTCTGCGCTTCGGCAAACGCGCCCATCGCGTTGAGCTTGTGGCGCTCAATATCCTGTAGCTGACCCGGCGGCTTCTCCTCCAGACATTTACGCAGCCAGCCCATGTCAGCCGGATCGTAAAACAGCATCGCCTCGGCGGGCAGGCCATCACGCCCGGCGCGGCCGGTCTCCTGATAGTAGGACTCAATGTTGCGCGGGATATCAAAGTGCACCACAAAGCGCACGTTGGGTTTGTTAATCCCCATTCCGAACGCCACGGTCGCCACCACGATCTGCAGATCGTCGCGCTGGAACTTCTCCTGCACGTCGGCACGAATGCTGTTATCCAGCCCGGCGTGATAGGCCCCGGCGCTAAAGCCACGGGCCTGCAGACGCGCGGCGGTATCCTCTACCTTCGCGCGGCTGTTGCAATAGATGATGCCGGATTTGCCTCGCTGCTCCTGGACGTAGCGCAGCAGCTGATCGAGCGGCTTAAACTTCTCCAGCAGCGTATAGCGAATGTTGGGGCGGTCAAAGCTGCTGACCTGGATCAGCGGATCGCGCAGGCCAAGCAAATGCACAATATCGCTGCGGGTGGTGTCATCCGCCGTAGCGGTCAGCGCCATAAAGGGCACAGAGGGGAAGCGGGCGCGCAGCTGGCCGAGTGCGGCATACTCGGGGCGGAAATCGTGCCCCCACTGCGAAATACAGTGCGCCTCGTCAACCGCCACCAGACGCAGATCCCAGTGCGCAAGATGCTCAAGGAAGTTATCCAGCATCAGGCGTTCTGGGGCGATGTAGAGCAGGCGGATCTGGCCGCTGCGGCAGCCCGCCATAATGCCCTGCTGCTCCTCCCGGCTCTGGGTGGAGTTGAGGCAGGCGGCCGCCACACCGTTGGCAAGCAGCTGATCGACCTGGTCTTTCATCAGCGAAATCAGCGGCGATACCACCACCGTCAGACCGCTTTGTACCAGCGCCGGAATTTGATAGCAGAGGGATTTCCCGCCGCCGGTCGGCATGACCACCAGACAGTCGCGCCCAGCGAGCACGGTCTCAATGATGGTCTGCTGGCCCGGGCGGAACTGCTGGTAGCCGAAGGTATCCCGCAAAACCTGCCCTGCCCCCGACTCCAGATTCAATACTTCCGCCTGCGCCACGTTAACCCCATCTGCCTTCAAAAAATGACTCTGCCTTAAAAAAGATCGTTAAGCATAACGCCCACGCCTACGCGTGTCTGGTTAAAGTTGTAATCAATTAATGATTCACCGTAACCGCTGTAAACCTGGGTATACAGACGCACGTGCCTGGTGACCGGATAGCTCAGACCCAGCTCGGCGCCGCCGTAGCCGGTATTCCAGTTGTACTGCCCTTTCGCACTCAGAATCGCCTCGCCCAGCTGGTAACCGAGCTTGAGCTGGTAGTAGCCCATATACTTGGTGATATCCGGGTTATCGTCGGTGTCGCCCACCACAAACCACGGTTTTACCTCTACCAGCCAGTTAGCATTTTGCGCCATCAGGCGGCTATAGATGCGGTTCCAGCTGCGGGAGGTCGGATCGGAGCGGCCGTTAGAGTCGTGATTATACCCGAACTCAACGTCGCGCAGCGTCCAGCCTGCCAGTTCATAGTCGGTAGCGAAGCCGAGGAACAGCTGCGGCTCGTAGTTGGTTTCACGAAACGGCGAAGACTCACCGCTGTTAGAGAGCTGCCACCAGGACTTCTGCGTATAGGACGCGCCCAGCACCGAGTTCGGCCCCATGATACCGCGCCAGAACGGGAATGCCAGGCTGAGCTGGAATTTTACCTCATCTTTGCGTGCGTTATCGGACCAGTTGTAGGTGCTGATGGCCTCTTTGTTGAGATCGCTGGTTACCGTATAGAGCAGATAGTTGGACTCATACGGATAGAGCGTAAAGGGGTTATCGTGCTCCTGTAACATATTCGCGATAATGCTGCCGCGTACGGCGGGTGCATCGTGTACAGCTTTAACCGTGGCTTCCTGCGCTAATGCTGTAAAAGGCAGTGCAATGGCTGACAAAAACCAGGGCAGATACGTCCGCATCGGTTTTGTTCTCCTGACCAAAATTGTTGAAATGAGTAATATTCAGACACCCATTTTACATCTTTCTATAAACGCTGCGCAGCTATCGTTTCCGAAAGTGGAAAACAACAATTAAGAAGCATAAAATCAACAACTCATTAACTACCGGACGCATAAAATAATGTCAGCCGTTCTTACCGCCGAAGAAGCGTTACAGCTGGTGGGCGAAATTTTTGTTTATCACATGCCGTTTAACCGTGCGCTGGGCCTGGAGCTGGATCGCTATGAAAAATCCTTTGCCCAGCTCAGCTTTAGTAACCAGCCGATGATGGTCGGCAACTGGGCGCAAAGCATTCTTCACGGCGGGGTCATTGCCTCTGCGCTGGACGTTGCGGCAGGGCTGGTCTGCGTCGGCAGCACGCTCACCCGCCATGACACCATTGCAGAAGAGGAGCTGCGCACGCGCCTTGCAAAGATGGGTACCATCGATCTGCGCGTTGACTATCTGCGGCCTGGGCGGGGCAATCGCTTTACCGCCACCAGCAGCCTGCTGCGGGCGGGCAACAAGGTGGCCGTAGCTCGCGTTGAGCTGCATAACGAAGAGCAGCTCTATATCGCCAGCGCCACGGCGACCTACATGGTAGGTTGAGACGGTGAGATCGGTTAACATGCTGTTACTTTTTGATGACGGATTTGGATGTTCCGATGGATGCTAAGCAGACGCGGCAGGGTGTATTACTTGCTCTTGCCGCTTATTTTATTTGGGGTATCGCACCGGCGTACTTCAAGCTGATCGACTACGTTCCCGCCAATGAGATCCTGACCCACCGGGTTATCTGGTCGTTCTTTTTTATGGTGATACTGATTAGCGTGAGCCGTCAGTGGCCGCGGCTGAAAATCCTGCTGCAAACACCCAAAAAGATCCTGCTGCTGGCCCTGTCGGCGGTATTGGTGGGAGGTAACTGGCTGCTGTTTATCTGGGCGGTAAACAATCACCATATGCTGGAGGCCAGCCTCGGCTACTTTATTAACCCGCTGGTGAATATTGTGCTGGGTATGATCTTCCTCGGCGAGCGCTTCCGCCGTATGCAGTGGCTGGCGGTGATCCTTGCCGCCTGTGGCGTGCTGGTGCAGCTCTGGACCTTTGGCTCGCTGCCGATCATTGCCCTGGGGCTGGCGTTCAGCTTTGCCTTCTATGGCCTGGTACGCAAAAAGATCGCCGTCGATGCCCAGATGGGGATGCTGGTAGAGACCCTGTGGCTGCTGCCAGTCGCCGCCATCTGGTTGTTCGGCATCGCTGACAGCCCTACCAGCCATATGGGCAGTAACCCGTGGTCGCTCAACGTGCTGCTGATGGCGGCAGGCGTAGTAACCACCATTCCGTTGCTCTGCTTTACCGGCGCGGCTACCCGTCTACGTCTCTCGACGCTTGGCTTTTTCCAGTATATCGGCCCAACGCTGATGTTCCTGCTGGCGGTCACCTTCTACGGTGAGATACCGGGAATGGACAAGATGGTGACCTTTGGTTTCATCTGGGTAGCGCTGGCCGTATTCGTGATGGATGCGCTCTACACCCAGCGCCGGATGCGTAAGCTATAACCTCTCTTCCCCTCTTCACAGCAAGAGGGGAAATAGACGTCCGTCGTCATTGATGCCCTACCAAAGTTTGTAGTCTACAATTAACAAACACGTCTCATTTTAATACTATCCTTAATACCTTTCAGACAAAGCGTCATAATATGCTCTATAAACTCTTCGTTCCTACTAATAGTGGTAGGATTTCACGCGGCCTCTATATTGTGGCTTTTTTAGTTATTAATATCCTCGCGCTATTTTTATATGCCGAGGTAGAGAATGCCCTGATACTCATACTGGCAACGCTTTTTATCCAGTACCTCGTGATCAACATTAATTGCTGCCGACTGCGTGACAGCGGCTTCAAAAAAATAGTGTGGTATGTCTTACTGACTATTATCGTATTTATCGTTGCTCTGTTAGCCGACATGAATGAAGAATATGACGTGACGGGCAGCGGCTTTAGGATCTATGTGGCGTGGTATTTCATCTGCTTTATCGCGCTGATTCTGGCCCCCACTGAGGGAAAGGATCCTGCGCCACATAGCGATACTCACAGCAAGGAATAACAATATGAAACACGACTATATGAACGACCCTTCCATTAGTGACAAATGGAAATTCCGCTTCTCTTTTCTGGACAAAAACGGTGTGCCGGGCTTCTGGGGAAATACCCCTGAATGGAAAGCGGCTTATAAGAAGTTGACCTTTGGCCAGCGCCTGAAAGTGGCAATGAACTTTTATGCCCTCTTTTTCTCAGTCATCTATTTGCTGATTCTGGGCCTGTGGAAAAAAGCTGTCGTCGTGATCTTATTGCAAATTTTAGTCGGCTTTATTGTTTTCGTAACTGATTTTGGCTGGCTGGGATCGGTGGTGTCGTTATGGGTCGCCTTCCGAACCAACATTTGGTATTACCAGAAGGTCGTGCTTAAGCAGCAGGACTGGGGCCTGTAAAAGAAGATCGGCGGTTCAGGTGAACCGCCATTCCCTTCAGAGCCAGTTGCGGCGTTTGAAGTAGAGATAGGGCGCCAGCCCGGCAAGCATCATAAAGACGATCGCGCCCGGATAGCCGAAGCTCCAGTGCAGCTCTGGCATAAACTCAAAGTTCATCCCGTAGCTGGACGCCACCAGCGTTGGCGGCAGGAACACTACCGATACCACCGAGAAGATCTTGATGATTCGGTTCTGCTCGATATTGATAAAGCCCATCGCCGCCTGCATCAGGAAGTTGACCTTCTGAAACAGGGATTCGTTATGCGGCAGCAGGGATTCGATATCGCGTAGGATCTCCCGAGCCTGCTCAAGCTGGCTACCCGGCAGACGCGCCTTACGTACCAGGAAGTTAAGGGCACGTTGGGTATCCATCAGGCACAAGCGCACCTTCCAGCCGATATCTTCCTGCTCGGCCAGCGCAGAGAGCGCTTCGTCATACTCATCGCCCTGCTGGCCTTCCATAATGACGCGGCTTAGCTTCTCCAGATCGCTGTAGATGTTCTCGATCTCGTCCGCCAGCTGTTCAATTTTGGTCTCAAAGAGATCGAGCAGCAGCTCGTAGGCGTTACCGTCAACCATCGCCTGGCTGCGGGCGCGCATCCGGTAGAGGCGAAATGCCGGCAGCTCACGTTCGCGCAGGGTAAACAGACGACCGTCGCGAATAGTGAATGCGACCGTCGAGTTACCGGCGTGATCCTCTGCATCTTCAAAGAAAAAGAAGGAGTGGATATGCAGCCCGTCCTCATCCTCAAAGAAACGCGCGGAGGCTTCGATATCCTCCAGCTCCGGACGCGTCGCAAGGCTCTGGCCAAGATCCGTCTGCACACGGTTACGTTCATCGTCATCCGGCTCGACCAGGTCCACCCATACGGCATCGATCAGGGTGGGTGTCTCTTCAACTTCGAGACGGGTCAGACGGTTATTTTCCAGTTGAAATGCGCTCAACATGACCGGGACTCCCAATACAAAAATTATCGGACAGTTCGGTGGGCACACAGAAACAAATTGGGTTTCAGACCATTAAACAGCCTGACTCAGCGCGACGGGAATTATTGCCGCTGACAACCACTAAGGCCATCAGCGCGAGGAGATAGCCTTAGGAGTTGTTCCTGAATGACAGGGAATTGAGCCAGCATCTACTGGGTGTGTCCAAGGCGAACGTCCTCTTAGCGTGATCGTGCGCGCATGTTACGCCAGCTAAAATATGGCGTCAACACGCAACGGAACGCTGAAGAGCAATAATTAGCCTTCAGCGTTTAAGGGTAGCAGAGTATTACAAAATAATGATATTTTTCTGAAAGTTACACTTCTTCCAGCCGCGCGTAAGCGGCTACCAGCCATTTGATCCCCTGGCCCTGGAAGGCCACCTGCAGACGGCTATGCTCGCCGCTGCCCTCAAGGTTGACGATGGTGCCTTCACCAAATTTCGGATGACGCACCCGCTGGCCGAGCTTGTAGCCGGAGTCGTTTTGCGTCACCGGCGTCCCCATCCGTTGATGGTTCACCGGGCGGCTGATGCTGGCGCGCAGGCGCACCTCTTCCACGCAGTTTTCCGGTAGCTCGCCAATAAAGCGTGAGGGACGATGGTAGACCTCTTTGCCATACAGACGGCGGGTTTCGGCATAGGTCAGCGTTAGCTTCTGCATGGCGCGGGTTACGCCCACGTAGGCCAGACGGCGCTCCTCCTCCAGCCTGCCACCCTCATCCAGCGACATCTGGCTGGGGAACATTCCCTCTTCCATGCCGACGATAAAGACCTGCGGGAACTCCAGGCCCTTCGCCGAGTGCAGGGTCATCAGCTGCACCGCATCCTGCCAGGTATCGGCCTGCCCCTCGCCCGCTTCCAGCGCCGCGTGGGAGAGAAACGCCTGCAGCGGCATCAGATCTTCGTCTTCGTCGTTGTAGCTGAACTGGCGCGTTGCCGTCACCAGCTCCTCTAAGTTTTCGATACGAGCCTGGCCCTTTTCGCCCTTCTCCTGCTCGTACATCATCCACAGGCCGGAATCTTTGATCACCCGGTCGGTCTGCACGTGCAGCGGCATATCGGCGGTCTCCTGGGCCAGGGCATCGATAAGCTCAAGGAAACGCTGGAGCGCATTAGCCGCGCGTCCAGCCAGCGCCCGCTCCTGCAACAGCTCCCGGCTGGCCTGCCACAGCGTCAGCTGACGATCGCGCGACGCCTGACGCACCACGTCCAGGGTGCGATCGCCAATGCCGCGCGTTGGCGTATTCACCACGCGCTCAAAGGCCGCATCGTCGTTGCGATTGGCCATCAGGCGCAGGTAGGAGAGAGAATCTTTGATCTCCTGGCGTTCGAAGAAGCGCATGCCGCCATAGATACGGTACGGCATACTGACCTGGAGCAGTGCCTCTTCCAGCACGCGCGACTGGGCGTTGCTGCGGTAGAGGATCGCGCACTGCTCCAGCGCGCCGCCGCTCTCCTGCCAGGTCTTAATTCGGTTCACCACGAAGCGCGCTTCGTCGAGTTCGTTGAACGCGCAGTAGAGCGAAATCCGCTCGCCGTCGAGGCCGTCGGTCCAGAGCTTTTTCCCGAGGCGACCGTTGTTGTTCTCAATCAGGGCGTTAGCCGCGCTGAGAATGTTGCTGGTCGAGCGGTAGTTCTGCTCCAGGCGGATAGTCTCTGCACCAGGGAAGTCATTGAGAAAGCGCTGGATGTTTTCAACCTGCGCGCCGCGCCAGCCGTAGATAGACTGGTCGTCGTCGCCCACGATCATCACTTTGCCGGTGTCCCCTGCCAGCAGGCGGATCCAGGCGTACTGAATATTGTTGGTATCCTGGAACTCATCCACCAGGATATTGGTAAAGCGCTCGCGGTAGTGGTTGAGAATATGCGGCTTGTTGAGCCACAGCTCATGGGCACGCAGCAGCAGTTCGGCGAAGTCCACCAGCCCGGCGCGATCGCACGCCTCCTGATAGGCCTGATAGACCTTCTGCCAGGTCTGCTCAACCGGGTTACCGAAGCTCTGAATATGGTGCGGGCGGATGCCTTCGTCTTTCTGGCCGTTGATGTACCACATCGCCTGCCGCGGCGGCCACTGCTTCTCGTCGAGGTTCATGGCCTTGATCAGACGACGCAGCAGGCGCAGCTGATCCTCGCTGTCGAGGATCTGAAAATCCTGCGGCAGGTTGGCGTCCAGATGGTGAGCGCGCAGCAAGCGGTGCGCCAGCCCGTGGAAAGTACCGACCCACATGCCGCCCTGGGTGGTGCCCATCAGCTGGCCGATACGGTGGCGCATCTCTGCCGCCGCTTTGTTGGTAAAGGTCACCGCCATAATCGAGTACGGCGAGCAGTTCTCTACGCTCAGCAGCCAGGCGATACGGTGAACCAGCACGCGCGTCTTACCGCTGCCTGCGCCCGCCAGCACCAGCATGTTGCTGCGCGACGCGGCCACGGCGTCACGCTGTTTGTCATTAAGGCTGTCGAGCAGGTAAGAAACGTCCATTGGCACCGCCGGGAGAGAGGGGCCGTACAGACCCCTGTTAATATATACAGATTATCTGGTGATTATATCAGCGAGGTCAGAGATGCCAACCGGGAAATTTCAACGTGGGGTAATAAGCGACTGTCGCTGGCAGTCAGCAGGCTGACGCCTTCCGGTTTGATCCAGCAGGCCTGCATCCCACAGCGGATCGCCCCCGCTACGTCGGTAGTGAGGTCATCACCCACATGCAGGATCTCTCTCAGCGGCAGAGAGAGCTTCTCCGCCGCGCGATGGTACATATCCTGATGCGGCTTCGAACGCCCGTCCGGACCAGCGCGCAGGACAAACTCAAAGTAGTCGCCAAGGCCAAACCGCTCCGGCTGCGCGTTGCCGTTAGTGATCGCCACCAGAGGCCACTTCCTGGCCAGCGCCGCCAGCGTATCGTGCGTCGCCTGCGGGACGTCGATCCGGCTGCGCCAGATGGCAAAGTTTGCCATCGCCGCCGTGGCCCCCTCCTGCGCCTCTTCCGCGCTCAGGCCAGCGTCCAGCATGGCACGCTCTACCGCCCGCCGCCGCCACTCTGTGACGTCGTGGTGGATATTCGGATCGCTTTCACGCAGCGCCTGCCGCAGCCGGTGGAAGTCGCTATTCTGCAGATGGTTAAGCGAGGGGTGATAGTTTTGCACAAAGGTCAGCGACTCGTGCTCGGTCCGCAGGATCACCTCACGGTTATCGTACAGGGTGTCATCAAGGTCAAAGGTCAGGGCCGAGATCTGACCCAGTGGACGATAAAAACGCATTATTTCCCCCGTTTGGCGCGTGGATGCGCCGCGTCGTACACCGAGGCAAGGTGTTGAAAATCAAGATGGGTATAGATTTGCGTGGTGGATAAGTTCGCGTGGCCCAGCAGCTCCTGCACGCCGCGCAGATCGCCGCTCGACTCCAGCATGTGGGTGGCAAAGGAGTGGCGCAGCTTATGCGGATGCACGTGACTGTTCAGCCCCTGCTTAATGCCCCACTCGGCAAACCGCTTCTGCACGTTGCGCGCCGAAATACGCTTACCGAGCTTGGACAGAAACAGCGCGTCTTCATCCGTACCAAACAGCCCGCGCAGATCCAGCCAGTGCTCAACCCAGATGACCGCATTGCGGCCTATCGGCAGACGCCGCTCCTTGCTGCCTTTGCCCAGCACCCACACCTCACCGGTGTCGAGATCGAGATGGCGGATGTCCAGGTTTACCAGCTCAGAAAGACGCAGGCCTGCACCGTACATCACCTCCAGCATCGCGCGGTCGCGCACGGCCAGCGGATCGTTAAGATCGATATCCAGCAGACGATTAACGTCATCAACGTCAATATTTTTCGGCAGGTGGCGCGGCGCTTTCGGGGCAGATATCCCCTTCGCCGGGTTGGCCACCAGCTCGCCCTGGCTCACCAGCCAGTCAAAAAAGCTGCGCAGGGCCGAAAGCCGCAGCGCCAGGCTTGCTGGCCCCAGCCCCTGACGTCGGCTCTTCACCGCAAAGCTGCGCACCACGGCGGCATCACACTGCGGCCAGCTTTTGATGTTACTCTCATCCGCCAGCGTAATAATGGCAGCGAGCTGACGTTCATAGTTCAGCAGGGTGATCGGGCTCAGCTGCCGCTCAACGCTCAGGTAGCGCAGAAAACGGGTCACCAGCGGCTGCAGCGGCGAGTCGATCATATGCGTTCAATCCAGCGCGCCAGCAGCTCCGGCAGCATGGCCGCCACCTCTTGCAGCAGCTGGGTGCCCTGATCCGGGTGGTAGTGGGTCACATCCCGGCTGCTGAAAATAATCACGCCAAGATCGCCGTCGTGGCCCATCATGGAGAGCGCCACGGAGCCGATAGCGCGCGCTTCAGGCAATAGCAGCAGCAGCTCAGGCCCGTTAAGCGGCCCCAGATAGTGGTTCTCATGGCCGAGGCGCTGAATACGCAGCGGCTCAAACGCCTGACGGCTCAGCGCCAGATGGGTAAAGTCAGAGGGCGCGCCGATGCGCCAGCGATCGGAGAACAGACGGATGCTGGCCCCAGCCAGACCCATCTCTTTTGCCCAGCGCTGGAAACGCACCAGCAGATCCTCAAGGCTGCTGGCCGAAGCCATCTGCCCCTGCAGACGCAGCAGGCAGGAGAAGAGATCTTCGTTGCTGCTCGCCTGCTCCATCAGCAGGGTCATGTTCTCTTCCAGCAGGTTAATATGATTGCGCGCGCGCACCATCTGCCACTCAACCAGCGATACTGCGCCGCGCACCGGGTGCGGGACCTCGATCATCTGGACCGCCTGGGCATTGCGGATAAAAAACTCAGGATTGCGCAGCAGGTAATCCACGACCTCACGATCGGTTAGTTCGGCCAGGGCCGCCTGCTGCTCTTCCTCAATGTGCTTCATAGATGAATAAATCCGTCGTAGACGTGTGTTGCCGGGCCGGTCATAAACAGCGGCTGGCCCGGACCCTTCCAGGCAATATCAAGACGGCCGCCTGGAAGCTCCACGCGTACCTCTTCTGCCAGTAAACCTTGCTGGATCCCTACGGCCACCGCCGCACAGGCGCCGCTGCCGCAGGCCTGGGTTTCCCCCGCGCCGCGTTCAAAGACGCGCAGGCGAATATGTTCGCGCTTAACGACCTGCATAAAGCCGATATTGGCGCGCTCCGGGAAGCGCTCGTGGCTCTCCAGCACCGGACCCAGGGTTTCAACCGGGGCGGTGTCGACACTCTCCACCTGAATCACGCAGTGCGGATTCCCCATCGAAACGACGCCGCACAGAATGGTCTGTTCAGCGACGCGCATGATATAGGTTTTCTCCGCTTTGTTCGCACGGAACGGCACGGCGGCGGGATCAAAATTGGGCTCGCCCATATTCACCCGTACCAGCTCATCTTCCGTGACGCTCAGCACCATGCGCCCGTTGGCGGTGCTGACGCGGATATCACGCTTGTTGGTCAGCCCCTTCAGCCGTACAAAACGAGCGAAGCAGCGCGCACCGTTGCCGCACTGCGACACTTCGCTGCCGTCGGCGTTGTAGATCCGGTAGTGAAAGTCGAGATCCGGATCGTAAGGCGGCTCGACGATCAGCAGCTGATCGAAGCCGACGCCCAGATGGCGATCCGCCAATCGGCGGATCAGCTCCGGCGAAAAGAAGACATTCTGCGTTACCGCGTCGACGACCATAAAGTCGTTGCCAAGGCCATGCATTTTAGAGAACTGCATCATTGACTCCATTGCACAGAAACAGAATGTTACCGTCAGTAAATTACCTGGGTTGGGCCATCAGCGGTACCGCGATCGTTACGCGTTGGCGTGCCCGTCTGAGCCGGATTGTCCACTTTCTTGGTTGGCGGCGGAGCAGATTTGTCAGCGGGCGGGAAATAGAGAGGTCCCTTCAAACCGCAGCCCGTCAGGCTAAACAGGGTCAGAAGTACCGCCAGCGAACGAAAAACGTTTTTCATTATGGTTGCCTGTAAGTTCATGCTTTATGTTTTCTATCATCGCAGGAGAGGGCACAAAAGCAAGAGTTTGCACGCCGCCTGCAATGGGAATTATTTCGCGTTATACTGCCGCCATCACGATCAGAAGGAAAAAAAATGAACGACTCTGAGTTTCACCGCCTTGCCGATGGCCTGTGGCAGACCATTGAAGATCGCCTGGATAGCTGGGACGGCGACAGCGATATCGACTGCGAGATCAACGGTGGCGTGCTGACCCTGACCTTTGAAAACGGCAGCAAAATCATCATTAACCGTCAGGAGCCGCTGCACCAGGTGTGGCTGGCAACGAAACAGGGCGGCTACCACTTCGACCTGAAAGGCGACGCGTGGATCTGCGATCGCACCGGCGACGATTTTTGGGATTTGCTGGAGCAGGCGGCAACGCAGCAGGCCGGGGAGCCAGTGAGCTTCCGTTAATAACGGCTTCGCGCCCTTGTAGGCCCGGTAAGCGCAGCGCCACCGGGCATTACGTCAGCAAAATGCCTCAGGAAAAATAGTGCTGCAGCAGCGGCGCGTCGTTGTTTGGACTGGCCGGCGGCACTACGCCAATCGCCTGATTACGGAACGGGATCACCTGCGCACGCCCGTCAACTTTTACAATCTGGTAGAACTGCGGCAGATTGAAGTTGATAAAGCTGGAGCCGTAGGTAAAGCGATCGTGGGATGAAGAGTAGAAGCGGCTTACATCGCGCACCAGCTCCTCTTTACTGCCCTCGCAGTGGTGATACACCTCTGCCCGGTTGCTCTCGTCCAGGATATAGATATTAAAGCCCGCCTCGTCACCCGACTCTTCAAAGAAGAACTGGATAATCCCTTCGCTGGCAAACCCATCCACCACCGGTGGCAGCTTGACCTGGTTGGTCTCTACCTGTACCGACAGGCCATGCAGCTTGTTATGGGAGATCGCGCCATAGAACTCAATGGCATTCTCCAGCTTTTGTACCGAGACGTTGAGACGCTCAAAGAAGAGGCCCCACGTCTGCCCGGCAACGCGCAACGCTTTAAAGCGTCCTGTCTCCTGGCGGGTGCTGGAGAGGCGCAGTTCAATGCACTCTGACACCAGCTGCTGCACGCGGGTACGAATCAAACCGCGCAGGTGCTGGCTATAGCAGAACACCTCAACGCTATCCGGCGGCGCAGCGTCCTGATGCATCTTGCCCAGAATGGTCTTCAGCGCCTCGATCATCGCCTGCTCGCCGTTAAAGTGCAGAGTACGCACCTCATTCCACGAGTTGCGATACAACAGATCGACGCTGCCCACCAGGCAGTTTTGCTGCTCGCCGAAGCTGAACACGTCCAGCTTGCGGAAGTCAAAATGGACCACCTGATTGCGGAACGCCGCCGTCGGGTCGTACTCCAGATTAACAATGATCGCCAGATGACGAATTTCACACGGGCTATAGAGCGCCTTCGGCGTCGGCGCAGGCAGGCGCAGCGGGAAGTGGTGCGACACGTCGGCCACCATCTCCTGCAGCTTCGCCAGATCGACAATGCCGTTGCCCTTAATAAACAGATGCGTGCGCGACGTCAGCAGGCCGTTAAACCATGCCCACGCCACCAGCTTGTTCAGATAGCGGTTATACTCCAGCGGCTGCTGGCTGATAATCGAATCCATGCTCGGGGCGCGGTTATAGAGATACCAGCCAGAGCGGTTGGCGCGGCCCGGCGGCACATGAATAAAGGTCAGATTCGGCTCAGAGAGATCCGGCGAAATCTGCGGGTTTACCAGCGTCACTTTCCCCGGCAGCGCTTCAAAGGCGGCATACAGCTTACGGGTCAACACGCCGATATCCTGCGGACTGGCGGAGACGCTAAGGTTATTACGGCGTGCAAAGCGGATCAGGTTACGATAGCTCTGCATCATGGCATCGAGCAGTTCGTTATGCGCTTCGCGCACCTGGCCGATCTTCCAGTTGGCGCGGTTATCGAGCATGGCGAGACGCGCTTCGTCCCAGCCCCACTCTTTCACCAGCGAGCTCACGACTTCACGTCGCCAGCCCACGCAGGCACGCTCGCGGCTCAGCTTTTCACACACTTTTAAGTAGAAACATCGACGCACCAGGTCAAGGCGCGTGAAGTCTTCGATCGCCGTCAGATAGTGGGTAACGCGCTCCAGCATCATGCAGTAGTGATCGAGACCAAAGGAGACGATCTCCCCGTCGTGCAGCCGCTGTTTAATGTCTTTTGCCAGCAGGCGCGTGTTCGGGTACTCCCAGGAGTAAGCCTCCAGCAGCAGCGTTTTCAGCACCGCTTTATAGGGAGAGTCGATGCTTTTATAGAGCTGCCACAGGCTAGCGCCGAAGTACTCCTCCGCCGACAGCGAGCTCAGCCCGCCGAGATCCAGCCACTCGTTTGGCGTTAACACGCCCTGAGCGTAGAGCGACATCACGTAGTCGTCGTAGTTGGCCTCTTCATCGCCCGGAACCATATTCCACAGAATACGCTTCCCGGCCAGACGCACGGCGGTGCGGTAGAACTCATCAAGCAGGAGGATGTGCTGGGTAGAGCCGCAGTCTTCCCCGCCGAGGCTGCCGCTTTCGTTATGGCGGAAGCGGTTTTCGTCGATCAGGAAGAAGCTCACCTCTACGCCGAGCGAGGCGGCCCAGCTCTCCAGCAGGCTGCATTTACGTTGTAATAGCTGGCGCTCATCGCTGTCGAGCCACGACTGATGACACACCCAGATATCGAGATCGGAAGAGCTGCTCTGTCCGACCGAAGAGGTGCTGCCCATGGTATAGAGGCCAGTGATCGGCAGCTCGCCCTTGGGCGACTCCTGCACCGGCAGGCCACGGCTAAGCTCCAGCTCGTTAAGGTAGTGGAGCTGGTTTTCATCGGGCGTGTAGAGGCAGATGCCGCGGGGAACGCTACCTTCAAGGTAACCCGGCATCAGCGGATGATGGTAATGCAATAATGTAGGCAGCAGACTGTATACCTGCTGGAAAGCAGGTCCCATAGCGGCCAGCGCGCGATCGACACGCAGTTGGTTTATGGCATCCAGTCTCTGTTTCAGAGTCTCAATATAGAGGTACAAGACGTATCGCCTGATGTTTTAAACCTTTCCGTAGCGCCATGCTGACAGCAACGTCGGCAATCGCGGTCCGGTTCAGATTTTTAGTATTACAAAGATACCCGTCACCCTTTTTCGTCCTTATGATTATGTGAGGAGAGACGAAAAAATGGTCTAAAACGTGATCAATTTAACACCTTGCCGATTGACCGTAAAGAAAGATGCGCTACATACAAGTGTAGCATCGTTCGTTACGTGTAAATCTCAGAATACGGCCTCTTCACCCTCTTGCGCAATCACCCGTGAAAACTGACACCCTAAGACAACAGTGTTAGGATGGTCGATGGACGACAATGACGGTAACAAGCATGCCAGACACTATTTTAAGAATCGCCACACGCCAAAGCCCCCTTGCGCTCTGGCAGGCACACTATGTTCAGCAGCGCCTGATGGCCTGCCATCCGGGGCTCAAGGTTGAGCTGGTGCCGATGGTTACGCGTGGCGATGTGATCCTCGATACTCCCCTTGCGAAAGTCGGTGGCAAAGGGCTGTTCGTTAAAGAGTTGGAGCTGGCCCTGATTGAGAACCGCGCCGATCTGGCCGTCCACTCGATGAAAGACGTACCGGTTGAGTTCCCGCAGGGGCTGGGCCTGGTCACTATCTGCGAGCGAGAAGATCCCCGCGATGCCTTCGTCTCTAACCACTATGCGAGCCTGGACGATCTGCCGGAGGGCAGCGTGGTTGGCACGTCAAGTTTACGCCGCCAGTGTCAGCTGGCGGAACGCCGCCCGGATCTGGAGATCCGTTCGCTGCGCGGCAACGTCGGCACCCGGCTGGGCAAGCTCGATAACGGCGACTACGACGCCATCATTCTTGCCGTGGCCGGACTCAAACGTCTCGACCTCGAATCACGCATTCGCGTGGCGCTGCCGCCGGAACTCTCTCTGCCCGCCGTGGGCCAGGGGGCGGTAGGTATTGAGTGCCGTCTGGACGATGAGCGCACCCGTGCGCTGCTGGCACCGCTTAACCATGATGATACTGCCCTGCGCGTCAAAGCCGAGCGGGCGATGAACATGCGGCTGGAGGGCGGCTGCCAGGTGCCTATCGGCAGCTATGCTGAACTGGTCGCCGGTGAAATCTGGCTGCGAGCGCTGGTGGGTGCACCGGATGGCTCGGTGATGGTCCGGGGCGAACGCCGTGGCAAGCCGGAAGAGGCGGAGCAGCTGGGCGTCTCCCTCGCTGAAGAGCTGCTGGCTAACGGCGCGCGTGAGATCCTGGCCGAGGTCTATAACGGAGAAGCGCCTGCATGAGTATCCTGGTCACCCGCCCCTCTCCCGCTGGGGAAGAATTAGTGAGCCGTCTGCGCGCACTGGGCAAGGTGGCCTGGAGCTTTCCGCTGATCGAATTTACCCCAGGCCGGGAGCTGGCTACGCTGCCCGACCGCCTTGCCGCATTTTCTGCTAACGACCTTATCTTTGTGCTGTCGCAGCATGCGGTGGCATTTGCCCACGCGCATCTCCAGCATTACGGCCTTCATTGGCCGCATGCGCCCCGCTATTTTGCCATTGGACGTACGACCGCCCTGGCACTTCATACCGTAAGCGGCATCAATGTACGCTATCCGTTGGATCGGGAAATTAGCGAAGTGTTGCTACAATTACCTGAATTACAAAATATTGCAGGTAAGCGTGCAATGCTGTTACGTGGCAACGGTGGACGCGAGCTGTTAGGCGATACGCTGGCGGCACGCGGCGCTGATGTTACATTTTGTGAATGTTATCAACGTAGTGCGAAGTATTATGACGGCGCGGAAGAGGCAATGCGCTGGCAGGCTCGCGGCGTCACCACCCTCGTGGTGACCAGCGGCGAGATGCTCCAGCAGCTTTTCTCATTGATTCCAGCCTGGTATCGCGAAAACTGGTTACTTCGCTGCCGTCTTTTGGTGGTAAGCGAACGTCTGGCGCACCTCGCCCGGGATCTGGGCTGGCAGGATATTCAGGTCGCTGATAACGCTGACAACGATGCGCTGCTGCGCGCATTACAATAACTCTCATAATGGGAAGCCATAATGACGGAACAAGAAAACACCTCTGCCGGGGTTGAAGAGACCAGGGAGGCCGTGGAGACCACGCCACAGCCAGAAAAAACTGAGAAGAAAGATCGCGCCATTAAGACCAGTCTCGCGCTGAGCGCGATTGCCATCGCCATTGCGCTGGCGGCGGGCGTAGGGCTTTATGGCTGGGTGAAACAGCAGACCTCAACGCAGTCCGCTAACAGCGACGCGCTGGTGAGCCAAATTACCGCCCTGCAAAAGGCGCAGGAGACGCAAAAAACGCAGTTTGAAGGCATTATCAAGCAGCAGAGCGATGCCCTGGCCGCCGCAGAGCGCCAGCAGGCCGAGCAGAACAAGCAGCTTGATGAGCTATCGCAGAAGGTCGCGACCATCTCCGGAACCGACGCCAAAACCTGGCTGCTGGCGCAGGCCGATTTCCTCGTGAAGCTGGCCGGGCGTAAGCTGTGGAGCGATGGCGATGTCACTACCGCTGCCGCACTGCTGAAAAGCGCCGACGCGAGCCTGGCGGATATGAACGATCCCAGCCTGATCGCCGCCCGCCGCGCCATCACCGATGACGTGGCTAGCCTCTCTGGCGTGGCACAGGTCGATTACGATGGCATCATCCTCAAGGTTAACCAGCTCTCCAACCAGATCGACAATCTGCGTCTGGCGGATAACAACGACGACGATGCGCCGATGGATAACGACAGCAGCGAGCTCTCCAGTTCGCTGAGCGAGTGGCGGGTAAACCTGCAAAAGAGCTGGCACAACTTTATGGACAGCTTCATTACCGTTCGCCGCCGCGATGAGACCGCTGTCCCCCTGCTCGCCCCGAACCAGGATATCTACCTGCGGGAGAACATCCGCTCTCGTCTGCTGGTTGCCGCTCAGGCCGTGCCGCGTCATCAGGAAGAGACCTACAAGCAGGCGTTGGATAACGTCTCCAGCTGGGTACGCGCTTACTACGATACCGATGATGCGAGCACCAAAGCGTTCCTTGAAGAGGTCGATAAGCTCAGCCAGCAGAATATCACCATGGAGCTGCCGGATTCGCTGCAGAGCCAGCCGATTCTGGAGAAGCTGATGCAGACCCGCGTGCGTAATCTGCTGGCACAGCCAGCGGCAGCGGCGAATGAAGCCCCGCCAGCTCCGGCGGCGACTGAAGCAGCGCCTGCCGCTGCGCCGCAGCAGGGGGAATAATTATGCTAAAAGTATTGCTCCTCTTTGCACTGCTGCTCGCCGGGATCGTTGTCGGGCCCATGGTCGCTGGCCATCAGGGCTACGTGCTGATCCAGACCGATACCTACAATATCGAAACCAGCGTGACGGGTTTGGTGATTATCCTGATCCTTGCTCTGGTGGTGCTGTTTGCCGTTGAGTGGCTGCTGCGCCGTATTTTCCATACCGGTGCGCGCACCCGCGGCTGGTTCACAGGCCGCAAACGCCGCCGCGCCCGCAAGCAGACCGAGCAGGCGCTGTTGAAGCTGGCTGAAGGTGATTATCAGCAGGTTGAAAAGCTGATGGCGAAGAATGCCGATCACGCCGAGCAGCCGATGGTCAACTATCTGCTGGCCGCCGAGGCAGCCCAGCAGCGCGGTGATGAGGCCAGGGCGAATCAGCATCTGCAGCGCGCTACCGAGCTGGCTGGCCACGATCCTATTCCGGTTGAGATCACGCGTGTGCGTCTACAGCTGGCGCGTAACGAAAACCACGCGGCGCGCCACGGGGTTGATAACCTGCTGGAGATTACGCCTCGCCATCCGGAGGTGCTGCGTCTGGCCGAGCAGGCCTATATTCGTACCGGGGCCTGGAACTCGCTGCTGGACTGTCTCCCTTCCATGGCGAAAGCGGGCGTAGGTGACGAAGCACACCGCGAGGCGCTGGCCCAGCAGGCGTGGATCGGCATGATGGATCAGGCTCGCGCCGAAGGAGGCAGCGACGGCCTGAAGACCTGGTGGAAGCACCAGAGTCGCAAGACCCGTCATCAGGCTGCGCTCCAGGCGGCCATGGCTGAGCATCTGATTGAGTGTGACGATCATGATACCGCGCAGGAGATCCTGCTCGACGGGCTGAAGCGTCAGTATGACGATCGTCTGGTCCTGCTGATCCCGCGTCTGAAGACCAACAACCCAGAGCAGGTAGAGAAGGCGCTGCGCCAGCAGATCAAAACCCAGGGCGATCGCCCGCTGCTGTGGAGTACGCTTGGTCAGTCGCTGATGAAGCACGGTGAGTGGAAAGAGGCGAGCCTGGCGTTCCGCGCCGCGCTGAAGCAGCGCCCGGATCCGTTTGACTATGCCTGGCTAGCCGATACTCTTGATCGTCTGCAGCAGCCGGAAGAAGCGGCCGCCATGCGCCGTGACGGCCTGATGCACACTCTGCAGAACAATCCACCGCAGTAAACCCGCCATAAAAAAACGCCCGCTCTGAAACCAGAGCGGGCATTAAACAGGTCTGCGTGACAACAAATTTGGTGCTTCACTCAACGTTGTGTCCATGGTGTTTGATGAGGCCGGAGCGACATCTGTCTGTGGACGATAAGCACCATTAAACGGCTCTGCGTCATTCCTGAGTTTATGAGGCCTTGCGGCGAGCATAAGAGATGGAATGAGCATCTACAGGTATATTATTGCACAAGCCGTGCCACTTTTTCACTCCTAAAACTAGCAGCCTGTATTCATTTAGGAATTATGGAAGGCGTCACGAAATCGCGGTGAAAAGCAGGGTGAAGTGTGAGTAAACCAGCAAAAGTGTCGCCTTTCAGCGACGGAGATAAGGCATAAATAATAATCTATTTTAAAACAAATAATTACATGTCGCTTATTGGCGACGCCTGTTCATTTGCTCTTTCGCTAAGGGCATATCGTCTACCCGCTGATTAATTTTCCTTCACCAGGCAGGCAAAGCGAATCACACTGGCCTGTTTGTCATTGCTAGTATGACTACAGCGGCAACCTCTCAGTCTTGAAGCACGCCGGGGTAGCAGGCTTTCACAGATGCTGCAATGAATGCGTTGCTTTACTCACCTCGTCTATTGCTCTTTTTTTGACAATAGAGATAAATTTCCACGGCGGCAGCAATAACTATTGTTAACACGCTGCATAAAAACCAATAATCAGGAATGACAAAATAGTAAAACAAGAATAGCAGTACAACAATGGCAGTAATGCTTAAGTATGAAAACGTATCTTTAAGAAAACGCTGGAGAAAACTCTTCATTTAGCTTTCTTCTTTTTGATAAATGTTGTTAAGCAGCAGTAAAGCATAATTGCCCCGGAGGTTCTCATCCTCTGTGAAATTTAGGCGAAAAAAAACCCCGCTATAAAAGCGGGGTTTCTAAATGTGGTCGGCGAGAGAGGATGACTCGCCACTCCGTGGCTCGCCCTGCGGGCCGTTGCTGAAGCAACGTTCCCTCACTTCGTTCGGGTCGAACCTCCTGCCCCGGAGGTTCTCATCCTCTGTGAAATTTAGGCGAAAAAAAACCCCGCTATAAAGCGGGGTTTCTAAATGTGGTCGGCGAGAGAGGATTCGAACCTCCGACCCACTGGTCCCAAACCAGTTGCGCTACCAAGCTGCGCTACTCGCCGATGTACTGCTTTTTGAATTTTTAGTTCAATTCATTTTAAGTCGTGGTGCGAGGGGGGGGACTCGAACCCCCACATCCAAAGGACACTAACACCTGAAGCTAGCGCGTCTACCAATTCCGCCACCTTCGCATTTCACAACTTTAAATAATGGGGTGGCTAATGGGATTCGAACCCACGACAACTGGAATCACAATCCAGGGCTCTACCAACTGAGCTATAGCCACCACTACAAATTCTTTTACGCGGTCCTGTTAATTTCACAGTCCACCGCAGCTCCAGCACCGGGTAAAATGGTGCGCCCGACAGGATTCGAACCTGAGACCTCTGCCTCCGGAGGGCAGCGCTCTATCCAGCTGAGCTACGGGCGCTTAGCGCCGTTGCGGGGCTGGATATTACGGACTTCCCCCCCCGCTGTCTAGTGCCTTTTTAAATAAAATGCGCGTTTGGTTACGCTTTGTGCGTTTTGTCGTTTATTTCTCCGCTTTTAGCGTTGCAGTATGCCGATTGAGACGTAAAACCTTGTAGACCAGCGATACCACAGCCAAAAAGATGATGCCGACAAACAGCGACATACGGGTGTCATCGTTAAAACCCATGCCAATTAATACGCAGATCAGGAACGCCATCGTTAAATAGTTCACCCACGGGAAGAGGACCGAACGGAACGGATGCGTGGCGATCCTGGCTTTGTGCGCCTCGCGGAAACGCAGCTGGCTAATCAGAATGACAAACCACGGCACCATCCCTGGCAATACGCTGGCGCTGTAGACGTAGACGAACACGCGCTGCGGGTTAGGAATAATGTAGTTGAGGCAGGAGCCCACCAGCAGAATAGCAATCGAGATGGCAACGCCCACTACCGGTACGCCGTGGCGCGATACCTTTGCCACCGCAGCAGGCAGCTGCCGGTTTTTAGCCAGCGCATAGAGCATGCGTCCGCAGCTGTACATTCCGCTGTTGCAGCCCGAAAGCGCGGCGGTGAGGACCACAAAGTTAATGATCCCTGCCGCCGCGGTAATGCCGATTTTAGCGAAGGTCAGCACAAACGGGCTGCCGTTGCTGCCGATCTCATTCCACGGGAAGATAGTGACGATAACGAAAATCGCCCCTACGTAGAAGATCAGAATACGCCACAGCACCTTGCCTACCGCGCTACGCAGCGTGACCTGCGGATTTTTTGCCTCACCGGCGGTAATGCCGATCAGCTCGACGCCCTGATACGAGGCGACAACGATACAGAGCGCGGTAAGGAAGCCCTTCCAGCCACCAGCAAAGAAACCGCCGTGCTCGGTCAGGTTGCCAAAGCCAATGGCCTGCCCGCCGTTGCCGAAGCCATAGAAGATCACGCCGAGGCCGACGATAATCATCACCACGATGGTGGTGACTTTGATCATCGCAAACCAGAACTCAATCTCACCGTACAGGCGCACCGCAGCCAGGTTAGCGAGCGCCACCAGCCCAACGGCTATCAGGGCCGGTATCCATTGCGCCATCTCCGGGAACCAGAACTGAACGTAGACGCCAATCGCGGTGATCTCAGAGATGCCCACCGCCATCCACATAAACCAGTATGACCAGGCCGTGAGATAGCCAAAGAACGGGCTCATATAGCGGTGTGCATAGACGGCGAACGAACCGGCCACCGGCTCAAGGAAGAGCATTTCGCCCATCGAGCGCATGATGAAGAAAACAAAAAGCCCGGCCACAATGTAGGCCAGTAATACTGACGGCCCGGCCCACTTCAGGGTGCTTGCCGCCCCCATAAACAGGCCAACGCCTATTGTACCGCCCAGGGCGATAAGTTCGATATGTCGTGCTTCCAGCCCACGCTGAAGCTCCGGTTTACTCTCGGCCATAAATCCTCTGTCGTGTTTACTACTGTCCCGACGCTGCGGGTTATCGTTATGAGTGCAATCTCAGCGCATTGCGGCCACGGATTGATGCAATAGCACCGCGACGCCGCATTGAGCGAGCGAATGGTTTCTTAATTTCGCTGAAATGGCAAACGATGCATAAGAAAAATCAATAGAAAGCACAATAAAGCAGCAAACAGAGGCAGGCACGGCACAGCAGGATCGCCGCGCCGTCACAGGATTAGAGCTGACCGCGATAGTGCCAGGCGAGGTAGCGCAGCAGTCGCAGCTGGCGTGTGATGCGGCTGGGCTGTGACAGCAGGCGATAGAGCCACTCCAGGCCCATCCGCTGCCACACCTTTGGCGCACGCTTAACGTGGCCGGTAAAAACGTCATAAGTGCCGCCGACGCCCATATAGAGCGCGTGAGGATAAACTTCCCGACAGTCGCGCATCAGCAGCTCCTGGCGCGGGGAGCCCATCGCTACGGTGACAATCTTTGCCCCGCTGTCGCGGACGCGCTCAAACAGTGCCTGGCGCTGCTCGGGCTGGAAGTAGCCATCCTGGCCGCCGACAATGTTCACCTGCCAGCGGTCGCGCAGCTGCTGTTGCGTCTGAGCCAGCACGCCAGGCTTGCCGCCGATCAGGAAAACCGGCGTCCCCTCTTTCCCGGCGCGCTCCATGAGCGCTTCCCAGAGATCAGCCCCCGCTACCCGCTCAACTACGGCCTGCGGATACTTTTTGCGCATTGAGCGCACCACGCTGATCCCGTCCGCATATTTAAACTCGGCCGCTTCGATCAACGCCCTGACTTGGGCATCATCCTCAAGGGTCAACATCTTCTCGGCGTTAATCGCCACCAGCGTGCCCTGCTTAAGCTCGCCACCGGCAAAGAGGAAATCCAGCGCGTGAGCCATGTTACGCCAGCCAATCAGCTTCAGGCCGCGCAGGGTATAGGTTGGCGCAGTAGTGGTGTCCGTCATGATGATATCCTTGTCAGGCTTGCGAGAGCGGGTGCGGTAATCGCCCGGCACGTTTGTGGATCAGCCCCGCGCTATCGAACAGCCAGTAGAGCAGCTTCGCCATCAGCAGGCAGGCACCAAAGACCACGAGGAAGAAGACGACGCGAGAAACAAAGGCATCCAGCCCCTCGCGCGCCAGCACGATCATATTGAAGATGGCACCAAAACAGAAGCTGTGCAAAATCGCCGCCTTATAGCGGTTACTCTCCCGGTTGCCCAGCTCATAAAGCCAGTCAAACCACTTAATAATCAGCCCAACCACGACCGCACCCAGCGGAATAAACCAGACGCCGCCCATCACCACCAGAGAGCCGATCAGCGTCGGCGAGATCGCCAGCCCGGAGTGGTTGTTCAGCACTTCCCAGGTAAAGTAGTTCGCCGTGTTTAGCACAATACCCGGCCTGTCCGGCCACAGCCAGGTAGGAATAAAGACGTAGAAGTCGCGCACGATAGGCGCAAGCCCCTGGAAGTCAATCTTGTCGTAGTTTTGCAGCAGAAGAGAGAGGTTCTCCCACGGCGAGAAGGTGTCGCGGGTGAGATAGAGGAAGGTGTAAAACGCTTCGTCACCGCTGACCTGCAATCCGTAACGCTTCAGCGCCAGCCAGAACATCCCGACGATGCCCAGCACGCCCGCTGCCGCCAGCATCCACAGTGAGATCCAGCCGCGAATAATGCCGATAAACAGGAAAATAGCGAAGGCGATGATGATATTGGCCCGCGTGCCACCCACAATCATGTAGGTCAGCAGGCCAAAGGCAACGGTGCTCACCAGGAAGAAGATCCAGCCCCGGCCATCCTGGCGCAGGAAATAGACCACCAGCATGGCGGGAATAAAGAAGTAGAAGAAGCGCTTAAGCGCTACCCCGGAGACTTCACTCGAAAAGATTTGGCTATAGGAGTGCAGCCGGAACAGCAGGAAGCCGTTATGCATAAAGAAGATGCTGACGCTCACTAACGCGATAAGCATCAGCATCACCCACGCCAGATGCGTTTCCACGCGGTTCATGGTGAACAGGGGACGGCGCGGCATGACTGCGGATGAGGGCCGCAGGCGCGTTTTATAGGTGACGTAGTAGATAGCGTAAAAGCAGACCGCGGCCAGCAGGGACTGCATCATCACCTCAGGCGGTGCAACCCCGACGTTGAAGCGAAAGACCAGGATGCTGGTGAGTGGAAATCCAAAGAAAAACGTCAGCAAAAAAAGCAGTGAAAAGAAGACGTTAAAGTTAAAACGTACGCGACGGAATTCAAACCAGGTCAGCGTGGCGATAAACAGCGATGCCAGTATCCAGATGGCCAACAGACCCGAGAACGCAAGCTGGCTCATTGCGCACCTCCTGCAGCAATACGTAACGCCTCGTGCCAGGGCGTAAGGTAGTTAGGGCTAAAGAAGGTGATAGCGTTTTTATCCACCGCCGCCAGCTGCCGCTGGGCCTCGCGGACGACCGCCTCATCGAGCCTGTCGCCGGTAAACAGCACTGGGATGTGCTGCTCAACCATATCCTGCCAGAAGGGGTTCTCCCGGTTTAACACGCAGGGGACGCCTGCCTGGATCAGCAGACAGAGCGTGCCGATCCCCTGCTGGCGGGCAAAGATAAAGTAGCCCAGATCGCACCGGCGCAGCAGCGCCAGGTAGTCGTCAAATTCTAGCTTATCGGCAAGGATGCGCAGGTTCTCCGCGCTAAACAGCGCCAGACCGGCCTGGCGTACCTCGTCAATATATGCTTCGTTGTTGGCCGGGTAGCCCATCGGCACGATGACGTTAACCGTATCACCGAACTGCTGATGAACTGCCTTCAGGGCGGCAATATGCTCGTTGCTGCGATCCCCGGAGTTGCCGACCAGCACCGTCAGCGTGCCCTCGCGCTGCGTCTCCTGCGCCATCGTGTTAAGCGTGGGATCCATTCGCGTCGGGAAGTAGAGCAGTTCGCCGCGGACCTGCGGATGGCGGCGGGCAAAAAAGTGCAGATCGCCACGGGTGGCAAAGATGCAGCCGACGCGCCGCTGGGCGAGACGCCGCAGCGGATAGAAAAGACGAAACTTCAGGCTTTGGGAAACCTCGTAGAGATCGGCTCCCCAGGCGTGCCAGTTAAACTGCTGAGGCTTAATGGCACCGCGCAGCAGGGCCAGCCAAAGGTCGGTATTGAACTGGCCGTGAAAGAAGAAGCGCTGCTGGCGATCGGCTTTGGCAAGGCTAATCACCGCCTGGGCCAGCGCTTTCTTATTGTTAAAGAAGCGCAGCGTAAGCGCCGGGAACTGCGCGCGCCAGCGCTCGTCGCCGCCGCAGATCATAAATTCGCGAGCGTGCTCGCCCGTTGCCGCAAGGCTGTCGTTGAAAAAACGCAGCACGGTCAGGTTATGGTGTGGGATATCGGATCCCAAAACGTGAATCAGTGTAGTCATACCCTTTTACGCCAGAGTAGAAATACGCCACAACAGGTGGCGAAATAAACGATATAGGTAGCCATGTAGGCCTGTGACGCACCTAACGCACCGTGCGCCGGAATGAGCCAGCGGGAAAAAGCTGTCAGCAGCGTAAACTGGCTCACTTCCGCCAGGATATAGAAGCTTAACGAGGCCCGGGCAATCACCAGATAGCCAAAAACGTACGCGCCAACTTTCAGGACGTCGCCAACCAGCTGCCAGGCAAAGAGATCGCGCATGGCGATAAACTTCTCTGAAAACAGCAGCCAGATTGCAAAATCACGCAGCAGCCAGACGGTAAAGCTTGCTGCCGCCACCGCAGGCAGGACAAACCGCAGCGACTTGACGATCTCGCGGCTTATCGCCTGCTTCTCCGTCAGCCGCGAGAGCGTAGGCAGCAGATAGACGCTGAACGAGGCGGTGATAAATTGCAGATAGGCATCGGAGATGCTGCTCACCCCCTGCCAGATCCCGACCTCATCCCAGCCGTAGTGCGTCGCCAGCAGGTTTCGCATCATCACGTAGGCGACGGGAAGCGTCACGGAGGTGATCAGCGCCATCAGGGTAAACTTGCCCAGCTGCCCGGCCAGCGCACCGCTCCACTGCGGCTTAAGGTAGCCTAAAGGCACGGTTTTACGGCGGATAAACAGCAGCAGCGCCGGGACGACGACCAGCGCCGGAACCAGCGCCAGGCCCAGCAGCGCGCCCTGGTAGCCGCCCAGCCGGTAGCAGGCGTAGTAGGCGATGACGCCGATAATGCTGCCGCTAATCAGCGACAGCGCATTCCCGGCTGCGTCGCGAAAACCCTTCATAACTGCCAGCAGGAAGTTGGCCCACGCGATGCCCATCTGCACCAGCGCCACCAGCCTTACCAGCCCCTGAAAATGGGTGTGACCAAACAGCCCCTGACTGATGGGCGCGGCGGCCAGCAGAAAAACGATAGCCAACAGCGTCGAGAACCCCAGCACCATGGCGGATGAGGTGCCTACGACAGCGCGCAGCTGCGTTGGATCGTCGTGGTGCTGAGCGACAAATTTGGTGACGCCGTTAAAGATGCCGGCCCCGGCCAGCACGCCCAGCACCGTTACCAGCTGACGGAAGTTACCCGCCTGCCCTACGCCCGAAGGACCAAAGGAGACCGCCAGCAGCTTAACTACCAGCAGTCCCGCGCCGATTTTGACCAGCGTGCTCGCCGCGGTCCACAGTGAAGCTTTTGCCAGCGACATCTTAGTTGAAGTAGCTCAGCAGCGTATTGATCACCGTGCGCTGGTTAACGAGCGAGAGATTGTAGAACAGCGGCAGGCGAAGCAAGCGCTCGCTCTCTTTCGTGGTATGGATATCTTCGCTAAAGAATTCACCAAAGCGCTCGCCAGCCGGGCTGGAGTGCAGCGGGATATAGTGGAACACCGCCAGGATCTCCGCCTCCTTGAGGAAAGCGATAAGCTTGCTGCGATCTTCATCGTCACGCAGCTTGATATAAAACATGTGCGCGTTATGTTCGCACTCGGCCGGAATCGACGGCAGCTCAATACGCCCGGCACGGGCCAGCGGCGTCAGGGCATCAAAATAGGTTTGCCATAGCGCGAGACGCTGCTGGTTGATACGATCCGCCGCTTCCAGCTGCGCCCACAGATAGGCCGCCTGTAGATCCGACATCAGGTAGCTGGAGCCAATATCGCGCCAGGTGTATTTATCAACCTGACCGCGGAAGAACTGGCTGCGGTTGGTGCCCTTCTCGCGAATAACCTCAGCACGTTCAACCAGCGCACGGTCGTTGATCAGCGTCGCACCGCCTTCGCCACCGGCGGTATAGTTTTTGGTTTCATGGAAGCTAAAGCAGCCGATATGGCCGATGGTCCCGAGCGCGCGCCCTTTGTAGGTCGACATCACTCCCTGCGCGGCATCCTCTACCACGTACAGGTTATGATGTTTCGCGATAGCCATAATGGTGTCCATCTCACAGGCCACGCCCGCATAGTGGACCGGCACGATGGCGCGCGTGTTCTCGGTGATCGCCGCCTCGATAAGGCGTTCATCAATGTTCATGGTGTCCGGACGGACATCAACAAAGACAATCTTCGCTCCGCGCAGCACAAAGGCATTGGCGGTGGAGACGAAGGTGTAGCTGGGCATGATCACTTCATCGCCGGGCTGGATATCCAGCAGCAGCGCCGCCATCTCCAGCGAGGCGGTACAGGAGGGGGTCAACAGCACTTTGGCGCTGCCGAAACGCTGCTCCGTCCACTGCTGGCAGCGGCGCGTGTAGCCGCCGTCGCCGCACAGCTTGCCGCTGCCCATCGCCGACTGCATGTAATCGAGTTCTGTACCCACAACCGGGGGCGCGTTAAAAGGGATCATAGAGTCACCTGTATAGCCAGTAGGCGGTGCTTTCCACGTTGGCACCGCTCTGAATGTAACGTTTAAGCGCCGCGGTATTCCCTACCTGGGTCGCGACGCGCAGAACCGAAAGCTGACGACGTTGCGCCCAGAGGAGCGCCGCCTGCATCAGGGCCTCCCCCGTACCGCGTCCGGCCAGCAGGCCAATACGCGCCTCGCTGTCGTTCAGCTGGCGCAGCGAAACAAAGGCGCGGATCTCGCCGCTGGCGGCGCGCAGGACCAGGCACGCGTGGTCGAATGCGCCGTTAACGGCGTTCTCAATCCACTGGGCGTAGAAGCGTCCGCTGGCGTCTGCAGGATACCAGGGGGTACGAAACCGGCTCTGCGCGAAGGCGGTGGCCGCCAGCTGGCGCAGCGGGGCGATATCCGTCGCGGTCGCCACCTGCGCGCCGGGGTCGGTTATCGTTGCCGGTACGGCCAAGGCCAGATCCACCTCGCCCTCTACCAGCTGGAAACCCAGCCGCTGGAGCGCATCCAGCCGTGCGGTATCCGTCGCCGGGACCTTGACCTGCACCCGCTGCCACGCGGCCAACTGCGCCTCGCTCAGCGGTGCGGCACCGTCATTCAGGCGCACGATGGCGCTGGAGATCCCAAAGAACTGGTTCTCCCAGGTTAATGCTTCAACCGTACCGCGTACCGTCATGTTGTCGCCTTAGCGCCAGACGCCTTTGGTATCAATAATGTATTGCTGGGTAACGTGATCACCGGCAATGGCGTTGAACTCGCGATGATCCACCAGCATTACCAGCACATCCGCCTCGGCCAGTGCCGCATCCAGGCTGACCAGCTGGCAGCTGTCTGCCAGTTTTTTCGGCAGCTGATGAATGTTAGGCTCTACCACCAGCGTTTCACCGCTGTGCCACTGGGCAATACTGTGGGCAATCTCCATCGCCGGGCTTTCCCGCAGATCGTCGATGTTGGGCTTAAAGGCGAGGCCAAAGCAGGCGATTTTGATTTCGCTGGCCCGCTTGTCGTTAGCCGTGAGGCAGTCTGCCACCGTGGCTTTAACTTGATTAAGCACCCAGTGCGGTTTGCTGTCGTTAACTTCACGGGCGGTACGGATCAGCCGCGCCTGCTGCGGGTTTTGCGCCACGATAAACCACGGGTCGACCGCGATACAGTGGCCGCCTACGCCCGGACCCGGCTGTAAGATATTGACGCGCGGGTGGCGGTTAGCGAGGCGGATCAGCTCCCAGACGTTGATGCCCTGATCGGCACAGATCAGCGACAGCTCGTTAGCAAAAGCGATATTCACGTCGCGGAAGCTATTCTCGGTCAGCTTGCACATCTCAGCGGTGCGGGCGTTAGTGACCACACACTCGCCTTCAAGGAAGATCTTATACAGCTCGCTGGCGCGGGCAGAGCACACCGGCGTCATGCCGCCAATGACCCGATCGTTTTTAATCAGCTCAACCATCACCTGGCCTGGCAGCACGCGCTCCGGGCAGTAGGCAACGTTGATATCCGCCTGCTCGCCAGCCTGCTGAGGGAAGGTGAGATCCGGGCGCAGATCCGCCAGCCACTGTGCCATCTGCTCGGTCGCGCCCACCGGCGAGGTCGACTCAAGGATCACCAGCGCGCCTTTTTTCAGGACCGGGGCGAGTGATTTTGCTGCCGCCTCAACATAGGCCATGTCCGGCTCGTGATCGCCTTTGAACGGCGTTGGCACGGCAATCAGGTAAGCATCCGCCTCGACCGGCGTGGTGCTGGCGTGCAGATACCCGCCCTCGACCGCGGCTTTCACGACGCGATCCAGCTCGGGTTCAACGATATGAATCTGCCCGCGATTGATGGTATCCACCGCATGCTGATTGATATCAACGCCGACGACGCGCTTCTGCCGTGAAGCAAAGGCCGCTGCGGTAGGCAATCCAATGTAGCCCAGGCCAATAACAGAGATGGTTGCAAAACTCATAGCGTTACCCGATTATTTTTAAGTGCGTGCAGAATACGTTCGCAGGCTTGTCCGTCACCGTAAGGGTTGTGTGCCCGGCTCATCGCCTGCCAGGCGTCATTGTCCCGCAGCAGGTGCGTGACTTCTTCAACGATACGCTGGCGATCGGTGCCCACCAGCCTTACCGTTCCGGCTTCGATGGCCTCCGGGCGCTCGGTGGTTTCCCGCATCACCAGCACCGGCTTGCCTAACGACGGTGCCTCTTCCTGAATACCGCCGGAATCCGTCAGGATCAGCCAGGCATGGGTCATCAGCCAGAGGAACGGCAGGTAGTCCTGCGGCTCAATTAAGATAATGTTTTTAACGTGTCCAAGGATGCGGTTCACCGGCTCGCTGACGTTGGGGTTCAGGTGTACCGGATAGACGATCTGCACATCCTGATGTGTAGCCGCAATGTCGACCAGCGCATGACAGATCTGCTCAAAGCCCTGACCAAAGCTTTCGCGACGGTGGCCGGTGACCAGCACCAGCTTTTTAGATTCATCCAGGAATGGATATCGTGCTGCCAGTTCGCTGTGCAGGTTGTCGTTATTCAGTACCGTGTCACGCACCCAGAACAGCGCATCGATCACCGTATTACCGGTGACGAAGATCTGCTTGTCCGGAATATTTTCGCGCAGCAGGTTCTGCCGGGCGTTCTGCGTCGGCGAGAAGTGATACATCGCCAGATGGCCCGTCAGCGTGCGGTTAGCCTCCTCCGGCCAGGGCGAGGAGAGATCGCCCGTGCGCAGCCCGGCCTCGACGTGCCCAACGGGAATACGTTGATAAAAGGCCGCCAGGCTGGCGGCAATCGTCGTTGTGGTATCACCGTGGACCAGCACGACGTCAGGCTTAAATGATTCGAGGATCGGCTTTAGCCCTTCGAGAATGCGGCAGGTTATTTCCGTCAGCCCCTGACCCGGCTGCATAATATCCAGGTCATAATCCGGAACAATGGAAAACAGGTTCAATACCTGGTCAAGCATCTCCCTGTGCTGCGCGGTCACGCAGACTTTGGCTTCAAAATAAGGGTCCTTTGCCAGCGCATGTACCAGAGGTGCCATCTTGATGGCTTCTGGTCGTGTGCCAAATACGGTAAGTACTTTCACAACGATTCTCTTCGATTAGATGATGAAGGCCCAGTGGCCTTCATATCAGGCAGCGCTTACAGTGAACGACGGCGCGTTAACGCAACACCAGCACCTATCAACGCCCCTACCATTCCCCACATAATCATCAGGAAGGCACGGCGCGGGCTATCGCGTTTTACCGGCTCTTCTGGCGTCCGCAAATAACGATATGTCTGAAAACGGGGATCGAGCGTGGGGCCAACGTTGAGGGTGTTCAGCATGGCTCGATTTTGATCATAGTCCAGATCGAACTCGGGCCCCACTGCCTGTAGGTTTTCCAGCCGCGCCTGCAGCATCGGGCGTCCTAACAGGAACATCTCCGAGTCGGGAAGCTCGTCAGGCGGAACCTCCGTCTCAGTGCGGGAGATATTGTGCTGTTCGGCCACTTTTAACGCCTGCTCAACGCTGTGCGCCCGACGTTTAAAGATGGCGTTCGCGACCTCTTCCTGACGTTTCACCTGGGCTTTCATCTGGATAGTGCGGGCCGCCCATGCGCCTTTCAGCTCATCGTTAAGATGGCTGGCCGCGCGCTGGCTGGCGAAAGCAATATACTGGCGCAGCAGGTTATTTGAGTCAGGCGCGGTCTCCGCCGTCAGCTTGACGCTGTCGCTGAGGTTACGCTGCGCGTCGGCGGGGGTGTACTGAATATTGTTAATCAGCTCATCCAGCAGCGCGGCGTCCGCCTTGCTGTTGCCCACCATCCGCTGCTTGTAATAGTCAGTTTGCAGCCAAAAGTCACGGCGCGTATCCCATGATGCCATCTGCATAATGAACTCTTTATACGCTTCGTCCATGACCGAGGGCTGATCGACTGGTGCCAGGTTAGCTTTGACATCAAGATTGCGCAAAAACTGCTGCTGAGAGTAGAACCCGCCCAGCATGTTTACCGTGGGACGATCGGTGATGGCCGTTGCGCCCCACTCCTGCCTGGCAAAGAAGGTATAGGCCAGCGCGATAAGCGCGAAGGCCAGCGCCACGCCGACAATCCACAATTTCCCCGCCCATAAAGTACGAAACAAACCGCGAATATCCAGTTCATTTTCCATACTTCCTGTATGTTTTCCCGACAATGGTTGAGTCATCGCTATCCCAGAATTACTTGGTTAGAGTTGGTTTATGTCCACTATTACGACGCATCTTACGTTTGACGCGTTTGATAAAGCGCGCCACTTTCCATGCCCGTTTAATGCACCAGCCGTACAGGAAGAAAGCTAGCACAAACAGTGCCAACATTACCCATTCGGGAATAAAATGCAGATATTCTGTGACGACGCCTACCGCGGCCAGCAGAGCTGCGGCCAGCGTAATCAGCACAAAGGCCTGGCGGGAGGTAAACCCGGCACGCATGATCAGATGGTGGATGTGCTGACGGTCTGGTGAGAAAGGGCTCATCCCTTTGCGCAGGCGGCGGTACATGATAGCAACCATGTCCATCAGCGGAATGGCGATGATCCACAGTGCCGTCACCGGGCTAATCGGATGCGTCTGGCCCTGGGTCGTTTCCAGCAGGATCCAAATCACGGTAAAGCCAATCAGCGTACTGCCCGCATCGCCCATAAAGACCTTATAGCGGCGACCGAGGATACCAAGGTTAAGCAGGATATAGGGGAGAATGGCGGCAATCATGGCAAAGCACCACATCGCCAGGCTCAGCTGACCGTCAAACCACAAAATGATGCCGATAGCGGCGAAGGAGACGCAGGAGAGCCCGCCCAGCAGGCCATCAATACCGTCAACCATATTAAAGGCGTTGATGGCGGCCCAGACGGCAAACAGCGTCAGGAAGAAGCCAAACGGTCCGAGCACCATCTCCCAGGTGCCAAAAATGTAGCCGAGACTGCTGAGATAGAGTTTACCCACCACCATCATGACAATAGCGATGATCGCCTGAACGGTGGCGCGAATTTTTACGCTGATATCAAAGCGGTCGTCCAACGCCCCAATGAAAACCAGTACGCCAGCACACATCAGATAGAGCGCAGCATGCGGAATATAGTAGTCGGCAATAGCAAACGTATAGCAGATCCCCGCATAGACCGAGATACCGCCTACTAACGGGATCAATCCCTGGTGACGTTTACGAAAGTTTGGTTTATCGACCAACCCTATCTTTTTTGCCACCTTGCGGGCAAAAAAGAGAAAGATAAACGTGAGTAAAAAAATACTGAATAACTCAGTAACCGCAGTGAGTAAATTCACAATGCATGCTCTCAGCAAATGTTGATCCCGGAAGTATAACGACGATGCCCCCTCTCCAAAAGAGATAAAGCAGGTCACATGCGGGCTCTATTGTATATTTTTCATTCAATTAGAACATATTCAGCTTGAATGCTTTGCATTACCGCAGCCAGCCATGGCCGACAGCGGATCCCCTGGCTATAGCCTATATTCCATAAATAAAAAACGCCACGTAAAAACGTGGCGTTTACAGGCTTTATTTAAGTTACGAGCGCTTCATCATATCGAAGAAGTCGTCGTTGGTTTTCGTCATCGCCAGTTTATTGATGAGGAACTCCATCGCGTCAATCTCACCCATCGGGTGAATGATTTTGCGCAGGATCCACATTTTCTGCAGCTCTTCCTGAGTGGTAAGCAGCTCTTCTTTACGCGTACCGGAGCGGTTGTAGTCGATAGCCGGGAAGACACGTTTCTCAGCGATTTTACGCGCGAGATGCAGCTCCATGTTGCCGGTACCTTTGAACTCTTCGTAGATAACTTCATCCATTTTAGAGCCGGTATCCACCAGCGCGGTGGCGATGATGGTCAGGCTACCGCCCTCTTCCACGTTACGCGCAGCACCGAAGAAGCGTTTCGGACGGTGCAGGGCGTTGGCATCCACACCACCGGTCAGTACCTTGCCAGAGGCCGGTACGACGGTGTTATAAGCACGCGCCAGACGGGTGATGGAGTCGAGCAGAATGATAACGTCTTTTTTATGCTCAACCAGACGCTTCGCTTTCTCGATAACCATCTCGGCAACCTGAACGTGGCGAGACGCCGGCTCATCAAAGGTAGACGCAACCACTTCGCCTTTAACCAGACGCTGCATCTCGGTCACTTCTTCCGGACGTTCGTCGATCAGCAGCACCATCAGGACACAGTCCGGGTGGTTGTAGGCAATGCTCTGGGCGATGTTCTGCAGCAGCATGGTCTTACCCGCTTTCGGCGGTGCAACGATCAGGCCACGCTGGCCGCGGCCAATCGGCGATGCCAGGTCCAGAACACGGGCGGTTAAATCTTCTGTTGAACCGTTACCGCGCTCCATACGCAGACGCGAGTTGGCGTGCAGCGGGGTTAAGTTTTCAAACAGGATCTTATTGCGCGAGTTTTCCGGTTTGTCGTAGTTAACCTCATTAACCTTCAACAGCGCAAAGTAACGTTCACCCTCTTTCGGAGGACGAATCTTACCTGAAATGGTGTCACCAGTGCGGAGGTTGAAACGGCGGATTTGGCTAGGGGATACGTAGATGTCATCAGGACCGGCGAGGTAGGAGCTGTCTGCGGAGCGGAGGAAACCAAATCCGTCCTGCAATATCTCTAACACACCGTCGCCAAAGATATCTTCGCCACTCTTAGCATGCTGCTTCAGGATGGCAAAAATGATGTCCTGCTTGCGCATACGAGCCTGGTTTTCCAGACCCATATTTTCGCCGAGAGTAATCAGCTCAGAAACCGGCGTATTCTTTAATTCGGTAAGATTCATAGTGGTGTGGGTTCTTAAACTCGGGGTAAATCTCGAACTTAATTTGTGAATGGTATGGCAGGATCATCCATGCCTGTTAGCGGCCATCAACTCATGTCTGTTCGCTGTCTGCTTACAGGAAGAACACAGAACTGAAACGACAAGACGGATTGAGTGACAAGCCCGGAATCTATCCACTTCTCTCGCGGCGCTGTGGCTGGCGGGAAGCATCGGGTACAACACGGTTCAAACTGACAAGGTTCAAACGACAAAGATATGTTTATTTCGAAGTCAAAACTAACTTAGCACGACTAAAGCCGGGCGTCCAGCAATCCACTAAAATTAGGAGAGCCAGACGCCAGGTGGGTAGAGCCCTTACGCCAGGTTAGCGTCGAGGAACTCTTTCAGCTGCCCTTTGGAGAGCGCGCCGACCTTGGTGGCCGCCACTTCGCCGTTTTTGAACAGCAGCAGGGTCGGGATACCGCGGATGCCGTATTTCGGCGCGGTGCCAGGGTTCTGGTCGATGTTCAGCTTCGCTACGGTCAGCTTGCCCTGGTACTCGTCAGCGATCTCATCCAGAATCGGGGCGATCATTTTGCACGGACCGCACCACTCTGCCCAGAAATCGACGAGGGTCAGCCCTTCCGCTTTGAGTACGTCCGTGTCAAAACTGTCGTCGGTCAGGTGAATAATTTTATCGCTCATATTTACTCCACAGGATTATGTCTACCTTATTAAGGTCTGTAGCATAGCCTGGCTAAAGGTTGACGTTATTTCACCCCGTTTATTTGAACGGATGTGCTTTCGTAAAGCAATAGTAAACTGATATTCTACCACACTATGAGCAAAACACATTTAACAGAACAGAAGTTTTCCGACTTCGCCCTGCACCCGAAGGTGATTGAAGCCCTTGAAAATAAAGGCTTTCATAACTGCACCCCCATCCAGGCACTCGCCCTTCCGCTGACGTTGGCGGGTCGGGATGTAGCGGGACAGGCGCAAACCGGTACCGGCAAAACGATGGCGTTTCTGACGTCAACGTTTCATTATCTTCTCTCTCACCCGGCGATCGAAGACCGCAAGGTGAACCAACCGCGCGCGCTGATCATGGCTCCAACCCGTGAGCTGGCGGTGCAAATTCATGCCGATGCTGAGCCGCTGGCTCAGACCACCGGCCTGAAACTGGGCCTCGCCTACGGCGGCGATGGCTATGACAAACAGCTTAAGGTGCTGGAGAGCGGGGTTGATATTCTTATCGGCACCACCGGCCGCCTGATCGATTACGCGAAACAGAACCATATCAACCTGGGCGCGATCCAGGTCGTGGTGCTGGACGAAGCCGACCGCATGTACGATCTCGGCTTTATTAAAGACATTCGCTGGCTGTTCCGTCGCATGCCTGCGACAGATCAGCGTCTGAACATGCTCTTCTCTGCAACGCTCTCCTACCGCGTGCGTGAGCTGGCGTTTGAGCAGATGAACAACGCTGAGTATGTAGAAGTGGAACCGGAACAGAAAACCGGCCACCGTATTAAAGAAGAGCTTTTCTATCCGTCTAACGAAGAGAAAATGCGTCTGCTGCAAACGCTGATCGAAGAGGAGTGGCCGGATCGCGCCATCATCTTCGCCAACACTAAACACCGCTGTGAAGATATCTGGGGCCACCTGGCCGCCGATGGTCACCGCGTTGGGCTGTTGACCGGCGACGTGCCGCAGAAAAAACGCCTGCGGATCCTCGAAGAGTTTACCCGTGGTGATATAGACATTCTGGTAGCGACTGACGTTGCCGCTCGTGGCCTGCATATTCCGGCCGTGACCCACGTCTTTAACTACGATCTGCCGGACGACTGCGAAGACTATGTCCACCGTATTGGCCGTACCGGTCGCGCTGGCGCAAGCGGCAATTCAATCAGCCTTGCCTGTGAAGAGTATGCCCTGAACCTGCCGGCTATCGAGACCTACATCGATCACTCGATTCCGGTCAGCAAATACAATCCGGATGCGCTCCTGAGCGAGCTGCCCCCGCCGAAGCGCCTGCCTCGTGCACGTCCAGGCAATGGCCCACGCCGCACCGGTGGTGGTGCACCACGTAACAGACGTCGTTCAGGTTAATGCCCTATGCTCACCTCTAACTCGCTCTATGCCGCTATTGATTTAGGTTCGAATAGTTTTCATATGCTGGTTGTGCGCGAGGTGGCGGGGAGCATACAGACCTTAACCCGTATCAAACGTAAAGTACGTCTGGCGGCAGGGCTAGACCGGGATAACCGGCTCTCCCCGGACGCCATGGCGCGCGGCTGGCAGTGCCTGCGCCTGTTTGCTGAACGGCTGCAGGATATCCCACCCATGCAGATCCGGGTGGTTGCCACCGCGACCCTGCGCCTTGCCGTTAACGCCGAGCAGTTTCTTGCCACCGCGCAGGAGATTTTAGGCACGTCTGTGCAGGTGATTAGCGGTGAAGACGAGGCGCGGCTGATCTATCAGGGCGTGGCCCACACCACCGGCGGCGATGACCGACGTCTGGTCGTCGATATCGGCGGTGCCAGCACCGAGCTAGTCACCGGCACTGGCGCGCAGGCCACCTCGCTCTTTAGCCTGTCGATGGGCTGTGTCACCTGGCTTGAACGCTTCTTTGCCGATCGCAATCTGACCCAGGACAATTTCGACGCGGCAGAAAAAGCGGCACGGGAGGTTCTCCTGCCGGTGGCCGATGCGCTGCGTCGTCACGGCTGGAAAATCTGTGTGGGGGCATCCGGCACCGTCCAGGCGCTGCAGGAGATCATGATGGCGCAGGGCATGGATGAGTGCATCACCCTTGCCAAACTGCAGCAGCTTAAGCAGCGCGCTATTCAGTGTGGTCGTCTGGAAGAGCTGGAGATTGAAGGGCTCACGCTTGAGCGGGCGCTGGTCTTCCCGAGCGGCCTCGCCATTCTGATCGCTATCTTTAGCGAGCTGGAGGTTCAGGGTATGACCCTGGCCGGTGGCGCGCTGCGTGAGGGACTGGTCTATGGCATGCTGCATCTGCCTGTCGATCACGATATTCGCAGCCGCACGCTACGCAATCTTCAGCGCCGTTTTATGGTCGATTCCGGTCAGGCCCAGCGCGTGGCCCAGCTGGCTTCCCGCTTTGCGGAGCAGGTTCAGGCTGAATGGCAGCTGGAGCCGTTAAGCTGCGAGCTGCTGATCGGCGCCTGCCATCTACATGAGATTGGCCTGAGCGTCGATTTTAAGCACGCTTCCCAGCACGCCGCCTATCTGGTGCGCAATCTGGATCTGCCCGGCTTTACGCCCGCGCAGAAGAAGCTGCTGGCCACCCTGCTGCTCAATCAGACTAACCCGGTCGATCTCTCCTCGCTGCACCAGCAAAACGCCGTACCGCCGCGTACCGCAGAGCACCTCTGTCGTCTTCTGCGCCTGGCGATCATCTTTGCCAGTCGGCGTAGGGATGAGTTTTTACCCGATGTCGCCCTGACTGCCCACGGCGAGGCGTTAACGCTCACGCTGCCTGAAGGCTGGCTAGCGACGCACCCGCTGGGTGCTGAGACGCTCCACCAGGAGTGCCAGTGGCAGAGCTACGTTCACTGGGCGCTGGCGGTCAACTAGTCGGTTTTGTCGGGTGGCGCTGCGCCTACCCGACCTACCGGTTCCATTACTATTTAGCCTTGGCTTTCGCCATCATCGCCCGAATATTGGCAATACTCGCCTGCCCTTTGTGCATCCGCTCTTCGGCACTTACCACTTTACGCTCCTGCTCCCAGAGCAGATCGTCCTGCGGCAGCTCCAGCAGGAAGCGACTCGGCTCTGGACGCACCAGCTCGCCATACTGACGACGCTCTTTGCACAGGGTAAAATTCAGCTCTTTTTGCGCCCGGGTGATGCCGACGTAGGCCAGTCGACGCTCTTCGTCGATATTCTCCTCGTCGATGCTGCTCTGGTGAGGCAGCAGCCCCTCTTCCATGCCGACCAGGAAAACGTAAGGGAACTCCAGGCCTTTGGAGGCGTGCAGGGTCATCAGCTGAACCTGATCCGACTCCTCATCGCTTTCGCCCCGCTCCATCATGTCGCGCAGGGTAAAGCGCGTCACTACCTGGGTGAGGGTCATCGGCTCGTCGATCTCCGACCCTTCCAGCATCTCGGTCATCCAGCTAAAGAGCGTGTTGACGTTTTTCATCCGCATCTCAGCCGCCTTGGGGCTGGGCGAGGTTTCAAACAACCAGGATTCGTAATCGATACCGTGGATAAGATCGCGCACTGCGGCAATCGGCTCCCGTTCAGAGAGACGCTGTACTTCGCTTAGCCAGTGGGTGAAGCGGGTCAGCGACTCGTATCCGCGCCCGCTCAGCGTTTGGGTAAGGCCCATATCGAAGCTGGCGGCAAACAGCCCTTTGTTGCGTGAGTTGGCCCACTCCCCCAGCTTTTGCAGCGTCGCCGGCCCGATCTCACGCTTCGGCGTGTTAACGATACGCAGGAAGGCGCTATCGTCATCCGGGTTGGTCAGCACCCGCAGGTAGGCCAGCAGGTCTTTGATCTCCGGACGGGAGAAGAACGAGGTTCCGCCCGAAATACGGTACGGAATACGGTTCTGCATCAGGAATTTTTCAAATACCCGCGACTGATGGTTACCGCGATAGAGAATGGCGTAATCTTTGTACTGCGTCTTATTGATAAAGTGGTGCGCAATCAGCTCGCCCGTGACGCGCTCGGCCTCATGCTCTTCATGGTTAGCGCTGATCACCTTCAGCTCTGGCCCGTATCCCAGCTCTGAAAAGAGCTTTTTTTCAAAAACGTGTGGGTTGTTGGCGATCAGAATATTGGCCGCCTTGAGGATACGCCCCGATGAACGATAGTTCTGCTCCAGCTTGATCACCTGCAATGCCGGGAAATCCTGGCTAAGCAGGACCAGGTTCTGCGGTCGTGCCCCGCGCCAGGAGTAGATCGACTGATCGTCATCGCCTACCACCGTAAAGCGCGCCCGCGCGCCCACCAGCAGCTTAACCAATTCGTACTGGCTGGTGTTGGTATCCTGATACTCATCCACCAGCAGATAGCGGATCTTGTTCTGCCAGCGCTCGCGCACCTCTTCGTTGCGCTGGAGCAGCAGGGTTGGCAGCAGGATCAGGTCATCGAAGTCCAGCACGTTACAGGCCTTCATATGGGCGTCATACAGGCTGTAGCAGTGGGCGAAAATACGGTCCCGCTCGCCCCTGGCCTGCGCTGCCGCCTGCGCCGGGGTCATAAGATCGTTTTTCCAGTTGGAGATCGTCGAGATCAGCTGCTGCAGGATCGTTTTCTCATCTTCGATCAGCCCCTCAGTCAGATCCTTGAGCAGCGCGACCTGATCGGTATCGTCAAAGAGCGAAAAGTTAGATTTCATGCCCAGCGCGGCATACTCGCGCTTGATGATATCCAGCCCCAGGGTGTGAAAGGTGGAGATCATCAGCCCGCGCGCCTCTTTGCGCCCCAGCGTCTGGCCCACACGCTCTTTCATCTCGCGTGCAGCTTTGTTGGTAAAGGTCACTGCCGCGATATGCCGGGCCTGGTAGCCGCAGCCGCGGATCAGGTGCGCTATCTTGTTGGTAATGACGCGGGTTTTACCGGATCCAGCCCCTGCCAGTACCAGGCAGGGTCCGGTGACAAATTCGACGGCTTGCTGTTGCCCTGGATTTAGACGCATGGGATCACTCAATGAAAGTCGGGAGAGGAGAAAAAACGCGTGGTAGTATAGCCAGCCTAATCCATACCACTCAAGGCACGATCATGGCAAAAACAGCGGCAGCGATGCATATCCTTGTTAAAGAAGAGAAACTGGCTCTGGATCTTCTGGAGCAGATCAAAAACGGCGGCGATTTCGAGAAGCTGGCGAAGAAACACTCTACCTGCCCGTCAGGCAAAAAGGGCGGTCACCTGGGTGAATTCCGCCAGGGTCAGATGGTGCCGGCCTTCGATAAAGTGGTGTTCTCCTGCCCGGTGCTGGAGCCGACCGGCCCGCTGCATACCCAGTTCGGTTACCACATTATCAAAGTGCTGTACCGCAACTGATTATCTGGATGGTGGCATTGCCCTATTGCCACCGATAAACAGGCCTCTCCGATCAGAGAGGCTTTTTTATTTCTGCGATTGCAGTGTCTGCTGCGCGTGATGCTTCATCACGTGCGTACCGATCGCCGCCTGAAAGACTTTAAACATCAGGCCATTAATTAACGTCGTGATAGTGATGGTGATGAACGCCGTCATGATCCAGTCAATCAGCGCAAAATCGCTGCTGAGTAACGCCGGGCGGTATACCACCATGCCACCAAACACCACCCAATGGCTTAAGCAGTAGAAGCACTGAAACAGATGGCCTATCAGCGCGTTTTTCTTCACCGTCCATGCACGAAACGCGGCGAACAGTTCAGTCTGCGTTACCGTCATTGAAATACTGCTGGCCGCCAGGGCAATCATCAGGCAGGTCGTTAAAGTAGTGATCATAGGTCATGGCCTTTGTCGTTGAAGTAGCTGATAAATTCACTGCCGATATCTTGCAGCGTTAGGCTTTTAAAGCGGTCAATGATCAGCGTTTTTGCGTCGGCAAGTGTCACTGACATGACCCTATTTACCCCTTGCTCCACCAGACACTGCGGGTTTTCGCTGCGGTTACCCAGAGCAAATAGCGTCGGCTCACCCAGCGCCTTATAGATATCGTAAAGCGTAATCTCCTCAACCGGACGGCACAGCCGCCAGCCACCATGATGCCCCTTAGTGGCACAGACAATATTGTTTTCCCGGAGTCCAGCAAGCAGCTTGCGGATGAACGCCGGATTGCCGTCGATAAAGGCAGCCATTTGTTCTGACGTCAGGGGTTTATCCATCTGCTCCAGGTGAAGCAGGATATGTAACGTCGCGGAGAATGAGTTATTTGTTTTCATGTAACTTACAATATTACATAAAGGCAGCCTACAACAATCCCTTACCACACAATCATTGCTAATAAATTAATATCTTATTGATATATAATTAATTATTTTTTTCACGTAAAGATTGAAGAAACACCACCTTATGTTACTTTAAATATTACATGATATTTATCGCTAACAACGAGGCCGTTATGCATAACGCTGAACAAACGCCAGAATGCTTCTGGGAGTCGCACTACGATGCTATGTCCCCTGTGTCTAATGGTATTCCGGGAAAAATTCTGGTGCGCTTCACCGAGGGATTAACGCCGGGTAACGCACTGGAACTGGGCTGCGGGCGGGGAGATGATGCAGTCTGGCTAACCAAGCGGGGCTGGAAGGTAACGGCGGTGGATCTTTCGCATCGAGCGATTGAATATGCCTCCGCAAATGCCGAGCGCGCGGGCGTTCATATCACCTTCGAGCGCCACGATCTCACGCAAAGCTTCCCTGCAGGGGAGTATGATCTGATTATCGCCTCCTTCCTGGAGTCACCGCTAGACTTCGATCGCGCTACTATTTTCCGTACCGCGTTGGATCATACTGCTCCTGGTGGTCTCCTACTCATAACCTCACACGGCAAGGTCCCGAGCTGGTCAAAACACCCGCGCCCGTTTCTGTCGGCCAGTGAGGTTCTCGCCACGCTGGGGCCCCTGCCACAGGGTTGGAAAGTCGAATTTTGCGAAGAGGTATTGCGTGTGATGACAGGGCCAGAGGGACAACAGGATGAGGTATCCGACTCGGTGGTGGCGCTACGTCGCTAATAAAAAAATGGCCCGGTAGCGGGATGCTTACCGGGCCTACGATTTTGCACTTCTGTAGGTCGGGTAAGGCGTAGCCGCCACCCGACGCTTTTTCGATTAACCGGCTACCGCAATACGTTTCATATCGGTCATGTAGCCGCGCAGCTTCTGGCCCACTTTCTCAATCTCGTGGCTGCGGATCGCTTCGTTCACGTCACGCAGCTGGGCGTTGTCTACCGCCGTGCCCTCTACCGCTTTGCCCAGATCGCCCGCCTGAATTTCGGTCATGAACGCTTTCAGCAGCGGCACGCAGGCGTAGGAGAAGAGGTAGTTGCCGTACTCAGCGGTATCGGAGATCACCACGTTCATCTCATACAGACGCTTACGCGCGATGGTGTTGGCGATCAGCGGCAGCTCATGCAGTGACTCATAGTAGGCGGACTCTTCAATGATGCCGGAATCGACCATGGTTTCAAATGCCAGCTCAACGCCCGCTTTCACCATGGCGATCATCAGTACGCCCTTGTCGAAGTACTCCTGCTCGCTGATTTTGCCGTCAAACTGCGGCGCGGTCTCAAACGCGGTTTTACCGGTCTCTTCGCGCCAGGTCAGCAGGTTCTTATCGTCGTTGGCCCAGTCGGCCATCATGCCGGAGGAGAACTCACCGGAGATGATGTCATCCATATGCTTCTGGAACAGCGGAGCCATGATCTCTTTCAGCTGCTCGGAGAGCGCATAGGCACGCAGCTTCGCCGGGTTAGAGAGACGGTCCATCATCAGGGTAATACCGCCCTGCTTCAGCGCTTCGGTAATGGTTTCCCAGCCGAACTGGATCAGTTTTTCCGCATACGCCGGGTCGGTACCCTCTTCCACCAGCTTGTCGAAGCACAGCAGAGAACCGGCCTGTAACATACCGCAGAGGATAGTCTGCTCACCCATCAGGTCAGATTTCACTTCAGCAACGAAGGAGGACTCCAGCACGCCCGCACGGTGGCCGCCGGTGGCCGCGGCCCAGGCTTTAGCGATCGCCATGCCTTCGCCTTTCGGATCGTTCTCCGGGTGCACGGCGATCAGCGTTGGCACGCCAAAACCACGCTTGTACTCTTCACGCACTTCGGTGCCCGGACATTTCGGGGCGACCATCACCACGGTGATATCTTTACGGATCTGCTCGCCCACTTCCACGATGTTGAAGCCGTGGGAGTAGCCCAGCGCTGCGCCATCTTTCATCAGCGGTTGTACGGTGCGCACCACGTCAGAGTGCTGCTTGTCCGGCGTCAGGTTAACCACCAGGTCCGCCTGCGGGATCAGCTCTTCATAGGTGCCCACTTTAAAACCATTTTCGGTGGCTTTACGCCATGACGCGCGCTTCTCAGCAATTGCCTCTTTACGCAGCGCGTAGGCGATATCCAGACCGGAGTCACGCATGTTCAGGCCCTGGTTCAGACCCTGAGCGCCACAGCCGACGATAACCACTTTTTTACCCTGCAGGTAGCTCGCGCCATCGGCGAACTCGTCGCGTCCCATAAAGCGACATTTACCCAGCTGGGCCAGCTGCTGGCGCAGGTTCAGTGTATTAAAGTAGTTAGCCATGGTGATACCTCGTGATGTTGTGTCGTGCTTATTGTTCGGTTCGCCTGCCGTGTCATAACAAGCGAGAATGAACCCACTATATGACAGGAAATGCGTTGCTTAAATTGATATATTCACAATATGACATTGCACTTTCTGCAACGTAAACACAGGGGCTTTGCATATGGATCTGCGCGATCTAAAAATCTTTCTTCACCTGGCGGAGAGCCGCCACTTTGGCCGCAGCGCACGAGCGATGCACGTTAGCCCGTCGACGCTGTCGCGTCAGATCCAGCGGCTGGAGGAGGATCTCGGCCAGCCGCTGTTTGTGCGAGACAACCGCACCGTCACCCTGACCGAGGCGGGTGACGAACTGCGTACCTTCGCCCAGCAGACCCTGCTCCAGTACCAACAGCTGCGCCACACCATTGACCAGAAGGGGCCTTCGCTCTCCGGCGAGCTGCGCCTGTTCTGCTCGGTAACGGCGGCCTACAGCCATCTGCCACCGATCCTTGACCGGTTCCGCGCTGAGCACCCCTCCGTCGAAATCAAACTCACCACCGGCGACGCCGCCGATGCGGTAGAGCGCGTGGTCACCGGCGAAGCGGATCTGGCCATTGCTGGCAAGCCAGAGGCGCTGCCCGGCGCGGTAGCCTTTTCGATGCTGGAGAATCTGGCGGTCGTGTTGATTGCCCCGGCGCTGCCCTGTCCGGTACGCAGCCAAATCTCGGTGCCGGAGCCTGACTGGTCAACGGTGCCCTTTATCATGGCCGACCAGGGGCCGGTAAGAAAACGTATTGAGCTGTGGTTCCGTCGGCAGAAGATCAGCAATCCATCGATCTACGCCACCGTCGGCGGTCATGAGGCGATGGTCTCAATGGTCGCCCTCGGCTGCGGCGTGGCGCTCATCCCAGAGGTGGTGCTGGAAAACAGCCCCGAACCGGTGCGCAACCGCGTGATGATTTTAGAGCGCAGCGATGAGAAAACGCCGTTTGAACTTGGCGTCTGCACACAAAAAAAACGGCTGCATGAGCCGCTTATTAGCGCCTTCTGGGAGATTGTTCTGGAGCGTAAATCCGTCGAGTAGCGCCAGCGTCGGGCCTAAAGTCAGTGGTAGATTCAGTATTGACGCTCCTTTTCTGTATAATGGCGCGTGCCATAATAGATGTGGGGGGCTTGTTAACCATCACGTTAAGCAGGCCAGAACAGACGGTGTCATTGCGCACTTGACAGCGAAACTACAAACTTAATTAGCCATCATTATGATAATCAAACCAAAAATTCGTGGATTCATCTGTACAACGACCCATCCGACTGGCTGTAAAGTCAATGTGGAAAAACAGATCGATTATGTGAAGAAAAACGGGAAAATTGCTAACGGCCCTTCCCGTGTGCTGGTGATCGGTGCTTCTACCGGTTACGGCCTGGCCTCCAGAATTTCCGCCGCTTTTGGCAGCGGTGCCGCCACTATCGGCGTATTTTTCGAAAAGCCGGGCACAGAAAACAAACCTGGCTCTGCGGGCTGGTATAACTCTGCAGCCTTCGATGAGGCCGCAAAACGTGAAGGTCTCTATTCCAAAAGCATCAACGGCGATGCATTTTCCGACGAGTGTCGCGAAGAAGTCATCAAGCTGATCAAAGAAGACCTGGGTCAGATTGATTTAGTCGTTTACTCGCTGGCATCTCCAGTGCGTAAGATGCCGAAAACTGGGGAAGTCGTCCGTTCTGCGCTGAAGCCAATCGGTGAGGTTTACACCTCTAAAGCGATTGATACCAACAAAGATCAGATCATAACCGCCAGCATTGAGCCAGCAACCGAAGAAGAAGTTCAGAATACCGTCACCGTGATGGGCGGCGAAGATTGGGAGCTGTGGATGGGTGCGCTGAGTGAAGCTGGCGTGCTGGCTGACGGCGTGAAAACCATTGCCTACTCCTACATCGGTACCGACCTGACCTGGCCTATCTACTGGCACGGCGCGCTGGGCAAAGCGAAAGAAGACCTCGATCGTGCGGCAGGCGCACTGCGTAATCAGCTGGCTCCGCTAAACGGTTCCGCTAACGTTGCCGTACTGAAATCAGTTATCACGCAGGCCTCTTCTGCTATTCCGGTCATGCCGCTGTACATCTCCATGGTGTTCAAGCTGATGAAAGAGAAGGGCATTCACGAAGGTTGCATCGAGCAGATCAACCGTCTGATGACCACCAGCCTGTACGGCGATAGCATGGCGCTTGATGACAACCAGCGTATCCGTATGGATGACTGGGAACTGCGTGAAGATATTCAGCAGGCATGTCGCGATCTGTGGCCGCTGATCACCACCGAAAACCTGGCGCAAGAAACTGACTATGCGGGATATAAGCAGGAATTCCTCAATCTGTTCGGTTTTGGCCTCGACGAGGTGGATTATGATGCGGATGTAAATCCCGAAGTCGAATTCGACGTCATCACGCTGTAATCTGCTGATACAGTAGCAAAAAGGGTTCATGTTTTTACATGGACCCTTTTTTAATGGCTACCGCTAACCCGCCAAAAAGAACCTGAACGCCGGGTTATCGCTCTCGTTATGACAGTAATAGCCCAGCTCGCTCAGGCGGGTTTCGAAATCCGGCTCGTGCTCGCCCAGCTCAAAGGCGGCCAGCACCCGGCCATAGTCCGTGCCGTGGCTGCGGTAGTGGAACAGGGAGATGTTCCAGTGGGTGCCCAAGGTGTGCAGGAACTTCAGCAGCGCACCGGGAGATTCCGGGAATTCAAAGCTGTAGAGGCGTTCCTTTAGCGGCTTCGACGGACGGCCGCCTACCATGTAGCGCACGTGCAGCTTGGCCATCTCATCGTCGGAGAGATCGACTACGCTGTAGCCGCCTTCGCTGAGCAGAGTGAGGATCTCTTTACGCTCCTCCAGCCCGCGACTCAGGCGCACGCCGACAAAGATGCAGGCGTCGTGGGCATCGGCAAAGCGGTAGTTGAATTCGGTCACCGAGCGGCCGCCCAGCAGCTGGCAGAACTTCAGGAAGCTGCCCTTCTCTTCGGGAATAGTCACCGCCAGCAGCGCTTCACGCTGTTCGCCCAGCTCGCAGCGTTCGGAAACGTAGCGCAGACCATGGAAGTTGACGTTCGCGCCGGAGAGCACGTGCGCCAGCCGCTCGCCGCGAATGTTGTGCAGGGCAATGTACTTCTTCATGCCCGCCAGAGCCAGTGCGCCGGAGGGTTCCGCCACCGCCCGCACATCTTCGAACAGATCCTTCATGGCGGCGCAGATCGCGTCGCTGTCGACGGTAATGATATCGTCGAGATACTCCCGGCAGACGCGGAAGGTCTCGTCGCCGATGCGTTTAACCGCCACCCCTTCGGCAAAGAGCCCAACCCGAGGCAAGTCCACCGGCTGCCCGGCGTCCAGCGCCGCCTTCAGGCAGGCAGAGTCTTCCGCCTCGACGGCAATGACTTTAATCTGCGGCATCAGCTGTTTGATGAGCACCGCTACGCCCGCCGCCAGGCCGCCACCGCCAACCGGCACAAAGACGCGGTCGATATGGGCGTCCTGCTGGAGCAGCTCCAGCGCCAGCGTACCCTGTCCGGCAATGACCATCGGGTGATCGAATGGCGGCACCCAGGTAAAGCCTTGCTGCTGGGCCAGCTCGATAGCCTTCGCTTTTGCCTCGTCGAAGTTAGCCCCGTAGAGCAGCACTTCGCCGCCAAAGTTGCGTACCGCATCGACTTTAATATCGGCGGTGGCGACCGGCATCACGATGAGCGCTTTCACCCCAAGACGCGCGGCAGAAAATGCAACGCCCTGGGCGTGGTTGCCCGCCGAGGCGGTAATTACCCCCCGCGCCTTCTGCTCGTCGGTGAGCCCGGCCATCATGGCGTAGGCACCGCGCAGCTTGAAGCTGTGCACCGGCTGGCGATCTTCGCGTTTCACCAGGATGACGTTATCCAGCCGCGACGAAAGCTTTTCCATCTTTTGCAGCGGCGTTACCTGCACCGCTTCATAGACCGGCGCGCGGAGCACCGCCCGCAGGTACTCCGCCCCCTCGGGGGCGGCGGACAAGGGTTGGGATTCGGCCACGGTTAGCCTCCCAGTTTCGATTTATCGCGTACCGCGCCTTTGTCTGCGCTGGTTGCCAGGGTGGCATAGGCGCGCAGCGCGAAGGAGACCTGACGCTCACGCGCTTTTGGCGTCCACGCTGCCGCACCACGTGCGTCCTGCGCTTCCCGGCGTGCGGCCAGCTCCTGATCGCTTACCTGCAGCTGAATGCCGCGGTTTGGAATATCGATAGCAATCATATCGCCATCTTCAATCAGCGCGATGTTGCCGCCGCTGGCGGCTTCCGGCGAGACGTGGCCGATAGAGAGGCCAGAGGTACCGCCAGAGAAGCGCCCGTCGGTGACCAGTGCGCAGGCTTTGCCGAGGCCCATGGATTTCAGGAAGGTGGTTGGGTAGAGCATCTCCTGCATCCCCGGCCCGCCTTTTGGCCCTTCGTAGCGGATCACCACTACGTCGCCCGCCACAACTTTACCGCCGAGAATGGCTTCTACCGCATCGTCCTGGCTTTCGTATACTTTCGCCGGACCGGTAAATTTCAGGATGCTGTCGTCCACACCAGCGGTTTTAACGATGCAGCCGTTTTCGGCAAAGTTACCGTACAGCACCGCCAGACCACCGTCTTTGCTATAGGCGTGCTCCAGGGAGCGGATACAACCTTCAGCGCGATCGTCATCCAGCGTGTCCCAGCGGCAATCCTGCGAAAACGCCTGGGTGGTACGAATGCCCGCCGGACCCGCGCGGAACATGCTTTTCACCGCCTCGTCCTGGGTCAGCATCACGTCATACTGCTCCAGCGTCTGCGGCAGTGTAAGACCAAGAATATTTTTCACTTCACGATTCAACAGCCCGGCGCGATCCAACTCACCCAGGATCCCGAGAACACCACCGGCACGGTGCACGTCTTCCATATGGTATTTCGGCGTACTCGGTGCAACTTTACACAGCTGTGGCACCTTGCGGGAGAGCTGGTCGATGTCGGTCATGGTGAAATCAATTTCCGCTTCCTGAGCCGCGGCCAGCAGGTGCAGAACGGTGTTAGTGGAACCGCCCATGGCGATATCCAGCGTCATGGCGTTTTCAAACGCGGCTTTGCTGGCGATGTTGCGCGGCAGCGCGCTCTCATCGTCCTGCTCGTAATAACGTTTGGTGAGCTCAACAATACGTGACCCGGCATTGAGGAACAGCTGCTTACGATCGGCATGGGTCGCCAGCAGCGAGCCATTACCCGGCTGCGAAAGGCCCAGCGCTTCGGTCAGACAGTTCATGGAGTTAGCCGTAAACATGCCTGAGCAGGAGCCGCAGGTCGGACAGGCGGAGCGTTCAACCTGCTCGCTCTGCGCGTCGGAGACTTTCGGGTCCGCGCCCTGGATCATAGCATCGACCAGGTCGAGCTTGATGATCTTGTCAGACAGCTTGGTTTTTCCGGCCTCCATCGGGCCGCCGGAGACAAAAATAACCGGAATGTTCAGGCGCAGTGAGGCCATCAACATCCCTGGGGTGATCTTGTCGCAGTTGGAGATACAGACCATGGCATCCGCGCAGTGGGCGTTGACCATGTACTCCACCGAGTCGGCGATCAGTTCGCGAGATGGCAGTGAATAGAGCATGCCTCCGTGGCCCATCGCAATGCCGTCATCGACCGCAATGGTATTGAACTCTTTTGCCACGCCGCCGGAAGCTTCAATTTGCTCGGCAACCAGCTTACCGAGATCGCGCAGATGCACGTGGCCCGGCACAAACTGAGTAAATGAGTTCACCACGGCGATAATCGGCTTGCCGAAGTCGGCGTCGGTCATCCCAGTGGCGCGCCACAGCGCGCGGGCACCTGCCATGTTACGGCCGTGGGTGGTGGTAGCGGAACGGTACTTAGGCATGCTTTACTCCCAACTCTATTTAATAAATGGGACGGTGCGTGCCGTCCCATATTTATGCTTATTGGTTAACCTGATCCAACCAGCCGTACTTATCTTCTGTTTCGCCGGTGAACAGGCCGAAGAACGCTTGCTGGATGCGCTTGGTGACCGGGCCACAGCGGCCTTCGCCAACCTGGATACCGTCTACGCTGCGCACCGGGGTGATCTCGGCGGCGGTACCTGACATGAATACTTCATCGGCCAGGTAGAGGGATTCGCGGGAGAGCACCTGCTCACGCACTTCGATACCCAGATCTTTCGCCAGCTTGATGATCGCGTCGCGGGTGATGCCCGGCAGCGCCGAAGAGGTGAACGGCGGCGTGAACAGAATGCCATCTTTCACTTCAAACAGGTTTTCACCAGCGCCTTCGGAGATGTAGCCGTTAACGTCCAGCGCGATCCCTTCCTGATAGCCGTGGCGGCGCGCTTCGCTGCCCACCAGCAGGGAGGAGAGGTAGTTACCGCCCGCTTTCGCCGCGGTCGGGATGGTGTTTGGCGCAACGCGGTTCCAGGAGGAGACCATCGCATCGATACCCTGATCCAGCGCTTCCGCGCCCAGGTATGCGCCCCATGGGAAGGCGGCGATGATCACATCGGTGCCGTAACCGTCCGGCGGGTTTACGCCCATACCGACGTCACCCACAAACACCAGCGGACGAATATAGGCGCTGGTCAGGTTGTTTTTGCGGATCACCGCCCGGCAGGCTTCCATCAGTTCATCAACGCTTTGTGAAACCGGGAAACGATAGATTTTTGCTGAATCACGCAGACGCTGCATGTGTTCGCGATGGCGGAACACCACTGGCCCTTTGTGCGAGTCGTAGCAGCGGATACCTTCAAATACAGAGGTACCGTAGTGCAACGCATGGGACATCACGTGTACTTTCGCTTCGCCCCATGGAACCATCTCGCCATTGAACCAAATGTAATCAGCTTTCTTCGTCGTCATTTTTCTTCCTTTTGCGCTCAGGCGCGGATTTGTTGTGTTGGGGTTGAACGTTGTTGGATCTCGACGCGCGCCACGTCGACCAGTTTGCTCAACTGGCTAAACAGTAATTCGACAGAGCGCGGGCTGGCAACGGTCAATTCAATATTTATGCTCTGCGCATCGGTGGCTGTCTCCATATTCATGGCGCAAATCTGAAAGCCACGGTGGCGAACCACGCGTAAAACACGCTCTAACGTTTCCGGATTGAAGCGGGCCTGAACGGCGACCTGATGTTGCATCATGATAATTTCTCCAGCATTTGTGCGTTGCTTGCACCGGGTGGCACCAGGGGCCAGACGTTCTCAAGCTCATCGATTGAGACATGAAGCAGGTAAGGCCCTTCGCTTGCGAGCATGGCGTCAAGTGCCGCTTCAACCTGGTCTTTACGGGTGATGTGCTGGCCGGGGATGCCGAAGGCGCGGGCCAGCATGAGGAAATCGGGGTTATCGGTCAGGGTGGTTTCGCTATAGCGCTCCTGGAAGAAGAGCTGCTGCCACTGGCGAACCATGCCTAAGCGTTGGTTATCCAGCAGAACGATCTTCAGCGGCAGCTGCTTTCGCTTCACGGTGCCCAGCTCCTGCACGTTCATCATGAAGGAGCCGTCACCGGAGATACAGATCACGGTATCGTCCGGGCGTGCTACCTGCGCCCCAACGGCGGCTGGCAGGCCAAAGCCCATCGTGCCTAAGCCGCTGGAGGTGATAAAGTTTTCCGGGCGGCTGTAGGTCATATGCTGTGCAGACCACATCTGATGCTGGCCCACGTCGGTGGTGACAACGCTATCCTGCGGCTTGCGGTCGGAGAGCTGTTTTAACAGCAGCGGCGCGTAGATCGCGTCGCCCGGGTGATCGTAACGCCACGCATATTCACGGCGCATCTTCGTGGCGTGCTGACGCCAGGCATCAACCGCTAACGGCTGCTGCAGCGCGGGCAACAGCGCATTGAGATCGCCCTGCAGCGCTACATGAGCCTGGCGCAGCTTGTTCATCTCTGCCGGGTCGATATCCAGATGGATCACGCTGGCGTGCGGCGCAAAGGTGTTCAGCTTGCCGGTTACCCGGTCATCGAAGCGTGCCCCTACGGCGATAAGCAGATCGCACTCCTGTACCGCCAGGTTGGCGGCCTTGGTGCCGTGCATCCCCAGCATGCCCAGGTAGTAAGGGTAATCGGCCTCAACGGCACCCAGCCCTTTCAGCGTACAGGTGGCCGGGATCTGCGTCGCGGCAATAAATTCCCGCAGTGCCGGAACGGCCTGCGCCATACCCACGCCGCCGCCGACGTACAGCATCGGCTTCTGCGCCCGGGCCAGCATCTGACGGGCTTCCGCAACGTTGGCATGGGGGAAGGCGTCCTCATCTACAACGGTGGAGAAATGCGGCTCCAGCTCACCCACGGCAACCTGGATATCTTTCGGGATATCAACCAGCACCGGACCTGGACGGCCTGAGTTTGCCACCTGGAACGCTTCCGCCATCACGCGCGGCAGCTCCTCCAGCGACTGCACCAAAAAGCTATGCTTGGTGCAGGCCAGCGACAAACCAAGGACGTCCACTTCCTGAAATGCGTCGGTACCTATAAACGGCGAGGCAACCTGGCCGGTGATGGCCACAACGGGAACGGAATCGAGCAGGGCATCGGCGAGGCCGGTGATCAGGTTGGTTGCACCGGGACCCGACGTAGCGATGCAGACGCCGGTTTTCCCGGTAGAGCGGGCGTAGCCGATGGCCGCCATGGCTGCTCCCTGCTCGTGGCGACACAGCAGATGTTCCACGCCGCCGTCATACAACGCATCGTAAACCGGCATAATTGCGCCGCCTGGGTAACCGAAGACCGTTTCGACCCCCTGCGCCCGCAATGCATGTACTACCCATTGTGCCCCATTCATAGTCAGTTCCCCGTCGTAAATCGTGAGAAACAGAATTTTGTGCTACAACCCATTCTTTGCTCCTCGCTGTTGTTTTAAGGCCATAAAAAAACCCCCGGACCTTTCGGTGCGGGGGTCTTAGTTCGTTAAGGCTTGTTTTTTAAGCCTTTCCTCGTCCAAGTGCAGCCCCGCACGGTGGGATAATAATCACCACCACGCTAATCACGACCAGGCTAATCACTCGTAGAAGGGCTGTCATTTTCTGTACTTTCTGGCTTCTTGTTCGAAGGAATACCTAAAGAGTTA